>Ga0335079_10011412_pt1 | contig 10125 bp, 6 predicted proteins | sample Lox_Sample_33_FD_206719 | JGI IMG/M metagenome (GOLD analysis project Ga0335079, IMG submission 206719) | Soil microbial communities from Loxahatchee National Wildlife Refuge, Florida, United States - Lox_Sample_3.3 | ecosystem: Environmental > Terrestrial > Soil > Wetlands | place: USA: Florida...
AAGGCGAGACGCTGCTCCCGCTCCAGGCAGAGGAGCATCCCGACGGTGCAACCGATCTTGGCCTCCTCGACGAGCAGCCGCTGCTCCGGGCCGGGCTCCTCCTCATCGGCGAGCGCCGCGAGGGCCTTGCCGTAGCAGTCGAAATCGTGGACGACTTGCTCGACCCGACCGCGCCGGCGAGAGAGGAGGTGGTTCGCGGCAACCCTCCACACCCAGGTGCGGATGGCGCTCTCGCCCCGGAAGCTGGAAAGCCGCGTCGCAATCTTCACGAGGACCTCCTGCGTCGCGTCCTCCGCGTCTCGAGCGTCCCAGAGCATTCGGAGGGCGAGATTGTGGATGAAGGGGCGGTGACGGGCGAGGAGCGCCTCCAGGGCAGCGCGATCGCCGGCAGCCGCTGCGCGCGCGAGCGCGTGGTCGGTTTGCGCCCGGTCTCCGCTCTTGCCCCCGTCATTCGCCACGAGCGTTCTCCGCGAGGAACCGTAGCACGGAGGCCGCCACGGGGCCGGCGTTCTCCAAGAGGAAGGCGTGGCCGCCGGGGTGGACCTCGAGGCGGGCCCGGGGCAGCAGGTTGGCAAGTTCTTCCACTGCGGGCGGCGGGAAGAGGACGTCGTCCTTGCCCGCGAGGACGAGCGCCGGGACCCCTATTCGCGATGCGCGGTCGCGGGTGTCGTGTGCCAGGCAGGCGTCGGCTTGGGCCGAAAAGCCCAGTGATGAAGGTGCCGGCGTTCCCATGAAGGCAGCCAGGATCCCCGCGATCGCGGCATCGTCCTCGAGGGTCCCCGGCCCGAGCACCCAGGCGAGCAGCTCGCGCCAAAACGCGTCGGCGTCCGTTTCGGCAAGGAGGAGCCGTCGCCACGCGTCGATTGCGCGGCGGGGGCGGCCTGGCAGTCGAGCCGCGGTCGCGGCGAGCACGATCGACCGAACCTTGCCTGGCGCAAGGAGCGCGAGTTCCTGCGCGACGAGGCCTCCGAGCGAGAGTCCGAGTACATCCACGGGATCGAACGCGAGGTGGTCGAGCAGTGCCAGCGCATCCCTCGCGAGCAGGGCGGTTGTGCAGGACTCAACCGGCGGACCGGAGTGGCCACACCCGCGCGCGTCGACCAGGACAAGTCGGTGCTCGCGGGCGAGCGAGTCGGCGATGGGGCCCCAGGCGGACAGATCGAGGCCGATGCCGTTCAGGAGCAAGAGGGGTGAGCCAGTGCCGCGGGTCTCATAGTGGAGAGGCGTTCCGTCGAGGAAGATGATGGGCATGCCCGATTGGACGCATCTGGGGGCTTCGCCGTGACGGAACAGAGGGATCGCGCTCCGGCTCAGGACTTCTCGCAGCTTCGAGGGTAGCCCCGCGCATCGACGGTGCCGGCGCGATGCGTGGAGCCGGCGCAGGCCACTCAGCCGTGGGTGGACGGCGCCTCGCTGAAGCGAGCGCCGCCCACGCCCTTTAGTCCTCGCCGCGGCTTTGACGGGGCTTCGACGCCCGCCTCATCGGGATCGCGTGTCGGTTGACCCCCCGGGGGTCACGTGCCGCAACCGCCGGGAGTCGTGGCGGAATCGTGCACAGAACATCGAACTGCTGCAGCGACCGGACTGAACCGATCCTTCCCTCTGAAGGGTGGGGCCTGCCGACCATCTGGTCAGGGAAGGAAGTGAAGCTCCTCGCCCTCGGTCACGACGCGGATCACCGAGCCGCGGGGTGCCGCGCCGGAGAGGATTCGCTCGGCGATGGGCGCCTCGACGAGGCGCTGCAATGCCCCTCGCACGGGCCGGGCGCCGAGCACGGGGTCGTATCCGCCGTGGGTCAGGATGTGATCGGCGACGCCATCGCTCGCAGTGAAGCGAATCCCTCGTTCCGCGAAGAGCCGGGCGGAGGACTGCGCGATGAGAAGCAAGGCGATTCGCTTCACCTCGTCGCGCGAGAGCGGCGCGAAGAAGATGCGCTCGTCGAGCCTGTTCCAGAGCTCGGGAGGGAGCGCCCCGCGGGCGGCGGCGAGGGCTCTTCCCTCGCGGGAGACTTCCTGCCCCGTGGCGGCGAATCCGGCCACGCCAGGGGAGCCGCCCGTGGCCTCGAGTCCGCCCAGATTCGACGTGAGCACCACCACCGTGTTGCAGAAGTCCACCTGGCGACCGCGGCCGTCGGTGAGCCGTCCTTCTTCCATGACCTGCAGGAGCAGCATGAGGACATCCCGGTGGGCCTTGTCGATCTCGTCGAGCAGGACCACGCTCGCTGGGCGACGCCTCACCGCGTCCGTAAGCTGTCCGGCCTCGCCGTAGCCAACATAGCCGGGCGCAGCACCCAGCAGCTTCGCGACGCCGGTCGGCTCGGAGCACTCGCTCATGTCGATACGGACCAGGGCCGCTTGGTTGCCGTAGAGGGCGTCGGCGATGGCTCGGGCCAGTTCAGACTTCCCGACCCCGGTCGGTCCCAGGAAGAGGAAGCATCCCAGCGGCCGTCGCGAGGCAAAGCCGGCGTAGTTGCGGCGCACGACTGCCGCCACGCGCTCCTTCGCTTCCGCGTGCCCGACGACGCGCTCCGAAAGAGTCCGCGCGATGCCAAGCACGCGGTCGCGGTCCGATGCGACGAGCCTCGACTCGGGTATCCCCGCCATCTTCGCGACGATCCGGGCTACCTGTGCCGAATCGACCTTGCCGGATCCCTCCCGCTTCGCCCGCGAGCCGGCCAGGTCGAGCACTGCCACCGCCTTGTCCGGGAGGTATCGGTCGATGATGTAGCGAGCGGAAAGGGATGCGGCGGCTTCGAGCGAATCCTTTTCGTACTCCACGCCGTGGTGCTGCCCGTAACGTCCCGCGAGGCCCTGCAGGATCTGCACGGTGTCCGCGACGGACGGCTCGCGCACGAGGATGGGGGTGAAGCGGCGTTCCAGGGCGGGGTCCTTCTCGATGTGTCGGCGGTACTCGTCGTGGGTGGTGGCGCCGATGCAGGGGAACTCTCCACGCGCGAGCGCAGCCTTGAGCTCGTTGGCGGCGTCCTGAGGACCCTCGCCGGTGGAGCCAGCTCCCATGATGGTGTGCACCTCGTCGATGAAGACGACGACGCGTCTGCCCGCCTTGCGCACTTCGTCCTTGAGGCCGCACAGCTTCTCGGAGAAGGAACCGCGGAGCTGGGTTCCGGAGAGGACACTCGCCATGTCGATCTCGACGATGATTCGCTCGGACCCGCACCCGGCGACGAGGCGCTGGGCGATCCCCTCGACGATGGCAGTCTTCCCCACGCCCGGCTCGCCGACGAGGAGCGGGTTGTTGGTGCGGCGCTTGCCGAGGATATCGATCGCCTCTTCCACCTCGCGCTCGCGTCCGATGAGAGGATCCAGCTTCCGCGCAAAGGCGAGCTCGGTCAGGTTTCGCCCCATCGAGGAGAGCCAGGGGAAGCTCTCGGCGTCGAGCGCGTAGGGGGAGGCGGGTGCGGTGGCGGGTGCGGCCGGTTTCGGGCGGGGAGGTTCCGGGTCGGTGGCAGGTTTCTCCGGTGGCGCGCTGGGCGCGGTGGCAGGCGAGGGGGGCCGCGGGGACAGCGGCGAGCTCCGGGCGGTGGATCTTGCCGGCTGCGGCGCGAGCTCCCTCAGGCGGCGCGGCATTCTGCTCGTGAAATAGGAGAGCGCCACGTTCCGCAGGCTCGCCAGCTGAAGGCCGGTCATGACCAGGAGCTGATGTGCCGCCGAGACGCGCACGCGGCTCATCGCGATGAGCAGGTGCAGGCAGTCGACCTCGCTTGCGTTGAGTCCGATTGCGACCTCGCGGGCCCGCTCGCGCAGCTCGCGCTCGATGCCCTCCGGCTCCTTGGGCTGTTCCGTCATGGCCTTCAGGATCTTGTCCTCGTCGATGCCGCGCTCGCGCAAGAGAAGCTCCGCGCGGTTCGGGACGGTGAAGAAGGCGAGTAGCTGGTGCGCGCTCGTGAGCTTCTGATTCACGCTGCGCGCGATGTCGTCGGCCTCGGCGAGGACTTGGGCGAGGTCCATGGACTCGATGACGGGGGACATTGGGGTGCGAAAATGCGATATCGCGCTGGGGCGGTCAATTTTTCGGCCATTGGGTGCCCCGGCGCCCGCTACTCGAGGCCGCGCTCGCAGAGGTCGTCGTCGTCGAGGCCCAGAAAGTGACCCATCTCATGGATGAGGGTGACACCGATCTGCTTGATGAGCTCCTGGCGATCGGTGGCGACCCGCTCGAGGTTCTTCTGGTACAGGACGATGCTTGAGGGGAAGTGGTTCCAGGGGTCGGGAGACGCCTTGGCGCCGAGCGGTGCACCCCTGAACATTCCCAGGATGGACGGAGGGAAGGGCGGGTCGGCGGCGAGGAGATCCTCCTCCAAGGGGAGATCTTCGACAGCGATGGCCACGTTCGAGAAATAGAAGCGCAGCTGTTCCGGCAAGGCAGCGAGGGCGTCTTCTATCGCGCTGTCGAATTCCCCCGGACTGAGTTCGATCGGTCGCGGGAACTCGTCCGGGCTAAGCCGGCGCGCCAGCGCAAAGCGGCGCTCTGCTTGCCTGACATCGCCTTTTCGCTCGGCGATGAGACCAAGGACCTGGTGGGCCCAGCCAGAGTCGTCGCACGCCCGCACCACCTCGAGAAACTGCTCGCGCGCCTCATCGAACCGGCAGAGGTCATAGAGAGCGAACCCGCGTTCGAGCATGGCGTCGCAGTCGCCGGGACAGGCGGAAAGAGCAACGTCGAGCATTTGCAGCGCCGCTTTCGGCTCGCCCAGCTGGGAGAGCGCCATGCCCTGCTGGAGCGCGAAATCGGCCACGCCGAGCTCGTCCTTGGCTCGCAGGGCCAGCTTCTGGCCGCGCCGCGCGAGCGCGAGGCCCCTCTCGAGCGAGCGTCGTCGGTCCCCGAAATGCCCCGGTAGCCTGTTCACGAAGAAGTCGGCCGCGTCGGAGATGAGGCCCAGGTCGTCGTCGCCTCGCGACAGGGCGACCTCGTAGTCGAGGCGCGCTTCGTCGAAACGACCGAGCTGCGCGAGCGCTGCCGCCCGCGCGTGAAGCGCCGGGGCGAACCCCGGGGAGCGGGCGAAGGCCGCCTCCGCGCGGGCCAGCGCGCCTTCGGGATCGCCCCGCTGGATGAGCAGGGTGGCCTCGTCGATCAGATGTTCGACCTCGGTGGCGTTGCCCGGGCGATCCATGGCCCGGAGGTACCCGTGCCCCGGCGGGTTGTCAACTCGCGCAGCAGCTCGCCAAGGGTCCCAAGAAGATACGGCTTGACCATGGGCGACCGAACCTTATGTTAGCGCCCGATTTGGCCGACTGCTACCAGCGTGGTCAGGCTAACGATTGTAAACAACTGCAATTTCTACGGGAGAGCACCAATGCCTGCCAGGGAGATCATCTTTCACCAGGGCGCGCGCGAAGCCATTCTGCGCGGGGTTCAGGTCCTCGCCGAGGCCGTTGCCGTGACCCTTGGTCCCAGGGGCCGCAATGTCGTGATCGAGAAGAGCTTCGGCTCACCCACCATCACGAAGGATGGTGTCACCGTCGCGAAAGAGATCGAGCTGGAGCAACGATTCGAGAACATGGGGGCGCAGATGGTGCGCGAGGTCGCGGCCAAGACCTCCGACAAGGCGGGCGATGGGACGACCACCGCCACCATCCTGGCGCGCGCCATCTACGAGGAGGGTCTGAAGCTCGTCGCCTCCGGCCACAGCCCGATGGATCTCAAGCGTGGCATCGACAAGGCCGTCGAGAAGGTGGTGGCCGAGCTGAAGAGGATGTCGAAGCCGACCGCTGGCAAGAAGGACATCGCCCAGGTGGGCGCCATCAGCGCCAACGGCGACGGTGCCATCGGTGACACCATCGCCGAGGCCATGGAGAAGGTCGGCAAGGAGGGCGTCATCACGGTCGAGGAAGCCAAGGGGCTCGACACCATGCTCGAGGTGGTCGAGGGCATGCAGTTCGATCGCGGCTACGTTTCGCCCTATTTCGTCACCAATCCCGAGCGCATGGAAGCGGTGCTGGAAGACCCCTACATTCTCGTGACCGAGCGCAAGATCTCGGCGATGGCGGACCTGGTTCCCGTCTTGGAGCAGGTGGCCCGGGTGAGCAAACCGCTCCTCATCATCGCTGAGGAGTTGGAGGGAGAGGCGCTGGCCACCCTGGTCGTGAACAAGCTGCGCGGGACGCTGCAGGTATGCGCCGTCAAGGCACCCGGCTTCGGCGATCGCCGCAAGGAGATGCTGAAGGATATCGCCGTCTTGACCGGAGCGCAGGTGGTCGCCGAGGAGCTCGGCATCAAGCTCGACCAGCTGACCACGAAAGAGCTCGGGAGCGCGAAGCGAATCACCATCGACAAGGACAACACCACCATCGTCGACGGCGCGGGCAAGAAGGCCGATATCGAGGGGCGTATCAAGGTCATCCGCAACCAGATCGAGGAGACGACGAGCGACTACGATCGCGAAAAGCTCCAGGAGCGGCTCGCCAAGCTGGTGGGCGGCGTCGCCGTGATCAGCGTGGGCGCGGCCACCGAGACCGAGATGAAGGAGCGCAAGGCGCGCGTCGAAGATGCACTGCACGCCACCAGGGCCGCCGTGGAGGAAGGTATCGTGCCGGGTGGCGGGGTTGCCTATCTGCGCTGCCTCGGTGCGCTGCGGGATGTGAAGGTGGAACCGGGCGACGAGACGTTCGGGGTCGAAATCGTGCGCCGCGCCCTCGAGCACCCATCCCGCCGCATCGCCCAGAATGCCGGGTGGGAGGGGGCAGTGGTCCTCTCCAGAATCCGCGAGGCGGAAGGTGCCTTCGGGTTCAATGCGCAAACCGAGGTGTTCGAAGACCTTGAGAAGGCAGGGGTCATCGACCCCACCAAGGTCGAGCGAACCGCCCTCCAGAACGCAGCATCGGTCGCCAGTCTGTTGCTCACCACCGAGGCGGCGGTCGCCGAAAAGCCCAAGAAAAAGAAGGCTAGCGCCGGTGCCCCCGGCATGGGTGGCGGCGACATGGAGGACATGGACTACTGACGCGGCGCGTCGTAATTTTTCCTTGTCACCGCCCCTGCGCGGGGGCATAATACGTGCAAAGTAGCTGGCGCGATTTCGGCGAGGGCAACCGCCACTACGCGCTTGCAAGGGCGGAAACCGGATGTCGTCGCCGACGGGGCCCCTGATAACGCGGGGGCCCCGTTCTTCTTTTTTGAGTCCTCGCCGGGGGTTAGCGTGTGGGGACGGGAGGCAGGTCCGGTGAGGCGATGTACACGACGTTCCGCGTCGAGCGCTTTCCCCGGTACATCGCCCGGTCGGCCAGATCGAGCAACTCGGACTTGTTCCTCGTGTGCTCGGGGTAGCTCGCGAGTCCGATCGAGGCCGTGACCCGCACCTGCGGCCCTTCGCGCGAGAGGAAGACGTGGCTCTCGATGGATCCGCGGATGCGCTCGGCCACCTTCAGCGCACCGCCCGAATCGATCCCGATGAGCACCGCCACGTACTCGTCGCCGCCATAGCGCGCGACCACGTCCTCGTCGCGGACGCACCCCTTGAGCACCCGACCGACCTCGACGAGCAACTCCGAACCGACCAGATGGCCGTGCTCGTCGTTCACCGCCTTGAAGCAGTCGAGATCGAGAAAGAGCACGGTGAAGGGTCGGCCGCCCTGGATCTCGCGCCCGAGCACGAGTTCGAGAAAACGCGTGTTGTACAGGTGGGTGAGGTCATCGAGGTAGGCGAGGTGCTCGACCTGTTTCAAGTGACCCAGCGTGCGCAGGGCGAGGCCGAGGTGACTACAGACGAATTCCGCGCTCGTCGCTGCCTCAGGAGAAAGCTCCTCCGACAGGAGTGCGACGACCACACCCAAGAGCTCCGCTCCCTCCGCTACCGGGAATGCGATCGCCCGCTCGCCCGGTTCGCCGCTCGGCAGGGGCACGACTGTCCGGGCCCGGTGGCCAACGCTGAGGGCGAGGCCCTCCACCGCAGCCTCTGCCGTCAGTACGAGCGTGTGCGCGTCGGCTGTCCCGAGACCCGTTCGCCCCGCGAGGGAGGTCTTGGCGCCGTCGCGTTCGAGGAAGATCGCCCCCTTCGCGCGGGTCTCGAGCGCGATCGCTTCCAGCGTCAGTCCCACCGCGTGCCCGTGTTCGCGGGAGCAGGTGACCCGCTGGCATGTCTCGAAAAGCCGCAGGTGCGAGCGAAGGACCTTGTTCTCGGCGAGCAGCGTTCGAGCGGCCAGGCATTTCTGCGTCGAAACCTGGAGCGCCTCGGGTGAGACCGGCTTCACGAGGTAGTCGCTCGCCCCCGACTTCATGGCGCGCACGGCCAGGTCCACCCGGTCGAGAGCGGTGATGACGAGGGCCTCGATATTGGGGTCGAGGCGCTTGGCCTCGTTGAGCAGTTCGAGCCCGTCCGCGCCCGGAAGGATGACGTCCGTGATGAGCAAGTCGAAGCGCTGAAGGCGCATGAGCTCGAGCGCGGCGTTGGCGGTCTCGGCCACTTCCACCGCGTAGCCCGCCGCACGTAAGTGGTCGGAATACACGGTGCGCGCAAAGCGCTCATCATCGACGAGGAGCACCGCGGCGGTCATGGACGTTGTATACCATGCCAATGGAGTCTCTCGCGGCGGAGCGCAAGGCCCTGCTTTTTAGCGCAGGGGGGATCCGCCTGGCGCTACGGCTCTCTCACGTTCGCGAGATCATCTCCGTTGCCGAGGACGCGCCCGAGGTGAACTTCCGGGGTGCCCCCGTGCCCGGCTTGCTGGTGGCCATGGCCCTCGGCTTGCCAGCGCGTCCCGCCCGCTTTGCGCTCGTCACCGAGGAGATCCCGGGCCTCGCGCTGCGCGTCGACAACGTCCACGGGATCGCCGATCTCGCGCTGGCCGAAGTCTTCAAGCTTCCGGGGAGAACGTTCTTGCCCCAGCCCTCTCCCTTCCAGGGCGCCATTCTCTTCGAGGGCGCCATCGCACTCGAACTCGGCGTGTCCACGCTCGGCTGGGCGCCCATCGAGCCGGCGGGGGAGCTCTCGGGCCCGCCGCCCGAGATGGACTTCGGGTTGGGCCGCGAGTTCCTGTTCGCGCGCGGCAAGAAGGTCTTCGCGGTTCCCATTCAGCTGCTCGCGCAAGTAGTCGATCGACCGGTCGTATTCCCGGTGCCGCTCACGCCGTCGGCCCACCGAGGGCTCATCTACCACGGCCGCGCCATCCACCCCGTCTTCGACTTGTCCGTTCTCTACGGGGAGCCGCCAGCGGAAGGCGGTGCAAATGCGCTTCTTATCGAGGCGGGGGGCACCGCCATCGCCGCGCTGGCGGATCGGGTGCTCCCGGCAGGTGGCGGGGAGGCGCAGGATGTCTGTCGGCCGAGCTGGGATCTGCTCTTCCCGGGCGCGTAGATGGGCGGCAAGGGGGCCCAATCCTTGACACTAGTGGAATGCAGGCGTTACTGCTCAGAGAACCACACTCCCCGGAACGACCATGGCAAAAACCCTTCTCCTCGCGGATGATTCCGTCACGATCCAGAAGGTCGTCGGCATGACGTTCGCGGGCGAAGACTTCGACATCACTACCGTCGACAACGGAGAGGACGCACTGGCGCGAGCCCGTCAGCGTTCCCCCGATGTGATCCTCGCCGACGTGGTGATGCCGCGGCGGAATGGCTACGAACTGTGCGAGGCGATCAAGTCGGATCCAAGCCTCCGACACATTCCGGTGCTGCTGCTCGCCGGAACGTTCGAGGCGTTTGACGAGGCGCGGGCGCGCGCAGTCCGCGCCGATGGCCACATCGCGAAGCCGTTCGAGAGCCAGTCGCTCATCGACAAGGTGAAGGAGGTGATGGGCTCTGCGGCAACGGTCGCCGCGCCTCCGCCGCAGGGGGTGACAGCACAGGCAACCCCGCCGCGAGCATCCCCGCCCGTTCCTGGTCCGGCTGCGGTGAGACCAGTTGCCGTCCCGCGCGCCGGTGCCCCCCTCTCCGGAGCGCGGCCTCCGGCCGGAGCTCCGCCCTTCACGGGGCGCCCTCCGGCTGGCAATCGGCCGAGCGTGGGCCCACCTCCCTCCGGTCGCCCGCCTTTCACCGGTGCGCCCCCGGTGAATACGCGGCCACCGACCCCTCCGGTCAGCTCGTTCCGTCCGGTGGTTGCGTCCTCGTCTCCTCCTCCCGGTTCACCACCATTCAAGGGCACCCGTTCCACCACGGTGCCCGTCCCGCCAT
>Ga0335079_10011413_pt1 | contig 10125 bp, 7 predicted proteins | sample Lox_Sample_33_FD_206719 | JGI IMG/M metagenome (GOLD analysis project Ga0335079, IMG submission 206719) | Soil microbial communities from Loxahatchee National Wildlife Refuge, Florida, United States - Lox_Sample_3.3 | ecosystem: Environmental > Terrestrial > Soil > Wetlands | place: USA: Florida...
CTTCCTACTGTGCCGCGCAGCGTTCAAGAACTTCGCCGACCCGGTGGGCGCGCTTAAGGACATGTGCCGCGTCTTGCGTCCGGGTGGAACTGCGCTGCTGATCGACCTGAGCCGGGACGCGCAACCGAACCAGGTGAGCCTGGCTGTGGACAAGATGGGCTTGTCGCCCGTAAACCGCGTTCTGACCAAGCTGGCTTTTAAGACCGTGCTGATTCGGAGTGCCTACTCGAGAGCGGAGTTCGAACAAATGCTAGCCCAGACCGCGTTTTCGCACGTGGAGATCGCCGGGGATGGGTTCGGTTTCGAGATCACGATGACCAAGTAGCTTAGGGGAGCTTTGGGCGGCTCTGCACATGCGCAGAGGTCATGGCACAGTTCAGCTCAAAGCTCTGCGACATCTGCTGGATTCTCTGCGCGATGGCGTAGCCGTGAATCGGGCCAAGTGCAACGACCCTCATGATGAGTAAATCGAGAGTGCCCTGCGGGATGTCAAATATATCCTGATTAGTCATCCCTTCATACCTTTGGCTTCTACATATACACGCAGACATGTAGAAGATCAAGGTATTCGGCACTGAATGTTGGTGAGTATGGGGCAGATTGTGACGGACGGCGCAATCAATGAGCCCATTGGTAGTCGTGGCCCGGTTCATTCTCGGTGAGTGCGGCCTGCATGGCGTATAACGGTATTGTTCAAGATTGCCAGCTTCGCACATGCTCACATCGGTGGGCCCTGAGTTTAATCGGTGAAACGGATCTGTTTTCAAACGGGTTTAGCGATGATGTGGCTGCTTCTGGCCTCGCCGCTCGTCCTGCGTGCGCAGTATGGCGGCATTGAAGTACCCGGGCTGCCCACGGGAAATGGACCAATTCGAGTCAAAAAGATCGTCGATCAATATCCTGCGCAGCCCAGCCTGCAACCTGCTTGCACCATTCCGGTCGGACCGCTTGGTTATTCAGTTCCCGGCAACAGCTACCTTTTGCGCAAACAGAGTCTGGTCAGCCTGGATTTTCTCGATGAAGATCGGCTGCTGTTTACCTTTCACGTCTCGAGTGGATTGCTGTCGCGCGATGCCGATGATCGCGCCGAAACCACCGCGCAACAGATCCAAGCCGAAGTGTTGTCCCTTCCCGGCGGTCACATCGAAGCCAAAGCTACGTGGACAGTGCCCGATCGCTCCCGCTATCTATGGATGCTCAATGACGGGCAGTTTCTGCTGCGCATCACCGAGGGCCTTGATCAGGGTGACGCTCAACTAAAGATGAAGCCATCTCTTCGTCTGCCGGGCCGGCTGCTCTGGATTCAGATGGATCCCATGCAGCAGATCCTGATCACCAACTCGCTTGAGCAAGCAACTGCGGCACAAGAGCACCCTGACCCGAGTACGCCTGCCGGCGACCCTCCCAACGCGAAGGCTGACGCGAAAAATTCCAGCGATATCCTCGTCGTTCGCACGATCAAACGCTCGACCGGCGAGGTAACCCGCACCACCCGGGTCCCGTGGACTCATCAGACCGATGATTGGCCGATGAACTCCAAGGGCTATGTAGAAAAATTGCAGGACAAGCAGAAGCATCCTGTATTGAAGTTCACATCCTATTCCGGTGAATTCTGGTTGCTCCCAGGCGTGGAATCGACCTGTCCACAGAAGTACAGCTTCCTTTCCGACACTGAACTCCTCGTGACCGTTTGCGATCCGGAGGGCGGATGGGGTTTGAGGGGCGTATCGATCGAGGGTGACGTGCTGTGGAAGCAAAAGCTCGCCTGGAATACGATGTGGCCGCTGCTGGTGGTGGCTCCGGATGGTTCGCGGGTGGCGCGCGAGACTCTGGTGCTCAAACGGACGATCAATCACTACCAGAAACAGTTGGTTGGAGACCGCGATCTTCAGGGACAGATGGTCAGAGTGTTCGACGCGGCCAACGGAAAGACGGTCCTCGAGGCGCCGCTCACGCCGATATTTGACGGTGGCGGAAACGTGGCGATCTCTCCATCGGGAAAGCGCGTCGCGATCCTGACTTCCGGCTCTATCCAGGTATTTCAGCTACCTCCGCCATCCCCTTCGTCTAAGCCACGTGTTGCCGCGCAATCGAAGCCGAAATAGAAATCGGAGCCCGATGACAACGTAGGCTCGGCCTTATCCATCGTTCGGTGGATACGGCGCAACGGGTCCACCCAGTAGACTCCCCGCCATGGCGATACCAACCGAACCGATCGGCAGCGTCCCGCGGCCGGCAGAACTTCTGCGCGCCATCGAGTTGCACTCGGGAGGCAAAATCTCATTTGACGAGCTCGAGAGGGCATACGATCGTGCGACGTACGACACTGTACAACGTTTTGAGGCAACCGGTTCGCCGATCATCACCGACGGCGAGCAGCGAAAGTCGAGCTTTGCGACGTACCCTCTGGAAGGCCTTACGAACCTCGCGCCTGATGGTGTGGTAATTCCTTTCAAAGACGGCCATACGCGCCGGCTTCCACGACTGAAGGAAGGCCCCTTTCGATACGGCAAATACGCGGGCGAATATGTTCGTCGCGCGAAGCCGATTGCGCACCGCCCATTGAAGCAGGCCGTGATCTCGGCATCGGCGTTGAGCCTGCTGTATCCTGCTGACGGAATCGAGGGATATCCACGCGAGCAATTCATCGAAGATCTGATCGCCGAATCGGTGGCCGACATCAGTTCGGCAATCAATGCCGGTGCGGAGTGTGTGCAGATCGACTTTACCGAGGGGCGGTTGTCACTGAAGCTCGACCCGAGCGGGGGGTTGTTAAAGAGCTTTATCGATCTCAACAACCGTGTGCTCGATTGCTTTTCGAGTTCTGAACGGGCAAGGATAGGAGTGCACGTGTGTCCAGGGGGCGATCACGACTCCACGCATTCGGCCGATGTGGATTATGCGGGCTTGTTGCCTCTGCTGTTCGCAATGAATGCCGGGCGATTCTATTTGCAGCTTTCCAGCGAGGCAGATCGCCCGCGTGTGCTTCATCAAATTGTGGAACTCCTGGACGAACACCAGCGCGTATTTGTAGGCGTGATTGATCCCATCACGCCTCAAATGGAGACGCCGGAAGTGGTATGCGAGCGTGTGCTGGAGGCAGCGGGGATTCTTCCCTTGGACCAACTCGGAACTACGGACGATTGCGGGTTCTCGCCATTTGCCGACGATCTTTCGACCGCTCGCGATGTGGCGTTTGGGAAGATTCGTGCGCGCGTGGAAGGTACGGCAATGGCTGCTGCAAAGCTTGGAGTGTGAGAAATCTAGCGCAACGGTTTCTGCATCGGCACCACCTGGACGGTGACGTCGCGCACCTCGGCGAGAAAGCGATTGAGCACCGAGCCGCGCAGCAGAATGTCGAGTCGCGAACGAACCGGCTGTCCAAAGATCACGTGTGAGATGCTCTCCTGTTGCGCAAAACGAATCAGCGCATCGGCCACGTTCTTTTCGTTGAGGGTCACGACCTGCGCCCCGAGGTCTTTGGCCATGCGCCGATATTCCTCGATACGTTGAAAGGCTTCAGGGTCTCCGTGGCCTTTGTCTTCATCGGGTCTATTTACGTAAACGGCATACCAGTTTGTTGCCAGGCGCCCCGCCACGCGAGCACCCACGCGGATGAGCCGCTCCGTTCCCGGTCGCGTGCTGAGGCAAACCATCACCTTGTCGGGAATCGGCGCCTGTTCCAGTCCCTGCGTGCGGCGATAGTCGGCAGCGCGCTTGCTCACCTGTTCGGCAGTCGCGCGAAGGGCCAGTTCGCGAAGCAGGTTCAGATTGCCCTTGCGGAAGAAGTTGGCCAGCGACTGCTCCACTTTTTCCGGGGCATAGATTTTGCCTTCGCGCAGACGTGACCGTAGCTCTTCCACCGTGAGATCGACGTTAATCACTTCGTCGGCGCGTTTGAAGAAGCTGTCTGGAACCGTCTCGCGGATGAGAGTGTTGGCCGAGCGATTGACCGCGTCGTTGAGTGTCTCGAGATGCTGAATGTTTACCGCGGTCCATACATCGATGCCCGCATCGAGCAGTTCCAGCACGTCCTCATAGCGTTTGCGGTTTTTGCTGCCTGGAACGTTGGTATGAGCGAGTTCATCGACGATCACGATCTGCGGATGACGCGCGACAATTGCGTCGATGTCCATCTCCTTCAGGTCGACTCCCCGGTAGGGGATCACGCGCAGGGGAACAATTTCAAGATCTCGGATCTGGTCTGCTGTCTCCTGGCGGCCGTGTGTCTCCACCAGCCCAATCACAATGTCGACGCCCTGTTTACGCCTGAGCAGGGCATCGTGGAGCATGTGATATGTCTTGCCGACGCCGGGTGCAGCGCCAAGATAGATGCGAAGTCGTGCGGGCTCCTGCTGGTGTTCAAGCTGGATTTCTGGCATGGTCCTTAGCCCACCTCGACCGGATGCGGAATTGCCTCGGCAACGGCAAGCGGCAGTGTAAATCGGAAAGTTGTGCCATGACCGAGCCGGCTTTCAACGGCGATTTGGCCGCCCAGAGACTCGACCAGGCGGCGGACAAGGGCCAGACCCATCCCGGTGCCGCTTTCTGAGAACGGATTGAAGCGATCGAAGATGGTTGTCAGGCGCTCCGCTTCAATGCCGCGGCCGCTATCGCGAACAGTGAACTGCACAAAATTCTTCATCTCTTCTGCCGCGAGCAGGATCTCACCCTGCTCTCGCGTGTATCGCAACGCGTTACCGATAAGGTTGTCCAGGATGGTACGAACTGCACGGTGGTCTGCCAAAACGAACGATAAGTCGGCAAAAGCGCTGATCTCGATGCGGACCCCCTTTGCGCCGGCTTCGTCAATGTAGCGATTCCGTGCCTCATCGAGAAGTGTAAGCGGTCTCAGCCGCTCAAGTTCTAGTTCGCGCTTGCCCGAATCAAGCTCGGCTACTTCAATCAGGTCAGCCATCAAATCGTTCAGCTTTTCCGACTCGCTGCTCGCTTCTTGCACGAGCTCCGTCTGCAGCGGCAGCAATTCACCGCCAAATCCATGCTGCAGAGCATACAAACCGCGCCGCAGCTGCAAAAGGGGATCGCGCAGCTTCTTGCTCGCGACGGAGATGAACTGCGTCTTGAAGCGATCGGTGTCCTGCAAGGTCGTGACATCCTCGAGTGTCGTGACCGTTCCCAGCAGGCGACCTTCAGAGTCGCGCATGGGAGTGGTACGGAGCCGGTAGCTACGCGACTGCTTGCCGAATCGCAGGGGCAGCATCGCCGCTTCACCCTCTGCCGCGATGGGCTTCTGCATCGCGATCGCGTCGCGGATGGCGCTCAGGATCTTGTCGCCTCCTGGAGTATTGGTCAGCGCCATCCGATCGTTGGCCGCTTCTCCCAGGATTTCAGCCGCAGCCTGGTTGAGCTTCAGAATATGTCCCTTGGCATCGGTAACAATGATCGGTTCAAAGATGGATTGCAGCACCGCATCGGAGAGTTGGAACTCCATCTGCCGGCGGCCGGCCTCGCTGTCGCGGAGGTCGCGGAGCCGAAGTGCAATGCGATTCACTTCGGCTGTAATCTCGCCAAAACTGTCACGTCCGCCCCACTCAACGCGATGTTCCAGGTTGCCCCCCGCGATTTTCCTGGTGTCGCCAGCCACCATCCCGATCGGATGGAGGACCAGCGCCACCGTAGCCACTTCGACCAGGATCAGCGAGATCAGAAGAGCGATGGCCAGATGGAACTGCCCCGCTGCAGCCAGGGCACGATGGGTCAGGGCTACCAGGCTCACCCCGAGAGCGGCAATAAGAACACAACCGAGAATGAGTCGCTGCGAAAGGTTCAGCATCTATCGGGCTCTGCAACGAAAGGAACCCACACTCTCATTCTGGCGTAAAGACCCTCAAGGCGTAAATCGATTCACGCGATTTGCTGTTGATTGCGAGGACTTTCTGCCTCGCGATGATCAGAGACAGAGGAGCCCCGGCAGAGAAAGCCCCAATTCGGCTCGCTGCCCCTGGCTTCGCAACTGCTCAATTCACCAGCTCATCAGGCATTCGACAGACGCTATAGGCATCCTTCTGATAGGGGCAAGACAGCCCCAACGGTGCTGTTCCGTGAATGACGGTCCAGTTTACCTCCGGATACCTTCGGCGCAGACTGCGAAACCGCGCAAGCGAAAACCCGTTGAGTCCGTAAGTCGCGTCGCTCATCGGTTTCCATTCCTCCGCCAGGTCGGGAAACAACGAAACGACGCCCCCGTCCTTGTAGTAGTCGGCGAGTGCCGACCGCTCTGATGTGGCACGGAAGCCATGAACATCCACCACGTCCTCTTTGAAATAACGCGAATCGACCGCGAAGACTGCGTTCGTGGGGGTGTTGTGCCGGATCCATAGCAACGTGTTTACCCACGGATTCCTGCTTGTCTCGGAAGGAAACTCAATTTGCGGACTGTTCGGATACGTCGCCCGGGCAACGATAAACATGCCGATCGCGAGCGGCATGAAGAGCATCGCAGGTACCCATCGGCGGTCCTTGGCCAGGTATTCTCCAGCAACCCCGGTGAGCAACAGAACAAATACGAGTGTGATCAGGTGGAAAGAGCGCAGCGGTTGCAGCCGGACGAACATCTCAAAGTCCTGCGACGAACAGAGCAGAAACGCCGTGGCAATCGAGATCAGCCCGAAAGGAATCAGCGCAAAACTGACCAGGCGAAATCCCGGTCGCGTACCGCGCAGGTCCGATTTCCAGAACCATGCCAGAATGGCCAGCGGCGCAAGCATTCCCAGCCAGTGATACCAGGTCCAGTTGTAAAGGAAGAAGTAATCGCGGGAAAACAAGGCTTCTCGATAAGGTTCCTGGGCCGGTGAGAAATGGAAGCCAGAAGGCATCAGGGCGATTCCGGACACTGGTACGGCCACTGGCTCACGCAAAACAGGTCTGGCGCGGCGAGTCGTCCAGATCACTCCCGTCAGGAAAGCCACGTAAACCACCATCTGCGGATGAATCAGGGCCGTAATCATCATCGCCACAGCCACGCGAGCGTAACGCGCTTCAACCAGGCTCGCCAGGGCAAACAGTGTTAGTGGTGTTGAGAACGACCTCGCGGTCAGGTAGGGATCGATGAGCAGCAGACCTGTGTTGGTGGCGGGCATCGTCAGGACTGCGGTGGTCATGAGCGTAGCGGTCCACCTGGCGCGAGACGAGGAGAAGCACGCGACAACGAAAAGCCAGCACGATGCCAGCGTTCCAAACAGGGTAGCCACGTACCAGGCAAACAGGGTCCAGTCCATCGACAGGTGAGTGATCTTGGCCGTTAGCGCGAGGATCGGCCCAAAGAGCGAAAGATGACCATGCGAAAGGAAAAACTCTGTCGCATAGGGATACAGATTGGGATCCAAAAATTTCCGCGCAGCGGGTACGTAGATTTCCGCGTCTTCAACCCCGGAATGGTAGCCGCCAATAAGCAGGGCGATTGCGGTGAGACCGAGAATTTCAAATAGAGGGAAGCGCTCTTTACTGAGCTGTTTCATTCATACTCCGGCCACGACGTCTGCTCGCTGATCGCGAAGGATATTGTTGAACGGTGCGGAATAGCTCAACGAATCGCCGCACAAATCCAGACCTTTTAGAGTTAGAGGGCCTGAAGCACAAGAGAGTCACCCAGCTCCATGCGAATTCGATCAGCCGACAAGCAGAAGGAGGGACTGTGAAGAATACCGCATTTTATGAGACGTAGAATATTGATTCTAGTAAGCATCCCTCACGGGATTCGACATACCGCAAGAAGTTGATTGTGCCACATACATTTTAGCCCCTCTTGTTGATCAAGCCTCACAATCACCCAATCCACGCCAAAATCGTCCTTGAGTTCTTCAAAATCCGCCAGTTTGAAGTGCTGCCATCGGGCAGTCGCATTTACCTGGCGTTCCCAGTCGGGGCCTAGTTCGGGCACTTGTGTGACGAGGGCCGGGTCCTTGACCATGTCGGCAAGTTGGCTGCGTTCGGCCAGAGCGCGGAAGCTGTGGTAATCCTCGCCTGGGGTCGACAGGTAATACGGGTCCATCGCGAAGTATGCAGTGGGCGGCGTATTGACGCGGATCCAGGCAAACGACTGCAACCACGGATTGCTGGGCTCAATGCCCGGAAGTTCGAAATGTGCGCTGCCACTGAACTGCGCTCGCTGCGGAATGAACATCCCAAGGTTGATCAGGATCAGGAAAGCCGCCCAGCGAAGGGTGTTGCATTTCAGCACGTACTTGCCAAGCAGACAACCTCCGACCAGGGTCATCAGAAAGTAGATGAGATGCAGAAAGCGCATGGGCTGCATCGGCGTTAGCCGCACAAGCGCCGGCGATCCCAACACGATCATCGCGACCGCCTGTTGGAAGACTCCATAGGAAAATACGGCAAGTGCAAAGCGCGCCAGCAGTGTTTCTTTGCGTTTGAGCGCGATCCGCCATAACAGCCAGAACAAGACCAGCGGCCCAATAGCCCCCAGCCACTCGTACCAGGTCCAGCGGTAGAGAAAACAGTAGTTGCGCGTCTCAAGGGCCCGGTGCCAGATGGGCGTTGGCGATTCGAAGATCCACCCCAGCGGGACCGCCGATGCCAGCGCATCGCGAAGCGAGCGCAGCCATGCATGCACCGGCTCGAGCATCGCCATCGTAAGAAAGAAGCAGAACGAGATGCCGAGCGCAGCCATGATGGGGTGCAGCACAAATGAGATCAGAAGCAGCGGAACAGCCTGCCAGAGCTGATCCCGGAGTATGCGGGAGATTGCAATCAGCACAAGCGCTGATGCGATGTTGCGCGGGTGCAGGTGCTGGTCGGCCAGGTACAGCGCCGTTCCTGAAACGGGGAGCGTCATCATTGCGGCCGTTAGCGCGACGCCGGCCCATTGCGCCCGTACATCGTCGAAAAGCACTCGCGCGATGCTCCAGCATCCGTAGATCATCAGGAGAATGGAGATGAACTGAAACATCAACTCTGTTGCTGCTACCTGGATATGCGAGACGCGAACGAACTCTGCTACCCACTTGTCGAAAAGCGTTGCCTGAAGCTGAACCCGGAAAAACTGCGAGTCATGAGGATACAGGACGGGGTTCAGGTCGCTCTTTACCGCGGTCAAATAGACCGCGTCATCTTCGATGCCGGGGTGATACCCCATCACCAGCATTGCCAGAAACGAGAAAGTCAGGATAAGCAGGGCATTGAGATTCGAGACCTTATAGAAACGTTTCAGAAACTGCACTCCAGAACAAAAATCCGCCGACGCGGGAATTTCAAGTCAGTCAAAAAGTCCAGAGGTGAGCGCAGCCGGGAAACCTCAAGGGTAATAAACGCGCGAACCGGAAAAGGCAGCTACCCAATTGGACGAAAAGCTCAAGGTTTAGCCGACTATAATCCATTGAAATTTGGTTCGGCAACGCAATTTGGCCTCAAAAAGCCGGAATCGGTTACTGGAAGAGGTTTTTTGCCGCATTTGGGGGATGCTCCAACGTCTCTTGAACGTCTATACTCCCCTAAACTGCCCATGGTGACTGCGGCAATCCCGTCTCGCATCGTCTTCGATGCGGCAACTGAGTCCGAACTGATCGGAACCAGGCCACTTTCCCAGAAGATGGCTCTCACCATACCCACGCTCCGTGAGGCAGGAAATATCCCTGTCCTCCTCGACCGGGTGCGAGCCGCTCTCGACCCACTCAAAATCGATTATGAGATTCTGATTGTGGACGACGACAGCTGCGACGGCACCGAGGAGATCGTCACCGCCATCGCCCAGAAAGACCCAAGAGTGCGGCTCCTCGTAAGAAAAGGACAGCGCGGCCTTTCCGGTGCAGTCCTGTACGGCTGGGCAAATACCAGCGCCTCGATCGTCGGCGTTATGGACGCAGACCTCCAGCATCCTCCGGAACTGTTGCCGAAACTGGTTGCCAGTCTCCAATCGGGGACCGACCTGGTGATCGGAAGCCGTTATACCGAAGGCGGCGGGCTTGGTGAATGGAACCCGTTTCGCAAGCTCCTTTCTGCCGCTGCCGTATGGGTTACCTGGCCCATTCAGCGTACGGGTCTCCGCGCCAACGATCCCATGTCGGGGTTCTTTTTCGTGCGCCGTGAATGTCTCAACGGAATTGCGTTTCAGGAAGAGGGGTTCAAGCTGCTCCTCGAGATCCTGGT
>Ga0335079_10011420_pt1 | contig 10122 bp, 6 predicted proteins | sample Lox_Sample_33_FD_206719 | JGI IMG/M metagenome (GOLD analysis project Ga0335079, IMG submission 206719) | Soil microbial communities from Loxahatchee National Wildlife Refuge, Florida, United States - Lox_Sample_3.3 | ecosystem: Environmental > Terrestrial > Soil > Wetlands | place: USA: Florida...
ACTGGCACCTGCACGTATTTCGCTCGCTGCAGGACACTGCCGCGGAGCACGGGATCACGCTCACAGCGCTGCACGCGCTTCTCGAATCGGCGCGCGCGAAACTGCTGGCACTGCGCGCAGCACGCGCGCCGCCGGCGCGCGATGACAAGATCCTCACCGCATGGAATGCGCTGATGATCCGGGGACTCGCGATCGCGGCCCGGAGCCTGGCGCGTGAGGACCTGGCGCAGGCTGCGACGCGCGCGCTCGATTTCATCCGTCGCACGCACTGGCGCCAGGGGCGTCTGCTGGCCACGAGCAAGGATGGCCGCGCGCACCTGGATGCCTATCTCGACGACTACGCCTACCTCATCGATGCCGTACTGGAGCTGCAGCAGGTGCGCTTCGATGCCGGCGAGCTCGCCTTTGCGCGCGAGCTGACGGAGGTGATGCTGCAGCATTTCACCGATGCCGGGACCGGCGGTCTTTTTTTCACGGCCAATGACCACGAGCAGCTGATCCACCGCTCAAAGACCTACGCGGATGATGCGACACCCTCGGGCAACGGCATCGCCGCCTGCGTGCTGCAGCGCCTGGGCTACCTGCTCGGCGAGCCGCGGCTGCTCGCGGCCACGAGCGCGATCCTGCACGCCGCGTGGTCGGCGATCGAGCAGCATCCCTCTTCGCACGCCTCACTGCTGCTCGCGCTCGATGAGCATTTGCAGGCGCCGGAGATCGTGATCCTGCGCGGCACGGCGCATGAGATGCGCACGTGGCAGAGGGCGCTGGCGCAGCGCTACGCACCGCGGCGGATGGTGATCGCCATCGGCACCGATGCCAAAGATCTGCCGGATGCGCTCGCCGAAAAGGCGCCGCGCGGAGACGCCATCGCCTATCGCTGCGTGGGCAGCGTCTGCTCGGCACCGATCGGCTCGCTAGAGGAGTTGCTTGCCGTCCTCGGGGAGCCGGCGCGCTGAGACGCTGCCGTGAGCAGCCAGCGCGGTGAGATCACGCGTCGCCCGCGATAGCGGCTCATCCTCACGGATGCCCGCCATGCCGGCAAGATGGGCAAGCTCTGCGACACTGCGCCGCAGTCTCTGCACGATCAGCGCGCATCCGGTGCTAATGCGGGCGAGCTCCCCCGCGTCCAGCGGCGCCGCGTGTATCGCACGGTTCCAGGCGAGCTGCGTCAACGCCCCTACCGAGGCGCGAGCCTGCTGCAAGAGCGCCGCGCTATCGCCGCGGGCGGTGACGCTGACGGCATCAACTGCGGTGAATTCCTCGAGCGCATGCGCAGCAATGCCGAGAGCCACGGCCGTCACTGGCAGCTCGGTGAGCACCCCGAACGGCAGCCGGTAGAGCGCTCCGGGCTCGCGTGGCGAATCCGTGAACACCGAAAATGTGTGCGCTTCGGGCACGAACGCCTCCGCCACTTCCATGTCGTGGCTGCCCGTGCCGCGCATGCCGCTCACGCGCCAGGTGCGATGCACGCGCACGTGAGCGCGGGGAAATGCCATCGCGCGGACCAGTCGCTGCCCCTGCGCATCGTGGACCGGCAGGCCACCTTGCGTGACGATGCAGTTTGCCGTGAACGTGGTTGCGTAGTCCGCGCCGCTCGCATATCGCCAGCGTCCGCTTGCCCGGTAACCCCCTCGCACGCGCTCAGCGGTACCGTCGGCAGCACCGGAACCTGCGATGACGGCGTCGGGCGGACCGAACAGCTCGCGCGCCGCCGCCGGCTCGAGGTAGGCGGCGAACAGCCCGGCTCCGGCGCCGATCATGACGGCCCAGCCCACCGAGCCATCGAGTGCGCCAGCCGTCTCGTAGATTGAAAGCGCGCCGGCGAGCGAGAGCTCATGACCACCGTAGGCGCGCGGAATCCACAGCCGGAACAGTCCGGCCTGAATCAGGCCGCGAGCGATGGCCGGGGATAGCGCGGCATGCACGTTCGACTCGTGCGCGTGCGCGGCAATGAGGGGCGCGAGCGCCTGCAGCGCGCCAGAGAGCTGGCGCAGAACAGTCTCCTCGCTCACGCTCAGTTCGCGCGCGCCAGCACGCGTGCCGCGCACTCAACGAAATAGCCAATATTATCGGCGCGCAATCCGGCCACGTTCATGCGGCTGTCGTCGGTCATATAGATATGGTGCTCGGTGCGCAGCCGCCGCACCTGCTCGACGGTGATGCCGAGGAAGGAGAACAGGCCGCGCTGGCGCGCGATGAAGCTGAAATCCTGCCCCGGACAGGCCACCGCGAACTGGCGGACGAGCTCGTGACGCAAGGTGGAGATGCGCTCGCGCATGCCGGTGAGCTCGCGCAGCCACAGCGAGCGCAGCGCCTCGCCAGCCAGCACCTCGCTCACGATTGCGGCGCCGTGATCCGGCGGCATCGAATACAGGCTGCGCGCAATCCGCACCTCCTGGCTGAGTGCCGCCTCGGCCACTTGAGGGCGCTCGGTGACGACGTGCAGGGCGCCCGTTCGCTCGCGGTAGAGTCCGAAGTTCTTCGAGCACGAGACCGCGACCAGCAGTTCCGGCAGCTCCGCCGCGAACAGGCGGATCGCTGCAGCGTCCGCATCGACGCCCACGCCCAGACCCTGGTAGGCCATATCGATAAAGGGCAGGAGCTGGCGCCGTTTGATGAGATCGAGCACTTCGCGCCAGTCGGTCTCGGACAAGTCTGCGCCGGTCGGGTTGTGACAGGAGGCATGCAGCAGCACGCACGCACCGGGCGGCAGGCGCTCGAGCTGCGCCAGCATCGCCGACAGCTGGATGCTGTGGGTGGCGCCATCGTAGTAGGGATAGCGCTCCAGCTTCAGGCCACAGCCGGAGAGCAGTGGCACGTGGTTCTGCCACGTGGGCGTGCTCACGTGCACGATGCACTCGGGCGAGGCCGCGCGGATCAGCTCGGCCCCCAGGCGAAGCGCACCGCACCCGCCGGTTCCCTGAATGGTCTTCACGCGCCCGGCGCTGAGAACCGGATGCGTGGCCCCGAACACCAGACGCTCCATCGCCTGATTGAAAGCAGGATTCCCGGCCGGAGCCACATAGCTCTTGGTGGCCTGCCGCTCGATCAACGCATGCTCACCTTGACGCACACACTCGAGAATCGGTGTCTCTCCGCGCGCATCGCGGTACACCCCGACCCCCAGATCCACCTTGTGCGGGTCGCTATCCGCACGAAATGCGGCCATGAGGCCCAGGATCGGGTCATCCGGAAGGCGGTCGAGCCGCTCGAACATGCGTCATCTCCTTGGTAAGGATTCGAGTCTACCTGCGCCCCGGGGCGAAGCGAAAAACCCGAGCACCACGCCCCGTTACCCGCCAAACTAGCGGCCCCGAATCGACCTACTCCGCCCGAGGTGCTCTGTGCGTTCCATGAGTCCGTCACGACCGCTTGCTCTGGCCTTCGCTGCGCTCATCGGAACAGCTCTGCTCGGTGCGGCGACAACGGCGAGCGCTCAGCAGGGCGCGAAGCCCGCGGCCGCCGCGGCCGCCCCAGCCGCCAACTCGAGCAAAAAGGCTCCCGTGAACGATCCCAAATCCCAAGGCAGCTACAGCATCGGTGTCGTCATGGGCCAGCAGCTGCATGCGCTCGGCGTGAACGCCGATGCAGTCTCGGCGGAGAAGATCGTGCAGGGACTGCGCGATGCGCTCTCAGGCAAAGTCCACGCCTCGGCGGCAGATGAGGTCAACATGGAGACGCTCATCCAGGGCGCGCGCGTCAGCGCCGCGAAGCCCAACAAGGAGGCGGGTCAGAAGTTTCTGGCTGAGAACGGCAAGAAGCCCGGCGTCGTCACGACGGCAAGCGGATTGCAATACAAAGTCATCACACCCGGCAGCGGTGCCTCACCGCACCCGACCGACACCGTGGTCGTGAACTATCGGGGCACGCTGCTCAACGGCTCCGAGTTCGACAATTCCTACAAGCGTGGCGAGCCGCTCTCCATCGCGCCGAATAACGTCGTGCCTGGCTGGAAGGAGGCGCTGTCGCTCATGAAGCCCGGCGCCAAGTGGGAAGTGTATATCCCGTCAGATCTGGGCTACGGCGATTCAGGTGCCGGCCCGATTCCGCCGGGGTCGACGCTGATCTTCACGATTGAGCTGTTGAGCGTGAAAGGCGCGCAGACCGCCCCGCCACCGCCGGCGGCTGCGCCCGGCAAGTAACGAGGACTGCTAAGTCTCGCGGGCCCAGGTTTCGCCGACGTTGGGATCGGCGAGCGCCGCGAGCAGCATTTCGACGTACTCGGCGTCCCAGGTGCGCTGAGCTTCCGCGCTCGGATTCATTGCAGACGGCTGCAGATTCGTCAGCACCAGCGCGCAGGCGCAATCCACATTGCGCCTGGCGAGCGAGCCGTCCTGCTGTCCTTTCATCAGCAGGCGCTTCAGGCGCGTACGGATCATGAGGTCACGCTCGCGCAGCCGCCTGCGCTGCGCCGGGGGCAGCTCCTCGGAAGCGGCAGGCCGGAAGGACAGCAGCGAGCCGCGCTCGCGGCGGATCTCAAACGCCGCGACCAGAAATACCGCGAGCTTGTCGAGACCATTGCCGCCAGCGGTCTCGGCGCGCAGCAGACTTTGCTCCAGACCCTGAGCGGCTCGGGAATAGCATTCATCAACGAGCGCCGGCATGTCGCCATAGAAGCTCCAGGCGCGCGTCATATTTGAGTCGCCGGCTTCGCGTGCAATGGCGGACCAGCGCATAGCCCCCGGACCGCGCCGCGCCACCACGCGTGACACTGCATCGATCACGGCCGTGCGCGTGGGCTCAGGTCGCGCGGGAGGGGCTGGCTCCTCGCTGAAAGTCACATCGTCGTCAGCGACTGCATTCATAGCTCCGCCCCCGGCTTCCTGTACCAGATCAGAAGCAATTGGCGTGCCAAGAAAGAGTCGACGCAATTGACGCTAAATGATTGATTGTAGTGAGATTATGCTCGCGCTTCCAAGCCTCGGGTTGAGCCGCCTTGGTGCAGCGAGACCGCGGCTGCGCGCTCGCAGTGCAAGAGCTCGCTAGGGATGCGCAGCTGGCGGCTCGGCCAGCGTGCGCTTGCGCGCCGCCTCGAATTCATCGCCCGGATTCCACACCGGCATGTCATCGGCCTGCGCCATGAGCCAGCCCGCCCAGAATCCGAGCGTCGCATCGTCGATCATGCCATCGAAGTTCCAGTCGGACTCCAGGCGGTCGCCCGGCTGGTGATAGCGCGTCAGTTCCCACTGCTCGCGCTGTTCCCGGCCCCAGCCGGCCGGGTGCCCGATGAAATCGACACTACCGTGCAGGTACACCCCGGGCACACCGTACTTCGCAAACGAAAATTGATCCGCGCGATAGAAATAGCCGCGGTCGGGGAATGCATCCGGATCCACCCGGCGTCCCTGCAGGGCCGCCGCGGCGGCGACGTACCGATCGGTCGTCGATTTGCCGAGCCCGATGGAGATCACATCGCGCGCGTGCCCCCATTTGTTGCCGCCGTCGTAGTTCACATCGACAGCGATGTTCGCGAGCGGAACGGTTGGATGGCGCGCGTAGTAGAGCGAGCCGATCAGCCCCTGCTCCTCGCCGGCGACGAACATGATCAACACCGAGCGGCGCGGACGTTGCGGCAAGGCCGCGTAGGCTTTCGCGATCGAGAGCACCTGGGCGCAGCCCGAGGCGTTATCGATCGCACCGTGGTAGATGCGGTCGCCGGTCGCATCGGGCGCACCGATCCCGAAGTGGTCGTGATGCGCCGAATAGATCACGACCTGGCTGCGCAGCTTCGGATCGCTGCCGGGGAGAAGTCCCAGCACGTTGGCGCTGCGCACCCGGTGCACATCATTCTGAGTCGAGATCGAGGTGCGGATGCCGAGCGCGACCGGGTGAAAGTTGCGGGACTTGGCCGCGGCGATCAACTTGTCGAGATCGAAGCCCGCCGCCTGCAACAGCCGCCGCATCGCTGACTCCGTAGCCCAGGCCTTCAGTTGAATCTGCGGCTCGCCCTCCGCCGGCAGACCAAACTGCTCGCCGCTCCAGGAGCTCTGCACGACCTGCCACGGATAGCCCGCGGAGGGCGTGGTGTGAATGATGATGGCGCCGGCGGCGCCCTGGCGCGCAGCGCTCTCGTATTTGTACATCCAGCGCCCGTAGTACAGGCGCCGGTTGCCCGCGAACAGCTTCGGGTCCCAGTCCGGGTCGTTGTTCATCATCACCAGGATCTTCCCGGCAAGCTTCGCCCGCTTGAAGTCGTCCCAGTGATACTCGGGGGCCTGGATGCCGTAACCGACGAAGACCAGTTCCGCATCGCGCACGAGTGCCTGCGCCTCCTGCACGCCGCTCGCCGCGATGTAGTCATCCCGCCACACGAGATTGGTGTCGCCGGATTTGGTCTGGAACGACCAGGTGGCCGGTGCATGCGTTTGTACGCCGATGAGATCGACGGGCTGTTCCCAGCCGCCGTTGACCCCGCCGGGCGCATAGCCCAGTGCCTGCAGCTCCGTCGCGAGATACAGCCGCGCGAGCGTATCGCCACGCGTCGCCGGGCCGCGTCCTTCGAAGGCGTCGGAGGAGAGGATGCGGATCGGAGCCGCGAGCGCCGGTGCGGTGATCTGCGCGCGGGCGGCCTGCTGGACATCAGCCGGAATCGTGAGATCGGGGGCCGCCCGGCCAGGGGCGGCGAGTACCGTGAGCAGGACCAGGACGGAAGCGGCAGCAAGGCGGCGCATGGTCGACTCCCAGGAATTCCGCAAGGAGGCGACACGCTACTGGGCGCACAGGTCCTGCGCCAGTCCCCGCCGGGTCGGCTACACTTCTATAAATGTGGCGCAAGCAAGGCAGCATTCTGCCCGCCATCCTGCTGGCCGCCGCCTTGGGCGGTGAGACGCAGGCGGCGGATCCCGTGACGACGGCCGGAGCGGGCACGCCCCTCACACCGCCTCACATCGCCTTTCAGAAATACAAGCTCGCCAATGGCCTCGAGGTGATTCTCTCCGAGGATCACCGCCTGCCGCTCGCGGCGGTGAATCTCTGGTATCACGTGGGCCCGGCAAACGAGCGCGCGGGGCGCACCGGCTTCGCGCACCTCTTCGAGCACATGATGTTTCAGGGCTCCAAGCACGTTGCGCGCGGTGAGCACATCGGGCTGCTCGAGGGGGCCGGCGCCAGTGACCTCAATGGCACGACCGATTTCGACCGCACCAATTACTTTCAGACGGTGCCCTCGAACCAGCTCGAGCTCGCGCTGTGGCTCGAGAGCGATCGCATGGGGTTCCTGCTCGATACCCTGGATCAGTCGAAGCTCACCAATCAGAAGGACGTGGTGCGCAACGAGCGTCGCGAGTCGATCGAGAACCGGCCCTACGGCGTCGTCGATGAGGAGGTTTTCCATCAGCTCTTCCCGCCGAGCCACCCCTACCACGCCGACATCATGGGCTCGCACGCCGACATCGAAGCCGCGGGACTCGAGGACGTGCGCGCCTTCTTCCGCCAGTTCTACGTGCCGAACAATGCGACGCTCGCCATTGTCGGCGACATCGACCCCGCGAAGACCCGGGCGCTGATCGAGAAGTATTTCGGCCCGATTCCGGCAGGTGCGCCCGTGCCGCGAAATGTCGTGGCTACCCCGACGATCAAGGCGGAGCGCCGCGCGATCGTCCACGACAAAGTCGAGCTGCCGCGTGTCTATCTGGCCTGGCTCAGCGCGCCCTTCTTCACGGCCGGGGATGCGACGGCGGACGTGCTCGCACAAATCCTCGGCGAGGGACACTCGAGCCGCCTCTACAAGGAACTGGTCTACCAGCAGCAGCTCGCACAGAGCGTGAGCGCCAATCAGGAATCGCTGCAGCTGTCCTCGGTCTTCCTCATCAGTGCGACCGCACGCCCGGGCGTGACCCCCGAGAAGCTCGAGCATGCGATCGATGCGCAGCTCACTGCGATTGCGAACAATGGTCCGACGCCCGCCGAGATGACGCGTGCGAAGAATCAGATCGAGTCACAGACCATCCGCGGTCTGGAGGCGCGAGGTGTGGGCGGTATCGCCGATCTGCTCAACCAGTACAACCACTACGTGGGCAATCCGGACTACCTCACCGCCGACCTCGAACGCCACCGCAAAGTCAGTGCCGCGGCAGTGCAGGCGCTGGCGCGGTCGTTGACGCCGAACTCGCGTGTCACGGTTTACGGCGTACCGGGGGAGCGCGTGGTCAACGACGTGGCGCGCACCGGCAGTTCCGCCCCCGTGCCGGCAGGTGCGGCCGCGGCGGCACCCGTCGCAACGGATAGCGATTGGCGCAGTCATCCGCCTGCACCGGGGCCAAACCCGGCTCTCAAGCTGCCCACGCCGCAGCGCCTGCAGCTCCCCAACGGGCTCACACTCCTGCTCGTGGAGCAGCATCAGCTTCCCGTGGTCGCGGCCAATCTCGTCGTGCTGAGCGGCAGCGAGACCAATCCGCTCGACAAGCCCGGACTTGCGGCCTTTACGGCCGCGATGCTCGATCAGGGTACGAATCGCCGCTCGGCGCTGCAGATTGCGGACGATGCCGCGCAATCCGGCGTGCAGCTGTCCACCGGCTCAACCAGCGATTCGGCGACGGTGAGCGTGCGTGCGCTGACGCGCGATCTGCCGGCGGCATTCGATCTGCTGAGCGATGTGGTGCTGAATCCCACCTTCGCGCCCGCGGAGATCGAGCGTGTACGGACCAGCCGTCTGACCGAGCTGGCGCAGCAGCATGACAATGCCACGGCGCTGGCAAATCGCGCACTGGCTCAGGCGCTCTATGGCAGCGGACATCCCTACGGCCACATCGAGCTCGGAACACGCGGCTCGCTCACCGCCATCACGCGCGACGATCTCGTCGGTTTCTGGCACTCGGGCTACACGCCGGCGCGCACGGCGCTGGTCGTCGCCGGCGATCTCACCGCGTCGCAGCTGAAAGAGCTCGCGCAGCGCTACTTTGGAGCCTGGTCTGGCACGACGGCTGCCCCAAGCGCCCCTGCCGCACCGGCTGCATCGAGCCGCCGGATCATCATCATCGATCGCGGCACCTCCCCCCAGACCGCGCTGCGGATCGGCGAGGTCGGTGTCGCGCGCAACAATCCTGATTACGCCGCGCTTGAGGTGATGAACGCCGCGCTCGGCGGAATCTTCACCAGCCGCATCAATCTCAATCTGCGTGAGCGTCACGGCTATACCTACGGTGCCGGCTCCCAGTTCGCCTTCCGGCGCGGTCCCGGACCCTTCCTGGTCGGCAGCGGGGTGCGCACCGACGTCACGGCGCCAGCGGTGCAGGAGATCTTCCACGAGCTCGAGCGGATTCGCGCCGAACCCGTCACGGCCCAGGAGCTCGGCCTGGCACGCGACTCGGTGTCGCGCTCGCTCCCCGGCGATTTCGAAACCAATGCGCAGACCGCGCGCAGCATTGGACAGCTCTACGTCTACGGACTTGCGGATGACTACTACCAGCATCTGCCGGCCGCGCTCGATGCCGTGACCGCCCAGGACGTGCTGCGCGTTGCCAGTCAGTACGTGAAGCCCGACCAGATGGTCACCGTGGCGGTGGGGGATCGCGCACGCATCGAACCAGGCTTGAGCGCCCTAGGCCTCGGCACCGTCGAAGTGAAGACGCTCGATTGAGCGCCACCGCGCCGCGCCTGCGACCCGCAGTCCTCATGCAGGCGCTGATGTTCGTCGGCGTCGCCCTGGCGATGCTCGGCAATTACTACGTTTACGACGATGTGGGCCCGGTGGCGGAGCTGCTCACGCGGCAGCTTGGCTTCAGCGATTCCCAGATCGGCACGCTCAATGCGATTTACAGCCTGCCGAATATTGGCCTGGTGCTGATCGGCGGAGTGCTGGTCGACCGCTTTACCGCGCGCGCCGTGATGCTCGTGACCACGGCCATTTGTCTCGTGGGCGCGGTAATCTGCGCGTTCGGCTCGCACTTCGAGATCATGGCCGCAGGCCGGCTGGTGTTCGGCTTCGGCGCAGAGACGATGGCCGTGGCGATCAATGTCGCGATCGCGCAGTGGTTCGGAGGTCGGTATTTCGCGCTCGCGATGGCGCTCAATATCAGCCTCGGGCGCCTGGGCTCCTACCTCGCCGACAAATCACCCTCTTTCGCACCCGATCTTTATGCAAGCGGCTGGCAGGCACCGATGTGGCTCGCAGTGGCTTTCGGC
>Ga0335079_10011422_pt1 | contig 10120 bp, 10 predicted proteins | sample Lox_Sample_33_FD_206719 | JGI IMG/M metagenome (GOLD analysis project Ga0335079, IMG submission 206719) | Soil microbial communities from Loxahatchee National Wildlife Refuge, Florida, United States - Lox_Sample_3.3 | ecosystem: Environmental > Terrestrial > Soil > Wetlands | place: USA...
AGCCTCGCGCTGCTACGGCGACTCAGAAGGCTCGAGCTGCGATGAGGCGGCTGGCGCTCGTCGGGGTGTTGGTCGCGGTGGCGGTGACGCTGATGGGGGCGTCGGTGGCGTGGGGCAACAGCCTCGAGGTCTATTGCTCGGCGTCAAACGGCCCGTGCGATCAGTCCGGAGATTGGCAATACGCCGCGGTCCCCGTGACATGGGAGGCAAGTCCCGTCCCGACGCAGGTGGTTGGCTGTGATTCGACGACGTACACAGATGTCATGACTACCGTGTCGTGCCAGGTCTGGTGGGGTTCATCGACGACGTCGATCAGCTTCCCGCTGAACGTCGAGACCTCGTCCCCGACGGCCACCGCGACCCCATCCCGTCCCCCCGACTCAAACGGCTGGTACAACCACCCGGTCACCGCCGCCCTGAGCGCCACCTCCTTCTCCGGGATCGCGTCGTGCACGTCGACGACCTATTCCGGCCCGGCGACCACAAACGCCACCGTGGCCGGTACGTGCACCGACAACGCCGGCAAGTCCGTCACGGTCACGAGCGCGCCGTTCGCATATGACGCCACACCGCCGACGCTGACCGCCACCGCCACCGCCGGCGACCAAACCGCGGCCGTGAGCTGGCAAACCGGCGGCGACATGGCGCCGATCGCATCGATCCAGGTCACGCGCAGCGGCGGCACGAAGGCCGCCGACGTCGCAACCGTCTACAACGGAGACGGCACCGGCTTCGAGGACAGGCATCTGAAGAACGGCGTCCGCTACACGTACGCGATCACCGCACGCGACCTGGCCGGCAACGTCGCTACGCAGACAGTGAAGGTGACGCCAGATGCGCGGCTGCTCGGCCCGGCGCGGAACGCGCACGTGACCGCGCCACCGACGCTGAGCTGGACCGCCGCTCCGAACGCGACCTACTACAACGTGCAGTTGTTCCGTGGCCGCAAGGTCCTGAGCGTCTGGCCCGTGAACGCGACGCTACAGCTCAGGCGCACCTGGCGGTTCGAGGGACGTCGCTACCGGCTCAAGCCGGGCCGGTACCGGTGGTATGTCTGGCCCGGCCTCGGAAAGCGCAAGGCTGGCCGCTACGGGCACATGATCGGGACCGGCACGTTCGTCGTCGTGCGCTGACCCGCTGACCCCCCGACCGCCGACCCCCGACCGCCGACCCCCGACCGCCGACCCCCGACCCCCGAGCGCTTACGCCGACCGCTCGATGTCGCTCAGGTGGGCGACGTTTTCGACGTCGTCGGGCTCGGCGCTCGCGCTGCCCCCGAACCACGCGTCGAGGATCTCGGCAAGCTCTGCCTCCGAAGTCGTCCGAAGGCTGAGCGCGAGCACGTTCGCGTCGTTCCAGCGCCGCGCGCCGTCCGCGGTCTGGGCGTCGCCGCAGAGCGCGGCGCGGATCCCGGGCACCTTGTTCGCGGCGATCGAGGCGCCCGTCCCCGTCCAGCACGCGACGATCGCCTGCTCGGCCCTTCCGCCGGCAACGTCGCGCGCCGCCGCCTCGCTCGCCCACGCCCAGTCGGGTCGTTCGGCATCCGAGTAGGCGCCGTGCAGCAGTGGCTCGTGCCCGCGCCGGCGAAGCTCGCCGGGCAGCGCTTCCGCAACGCCCGTCAGCTCATCCGCGGCGACCGCGATCCGCATCCGCGGGACCGGCGGTCAGACGGCGGCGATCGCGGGCTCGCGATCCTGGTCTGGCGCGGTGGCCGCGGCGGGCTCGCCGCAGTCCTCGAACAGCCACTGGAGCCCGTATGCCCGCATGTCCTCGATCAGCGGCACCAGCGCGCGACCCTTATCGGTGAGCGCGTACTCGACGCGCGGAGGCACCTCGGGGAACGTCTGACGTTCGACGATCCCCTCCTCCTCAAGAGCGCGCAACCGCAGCGACAGCGTGCGTGGACTGATTCCTTGCAGCGACCGTTCCAGCTCGCAGAAGCGCGAGCGCCCCTCCGCCAGATCCCGAATCACCAGCAGCGTCCACTTGCCGCAGACAATCTCCGCAGTGCGACAAACCGGGCACGTCTCATTGGTAGAAGAAGCCATCTATCGCCCATTTTAGCGCAATGCTTCACCAACTGAAGTTTTGGGTGCCGCCCCCACGGAAGGAGGGCAGCCAAACTCGTCACTTGACCGTATAGGTGTTCGGGATCGCGGCGATGTCGTTCCCGGTGAGCTGGTTGAACACTGAACAGCCCGACTTACGCATCGTCCACATAGCGCGTGCCGCTGATGGTCGACCCCGACGGCGCTCTCGGCGTGATCGTGAACGGAAATCGTCACGCTCCAGCAGGGGTTGACGACCACCGGACCGAACCGCGCCGACGGATACGACTGGATGCGGCGCTAGGCCGCGATACCCGGCGGAGGCGCGGACGGGCGCCCGTTCGCCGGAGCGATCGCCGTCGCCGGCCTGACCTGCTGCACCGGCGCCTGGACATCCTCGGGCTCGGGCGAGGCGCTGACGTGGTCCTTGCCGGCAAGGTCGTTCATCGAGGTGGCGGTACGCCCCTCGCCGGCGACCAGCAGCTTGAAGTCGTGCGGGCTCGACGCGACCCGCAGCGCGTCCTCCATCGACACCCGACCGGCCTGGTAGTGGCTTAGCAGCGCCTGGTCGAACGTCTGCATGCCGTAGTACTCGCCCTCGGCGATCACCTCGCGCAGCCGGTCGGTCTGATCTGGATCGAGGATCATGTCTCGGGCACGGCCGGTCATCCGCAGGACCTCGCATACGGCGACGCGGCTCGTGTGATCCGCGGTGCGGACCAGTCGCTGAGAGACGACGGCCCGCAGCGTGCCGGCGAGCATCGCGCGTGCCTGGCTCTGCTCGTGCGGCTGGAAGAAGTCGATGATCCGGTTGACGCTCTCCGCGGCGTCGAGCGTATGCACGGTCGAGAGCACGAGGTGCCCGGTCTCGGCCGCCGACAGAGCCGTCCGGACGGTCTCCTCGTCGCGCATCTCCCCGATCAGGATCACGTCGGGGTCCTGGCGAAGCACCCGGCGCATCGCGCGACCGAACGACTCGGTGTCCATGCCGACCTCGCGCTGGTTGATGATCGACTGCTTGTCCCGGTGCAGGTACTCGATCGGGTCCTCGATCGTGACGATGTGCCGCGCCATCGTCTCGTTGATGTGGTTGATGATCGCCGCGAGCGTCGTCGACTTGCCGGAGCCTGTCGTCCCGGTCAGAAGGATCAGCCCGCGCTCCTCGTCCGCGATCGCTTCGATCGCGTTCGGCAGGCCGAGTTCGTGGATCGTGCGGACCGTGAAGGGAATTACGCGGGCGACGATCGAGACCGACCCGCGCTGGCGGAACGCGTTGACGCGGAACCGCGCGAGGCCGTCGACCGTGTACGAGAAGTCGATCTCGTTGTCGCTGTCGAACGCCGCCATCTTGTCCGAGTGGGCGGCGAGCATCTCGCGCAGCACGCGCTCGGTGTCCGCCGGCGTCAGTGGCTCGGTGTAGTGCTCGAGCGGCTCGAGCTGGCCGCGGAAGCGCGCCATCGGACGCGCCGGCACCTTCACGTGAAGGTCCGAACCCTCGTTCTGAACGACGTAAGCGAGCGCCTCCTGGAGATCGAACATCGATCCCGCATCGGCGCAAACAATCGCCGGCTTGAGCGTCCACCCGAAGCGTGGACGCCCGAACCGGCGATCTGAAACCTAGGCTACGTCGCGGAGCTTCTGCGCCTCAGCCAGCGACTGAAGCTTCTTGAGCGACTGATTCTCGATCTGCCGGATCCGCTCGCGCGTGACGTTGAACGTCCGGCCGACCTCGTCGAGCGTGCGCGGATGCTCGCCACCGAGCCCGTAGCGCAGCTCGAGCACCCGGCGCTCGCGGTAACTGAGGTTCTCGAGAGCCTCGCGCAGCGCCTCCTTGGTGAGGATCTCGGCCGCCCGCTCGTAGGGCGACTCGGCCCGCTCGTCCGCGATGAACTGCCCGAACTCCGATTCCTCCTCGTCGCCGACCGGCTTCTCGAGCGACACCGGCGCCTGCGCCGAGCGCTTGATCGACTCGACCTCCTCGGGCTCGATCCCGGTCACCTCGGCGATCTCCTCGGCGGTCGGCTCACGCCCGAGCTCAGTCACGAGCTTGCGCTCGGCCCGTCCGATCTTGTTGAGCTTCTCGACCACGTGCACCGGGATACGGATCGTCCGCGCCTTGTCGGCGAGCGCACGCGCGATCGCCTGGCGGATCCACCAGGTGGCGTAGGTCGAGAACTTGAACCCCTTGCGGTAGTCGAACTTCTCGGCCGCGCGGACGAGCCCGAGCGTTCCCTCCTGGATCAGATCCAGGAACGGGAGGCCCTGGTTGCGATAGTTCTTGGCGATCGATACGACGAGCCGGAGGTTCGACTCAACCATCTTCTGCTTGGCGTCGAGATCCCCGCGCTCGATCCGCTTGGCGAGGTCGACCTCTTCCTGAGCGGTGAGCAGCCGCACCTTGCCGATGTCCTTCAGGAACAGCTGAAGGGAATCGGTGGTCATGTCCGGCTTGAGGTCCAGCGCCGTCTTTGGCTTGCGCCGGCCGCGCTTGTCGGGCGCGCGCTCGAGGTCGGCCGCCGCGAGAGCCGGGTCGAGCTCCTCGACCAGCTCGATCTCAGCGCGCTCGAGGAAGCCGTGGAGCTCCTCTACATCCGCCTCATCGAGATCGAGCTCCGAAACCGCGCCCGAGATCTCCGCGAAGGTCAGGACGCCGAGTTGCTGGCCGCGCGTGACGAGGCCCTTGATCTCTTCTAGTTCCTGCAGGTCCGCTACTGACATCTGAATCCGTTTCCCGTCGTACCCGCCGGCCCTGGACGCCGCCGGCCTAAGAGAGGATGACAAACGGGCGGGTGCCCGGAGGGCGCACGCCCGCTAGCTAAACGTATGAGGCAAGTCTAGTCGCTATATTTTTTGAAGTCAAAAATGGCGAGGGGCGTCGCCACGCCGCCCAGGTATAGGTATACGCGGAGACGCGACGGCGGTTTCAGATCTTGTTCGGATTTTGCTAAGACAGCGCTCGCGCGGGCGCCGAGCGGTGCCTTGCGCCATGATTGTTGACCGTTGAGCGACGAACGCCCCTCAGACGTCCTCGGCGCGTTACCGCGCAGGCGGCCACAGCGCCGCAGTGACAAACGCGCGACGCCGACAACGCCGCAGCGGTCCACATCCCCCTCCCCCCGAAGGACCGAGAACGGAGGCGCGACCACCAGCAACGGGTCGTCCGCCTCGCCATCGTCCTCCTCGCCATCGTCCTCCTCGTCGAGGCGTGCGGTAGCCTCGCCGGCGCCCCGGGCCCGTGGCGCACGCAAGACGTCGGCTCCGCGGCCCGACCGCCTGCGCCAGCCCGCGCAGCCCGCCGGCGTCCCCCCGACTCCGCCGCGAGCCGACCCTCCGGCCTCCTCGACGAGCAGGGATGTCCTCGGCATCGCCGCGCAGGCGGCGGCCGAACTCGCGGAGATCGGGCTCTCGGTCAGCGCCCGCGTGCTGCGGAACGCGGTCTCCCGGCTCCCGCGCCCCTAGTAGGCGCCGGGCGGCGCCGCCGCCGACTCATCTGGTTAGAATGCCCGCCGTTCACGCCGAGCGATTGATCCGTCCGCGGACGATCGGCGGGGGAACCACTTGTGGGTCCACGGATCCGCAGGGGCGAATCGGCCCAACAGGGCCGTAGCGCTCACAAGGCGCGAGCCCGTCAGCTCACCCCGTAGGCACGACACGAGAGGACCGACAAAGCTGCTCGTGAGAGTTCGCGCCAACTGCTATCTGACCCCGTTGTTGGCCGCCGTTGCCGGCGCCCTGGTGATCCCTGGGCTGGCGTGGGCCGGCTCGGGCGGGTCGGGAACCGGCGGTGCCGGGACGGGTCCTGCGAGCCCGGGCTCGAGTCAGCACCCACCGGTCCCCGTCACCTCGGGCAACGTCCCGGTCAGCGCGAGCAGCGACGGCATCACGATCACCACGGAGGCCTCGGCGTTCATCCGCGGTGGCGTGTCGGTATCCGGGAGCGTCCCGGCGTCCGACTCCGGCGACACCGTCGAGATCGACCAGCTCAGCTCCAACGCCACCGCGACATGGGGCCCGGTCGCGTACACGAGCGCCCAACCGGGCGGTTCGTTCGCGGCGGCGTGGCACCCGAGCCGCGCCGGCCAGCTGACGATCCGCGCGGTCATCCAGGGCGGCCAGGCGTCGAGCGCGGCCGCCGCGCCGACGTTGTCGCTCACGGTCTACCGCCGCTCGAAGGCGACCCTGTACGGCCCCGGTTTCTGGGGCCACCGGACCGCCTGCGGAGTGATCCTCAGACGCCGCACGATCGGCGTGGCGAACCGGACTCTGCCGTGCGGGACCCAGGTCCAGCTCTATTACAAGGGTCGGGTGATCACGGTTGCGGTGATCGACCGCGGACCGTATGCGCACGGCGCGAACTGGGATCTGACAATGGCCACCGGGCGCGCGCTCGGCGCGCTCACGACGGTTGTGATAGGCGCTGCCGCGGCCCCGGCCGCGAGCACCGGCAGCGCCCAGCCGCCGGCGACCGCAGCCGCCGCCGCCCGGTAGGTCGCGTCAGCTCGCCGGCGGCGGACCCGGCGTGGGTGATTCCGAGCCGCCGCCACCGGGCTGCTCGGTGACGATCCCGATACCGCTCGCCTCGGCCGCGAACCTCATCTGCTCGGCCGCGTCGATGAGGGCCGCCGCGTTGTGCCCGTCCTCGCCGAGCACCGCGAGTCCGATGCTCACGTTCAGCGGAGCACCGCGCCAGGACTCCTCGATCGGCACCGCGGTGGCGATCCGAGATCCGAGCGCCTGGGCGCCGGCACGGCCCGTGTCGCGCGCGATGATCCAGGCCCGGCTCTCGGTCTCGCACGCAAGCACGTCTCGGTGCCGCAGCGCGGTCCGCACCACCTGGGCGAACCGGCCGAACGTCGCGCTCGCCGCGGCGGGAGGCTCGGCCGCGAGCAGCCGCTCGGCCTCCTCGAGCTCTACGAGCAGAAGCGACAGAGGGACGCGGGCGCGGGCGGCCCGGACGATCTCGTCCCGGAGCGCGCCGATCCAGAGCGCATCGCTGATGTCCCGCGCCGGAACGTCGCCCGTCCCCCCGCCGTTCTCGAAACCCCCATGTGTGCCGCCCGGTCCCATCGCCGCTTCATGCCCCGGCGGCGGACGTCCTTCCTCGCGCTGCGCGGGCACGGCTACCCCGCTTGATGCGGACACGTCGGGGCGCGCGACCCGCAGCGGCGCGACCGGGGCTCGATGAGCGCTGCCTCGCTCGGTCTGCTCGCGCCGGCGGAGCACTGCGGCGCGCACAAGCTCAGTGACCAGCGACAGCCGCTCGCCGGCGTCGGCCAGAACATCGGGGTCGGTCCGCGCCAGCTCGGTGTGCAGGGCACTCCAGATCACGCTCCGGAGCGCGTCGACGGCATGGGCGGCACTCTCGGCGCTGCGGACGCCCGCGAGCTCGCCGGCGCGCGAGACCAGCGGCTCGAGGACCGCCCCGGCCTCGATTCGCCGCAGATCGGCCTCGTCGTAGATCGCGCGGACCACCGACTCGCAGATGCGCGGGCCGTCGCGCGCGACGTCGCCGGCCAGAATCGCGGCCGTCGATTCGAGCGGCGCGTCCTCGACCAACGCCAGCAGCCAGCCCTTGGCAAGCTCTTCGCCCCGCAGTGACAGCGCTTCGATTCCCGCTGATACGACCGGCCGTGGTCGCCGGCGCCGTGGCACACCCCGCTCCATCCCGCCACTTTTACCATGCATGGGACTTGTCCATATGCATTCACGTCGACGAATCGGCGTCGTTCGCGAAAATGAGCCGATGGCTGCCTCTCTGATCACGATCGCCGAGGCCCGCGAGCGGGTCCTGCGAGCCGCTCAGCCGCTCGGAACCGAGCGGGTCGCGATCGACGATGCCCACGGTCGCGTGCTCGCGGCCGATGTGAGGGCGACCGGCGACGTGCCGCCGTTCGCGTGCTCGGCGATGGACGGGTATGCGGTCCTCGAGGGCGATGCCGACCGCACCCTGACCGTGGTCGGCGAGTCCCGCGCCGGAGCTCCGTCGGCGACGGTGCTCGGCGACGGCAACGCGATCAGGATCTCCACCGGCGCGGCGATCCCGGCCGGCGCCACCGCGGTGATCCCTCAGGAGGACGTCGAAGCGAACGACGGCACGATCCTCACGCGGGCCGCGGTTATGCCCGGCGACCACGTGCGCGGCGCCGGCGAGGACATGAGCTCGGGCGAGACCGTGCTGCGCGCCGGGATCACGCTGGGCGCTGCCGAGCTGGGCGCCGCGGTTTCCGCCGGCGCCGCCGAACTGACCGTCTACCGACGCCCGATGGTGCAGGTGCTGTGCACCGGGGACGAGCTTCGCGCCCCCGGCGAGCCGCTCGGCCCGGGCGAGATCCACAACTCGAACGCGCCCATGCTCGATGCGCTCGCGGCCGCGGAGGGCGCGATCGCCGGAGGAGCGCGCCGTCTGCGCGACGACCCGGAGGCGACCGAAGCCGGGCTGGCGGCCGCGCTCGACACCGCCGACGTCGTGATCGTCACCGGCGGGGTGTCGGTCGGCCCCCACGACCATGTCAAGCCGGCGCTCGACCGCCTCGGCGTCGAGCAGGGGTTCTGGCGGGTCGCGCTCCAGCCCGGCAAGCCGACCTGGTTCGGCCGCCGCGGAGACGTGCTCGTGTTCGGACTCCCGGGCAATCCGGTCTCGGCCGTCGTGACGTTTTCGCTGTTTGTGCGCCCCGCGCTCGCCGCGCTCCAGGGCCGAACCGAGGAGCCCTCGCTCGAGCCCGAAGCCGTGCTCGGCGCCGCGGTCCGCCGCAACCCAGACCGCGAGCAGGCGGTGCGCGTACGCCTCGAGCGGAGCAACGGGAAGCTCGTCGCGATCCCCAACGGCCCGCAGGGTTCCCACATCGTGACCTCGCTCCTTGGCGCGGACGCGCTCGCGTTCATTCCCGCCGGGACGGGCGAGCTGGAGGCTGGCGCGGCCGTGGCGCTCGAGCGCCTTCCGCGCTGAGAAGATCCCGCCGTGCCTGTGTTCGTCGCGGCCGTCGCAGCGCTCACCGCGTTCGTGGCATCGCGCCGCTGGCGCCGGCGGCCGGCCAAGCTGCCCGCCAAGGCCGTGATCGTCTCGCCGGCCGAGTCGACGGTGATCGCGCGCGACGGCGCCGTGCGCTCGGCGCAGTCGGCCGAGCTGACGCTCGCCCAAGCCGATTTCAAGCGCATGTGGAACGCCACCCACCTCGAGAACCTGGCCCGCACCTATTGGCTGTTCCTCTCCCGGGTGACCGCGTGGACGATCCGCGTGATCTACGACGAGAACCAGCGGTCGGTCGTGTTTCTCGGCCGGCCGCTCACGTTGCTCCGCTTCGACGCGCCGCAGTACGAGATCGAGCGCGACCACGGCAAGGTCAGCTGGCGGATCCGGGACGGCCTGCTGGTGGCGCGCTCGGGTCGTGGCTGCGGCTTCTTGTCGCTCGACGTGAGGCATGTCGGCGACGAGCCCGACGGCCGCGTGAAAGTTCGCATCGAGGTCGAGGTGGCGAACTTCTATCCCGCGATCTCGGTCGGGTTCAGCACCCCGGTGTACGAGGCGACGCAGTCCGCGATCCATGTGCTCGTCACGCACGCCTTCCTGCGGTCGCTCGCCACGCTCGACCTGGCGCCCTCGAAGGTCGGCCGCTTCGCCGCCCACCGGCCCGACGTCCGTGCCGCCGCCAGCGCCGCGATCGACCGCGCCCGCCACATCCGCAACCGCGCCCAACACTGATTTGGGGCCGCCTTCGGCGGCGTCCGTGGGGCCAGGTTCCCCATCCTGTCAGTCTCGGTCGACCCTCGAGCTTGCTGTGAGCGAGGCGCTCGCCTCGCCGGCAGCCTCCAGGACCGATAACCACGCACTCGACGTCGGACGTTCGCCGAGTATCAAGAAACCGGTGCTATACCGGGACGAATATGCATTCGGCAGATCGCGGCCGCCGAGTGAGCGGTTATCGGGGCGGGCGAGTGAGCGGTTATCCGGCGGGCGAGTGAGCGGTTATCCGGCGGGCGAGTGAGCGGTTATCGAGGCGGCCCGGCCGCGGCGAGGGTTCAGCCGTAGCGGACGCCTGTCAGCGTCCTCAGCTTCGCCCGGTCGTGGCGCGCCG
>Ga0335079_10011423_pt1 | contig 10120 bp, 10 predicted proteins | sample Lox_Sample_33_FD_206719 | JGI IMG/M metagenome (GOLD analysis project Ga0335079, IMG submission 206719) | Soil microbial communities from Loxahatchee National Wildlife Refuge, Florida, United States - Lox_Sample_3.3 | ecosystem: Environmental > Terrestrial > Soil > Wetlands | place: USA...
TACGCGGACCCGGAATTTTCCCATCGTGGATGGCGTTGCGCAGGCCCACGTCAATGTAGTCGGAGGACCCCACGTCGCGGACCGTGGTGAAACCGGCCATCAGCGTCTTGCGCGCGTATTCGGTCGCATCCAAAGCGCGCTCGGGGATCGTCTTTCGCAACGAGTTGATCTCGTCCTGTTTCCAATCGTCAGAGGCCTGCATCGACAGGTGCGTATGGGCGTCCATGAAACCCGGCAAGAGCGTGGCATCGCCCAAATCGATAATTTGCGCCCCGTCGGGAACGGCTGCCCCGGCTCCCACGGCCTGAATCTGGCCCGCTACCACCACCACGATTCCCGGGGTCATCAGGCGGCCGGACTTGCCGTCGAACAGGCGATTGGCTTTCAGAACCACCGGCCCGGCCGCTCGCGCCGATATCGTGCTACCCAGAACGATCAGCAACCACACTGCGAAACGCATGCCCGTTACTGTAACACCGCGGGACGCTGCCCGATATTTATCCGTAAATAGCACGTATTAGTGGCTCTTTATGCGCCCTATTTGGAATGCGTAACCCATGCGCCTTCTTTGCCAAAGACGGGGATCGAGCCCGGATAATTCCTCGTATTATTCGTGAGTATTCATTCCACACCGGACCCTGCTCCGTGCGCAGGTCTCACCAGCCGGGCCGGGCGCATCACTCGAAATCTGCAGCTCTGCCGCGTATCATCATTATTGGTTATTTACAGTAAAAATAGGAAATTTAATTGCGCGAATTAACCTTTTTACTGCTACAATTATTTTCGAGATTTTTCGTGGGGCTGCACACCGTCCGGGCCTCTTAAATCCTGAGCCGCAGCCCCAATACGCAAACATCGAAGACGTAGTTGCGGTAAAAACTTTTCGGTTTTTGAAGACTTGAAGAAAGGATACGCATGCAAACCAAATGGTTCCAACTCGCGTCATGGCGCTCGCAGGCTGATGCGGACCCTAACGAAACCTCGACCAGCACTCAAACCTCCGCCGCGCCGCCAGAGGCGGCCAATCCGAAACAAGATCCGGCGGGCGGACATCGTACCGCTGGCAGCGAGATGTTGCCGTTTGAAGAGATTTACCGCTCTGCCGGCATTCCGAATCCACGGCTCGGATACAGCATCACCAAAGTGGTCGGCATGCTTTCGAACGAACACATCCGGGACCTGCCGGCTGAAACCAAGCGCGCCTCCCTCCTGATGGCGCTGGAAGCTGCAGGCATCCAGGTGAATGAAGTTCTGCAGGACGCGACTCTGCGCCAGCACGCACTCAATTCGTACGAATCCTCACAGAAGAAGAGGGTGGAGCAGTATGAGGCACGCAAGGCTCAGGAGAACCGTGAGATTCAAGCCGAGATGGACCGGGTGACCGCGCAGTACCTGGCACGCATCAACGGCAACCTGGATTGCGTAGCCCGGGAAAAAGACTCGCTCCGCAAGTGGCAGGTCCAAAAGCAGGAAGAAGCTCAACGGATGGCCGAAGCGGTGGCACTGTGCGTGAAGCATCAGGGCTCCCAGCCGGAAGACGAATCGGTCGTCGCGCTTCGCGAGCTGGCCATCTCAGTCGACCCGTCTTATTCCAAGCGTTAAGGCGCGCGCCATGATGATTCTGGTTGGAATCGCAGCCCTGGTGGCCGTTTGTCTTGCCGGAAAAAGTGGCGCGCGAAGCGCCACCCGCCTGGACAAGGCCGATCTTCATGGCTATGAACACCGCTCCCGATGTGATGAGATCCTGCCGCTGGACTACCTCAGCCACTAGACGCCGGCTGGTCGTCCGCATCTCCGCCTGAATATCCGCCTGAACACCAGACACCGCCTGGGGGGCCGGCTGGGGCCTCCCGGGCCCGCCTCAACCCCATCCTCAGTACCGCTCGGTTACGATCTACCTCCAAAATTGCTGAGAGAAAAGAAATAGCCCTGTTACTTATTGGGTGTATTCGGGCAAACAGGCTGCGCGGTGACTGCGTCGAGGAAACCGTTTCTTCGGGTTTCGTAGCCGCCCGAAGCAGATTCTTCAGAAGGCGAGCAGAGGGTCACATGCAGAATAAATGGTTTTCATCCTGGCGCGGCCAGGAAGGTTCCAATGGCGCTGTCAACGGTACACCCGAGCCACTCACGAGCCGGCCGGAAGAGGAAGTGCATGAAACGAGAGCGGCGGCGAATTCAGGAAGCAACGGTTTCGCGGGCTCCACGAGCGAGTTGCAGGCATTTGACGAGATCTATCGCGCCGCCGGCATCAAGGGTCCGAGGTTAGGGTACAGCATCGGAAAAGTAATCGAGATGCTGCAAAACGAGCACATCCGCAATCTCGCCACGGAAACCAAACGCGCGTCGCTGTTGATGGCGCTGGATGCCGCCGGCGTGCAGGTGGATGAGGTGTTGCAGGATGCGACCCTGCGCCAGCGCGCCATCAATTCCTATGAAGCCATCCAGCGAAAGCATCTGGAGGAATACGAAGCGCGCAAGACCCAGGAAAACTGCGCGATTCAGGCGGAAATGGAGCGTGTAGCGGCCGAGTACGCCGCGCGCATCAGCAACAACCTGGAAGAGATCACGCGGGAAAAAGACAGCTTCCGGAAGTGGCAGTTGAAGAAGCAAAACGAAGCACAGCGCATATCCGAAGCCGTGGCGCTTTGCGTGACGCAGACCGGCCCCAAGGTGTCGGCGGATTCCATGTCCGCGTTTCGCGAGCTGGCCAATGCTGTCGATCCCGCGTTCGTCAACCGCGGATAAACCGTTATGGTAATTGCAATTGGAGTTGCCGCTGCGTTTATGGTGTACATCAGTAACCGCAACGCATCGCGGCGCATAGGCCGGATCGATAAGCTCGGCCTGGCGGTATACGCGCACAAAGCGCGGTGTGAAGAGACGTTCCCGTTCGACTACCTCAGCCGATAGGCGGTAGCCGCCGACGTGGGACGACCGAAAAGAGCAAACATGAGTGCAACAGAACAGTCGCCCGTCCTAGGTCTGGACATCGGTACCAGCCACATCGTGGCGGGGAAAAGCCTAGACCAGAATTTTCAGTATGAACGGCAGCTCAACGCCTTCGTGACTATTCCCTACACGAAAATGGCGCAGGGCCTCTTGAACAAAGAGCGCATTCCGCACGCCGTGCAAGGCGAGGAGATCCTGATTTTCGGCAACGACGCCGAGCAGTTTGCCGAATTGTTCCATGTGGAAGCGCGGCGGCCGATGATGCGCGGCCTGCTGAACGCGGGCGAGGCCGACGGCATGCTGGTGATCCGGCGGATTACCACGCGCTTGCTGGGCCGTGCCCGCAAACCGGGCCAGACGTTGTATTTCAGCGTGCCGGCCCCGGCGTTCGGAGTCACCGACGATAGCTTCACTTTCCACGAGACCACTCTGCGAGAATCGCTGCGCGAGCTGGGCTACGAACCCAAGAGCATCACCGAAGGCCTGGCGGTGGTGTACGGCGAACTGAGCGATTCTAATTTTTCCGGCATCGGCGTCAGTTGCGGCGGCGGCATGTGCAACGTGTGCCTGGCCTATCTCTCGGTGCCGGTGATCAGCTTTAGCATACCCAAGGGCGGTGACTACATCGATGCCAGCGCCGCGACGGCCATCCGCGACCTCGGCACCAGCGTGCGCGTCGAAAAAGAACGCGGCTTCCGGTTCAACGGCTTCTTCGAGAACAAGGTCTACCACGCGCTGAGCGTCTACTATGACGACCTGATTCAGACCCTGGTGAAAGCGATGCGTGATGCCTTCTCGAACGCGGCGCATTTGCCCAAGCTCAAGAATCCGGTACCGCTAGTGCTGAGTGGCGGGACGGCGATGCCCGCGGGCTTCCAGGAACGCTTCGAAAAGGCGCTGCGCGCGAGTGAATTCCCCGTTGCCCTATCGGAAATCCGCACGGCGCAAGATCCGTTGCATTCGGCCGCGAAGGGCACCCTGGTAGCGGCCTTGTGCGAAATGTGATGGTAGACTTCGCCCGTAGCTGGCTGGGTGCTTGATCCGAGCGTCAGCGCCAGACCGCTCTGCAGGCCTGCGCCTGTCAGGAATGGGACGGTCCTCTGGAAGCCAGGTTCTGTCGTGCGTGCGCACAAAATCGTCGCAATTCCGATGAATCTCAACTCGGCCCTGCAACACCCGCCGTGCTATTGAATCCAGCCGCAAAGCGGCGTCTTGACCAGCATCAAGACTTGCTCTTTTTCCTTCGGCTGGATGAATGGCCCAAGCACCCGCCGATTCCGGTCAAAACCTGGCCGGGCAGAAATCCCCATCCTACCTTCTATAATGAAGCCAAGTGAACTTCTCCAGACTGGCCGGCATTCTGGCTCTTGCGCTCGTCCTGCGTGGCGATGTGCGCGACTGCGTTTGCGACCTGGCGAATGCGGAGAGCATGGCGGCGAAGGTGTGTGCGCTGTGCCGGGAGGCGGAGAAGCAGCCGGCGGACGCGGTGGTGTTTTTTCTGAAGGACGCCAATCCGACCAAGCCGAATCGCTGGCTGGCGCTGCCGCGGGCACATGGCCATTTTTTGCCGGATCTGCCGCCGGAGACGCGGCTGGCGGTGTGGAGCGCGGCGATTGAAAAGGCGAAGGCGCTGTGGGGCGACCAGTGGGGGATCGCGATAAATGGCGCCGTGCGGCGCACGCAATGCCATTTGCACATCCATATCGGCAAGCTGCTGGACGGAGTGGAGACACCGAACTTCGTGGTAGTGGATGGTCCGGCGGACTTTCCGGTTCCGACCGACGGCACCGGATTCTGGGTGCATCCGGTCGGCGGGAAGCTCCACGTGCATGCGGGTGAGCAGGCGACGGAACTTGTTCTAATGAGATAACCATGGAATTACTGGAAATTGCCAAGCTGCCTACCGAGGAAAATTCGGCCATACATTTGAATCCGCTGGATAACGTGGCCATCGCGCGCGTGCCCCTTTCGGCGGGGATGAAGCTGCGCGTGGATGGCGTGCCGATCACTGTGCTCGACGCGGTTCCGGCAGGGCACAAGGTCGCGGTGGCGCGGATCCAGCCGGGTGAGATGGTGCACCGGTATGGGCAGGCCATCGGGCGCGCGAAAGTACAGATCGAGCCGGGCCGCCATGTGCACACGCACAACATTTCGTTCGAAGAGCTGACGTTTGCGTACGAGTTTCCGGAAGGGGAGATTCCCTACCCTGCCCCGCCGAAGGACGTGCCGACGTTTCGCGGATATCTGCGCGAGGATGGCCGGGCGGGAACGCGGAATTATATCGCGGTGGTTGCGGCGAGCAATTGCGCGGCGCATACGGCGGAGTTGATTGCGGCAAGCTTCGATGGCGAGCGGCTGCCGCCGAATGTGGATGGGGTCGTTGCGTTTCCGCATGGAGAAGGATGCGGGCACACGATCGGGCCGGATACGGAGCAGCTTCGACGGACGCTGGCGGGCGTGCTGGCGCATCCGAATGTTTCGGCCGCAATCATACTGGGCCTGGGGTGCGAGGTGAACCAGATCGACCATTACCTGGGGCCGAACGCACCGCGCAGCTCGCGCCTGTTGGGAATGACGCTGCAATCGAGCGGCGGAACGCGCGGAGCGCTCGAAGCGGCGCGGCGGGAGATTCACACGCTCATGGAAACCGCAGCGGGCGAGCAGCGCACGGAGATTCCGGCGTCGAAGATCGTCCTGGGGCTGAACTGCGGAGGGTCGGATTCGTTCTCCGGGATTACGGCGAATCCGGCGCTGGGGATCTGCTGCGACATGCTGGCGTCAATTGGCGCGTCGGCGGTGCTGGCGGAGACTACGGAGTGCTTCGGCGCGGAGCACCTGCTGGTACGGCGCGCGCGCAACCGGGCTGTCGCGGAGCGGTTTCTGAGTTTCATTACGGCGTATAAGAAGTACCTCGACCGGTTCGGCGGGAGTTTCAACGATAATCCGTCGCCGGGTAATAAAGACGGCGGCCTGACCAACATTCTGGAGAAGTCGCTGGGAGCCGCGGCGAAGGCGGGCAGCTCGCCCATGATGGACGCGGTGGACTACGCCGAGCGGATCACGTCGCCGGGGTTCGTCTTCATGAACACGCCGGGGTACGATCCGGTTTCGCTGACGGGGCTGGCAGCGGGCGGGTGTAATCTGATCGCGTTCACCACGGGACGCGGCAGCGCCATCGGATTTCCCACGATTCCGGTGATCAAGATCGCGACGAATAGCAACACGTATCGCCGCATGCGCGACAACATGGATATTAACGCGGGCGTGATTGCGGAAGGTGAAGCGAGCATCCAGACGGTGGGCCGGCAGATATTCGATACGGTGCTGCGGGTGGCTTCAGGCGAGAAGACCTGCGCCGAACGGCTGGGGCACAAGGAGTTTGTGCCGTGGCGGATTGGGCCGGTGCTGTAGGGGGGCAACGCTGGGCGAGGCATGCCTCGCCCCTACATCGCTGCGTTTGCGCCGGAGATGTCCGGCCTGCAACTTCGAACCGTCCGTTACAATAAATAGCAATGCTTCGGAATATCGCGTTAACAATTCTAACGGTCTTCGCTCTTTTTGCGGCTGAGACCACTTCGGCAAAGAAATCGGCGTTCGATAAGGCCACGCTCGAGGCTTATGTGCGCCATGTGTTCGTGTGGACCTCACAAGTGAAGGTGGAAATCGGCGATCCCAAGCCCTCGGACCTCCCCGGATTCTCCGAGGTAGAGGTTCACGCGTCTCAAGGGCAGGCCAGCGCGGACGAGACGTTATACGTGTCCAAGGACGGCCAGAGAATCGTCCGCGGAGCGGTGTTCGATGTGACGCAAAACCCTTTCAAGCCGCAACTCGATAAGCTGCATACAGATTTGTCGCCGAGCATGGGGACGCCAGGCGCCCCGGTGGTGATTGTGGAGTTCAGTGATTTCGAGTGCCCCTATTGCAAAGAGGAAGCCAAGGCGCTGCGCGCGAATCTGCTGGCGACTTATCCCAAGGAGGTTCGTCTCTATTTCAAGGACCTGCCGCTCGCCCAGATTCATCCGTGGGCCATGCCGGCGGCCATTGCGGGCCGCTGCATCTTCAGACAGAATCCCGCGGCGTTCTGGGACTACCACGATTGGATCTATGAAGCGCAGAGCGACGTCACGGCGGATAACCTGAAAGCGAAAGTGCTCGAATACGTGAAGGGGAAGCAGATCGATCCGCTGCAACTGGAACACTGCATGGATGGCAAGGAAACGCAAGCGGAAATCGATAAATCGATTGCCGAGGCCAAGGCGCTGGGCGTGGGCGGCACGCCGACGCTGTTCGTGAATGGCCGGCTGCTCACGGGTGCGTCGGCGCAATGGGCCAGCCTGCGCCAGGTGATCGATTACGAAATCGAGTATCAGAAAACAGCCAAGAATGCCGGGGAAGACTGCGGCTGTGAAGTGAAGCTGAGCACGCCGGGAATGAAGTAGGAACAGATGCGACGGCTTCTGCTCTTCACTATTGGCGCGCTCGTCTTTGCCGGGCCGAAGACCGAGACATCACCCGCCATTGACCCCGGCCGGTTTCTCGCCCACATCAAATATCTGTCATCTCCGGAGATGCGCGGGCGCGCCACGGGCTCGCCGGAGCTCGAGAGGGCGGCGGATTACATCGCGCGTCAGTTCCGCTCGATCGGTCTGAAACCCATCGAAGGAAACAGCTATTTACAGGCATTTCCGGTGACAACCAATGCGCGGCTCGGCCGTGAGAATAGCTTCGAATACGCCGTGGGCGGCAAGGCGGTGCGGCTGAAGACGGGCGACGACTTCATCCCGTTCAACTTCTCATCCCGGGGCAAAGTGGCGGGCTCCGTGGTGTTTGCTGGCTACGGCATCACGGCGCCGGAATATCACTACGACGACTACGAAAGCCTGAACGTCAAAGGAAAGCTAGTGCTCATCCTGCGCCATGAGCCGCAGGAGTTCGACGAACACAGCGTTTTCGATGGCAAAGTCTATACAGAACATTCACAGTTCTCGAGCAAAGCGACCAACGCGAAGAACCACGGCGCGCGGGGCGTGATTCTGGTCAACGACACGTTCAATCACCGCGGCGAATCGGACGATCTGGAGAAGTTCGAGCGCAAGGTGGGTCCGGGAGACGCGGGAATTCCGTTCATACAGATCAAAGAGGAGATCGCGGCGCGTTGGATCAGTGATGCCGGGCGGAACCTCGAGGATATCGCGACGGCTATCGACAGGGACCTCAAGCCGCAGTCGTTCGCGCTGCCCGATTCCATCGAGGTGCGCGAAGAAATTGACGTGGAGCGCGCGGCCAAGACCGTGCACAACGTCGCGGGATATCTGCCCGGCGAAACCGATGAGTACGCCATTATCGGCGCGCACTACGACCACCTGGGACTGGGCGAGCAATACTCCATGGCGCCTCTGCAGGCAGGAACGGCGGTGCATCCGGGAGCGGATGACAACGCGTCAGGCACGGCGGGGGTGATCGAGCTGGCGCGCTGGTTCGCCTCTCAGCCGAAGCAGAAGCGCGGCATCCTGTTCATGACATTCGCCGGCGAGGAGTTGGGTCTGCTCGGGTCGAGCTTCTATGTGAGCCATCCCGAGTTGCCGCTCGCGAAAGCAGTAGCCATGATCAATCTGGACATGATCGGGCGCGTGCGGGAGGGCAAGGTGTATATCGGCGGGGCCGCCACCGGCACCAATCTGCGGGCAACGCTCGAGCCGCTGCTGGCGCGGTATCCGCTGCACATTGACTTTTCCGATAGCTCGGGCTACGGATCCAGTGATCACACTTCATTTACGACCAAGCAGGTGCCGGTGCTGTTCTTTTTCTCGGGGCTGCACGGCGATTATCACAAGCCGAGCGACACCTGGGACAAGATCGACGCGCCGGATGCCGCGAAGCTGCTGGATCTGATTGCCGAAGCGAGCGCACAGCTTTGCGCGGAAGCCGAGCGCCCACAATTTGTGCGCGTCGAGGAGCCCCGGAATCCGCACGCCGCCGCGATGGCTGGGTCCGCGGTTTCCGGGTACGGCCCGGAATTCGGCAGCGTTCCGGATTTCACCGAGATCCCCAACGGAGTTCGTTTTGCCGACATCCGGCCCGGAACACCGGCGGCCCAGGCGGGCCTGAGGGCGGGCGACATTCTGGTAGAGTTTGACGGGAAGCCGATCGGCAACCTTTATGACTTCACTTATGCCTTGCGCAGCAAGAAACCCGGCGACATGGTGGCGGTGAAAGTCTTGCGCGGCACTGATACGGTTACCGCTTCCGTGCTGCTGCGTCAACGAAAGTAAACTATTTCCCCAGCGCCGCCGATGGTATGTTTGAGGCTGAATGACTGAAGAGTCGAAAACGGCGGTTGTCGCCCTGGGCGACCGGATCTGGGAGTTGCCGCCCCTCATCCTGCATCCCTTTAGCAATCAACGAGGTCCAGGCCAGTTGCTGGAAGGGTCGAAGGCGGCGTTGATGCTCGCCGGGCTGCTGCCCGGTGAGGGCGAAGACCGCGACGAGTTGCGCCGCAAGCTGCTTTTGAGCCGCTACTCCGAAGTGCGCATGCTGTACTTCGTGGGAAAAGACCTTTTGCGGTGGGTGAGTCAGTGCGTGGAACTGGTTTCTCGGGCCGAGGAATTAGCCGGGCTGGGCATCCGCGACCAGAGTTTTGCGGCCTTGCTGGTCTATCGTCCGCCAGACGCTGTACTCGAGAAATTGCGGCAGTGGGGAGTGGCCAACCCGGAGTCAGTTTTCTCCCGCGCCCTGGGCATCGCCACGCTGTTCCGCGACGTTCCTCCGGTGGAGCTGCTGACGGAAACTTTCTTGCTCCACTATCATTCCTTCGCGGACCACATTTTCGTCTGCACCCAGCATCTCACCGCGTTTGCGGAAATCTCGGCTGCAAACTTCCGCTTCGAGCTGTACGCTTCCGGCGAGTATCTGCGGATGCTCGAGAAGCAGTGGGGCGAGTAGAGAAGCAAGCTCACTGCGGAGGCGCAGAGGCGCAGAGAAAGCGCCGGATAGGCATGCCTGCCTGCCCTACTTCGCTATAATTCGTTTCATGGACTTTCCCCGCCTTTTGCTGGTTCGCCAGAATTTCCCGGATCGCAGCCTGCGCGATGTTCGCGGTGCGATCAGTAAGGAATTGGCCGGGTCGCCGTTCGGCGACCGGCTGAAGCCCGGGGCGCGCATCGCGATTGGT
>Ga0335079_10011425_pt1 | contig 10120 bp, 8 predicted proteins | sample Lox_Sample_33_FD_206719 | JGI IMG/M metagenome (GOLD analysis project Ga0335079, IMG submission 206719) | Soil microbial communities from Loxahatchee National Wildlife Refuge, Florida, United States - Lox_Sample_3.3 | ecosystem: Environmental > Terrestrial > Soil > Wetlands | place: USA: Florida...
CGCGCGCGGGCCTTGTTGTCGCCGTCTACCACGAAGACGATCTTGGCCAGGGTCTCGCTCCGCTTCTTCGCCGCGAGCGACGTGCCGCCCTCGCCCGGGGGCTGCGAGTCGGGGAGGGTCTTGTCGGGGCGAACGGTGACCGCCTGGATGGGCACGATCAGTGCGTTGTCGTGGGTCTCGGCGGTGATCCGCACCTCAGAGCTCATGCCCGGGAGCACGCCCGGGGGGCGGCTCTCCAGCGCCACCTTCACCGGGAAGGTGGTGACCTCGGACTCGGTGCCGGGGTTCTTGATGGTGGCCTTCTGGGCGATCTCCACCACCGACCCCTCGAAGCTCTGGCCCTCCAGCGCGTCCACCGACAGCTCGGCATGCTGCCCGTTTCGGAGGTGCACCACCTCGTGCTCGCCCACCTCGATCCGCACCTCCATGCTGTTCAGGGCGGCCACGGTCATGACCGTGTCCTCGGAGAAGTCGGAGCCACGGACGCGCTCGCCGATCTCCCGGCTGAGCTCGATGACCGTTCCCTCGATGGGCGAGAAGAGCGTGGTACGGGTGACGTTGGTCTGGGCCTGCTCCAGGGCCGCCACCTGCCCGGCATGCTTCTGCTGCGCCGACGCGAGACGGGCCACGGCGCCGTCGTAGTCGGCCCGGGACTTGTCGACCTCGGCGCCCGAGCTCATGCCCCGCTTGGCGAGGCCCTGGACCCGGTCGAGCTCGAGCTTGGTCCGGTCCACGTCGACCTGGGCGGTGGCGACGTCCGCCCGGGCGGCGCTCACCGCCGCCTGGGCCTGCTTCGCGGCGGCGAGGAACGGGCGGGGATCGATGCGACCGAGCACCTGGCCCTTCTTCACCTTGTCCCCCAGCTCCACGGGGCGCTCCACCAGGTCGCCGGAGAGGTTGGACGAGATCTTCACCGTCGTGGCGGCCTCCACCTTCCCGGCTCCAATGATCACCCGGCTGATGGTTCCCTTCTTCACCTTGGCCACCTGGACCTCGGTTGCCGGCGGAGGCCGGTCCTTGAGCCCGGCCACGGTGATGCCCACCACGCCAAGCAGCAGCAGTCCCGCGATCAACCCCTTCCACCACGTCATGGCGTCGCTCCGTTGCCGAGGGTCCCCATCGCCTTGTCCAGGGCCGCGCGCGCCACCTCGGTGTCGGAGCGGGTCTGGATCAGCGTCTGATAGGCCTGCGCGAGCTTGAGCTGCGCGTCACGCACGTCGAGCGTGGAGGAGGCGCCGGCCTTGAAGCGCTCCTGCGCGTAATCGAGGTTCTGGGCCGCGGTGACCCGGTTCTGCTTCGCCAGCTCGAGCGCCTTGAGCTGCGAGACGAGCGAGTCCAGGGCCACCTTCACCTGTCCCTCCACGTCGTGCTCGTTCTGGGCCAGGTTGAGCTGGGCCTGGGCGAGCTGGGCCCGCGCCTGCTTGGTCTGCGAGTCGGTGGCGAAGCCGCTGAAGAGGTCCCAGTTCAGGCTGAACCCGCCGAAGAAGGCGTTTTGCTTCGAGAAGTCCGTGAATACCGTCTTCGCCTCCGGGCCCTGGCGAATGTACTGGATCTGGAAGTTGAGCCTCGGCGCCCAGCCCGCGGCCTGCGCGGTCTCGAAGGCCTTGGCGGCGCGCACCTGCGCACCGTACTGGACGAGGAGCGGGCGGTTGGTCCGGGCCAGCTCGAGGCCCTGGTCCAGGTTCACGGTCGGGGGCGGAGGCGTCTCGGTCAGGGGCGGGTCCACCGCGTCGAGCTCTTCCTTCTCCGACCGGCCGAGCCAGGAGGCGAGGTCGATCCGCGCCTGGGAGACCACCGCCCGCTGCTTCTCGGCGTTGATCTGATCGCTGCCGAGGTTCACCGCCGCCGCGAGCGCATCGCCCTTGTTGCCCCGGCCTGCCTCGTAGAGGGCCTCTGCCCGCTCCGCGAACTCCTTGCTCCGGGTGACGGTGGCCTCGAGCACCAGGAGCTGCTTCTGGGCCGTCCACAGCGAGTAGAAGCGGCGGACCGCCTCGAACTCGGAGACCAGGATCTGCTCGGCCGCCGCGCCCCGGGCGGCATCCTCGAGGTGACCGGACTGCTCGAGCGTCTTGAACTTCCCGAGGTCGAAGAGGAGCTGGTTGATCGTCGCGGCGAGGACGAAGTTGTTGTACGCGTAGCCCGGGAAGTCGGTGATCTTGTTCTGGTACTGCAGCTGCCCGTCCTTGAGGATCGGGTTGCCGTTGGCGTCCTGGACCACGACCGTGCCGATCCCCGAGTAGGTCGAGGTGATGGTCCGGTTGGCCTGCGAGTTCAGCGACAGCTGCGGAAAGAGCGCCGAGCGGCTGTAGCGGGTCTGCTCGCTGGCGCGCACCCGGTCCAGCTCGGCGAGGAGCGCCTGGAGGTTGTTCCGTGACTCCTGGCGGACCTGATCGAGCGTGATCGGCGTGGCGGCCAGGACCACCGAGAGGACGAGCGCGCTCACGCGCCACCTCCCGGAACGCCGGGACCGGGACCCTGCCCTCCACCCGCGGCCATCCCGGGAAGCCCGAGCCCGAAGACGCCGACGAAGGCGACGAAGAGCACCAGCCCCACGATGATTCCGGACCGACGGCGCATCCCGGTGGCCGCGGCGAAGCCGAGCCCGATGAGCACCGCGGCCACGAGCTGGAAGAGGTCGAGCGAGTCCAGGAGCCGGACCATCGCAGGACTCGCGGCGTGGACCCAGGCCCCCACCGACGACGGCAGCAGGTGGGCCGCCCGATCCTCGGTCACTCCCAGCTGCCAGAGGGCGACCACCCCCCAGAGCCCGCGCTCGAACGCGACGGGCAGCATCCCCACGGCGGACGCGCTGAACAGTGCAGCGAACGGTGCCTTGTGTCCCAGGAGCCACGCCACCAGCGCCAGGACCACCGCGATCCCGAGGACGACGAGGGGCGTCACGAAGATCCCGCTGGCGATGCCGGTGACCAGCTTGAGCCTTCCGGCCGTGGTGATCTGCTCCGTGAGCTCGGCCTCGGGCATCCCCTTGAGCTGCCCGGACATGTCCAGCTTCCGGACGATGCCCGGCGCGGGGTCCCAGCGGAGCGCGAACGCCGCGCCGGAGAAGGACGTTGCGGCCATCAGCGCCAGGAGGGGCCAGAGAATGCGCCGTCCCTGCACGGCGTTGGCCACGCCTGCGCCAGGGTCGGTCAGCGTTCGGGAAAGGGTGAGCGCGGTCATCGGAAAGTGCCCTGCTCTACGGTTGCTTCGGGGAGCGATTGCCAGGGGTTCCCACGGCCACGTACCCCCCTCGTGAACCCCACGCATCCTGCCTGTAGCAGTTTATTTGCCGCCTCTCACACCCGGGGGTAGGTGTTCGAGGATCCACCGCAATCCGCACGGGCGGTCCGGGGAGGGCATGGTCGACAGCAGCGACTTGGCGCTGGTGCTCTCGGAGGCGGACGACATCGCCCAGAGCGTGTCCCAGAAGCCCACCACGGCGCACGCCGTGCTCGCGCTCTTCACCGTGGACAACCCCGGGCAGCGGCTGCTCAAGGAGCGGGGAGTGGACGAGGACCGGCTCCTCGCGCTGGTGAAGGCCGCGCCCACCGAGCCGGACGGCACGCTGCGCGAGCTCCGCGATCGCGCTCGGGAGATCGCCCGGGCCTGCGGCTCGCGCGAGGCGGACTGCCTGCACCTTCTCATCGCGGTGACGCGGCTGCGCTGTGCCGGCCACGAGCTGCTCGCCGGAACCGGGCTCGACCTGACCGCGGTCCGCAACACCGCGCTCTCCTACTTTCTCAGCGGGCGCATGCCCCGGAAGCTCGGGCCCCGCGAGGCGAGGATGCCTGCCCGTCCCGCACCGGCGCCGCCCCGCGCCCCGACGGCGGTGGCGCTCCTGCCCGACGGCTCGCCGAGGACGCTGATCGACTCGGACGGCGAGGCCCTGGCCGCGTTCCCGCTCCCCTCTCTCGCCCCGGCGCCCGCTCCCGCGCCGGTGCTCCGCGTCGTCGACGACGCCGAGCGCCTCCCCTGGGAGCTCGACCCGGCGACGTTCCCCCTGCTGGCGCAGCTCGGCCGGAACCTCACCGCGCTGGCCCGGGAGGGGCGGCTCGATCCGGTGGTGGGTCGGGCCCGCGAGATGGAGGAGGTCCTCGACGTCCTCGGCAAGCGCCGGACGAACAATCCCTGCCTCGTCGGCGAGCCCGGGGTGGGCAAGACCGCGGTGGTGGAGGGCGTGGCGCAGCGGCTCCTGTCCGCACCCGGCGAGCTGGGGAAGAAGGTCGTCGTTGAGCTGTCCACCGCGGACCTCCTCGCCGGCACGTCGCTCCGGGGGTCGCTGTCCGAGCGGCTCAACGGCCTGAAGGAGGAGATGCGCCGCGCGGCGGGCCGGGTGGTGGTCTTCCTCGACGAGATTCACACCTTGGTCGGCGCCGGCTCGACCGGCGATGGGGCGCAGGACGCGGCCAACGAGCTGAAGGGGGCCCTCGCCCGCGGCGAGTTCCCCTGCATCGGGGCGACGACCCACGACGAGTTCCGCCGCTTCGTGCAGGCCGACGCGGCGCTCGAGCGGCGCTTCACCGCGGTGGTGGTCCGCGAGCCCACCGTGGCCGAGACGGTGGAGGTCCTCTCCGGGCTGCTCGCGCGCTACGAGGAGCACCACCGGGTCCGCTACGCACGTGCGGCGGTGGAGGCCGCGGCCTCGCTCGCCGCCCGCTACGTGACCGACCGGCACAACCCGGACAAGGCGGTCTCGCTCATCGACCTCGCCGGCTCCCGGGTCGCCCGGGCGGGCCGCGACCGGGTCGAGGTGCGGGACGTGGCCGAGGTGGTGGCCCGCATCGCCGGACTTCCGGTGGAACGGTTGCTCACCGGCGACGCGGCCCGGCTGCTCCGGCTCGAGGAGGAGCTGGGCGCGCGCGTCGTCGGGCATGCCGCGGTGGTCGAGCGGGTCGCCAGGGTGCTCCGCCGGAACTACGCCGGGTTCGCCAGCCGGCGGCCGCTGGGGAGCTTCCTCTTCCTCGGGCCGACGGGCGTGGGCAAGACCGAGCTGGCCCGCGTGCTGGCCGACGTGCTCTTCGGCACCCGCGAGGCGCTGATCCGCCTCGACATGAGCGAGCTCTCCGAGTCGCACGCCACGTCACGGCTCATCGGCGCGCCGGCGGGCTACGTGGGCTACCAGGACGGTGGCCAGCTGACCGAGGCGGTCCGCCGCCGCCCGAGCGCGGTGGTGCTGCTGGACGAGGTGGAGAAGGCCCACCGCGACGTGCTGATGCTTCTTCTCCAGCTGCTCGAGGAGGGACGGCTCACCGACGGCAAGGGCCGGCAGGTCGACTTCTCGAGCACGGTGGTGGTCCTCACCTCCAACCTCGGGGCCGAGGCGTTCGGGCGGACACGGGCGCGGGTCGGATTCGGGTCCGACAGCGCCGACGAGGGAGGCTCGGCCTCGGCGCTCACCGAGGCCCGGCGGGCGCTCCCCCCCGAGCTGTGGAATCGCATCGACGAGCGGCTGGTCTTCGGCGCGCTGGGGCGCGAGGAGCTGCGCCGCATCGCGCGGATGCTGCTTGGCGAGAGCAGCCGGCGGCTGGCCGAGGAGCGGGGAATCGCCTTCGCAGCCGGCGACGACGTCCTGGAGCTCCTGCTCGATGCCGAGGAGATGGACCCCTTGCTCGGCGCCCGCCCGGTGCGCCAGGTGGTGCAGCGCTGCATCGAGGCCCCGCTGGCCGAGCACATCCTCGCCGGGAAGGTGCCCGCGGGGAGCCGGGTCCGGGTCCGGGTAGTGAACGGCCGCATCCGCTTCGGCGGCGACACCGTGGGGTGAGGCGGTGGCGGGGACCAGCGCCCGGCGGCCGCGCGTCGTGGTGGTGGGCGTCGGCCGGCTGGGAAGCGCGCTCTCCGTCCAGCTGAGGAAGGTGGGCTGGCCGGTCACGGTGCGCACCCAGTCGCCCGCAGGCCGCCGGCAGGCGCGGCGGCTGGGGTTGGCCGAGGCCACCGCGGCGGGGATGCAACGGGCGGAGCTCTGCCTGCTCACGGTTCCGGACGGGGCGGTGGCGGCGGTGGCGCGGGGGGTCGCCCCGCTCCTCGGTGCCTCGACGGGCCTGATCCACTGCGCGGGCGCACTGACCCTCGAGGTGCTGCAGCCCGCCGCGGCGGGGCGCCCGACGGGCTCCTTCCATCCTCTGGTGTCGGTCACGGGCCCGGAGACGCCGCTCGCGGGCCACTCGGTGGCCATCGCCACCCGCGCGCGCGTGCTCGCGCCGCTGCTCGGGCAGCTCGCCGGGGCGCTGGGGCTCCGGCCGCTCCGGGTACCGGAGCAGGGCCGTGCGGCGTACCACGCCGGGGCGGCGCTCGCGGCCAGCGGGCTGGTCTCCCTCCTCGATGCGGCCATCGCGGCCTGGCGGGCGGCCGGGGTGCCGGAACGCGAGGCGATGGCCGCGCTCGCGGCGCTGATGCGCTCGGCGCTCGCGGGGGCCGAGGAGCGCGGGACGGTGGCCGCGCTCACCGGGCCGGTCGTCCGCGGGGACGCCGAGGTGGTGCAGGCGCACGTGCGCGCCCTGCCCCGCGACGTGCTGCCCATCTACCTCGCGCTCCAGCAGCGGGTACTGGCCCACGCCGCGGCCCGGCTTCCGCATCCGGCGGTGGCCCGGGTGAGCGCGGTGCTCGGCCCAGGGGAGGCGAGCCGCGTCCGCCGTCGGCGCCGCCGGGTTCGCTGAGTCCTGCGGTTCAGCCGTGCTCGGGCCGCACGGCACCGCGCTCCTCGCGCGGCGGGCGCCACAGGCGGTAGGCGATGGTCCCGCAGGCAGCCACCATGGCAACGGCGAGCAGGACGAGCATGGCGGACACGGCGTTCTCGGCGAGAGGACCCGCCCCGTGCCCTGCACCCGCGATGGGGGTCATCCGGGACGTGCCCAGGATGCCGATGGCGGTGCTGGTCGCCCAGTTGGCGAAGGTGCCGAAGACGAGCAGCCCGTAGGTGAGGCGTTCGGCCCGGCCCCTGAGCCCGAGCTCCTTCCAGGCGAGCCCGGCGATCATCAGGAACATCCCGTTCATGACGCCCTCGAGATGCCCGGCGAGGCCGGCCCTCGGGTTGCGCATCTCCTGGACGAAGAGCCCGGTCAGCAGCCCGAGCAGGAACAGCGTGATTCCCAGCCTGAGAAGACTCCGCGAATGGCCCATGTGCCCTCCCGTCCACCAGTCGAGATACCACGGTCTTGCAACGACGCTGCATCGAGCCTGCAGCCGGACCGGCCTGCCCAAGCAGCCAGGAGCACTGGATTTTCGATGTCTCAGAGAACTCGTCTTCCGGGGATCGGGCGTGGCGGAGCCGGTCGCTGGCCGCTACTCCTCTCTGAACACCCGTTCCCCTCGTCCGCCGTGCAGCCCACCCTCTTCGACCTCGCGCCCCTCGACCTCGACCGGAGCTTCTCCCGGCTGGAGCGCATCCCGCTCGACGCCACCGCCTGGGTCGACCTGGTGCCGGGCTGGGTGACCGGATCCGACGCCCTGTTCCGCGCCCTGCTCGAGACGCTCCCCTGGAAGCAGCGGACCCGGTACCTCTACGACCAGGACCGCATCGAGCCCCGGCTCACCGCCGGCTGGCGCGCGGACGAGGGCCGGTCACTCGAGCCGCCCATCCTCGAGGAGATGCGCGCGGCGCTCTCCGCCCGCTACGGCGTCACGCTCGACTCGGCCGGCTTCAACCTCTACCGCGACGGCCGGGACAGCGTGGCGTGGCACCGCGACACCATCGCCAAGCGGATCGAGGACCCCATCGTCGCGCTCGTCTCCCTCGGAGAGCCGCGGCGCCTCCTCCTCCGGCCGCGCGGCGGAGGAAGCTCACGGGCGTTCCCGATCGGCCACGGAGACCTCCTCGTCACCGGCGGCGACGCCCAGCGCAGCTGGGAGCACGCGGTCCCGAAGGTCGCCCACGCCGGTCCGCGGATCAGCATCGCCTTCCGCCACGGCATGGAGTCCGCCCGTTACCGCTGAGCGTCCCGACGCGCCCGGTGGTACCGGCTGGCGGAGAGCTCGCCGGACACCGCTGCGACCTTGGTGTCGACCAGCCCCCGCCCGCGGAGGAGCACGCGCACCGCGCCCTCGCCGCAGGGCGACGCCTTGCCCTTCCGGTAGACCACCCACAGCGCGGCCGAGGCCGGCGCCTTCCCGTGCGCCTCGGCTGCCCGGCGCGTCGAGGCCTCGTCGGCCACCCCGGCGAGGACGAGCTCGGCCTTGCTCGCCGGCACCCGGACGGCCTCGCGGAGCGCCTCGGCGATCTCCGCCGAGTCCAGGAGCGGGCCCACGACGTGGACCCGAGTCCCCGGAGCGACCCCGAGCTTCCTCGCCAGCGGCGCAGGAGGCGTCTTGAGCGCCAGGAGCCAGCGCGCGGCCGCCTCGGCCCCGAGCGAGAGGACGATCTCCTCGCCATCCGCGCTCAGCCGGAGCGTGTCCCCCACCACCCGGACGCGGGAGATCGCCCGCCGCGGAAGCCTCCGCGAGAGTGCACCCCGGAGGATCAGCGTGTCGGTCTCGAGGAGCACCTTCACCTCCCCCGCACCGCCCGGCCAGCGACCGCTGCAGCGCGCCTCCCGTCCCATCGTTCCTCCGCTCAGGGGGTGAGGATGATCCTCGGGCCCTGCATCGCCTCGCGCACCGCCAGGAGCGCGCCGTCCGACAGCGCCTCGGTCTCCGTGAGGCGGCGGAGCAGCAGCTCGGAGTCGGTCGGTGCCCCCTCGAGGAGATTCTTCAGCTCGCCCACCAGCGCCAGAGCCGCGTCCTCCATCTGCTTGCCCGGGCCGCTCGCCGCGAACGGCTTGCCCGCCTTCTCGCTCACGTACTTCTCGAACCCCTCCAGCGAGGCCCGGGTCGCGCGTGGGTCGACCTGGGCGAGCTTCGCCTGGAGCGCCGCCTTCGGCACCGCGAGGAGCCGCGGCACGCCGGCCTGCGCAAGGGCCGGGTGCGGCACCGAGACCTCCTGCATCGGGAACACCCCGAGCAGCCCGTCCTCCGGCGCGGGCGAGGCGTAGGGGACGATGTCGAGGAAGAGCGCGAGCGGGTCCACGCCCTGCTTCGCCGCCTCGATGTCCTGCGGGTCGAGCGGCGGGTAAGTGGTCGGCGCTCCGGTGAAGACGAGCGGCAGGACGGCCTGCTCCCAGAACTCGTCCGGCGCCGAGCCGGTCTGCCGGGTGGCCGCCACCAGCGTCACGAGCAGCTCCCCCAGCCGCGGTGCCTGCCCCACCTGGTCGCCGAGGCTCCGCGCCGGGTCGAGCCGGGCCAGCGCTCCGGCGATCTGCTGCTCGAACTGAGCCTTCGCCTCGGCGGACATCCGCTGGGCGCTCACCCGGGCCAGCGCCGCCCGGAGATCCGCCGAGAGCACCGGCGGCTTCGCCTCCCACAGCTCCCGGAGCCGGCGCGGGTCGACGAGCATGAATTGCAGGAAGCCGGGGTCGAACAGCCGGGCGTAGTCCTCGGCCCGGAGCCGCACCGGCGCTCCACCCGATGGCGCGAAGCGGGCCTGCGCCAGCGCCCGGCGGAGATCGGCGCTCACCTCGTCCAGCCGCTCCAGCTTGCCCCGGCTCAGCGCCTCCACCACCGCCTGGAAGGGCGAGAGCATCAGCACCGCCTCGGGGAACCCCAGCATTCCCCCCTCGGGCGCCTCGCGGTGCGGGAACCAGAACGCCTGATCGGCGGCGATCAGCCGGTCGGCGAAGACCCCCGCCAGGCCGAGCGCCACCAGCTGGTGCTCGGGCTCCTCGGGGTGGAAGGGACCCATCAGCAACCGGATGACGCCCTTCTCGATGTCGGCCCACGGCGCGGTCTCGAGATCGACCGGCGCGCCCGTGACCCGCGCCAGCGAGGCCGCGAGCTGCTGGGTGGCGGCATCGAGGTGTCCTGCGAAGGAAGCCATGGGTGGCCCCCTTAGCGTAGAAACGGGGGCTCTGTGGAGAAGCCCGGCGCCGGGAGGGGATTCCGAGTGGACGGTGGGCGTCGCCTCGTCGTCCTGGGTGCCTTGCTCGTCACGGCCTCGGGGTGCGCCACGCTCGGGCCGCGCTTCAGCCAGCCGGTGACGACCTCGTTCGCCCGCCAGCCGATGCGCAAGCTGGAGACCGCGCGGGTCGAGCTCTACTACCCGGAATCCAAGCGCGACGAGGCCTTCCGGCTCATCCAGCGGCTCGATCGCTGT
>Ga0335079_10011426_pt1 | contig 10119 bp, 6 predicted proteins | sample Lox_Sample_33_FD_206719 | JGI IMG/M metagenome (GOLD analysis project Ga0335079, IMG submission 206719) | Soil microbial communities from Loxahatchee National Wildlife Refuge, Florida, United States - Lox_Sample_3.3 | ecosystem: Environmental > Terrestrial > Soil > Wetlands | place: USA: Florida...
GCTCTTGGGGCCTTGAAGGGCGATGTCGATGCGCATGTCATCGCCGGACTTCGGGTCACGCAGGTTGCGGATGAGGGCGTCATAACCATAGGTGCGTGCGAACGGACGGGCATTATCGATCTTCACCTTGCCATCGCGCACCGCTTCGAACCACGTGCGATCCTTGTCATCGTTCGAGGCGTTGACCACCACCAGATATTTATCCCAGCCGCGGCGATAGACCAGCGTATCGTCGATCACGTCCGCATCAGGTGTCATGAATTGCGAATACAGACTTTCACCGGGCAAGAGTCCGCCGCAGTCGTTGGCGCAGATCGTATCGAGGAACGAGGCCGCGTCGGCGCCTTTGACTTCATACACGCCCATGTGCGAGACATCGAACAGTCCCGCCGCCTGGCGCGTGGCCAGATGTTCTTCATAGATACTGGTGTATACGACCGGCATCTCCCAGCCTGCGAACGGGACCATTCGGCCGCCCAGCTCACGATGCGTTTGATTCATGCGCGTCTTCTTCAGCTCGCCTTCGACCTCTTTCCACACGAACGGTGGCAGCGCTTCCTGCTTCGAGGTTGAATTGATCCCGATGAACCACGGCTTCTCTTCGCCTTTGGTTACCAGTGTCTTCTTGGCCGCGGGCTTCTTCGCATCCTTCACGGCGAACGGACCGGGCATGCGCTTGGCAGCGAAATCTTTTTTGCCATTGAGATTGAACGATGTATATCCATCGGATAGATCACGCAGCCATGTTCCAACCAGGCCGGCTTTGGCCGTCGGGACTTGCAGCGTGTATGTATCTGCATCCACACAGGTCAGCGTGCCAGCAACAACTCCCTTCGGCGTCGCGATGGACGTCGCCTGCGATTTGCCCTTCTTCAACGCGGATAGATCGCTGGAGGCCGCGTAATCCAGCACTTGTCTCACACGATGGCCGCTCAATGCAAATACGCCGGTAGTGGATTTATCGTCAATATAGAAGAAATGTGGATAGCCGCTCTTCTTGAACTTGAAATCGAGGCCTGCGGCAGTTGCCAATTTGCGCACGCGCAGTTTGGCATCATTCAATACATTGAAATCCAGCTTGGCGCGTTGGACGCGTCCGTGATGAGGCGTATCCACGGAGTGCGGCGCACAAGCCAGCAGCACATCCGCCATGACATCCGCCAATTGACGCGCAGTCACTTCGGTGAAGCCGCGCTGCGTGATCCACGGCGTGCCCAGGCGGATGCCGGATGGGTCCGCGGAATTCTTGTCGCCAGGGATCGTGTTGCGATTCACGACGATACCAACGAGATCCAGAATGCGCGCGGCCTGATCGCCGGTGAGATGCGAACCATCTTCACCCTTGACCGTGCGGCAATCCACATTGAGCATGTGGCAGTCCGTGCCGCCAAACGGGACGCGCAGTCCGCGCTTGGTGAACTGATCCGCCATGGCTTGCGCGTTCTTGACCGTTTGGGCCTGGAGCTTCTTGAACTGCTTGGTCTGGGCCAGCTTGAAGGTCAGCGCCAATGCCGCAAAGACATTGACGTGGGGACCGCCCTGCTCGCCGGGGAAGACCGCCTTATCGATCTTCTTGGCGATGTCCGCATGGGTGGTCATCAACACCGCGCCGCGCGGGCCATCGAGCGATTTATGAGTTGTTGACATCACGACATGGGCATGTCCAATCGGTGAAGGCACTACCCCCGCCGCCACGAGTCCGCCGATGTGTGAAATGTCGGCGAGGAAGTACGCGCCGACCTCATCCGCGATCTCTCGGAACTTTTTCCAATCGGGCACCCACGAATAGGACGAGTATCCGGCAATGATCAGCTTGGGTTTGGTTTCGAGCGCCAGCTTGCGGATGGCTTCGTAATCCAAGCGTTCCTTTTCATCGACCGTGTAATGCACGGCCTTGAACCATTTTCCGGAGCGGTTGACCGACGAGCCGTGCGATAAATGTCCGCCATGTAAAAGGTTGAGTCCCATGATGGTCTCGCCGAGCGGAATCAGGGCCTGATAGACCGCATTGTTGGCGGGCGCGCCGGAAAGCGCCTGCACATTGACGAAGATCTTGTCGGCAGGATACTCTTTTGTGGCGAAGGCTTCGGCCGCGCGTCGGCGTGCCAGCGACTCGACCACATCGGCATATTCCACGCCTTTGTAATAGCGCGGGTCGCCGTTGCGGCGATAATCCCCTAAACGCGCCGGGTAGTCCAGAATTTCCTCTTCGGACATCCAGCGCGTCTCTTCGTCGGGATAGCCCTCAGCGTAGATATTCTGGAAGGCGGAGCCCAGGGCTTCGCGCGCCGCCAGCGGCGCGGTCGATTCGGAGGGGATCAAAATCAGTTTGCGAGCCTGGCGCTCCTGCTCCAACTGGGTCAGCTCGAAAACATCGGGATCAAGGTCGGCAAGTTTGCCACGGAATAAAAAGTCAGGCATAGAAAATCTCCTATAGAGAATCAGTGAATTATTGGACAATCGAATTGTAGGACGTTCAAGGGCAAGGGTCAAGTGAAGAATATCCTGCATCGAACCAAAGAACCCAATAGTCTTCTAGACCTCAGAATTCGGTAAACGAGGCTCCGTCCGCGCATTTTTGGGCGAGGTGAGCTCGAAGAAAAAGCCCATTCAGCGCCATCGCTGACGCTGGGTTCAGTAAGCGCTATCCACATGCCGGTTTCCGCATTCGCGCCTGCAAGGGCGGCGTCGGTTAAGGATGCGGTTGCCGCCTTGATCAAGGCAATGGTTTTCTTGGTGCCGGTAGCATCTTCCGAAAAGAAGGTCACTGATTAACTTCAATCCCTCCACTACCCATATGGGTTTTGCCAGCGGGTAACATTCAACTTACTTAATATCAGGTAGGTAAGTTTGAAATAGTGGTATAGTGTGGCCATGAGCGATCATACGAGACCAAAGCGCACCCAGTCCGAGCGCACCCGCCTGCGCAAGGAACAGGTGATCCGAGAGGCCATCCGCTTCTTTGGGCAGCACGGTTTCCACGGCGCGCGGCTGGCCGATATCGCCAAAGCGGCCGGCGTTACCGAGCCGGGCTTGCTGCATCACTATCCCAGCAAAGTGCAGCTGCTGATGGATGTGCTGGCTGAACGCGACCGCGTCGATCGAGAGCGCCTCAACCCAGCAGAGCGCGGCGAGGCTGGCAATCTGCTGGCTTCGCTGCAAGCGCTCGTGGAATACAACCAGACTGTTCCGGGCCTGGTGCAGCTTTTCACGGTACTGGTGGCCGAGAGTATCGACGAGCAGCACCCTGGGCATCAATTCTTCATGCAGCGCTATCAGAACTTGCGCCGCCAGAGCCTTGAATCCCTGCGGCAGGCGCAGGCGCGCGGTGAAATCCGGAATGACATTCCTGCCGAGGACCTGCTCGTGCTGGTATTTGCGCTGATGGATGGACTGCAAATCCAATGGCTGTTCGAGCCGGACAAAATTAATATGGTGCGCCTGTTCGAACACTTTACACGGCTGGTCAAGGAACCATCCTTGAATGTGTCTGACAACCCCGCACCGCCCGGTCAACAGGTGTCAAGCAAATAAGAAAATAAGACGACAAAAATGTCGCAGTATAAAGCAGGAAATACATTCAAATTAGGAGGCCGTATGGACAAGAAAAATGCAAAGGCGGTTGTGTCCGTTCCGCCGGAGGCGGAAGTGAGCGCGCGCGTCGAGGCGCTATTGCAGCGGATGAGTCTCGACGAGAAAATCGGCCAACTCACACAAATCTCCGGCGCGGACTTCTTCCCGGGGCCCAAGGCGGATGACATCATCCGCGAGCGCGGTGCAGGCTCGGTGCTTTGGCTGAACGATACGAAGCGGTTCAACGAACTGCAAAAGATTGCCGTGGAAGAGAGTCCCTCAGGGATCCCGGTGCTCTTCGCCCTCGATGTCATCCACGGCTACCGCACGATCTTCCCGGTACCGCTGGCCATGGCCTCGTCTTGGGATCCATCAATCCCCGAACGCGCCCAGGCGATCGCCGCGAAAGAAGCGCGTGCTGCCGGTTTGCACTGGACCTTCGGCCCCATGCTGGATATTGCGCGGGACGCTCGCTGGGGGCGCATCGTCGAAGGCGCAGGCGAGGACCCCTGCCTGGGCGCGGTCATGGCGGCGGCCCAAGTGCGCGGCTTTCAGGGTCCGTACCCGGGTGCGCCTGAGCATGTCGTGGCCTGTGCCAAACACTTCGCCGGCTACGGTGCGGCCGATGGGGGACGTGACTATGACCCAGTCTATCTCTCGGAAGCCCAGTTGCGCAACGTCATCTTCCCTCCGTTCCAAGCCGCTGTGAAAACCGGAGTTGGCACTTTCATGAGCGCCTACATGGACCTCAACAATGTACCGGCCAGCGGCAACCGGTGGCTGCTTCACAACGTGTTGCGCGAGGAATGGGGCTTTGAGGGCTTCGTCATCAGCGATGCGTTCGCCATCGGCAACCTGATCATTCAGGGCTTTGCGCGTGACGGGCGCGACGCGGCAACCCGCGCCCTCCGTGCCGGAGTAAACATGGACATGGCCAGCAATACCTACCCGCAGAATCTGGCAAGTCTGGTTGCGGATGGCCATCTCAAGCTGGCCGATATCGAGGAGGCCGTGCGCCCCATTCTGGCGATCAAGGTCCGCATGGGGCTGTTCGAGCATCCCTATGTCGATGAGACTCTGCTGGATAAGGTGGTCGCCCTGCCGGAGCATCGACAAGTTGCGCGGCTGGCGGCTCAGCGCGCGATGGTGCTGCTGAAAAACGAGGGCGGCCTCCTGCCCCTGTCAAAGAGTCTGAAGAATATCGCCGTTATTGGCCCACTGGCGAACTCGATGGAGGCAATCGAGGGCTCGTGGACGGTTTTCGGCCATCAGCCCGCGGCGGTTACTGCCCTCGAAGGCATCCGCGCGAAACTCCCCCAAACCCGCGTGGAATACGCCTCCGGCCCCGAGATCCGGCGAGACATCCCATCCTTCCTCGAAGATCTGATGCCCGGAGCAAAGACGCCCGCCCAGGCGCCGGAAGAGGCAGAGTCGGCTTTCCAAGAGGCCGTGGCCACCGCCCGACGAACGGATCTGGTCGTGATGGTGCTCGGCGAGAACGCCGATATGGCCGGCGAGGCAGCTTCGCGGGCCTCGCTCGATCTCCCGGGCCGGCAGGAGGAATTGCTCCAAGCGGTCATCGCCCTCGGCAAGCCTGTTGTCCTGGTCCTCCTGAACGGCCGTCCACTCAGCATCAACTGGGCGGCTGAACATGTCCCTGCCATCCTGGAAGCCTGGGAGCCTGGCTCGGAAGGCGGTAACGCCATTGCCGACATCCTGTTCGGCGATGTGAACCCGGGGGGCAAGCTGCCCGTCACCTTCCCGCGCAAGGCCAGCCACGCCCCGCTCTATTACGCGCGGACGATCACCCACCAACCGGAGGACCATCCGCAATACCGCTCACGCTACTGGGACGGGTCCACGGCACCGCTCTATCCCTTCGGCTTTGGTCTGAGCTATACCACTTTCTCGGTCACCAACCTCAAGCTGAGCGCTCCACGAATTAAGGTCGGAGACACGCTTCTCGCGACCGCCGATGTGACCAACACTGGCCAGGTTGCCGGGGATGAGGTGGTCCAGATTTATCTCCACCAGAGGTCGGGAAGTGACTCGCGCCCGCTGCGCGAGCTGAAGGGCTTCGAGCGCATCACCCTTCAGCCCGGTGAGACGAAGACTATTAGCTTCCAGCTCGGTCCTGATGAACTTGGTTACTGGAGCACAAGTGCCGGCCGCTGGATTCAAGAGGCAGCAGCGTTCGACATATGGGTTGGCACCGACTCCTTGGCGATGCTCCACGCGGATCTGGAAGTAGTTTGTGGAGAATAAAACCTTTCCCTACCGCGACCCATCCCTTGGCGTTGAAGGAAGCGTAGCTGACGTGCCTGGACATGGGACGCTGGAGGAGCATTTATTGAAATGACAATGCATCCATGAATAGCGAAGAAGTGCAGGCTAGGATTGTAACCAAAGCCCTGGGTGCTTGGAACAAGCAGGGTGTTTGCGCATCCTAGTTGCTGCTGGTCAATAACGATTAGATTTATTTTTGCCTGTTGCCTTCATGCGGCGATGAACGTTCTTGTACTACGCCAAACAGCGTCAGCAATGGTATGGCAATGCCCAGACGCTCTTCGTGACATACTCCGGGTTGTGCTAATTGATCGGTAGATTCAATCGTATATTACCCAGGCCTTCATTCAACCAGACGATATAATTCCTGATTACAATAACCCTCAATCCCTGAATCGTTACATGGATGCGCTAGGGAACCCGATTAAAAACAATGATCCAACAGGACATTGTGTTGATGGAGTTACCACAATTCACTGCGCCGTTCTTGTCGGTGCTGCCGTTGGGGCAGTAGTTGACGTTGTTCATCAGGATAAAGAAAATGGAACACTGTGGGCCTAACTTGGAAGGAGATAGGGGCCGCTGCGGGAGTTGGCAAAGTATCTGCAGGTGAATATGGTCCAAGCTGCCCTGGCGTTACAGAGCGCACGGAATTACCGCCGGCTGCGACGCAAGGGCATTACAGTACAAAAAAACCATCAATAGCCTCATCGCCACGTGTTGCATCGAAAATGAGCATGAACTGCTGCACAATGACGGGGACTTCGATGGCTAGGAGGAACATCTGGGATTACGAGTGATTCACCCGTAGCTCCCATCACGAGTTGTTACGGTTTTCTTCGTTTGAGCCGAGGACCAAGTTGAACCCAGCCTATCCGGAGTAGTTCTGGTGGGCGCAAAGCGCCACACCCTTCTCGGAAGGAATCGAAATATAGAAATTATAGCGATTCGCGGTAATATCTTCATTGGCGTTTCACCTTAGAGAGTTCTCATTGACAATGAAAACAATTTGCTGTATCATTTCACTATGAATGAAAACTCTTGGAAAGCCAGGTGGTCAGAAGGTCAGATCAAAGCCATGCTTCTGGAACAGTACGATTCGTTCTGGAAGCACGATATCGGCATTCCTCGTGATCGGCTTGCAGACGTGGAACAAGCCGCCGGCCTGCCGCATGCCGTGATCGTTTCTGGCTTACGCCGGGTGGGAAAATCCACCCTGCTGGCTCAGATGGCTCATAAGCTGGGCGAGGACGCTTTCTATTATCTCAACTTCGAAGATGACCGTTTCATCGGGTTCCAGGCGGAAGACGCGAACGACCTGTACCAGTCTCTTGTCGAACTGTTCGGAGAGCGCAAGGTCTTCGTCGTAGACGAGGTCCAGAACGTCACCGGGTGGGAACACTTTGTCCGCCGGTTCATGGAGATGGGTTTCAAATTCTATATCACCGGCTCGAACGCATCCCTGCTCAGCCGGGAATTAGGAACCCGCCTGACTGGTCGTTATGTGCCGATCGAATTGTTCCCGTTCTCCTTTCGCGAGTTCCTGGAGTTCCGCCACCAGCCAGTGCCGGACCTGCAGCGGATGACCACGGCCAACAAGGGGGCGGTGAAGTCGGCTCTGAGTGCTTACCTGCAAATGGGCGGGATCCCGGAGGCGCTCAAATACCCGGAAGTGCCTCTGCTGCGGAGCTTGTACGATGATGTGCTCTACCGGGATATTGCCACCCGTTACCACCTGGAGGCGGTTACTGTGCTCAAGGAATTGGCATTCTATCTAATGAGCAACCCCGCCGGCCTGGTATCGTTCAATAAGCTGAAAGATCAATTCCACCTGGGAAGTGTGAACACGATCAAGAGCTACATCGATTATATGGAAAACAGTTGGCTCGTGTTCACCCTGAATCGGTATGATTTCTCGGTCAAACGGCAACAGATCGCACCAAAGAAGATCTACTGCATCGACAGCGGCCTGTCCAACGCCGTGGGTTTCGGATTCTCCCCCAACACCGGCAAATTGCTGGAGAACCTGGTTTTCCTGGCTTTACGCCAATACTCTCGGGAGGTTTTCTACTACACCACTCCGAGCGGGTCCAAAGTCGATTTTTATCTTCCTGAAGAGCAGCAACTGGTCCAGGTGACCCAAAACCTCGATGCCCCGGCCACGCGTGAGCGCGAGCTGCGCGCCCTAGCAGAGGCTGTCCAGTCAGTCAATGTAAAGAGCGCCATGATCTTGACAGACTCTAACGATGACGCGCTCGAAGTGAAGGGCGTTCCGGTCAAAGTACGCTCAACAGGAGAATGGTTACTCAGCCAAGCAGGATGACCTTGAAGAGCCAAATCATGCCCTGATTGAATTGATAGTTTCGGCGTGGTGGAGTTTGGAAGATAAACTCCTCTTATCTTAACCCTGGCTGCGGGATTGCAGAAATCAGCCAGGCAAGCCAATTGGCTCAAGGTGATAACTGATCGATAGACCCTCTTTAGATGTTTGTTTCAAAGTTGGAAATATAGTTCGACCAGCTACGTCCTGACCTATCCCATACCAAATCACTAATTGGCTGCGTTTCATCCATTACTCGAAAGGCGTACAGCGCGTTTCGCCGGCTCGGTCAACGCCTCCTCGACGAGCGTACAAAGTTAAGGTTGAACTCTGAACTTCCCCCGATTAAGTGGACACCAAGAAAAGACAAGGTACACTTAATTTGGAGGCAGATCTATGAGCGAGCAGAAGGAACGAAGGAAGTACGATCGAGAATTCAAGATGGAGGCCGTGCGGCTGTATGAATCCAGTGGCAAATCGATGGTTCGGACGACAGAACCACATTGCGTGCGATCGAACAGGAACTGGGGATCACGCCGTACCTGCTGGCCAAGTGGGTGCAGGAATTCCGGCAGGGAGAGACGCGAGCCTTTCCAGGCAAAGGACGGCTTCCGGCCGAGGAGGCGGAACTGCAGCGACTGCGGCGCGAGAATGAAGTCTTGCGGCAGGAGCGCGACATCCTAAAAAAAGTGGTAACTATCTTCTCCAAACCAAAAGCATGAGATACATGTTCATTCATGCCTATCAGGATGAATTTCCAATTCGGCGGATGTGTCAGGTCCTGGTGGTGTCGCTGAGTGGCTACTATGCCTGGCTCAGACGGCCGGAGAGTGCCCAAACCCAGGCCAATCGAAAACTCGTGATGGAGATTCGGGCCATCCATGCTCGCAGCCGTGGTACCTATGGCAGTCCCAGAGTGTATGCGGACCTGCAGCTACGCGGTTTTCGGGTAGGCCGGAACCGGATTGCTCGCCTGATGCACCTGGAGAAGATCTACGGAAGACGTAGGAAGAAGAAGTTTCCGCGCACGACGAACAGCCAGCATGATTATCCGGTGGCACCTAATCGTCTCAACCGCGAATTTCAAGCCGGGCGACCCAATGAAAAATGGCTGGCCGATATTACCTATATTCCCACCACGGAAGGTTGGCTGTATCTAGCGGTGGTGATGGATCTGTTCTCGCGCAAGATCGTGGGCTGGGCTTTTTCCGACAACCTGGAGAGCAGCTTGGTTGAGCAAGCATTTCAGATGGCTGTGCAAAATGCCGCGACGCTCAATGGCCTGCTGCATCATTCCGATCGCGGCAGCCAATATGCGGCGGACGCTTACCAGCAGATCCTGATCGCCCAGCATGTTCAAGTCAGTATGAGTCGCCGAGGCGACTGCTATGACAATGCGCCGATGGAGAGCTTCTTTGGCACGTTGAAGAGCGAGTGCGTTCACCACCGTACGTATCAGACCCGACAGGAGGCCATCACCGATATCTTTTCGTACATTTTGGGTTTCTACAATCGAGAGCGTCTGCACTCATCCTTAGGTTATCTTTCCCCGGAGGAATTTGAGCGGCGCTACTATCAAACTTTGTCTTAACTCAGAGTCCACTTTTTCGGGTGAATCTCACTCAGCTGATTCAGGCATTTCGACTGCGCGTGAGCTTGCGGGACGGAGCTTCAATGCACAAAATTGGTGGCAATGAACCAAGCAAGACCCATGACAACACACGCGAACACAACGATTATGAACAGGTAGAGGATGGCTCGTTTACCGGTTTTTTGTTGCGTCGTCTCTTGGGCTTCTTGCCGTGAGGCTAAGGATGCGCACATTGCATCAGTCATTCCGCCGTTCGCCTCTAATTGGTTTAGGTTATTCATCGACTTCAAGTATGCAATCGGAACGAATGTAACGAAGATATGAAGCCCTAGGCCTAGCCAACTTGCTG
>Ga0335079_10011428_pt1 | contig 10117 bp, 5 predicted proteins | sample Lox_Sample_33_FD_206719 | JGI IMG/M metagenome (GOLD analysis project Ga0335079, IMG submission 206719) | Soil microbial communities from Loxahatchee National Wildlife Refuge, Florida, United States - Lox_Sample_3.3 | ecosystem: Environmental > Terrestrial > Soil > Wetlands | place: USA: Florida...
TGGCGAAAAGATCACGGAACCCTGCCGCCGCGGAATAGGGGATCACGCGGTTGATGGCGGTCTCGCGCGCATAAAGATCCGCCACCCAGGGGCGCGCGAGCACGGCAATGTGAGCATCGGGAAAGCGGGCGCGCACGGCTCGAATCGCAGGCAGCGACATGACGGCGTCACCTACCCAGTTGGTCGCGCGGATAAGAATTCTGGAAAACGCCATCGAGCCGCTCAAAGCAGGGCGGTGTCGAGGCGGCCTTCGGCGGAACCGGATGCCGCCGCTGAGGCAGAGCGAGCGAGTGGGGGCGCAGCCTGGGCATCACCGAGAAACTCGATCAACCCGACAGTGGAACCATCGAAGTAGCTTTCGAGAAACTCCTGGAAAGCCATCCGCCGAACGGAGTCCTGCGAGACCTGCGGAGCGTAGAAAAACGCGCGGCCCACTTTGCGGCGCGCCACGATGTTTTTGCGCGCCAGCCGGTCGAGGAGGGTCATCACGGTCGTGTAGGCGAGCGGCTTGTTTAGGGAGACGACGCGGCGGACGTCGCTGACACTTCCTTCTCCGAGCGACCAGAGGGCCTTGAGACACACCAGCTCGAGGGGTGGTGGGAGTTGACGCTGAGCGGCGGCGCGAGCCATCTAGGATCCCTGCACCTCCGGTGCGGCAAAGAGCGGATGGGAGGCTTCCCGTGGCTCGACTTTAGGGGCGGCAACGGGCGGCGCGGCTGGGAATTCAGGGGACGACACCGCCGTCCGGGCCGGCTGGCCGTTGGCGGTTTCGGGCTCGTTGGACATGTATTTGGCTTTTTTCAGCACCGTGCGTTCGAGGGAAGCATTATACCCCGTGAAATGCCCTTCGACCTGCCGGTCCTGATCGATCAGCGTGCGCATGCATTGCATTTTCGAATCCATGTCGTCCAGGTAATGAAAGAGCAACGCTTCCAAAAACTGCGGCAACTTCGGTGAGCCGAACTCCAGCCTGCCATGATGGCTGACGATCATGTGCTCGACCAAAGTTCGCAGCCGGGGCGGAAAATCGGGAAGGTTGCGGAGCTTGTCACTCACGATGCGCAACCCCATGACCATGTGGCCCAGGAGCTGGCCCTCCGTGGTGTAGCCGAAACTGCGGTCGTAGCTCAGCTCGTAGATCTTACCTACGTCGTGGAGCACGGCTCCGGTGAGGAGCAGATTCAGGTCTACATGGTAGTGATCCGCCGTCGCATGGCACAACTGGCACAGGGAAAGCACGTGCTCCAGCAGCCCTCCCAGCCAGGCGTGATGAATCTGCTTGGCGGCGGGCGCTTTCTGGTAGCGCTGTGCGATTTCGGGGTCGTCGAGGACGGCTTCCACCAGGGCGCGAAGGTGAGGGTCAGTCATGGCGGCGACGATGGCGCGCAGTTCGCGCCACATTTCGCCGGTATCTCGAGTGGAGGAAGGGAAGTAGTCCGCGAAGTCGACTTCGGTGTCGTGCAAACGGCGCATTTTATGCACGGTGAACTGCGGACGATTGTGATAGATCTGGATGAGCCCCTTCACCTTGACGAAGTCGTCGCGATCGAAGGTGTCCATCACTTCCGGGACGTTGTCCCACATTTTGGCTTCGATCTCGCCGGTTCGATCGCAAAGGCTCAAGGAAAGATACGGCTCGCCGGTTTTCTTTTCGCGAATCTCTTTGGAGCGGACCAGGAAGGACGCCGTGAACGTTTTGTTGGCCTCAAGCTCCTTCACGTAGGGAGATTTCATGGTTTAGCGGGCGCGGAGGACGGATTTGCGGCGGTGGGTTGAGGATCGGCCGGGGCCGGCCGGTCAGCGCCGGCAGGGGACGATACCGCGGCTCCCGTGGAATCTTTCGACCGCTTGACGGTCTCAACCCCTTTGGGCAGGTTGGACGTGCCCGGGACAGGGACAACCCACAACAGGCGTTTCTTTCGCGGGTGGGAAGCCACTTCTTCCTTGGTTGTGGTCTCGGGCTTGAGCTGGGCGGGATCTTTCCAAGCCGTGTCCTTGTTCGGGGCGGCGCCGCTGTCGACATAACCCGCGCGAACTTCGAGAAATGCATCCTCCCGCAACTTGGTCAGTAATTCCCGGACCTTCGGCTGCATTTGCGGCATGGTGATCCGTTCCATGACTTCGTTTTCGACATCCGCCAGGGGCGCCTGTCCGGCTTCATAGCGCTCTTCGATCTTCAGGATCTCAAACCCATTGGGCAGCCGGATGGGATCCGTGACATAGCCTTTCTTTTCCTTGAAGGCGATATCCTCAATGTCCTTCTTCAACTGACCGCGCTTGTAGGGCGGCAACTGGCCAAAGCCTTCTTTGGTTTCCGCGTCGGAATATTGACGCGCCAGCTCGCCGAACTTTTCGCCCTTGCGAGCGCGCGCCACCAGGTCTTTGGCCCGCTTCTCGGCCTGAGCCACCTGATCGGGCGCCTTGCCCTCGGTAGAGATCAGGATCTCGCTCAAAAAAACCTGCTCCTCGCGGACAAACTCCTTCTTATGCTCCTCGTAGTATTTCTCGACGTCGGAATGAGGCACATTGATGCGCGACATGACTTCCTGGCTGATGACGCGCTGTGTGAGGATCTGGTCTCTGACCTTTTGGCGGAAGTCCTCGAAGGGCATTCCGGTCCCCTCGCGGATGTAATCGTGGAACTTATCGGGGTCGGCGATTTTGCTCTCAATCTGAATCTGAGCGAGGCGCTTGGTGATTTCGGCGTCTACATTGATGTTCAAGTCTTTGCCGTGCTGCACCAGGAGGAGGGTGTCGATCTGGTCGCGGAGTCCGTCGGCGGCCTGCTGCTTGACGGTCTTCTCCAATTCCGGTCCGGTGACGCCCTTCTGGCGAAGCTGGGCCTCCAGCTCTTGGCGCGCTCGATCGAGCTCGCTCTTGGTGATGATGTCGCCATTGACCTTGGCCACGATCTCCTCGACCACGCGGATATCGGAAGCCAGACCGATACTTACAAGCGCGAAAACTCCTGCGCCCAACCGAAATTGCATATGCAGGTATTATCTCGCAAACGTGGGGATAACGTCAGTGTGGCGAGCGGGCACGGGCGTGACGGGGGGAACACAGGTGTTAGGTGCCAGGTGTTAGGTGCCAGGTGTTAGGTGCTGGCGCGTTAGGCGCCGTGTGCTGATACCTGGAACCTGGAATCTAGCACCTAAAACCTGGCACCTAAAACCTCGCACCTGGCACCTCCTTTTGAGTTAAGATAGAGCGCTCTGCATGATCGGCAAAACGATTTCCCACTACCGCATTGTGGAAAAACTCGGCGGCGGCGGCATGGGCGTCGTGTATAAGGCCGAGGACACCAAGCTGCACCGTTTTGTGGGGCTGAAGTTTCTGCCGGAAGCGCTGGCCAGGGACCCGCAGGCCCTGGAACGGTTCCAGCGCGAGGCCCGAGCCGCATCCGCGCTCAATCATCCCAACATCTGCACGATTTACGACATCGACGAATTCGAAGGCCAGTCGTTCATCGCCATGGAGTTCCTCGACGGGAAAACGCTGAAGCAGCGCCTGGAAGGCAAGCCGATGCGGATCGACGAGGTGCTCGACCTGGCGATTCAGATCGCCGACGCTCTCGACGCCGCGCACTCCAAGGGGATCGTCCACCGCGATATCAAGCCGGCGAATGTTTTCGTCACCGTTCGCGGACAGGCGAAGATTCTGGACTTTGGTTTGGCCAAAATGACGACCGGCGGCTCGTCGGGCTCAGGCGCATCGCCCAGCGAAAATACCGCGACGGTCGCGACGCCGGCCATTGACACGGCTTTGACCAGTCCCGGCATAGCGATGGGAACGGTGGCCTACATGTCGCCGGAGCAGGCGCGCGGCGAAGTGCTGGACCCGCGCACCGACCTGTTTTCCTTCGGAGTGCTGCTCTACGAAATGGCGACCGGAGCGCTTCCTTTTCGGGGAGACACCTCCGCGGCCGTGTTCGGCGCCATCCTGCACGAGAGTCCCCATTCGCCCTTGAGCCTGAACCCGGGGCTACCACCCAGGGTGGAGGAGATCGTGCACAAGGCCCTGGAGAAGGATCGAGAAGTACGCTACCAGTCCGCCGCGGAGATGCGGGCGGATTTGAAGCGGCTGAAACGGGACACGGATTCTGCGCGCACGCCGGTGGCCGCGGCGTCTGCACTTTCAGCCACGCGGCGTCTGGCGGTCGCCCGCCGCAAAAAGCGCGTCGTGCCGGTGGCGGCCGTTCTGACGGTGGCCGCTGTTTTCGCCGCCGGCTTTTTTCTGGGGCAGCGCGTTCCGCAAAATACGGCAGTCGAGAAACCCATCTATCACCAGCTCACTTTCCGGAGGGGCGCCATCCGCTCGGCGCGGTTCGCTCCCGACGGCCAGACCATCGTATACAGCGCGGCATGGCAGGGAAATCCGGTGGAAGTGTTCACGGCGCGCCGGGAGTTTCCGGAGTCGCGCTCCCTGGGGCTGAGCCGGACGCAGCTTTTTGCTTTGTCGGCCTCGGGAGAAATGGCGCTCGCCCTTGCAAGCCGCCGCATTGGAACGTGGGTGAGCGTGGGAACACTGGCGCGGGCGCCGATGGAGGGTGGCGCGCCACGGGAGGTGCTGGAGGGCGTGCAATGGGCCGACTGGGGGCCGGATGGCGCGAACCTGGCCGTGGTGCGGGACGTCGGGGGCCGCAACCGCCTGGAATATCCGGTGGGCAAGGTGCTGTATGAGACGGTGGGATGGGTGAGCCACCCGCGAGTTTCCCGGCAAGGCGATCGCATCGCTTTTATGGACCATCCGATCCGCGGAGATGATGGCGGGTCGGTGGCGGTGGTGGATCTGAATGGAAGCAAGAAGACGCTTTCGGACAACTGGCTGAGCGAGCAGGGGCTGGCCTGGTCCGCCGACGGCCAGGAGGTCTGGTTTACCGCCACGAGGTTGGGCATCGACCGCGCACTCTACGGCGTCACGGTCTCCGGACGTGAGCGGCTGGTATCCGCTATGCCCGGGACGCTGACGCTGCTGGATGTGTCGCGCGACCGGCGCGTGTTGTTGACGCGCGCGAGTTGGCGGCGCGAACTGGTGGCGTTTTCGGCCGAGCAGAATAAAGAGAGCGATTTGTCGTGGCTGGACTATTCCTACCCCGCCGACGTCTCTGAAGACGGCAAGACTCTTCTTTTCGATGAGGAGGGCGAGGCGGGAGGCAGTTGGAAGGGGAACGGGTTCGCGTACTCGGTTTACATTCGCAAGACAAACGGGTCGCCGGCCGTGCGGCTGGGCGAGGGCACGGCTTTAGCGCTGTCGCCCGACCAGAAATCGGTGATGGCTCAACCTCTGGGCACGCCGGCTCAGTTGGTCTTGTTGCCCACCGGGGCGGGTGAATCCAAGGCGCTGACCAATGACGCCATCAGTCACAACTGGGCGCGCTGGCTACCCGACGGCACGCATTTCCTGTTTTCCGGCAACGAGCCGAACCACGGCGTGCGGCTCTATCTGCAGAACCGTGATGGAGGAAAACCCCAGCCCATTTCGCCGGAGGGAATCAACGCCACGTCGTTCGCGGTTTCGCCGGATGGCACGATGGTAGCCGGCATCGGAGCCGACGAGAAGGGCTATCTCTATCCGGTGGCGGGAGGCGACCCGCGCCCCATTCCCGGTTTCGCGCCCGGAGAGGAGATCATCGGTTGGGGCACGGCCGGGCGCTGGCTGAATGTCTACCAACCCGGGGAGCTTCCTGCCAAAGTCTATCGCCTGGACGTCACCACGGGACAGAGAACGCTTTGGAAGCAGCTCCTCCCCTCGGATCCCGCCGGCGTGGAACATGTCGGCCCGATTCTGATCACGCACGACGGCAGCACCTGTGTCTACGGGTACCACCGGACTTTATCCGACTTGTATCTGGTGGAAGGGATGAAGTGATGAATCAATTAGCCGGAAGTTGCGGCGCCTTCTGTTCGATCGAGACCGGCTCGACCTTGAGCCCTTCGCGCGCGGCATCGCCGGGGTTGGGGATGATCATATCCCCCTCATTAAGGCCGCTGCTCACCTCGATGCGGTCGCCGTAGTCGCGGCCAATCCGGATCTTCTGGAGATGGACGGTGTGGTCGGGGCGGACCAAGGCCACGACGGTGCCATCGGCGCGAACAATCAGCGCTTCACTGGGGATGAGCATGGGCGGATTGGCTCGGGCACTGCTCAAATCGACCTGAGCGTACATACCCGGCAACAAGGCCCCATCCGCGTTGGGCACGTGAACTTCCACCAGGAGCGTCCGGCTGTTGGGGTCGAGAGCGTTCGCGGTACGCGCCACGGCGCCGGTGAACTCGCGGCCAGGCAAATTCGATACGCTCAAATGCGCCGTCTGTCCGGGCCGGATCGAGCCTGCGCTAGCTTGTGGGACGTTGACGTAGGTGCGGAGCGTGCTCGTCTGCGCGATGCGAAATAGAAGCGTGTTTCCGGCATTCACCAGCGCGCCCGCATCCAGATTGCGTAACGTGATGACTCCATCGAAGGGCGCCTTGACCACGAGATAGGCTTGCAGTTTTTCCAGGCGCGCCAAGTTGGCTTCGACGGCCGAAACCGTGCTGCGCTGCGCGGCGATAGCTTTTTCGAGCGCCTGCAGATTGGCGGCCTGCGCCTGGTACTGGGCCTGATATTGGTCATTCTCCTGCTTCGATACCGCGCCCCGGGCCACCAGGCGGCCCCAGCGCTCCGCCGTGACGCGGGCGAATTCCATGTTGGATTTGCCTTGCGTGTAATTCGCCAGTGCCTGGTCCAGTGCCGCTCGCGCCTGCTGCAGGTTTGCCTTGGCCTGGCGAACCTGCTCATCCAGCTCAGGCGCTTCAATCTCGGCTAACGGCTGGCCGGACCGGACCCGGTCGCCGATGTCGGCCATGCGGCGCTGGAGATATCCGTCAGCGCGGGCGAGGATGGGAGCCTCGGTAATAGCCTGGATGTTGCCGGGCAGCTCCATCTCACTCGTTCGCGAGGAACGCCCCACCTCGACCACCTCTGCTCGCGGCAAAGCCGCCTCTTGTTGTTGTGCCTCACTGACGATGAGAGCCCGTCGTTTCTGCAGAGGGATAAAGCCGGCGAGAAACGCCACGACGAGGAGCACAGTCCCCAGGAAAACAATGGACCAGATCGTGATGCCGGAAGGATTCCACAGTTTCACAGAGGGACCGCCGCGCGAAGACCTATGTGACGATTCCTTCAGCTCCTCGATCTGCCGCTTCAGCTCCTGGTTTTCCCTGCGCAGCCTTTCCTCTGTGGTGGCAGCGCCGACTTCAGATTCAGGCAAGTCAGGTTCGGCGTGTCGCATCAGACGTTTGAAAACGCTTTAAACATTATTCCACTTGGGTGGCAGTTCGGCTTGCTCCTGTTCATCGAACCGGCGCTCGTGGTCGACCGGCGGTGAGGTCCGAAGATAAGTGTAGATAATCGGGACGACGAACAGCGTGGTAACGGTGGCAAACATCAGGCCGCCGATCACGGCGCGTCCAAGCGGCGCATTCTGCTCACCGCCTTCGCCCAACCCGAGGGCCATGGGAAACATGCCGATAATCATGGCCGTCGCGGTCATCAGCACGGGCCGGATCCGGGCAAAGCCGGCGGAAAGCATGGCCTCAGTGGCGGAGGCGCCAAACGCACGCTCGTCGTTTGCAAATGTGACTATCAAAATGCTATTGGCGGTGGCGACGCCGATACACATGATGGCTCCCATCAAAGAAGGGACGTTTAGCGTGGTGCCGGTGACGAACAGTATCCAGAGGATGCCGGCCAGCGCACCGGGGAGAGCCGTCAGGATGATGAAAGGATCGAGCCACGACTGAAAATTCACGGTCATGAGAAGGTATACCAGAACCACAGCGAAAACCATGCCCAACCCCAGGCGGAAAAAGGAGGATTGCATGGTTTCGATCTGTCCGCGCAGCGCGAATGAAGTGCCGCGGGGTAAGCGGGGTTCCTCCTCGCGCATGATCTTCTCCACGTCGCCTCCGACGCTACCCAGATCGCTTCGGTCGACGTTAGCATAGACGTCGAAAACCGGCCAGACATTGTAGTGATTGACGATCACGGGGGCGTAGCTGCGCCGGACCGTAGCCAGGTTGGAAAGCAGTTGCGTACTGCCCATCATGGCGCCTGGATTTCCGTAAGCCTGGGAGGACCCGTTCGGGGAAGCGCCCACGGAAGCGTTTCCTGTACCGGCAGCGCCGGCTTGCGAATCCGGCGTCCAGGCGGCGATTGCGTTGTTTGCCACGGAAATCGGAGTGCGCAACAAAGCATCCAGGGAATTGATGCGGTACTGAGGGGTCTGCACGCCAACGGAGTAGTTCACGCCGTTGGCCCAGTTCACCCAGAAATTCGGGGCCACCGAGCCGTTGCCGCTCAAGGAAATCAACATGCTGCTGGTCACATCGCGCTGCGTCAAACCCATTTGCGAGGCCTTCACGCGGTCAACGTTAAGGAGGATTTCGGGCTGGTCCACTACCTGGTGAACATGAACGTCGGCAGCTCCGGGAATGCGCGCAATCCTCCGCGCGAGCTTCTGGGCGAGCCGATAGTTGACCTCAGCGTCCCGCCCCACGACCTGCAAGTCGATGGGGGCCGGGAGCCCGAAACTCAAAATCTGAGTCGTGATGTTGGCCGGCTGGAAGAAGAACGACATGTCGGGAAATTGTTCGCGCAGGCGTTTACGCAGCAGCACTTCGTAGTCCCGGGTGGAGCCGTGTTTCTCTTTCTTGAGCGAAATCAGGATTTCGCCGTCAGCGCTGGAGATAGTGGGAATGTCTCCCTGAGCGATGCTGGTCCAACTGTTAGGAATCCCGATGTTGTCGATCAGGGAATCGATCTCATCGGAGGGGATTACGTCGCGGATGGCGCGTTCAATCGCCGAGAACCTGAGCTCGGTCTGCTCGATGCGGGTGCCTGCGGGCGCACGCGCGTGAAGCCGCATCTGGCCGGAATCGACATTGGGGAAGAAATCCTCACCCACCAGCCAGGCAAGGCCCAGCGAAGCAATGGACACACACATGAACGCGGCCAGGACACGACCGCGATGCCGCAACGACCAATCCAGCAGGCCCAGGTAGCGATAGCGGAGGCTCTCGAACAGGGCGTTGAACAAATAGTGGATGCGCCAGAACAATCCGCGGCCTCCGGCCGTTTCGCCGTGAGCCCCCTGCTGATACAACTCCACCTCTGATTTCAGAAGAAAATTGACCATCGTCGGCACGAGGGTACGGGACAGGAAATAGGAAGCCAGCATGGCGAAAACGACCGCCATGGCGAGCGGCGTAAACAAGTAGCGCGCCGTTCCCGTCAATAGCAACACGGGCACGAACACGATGCAGATGGAAAGAGTCGCCACAAACGTGGGAACGGCGATCTGCCCGGCGCCATCGAGCACCGCGCGGAGCAGGGGCTTGCGCAAGGCCAGATTGCGATGGGTGTTCTCGATCTCGACCGTTGCATCATCCACCAGGATGCCGACCGCGAGCGCCAGACCGCCGAGCGTCATCACATTGATCGTCTGACCCAAAAGGCTCAGCATGCACAGCGAAGTGAGAATGGACAGGGGAATCGAAATACACACGATCAGCGTGCTGCGCCAGCTCCCCAGAAACAACAGAATCATCATGCCCGTGAGAGCGGCCGCGATCAGTGCTTCGCGCACAACGCCCTGAATGGCGGCGCGCACGAAGAGCGACTGGTCAAAGAGCGCGTCCACCTTGAGCTCCGGCGGCACGGTGGCGAGGATCCTGGGAAGCGCCGCCTTCACGGCATCCACAATCGACAGTGTGGAAGCCTTCCCGTTCCGGGTGATGGTGATGAGAACACCACGCGACCCATTGGTGCGGACAATATTGTTCTGAACCGAGAAGCCATCGTGGACCTGCGCGACGTCTTTGATGTACACCGTCGCGCCGTTCACGGTCTTGATGGGCATGTTGTTTAATTCTTCGAGTCGCAAGGGGCTGCTGTTGACCCGGATCTGATACTCGGTTTCGGCCATTTTCGCCGTGCCCGCAGGAAGGATCAGATTCTGCAGGGTCAAGGCGTTGGAAACATCGATGGGGGAAAGCTGTTTCGCGTAGAGTTCATCCAGGTTCAAGTCCACCATCACCGCGCGTTGTTTGCCGCCGAAGGGATAGGATACGGAGGC
>Ga0335079_10011434_pt1 | contig 10115 bp, 4 predicted proteins | sample Lox_Sample_33_FD_206719 | JGI IMG/M metagenome (GOLD analysis project Ga0335079, IMG submission 206719) | Soil microbial communities from Loxahatchee National Wildlife Refuge, Florida, United States - Lox_Sample_3.3 | ecosystem: Environmental > Terrestrial > Soil > Wetlands | place: USA: Florida...
GCCCCTGGACCATGGCTCGACCTGGGTCGCAGCCACGAGCCTGGTCATCGGGCTGGCGGCGTTCATCACGCTGGTGACTTTCCAGGTCAGCTGGATCAGCCGGTCGCGGTTCCCTCGGCTGCGGGCCGTCGAGGCGCTGGCGATCAGCCTGCCGCTGTTCCTGCTGCTGTTCTCCGGCACCTACGTCGCCATGGCCGCGGTTTCCGCCGGCAACTTCGGCCAGAAGCTGACCCACACTGACGCGCTGTACTTCACCGTCACCGTGTTCACCACGGTCGGGTTCGGTGATATCACCGCCAAGTCGGAAGGGGCGCGGCTCTTGGTCACCGGGCAGATGGTCGCCGATCTGGTCATCCTCGGGATCGGGGCCAGGATCATCCTCGGCGCGGTGACACGCGGCCGTCAGCGCCAGCCGCGATGACCAGGAGCCGTCGAGGAAAAACGATCGGCTTGATTCTCAGGAGCGCGATGTTGCCGGCCTACGCTAACGTTGCAGTCGCTGTACCTTCCCGGCTGGCGCGCCAACGCCGGTCATTTGCTTGAGAACCTCGACTAGGTCAGCCGGACCACAAGAGACATGCCCCGCGCGCTGATCTGGCTGGTGCTGGTCGTGGCCTGGTTCTTTGGGGGGGCTTGGTCGGGCCGCGAGTGCGCGCGGGCGGGCCGGCTGTGTTCGCGATCGTCGGCCTGGTCGCGTTCACCTGCTTCTGGTGGGCCACGATGTGGCTGCTGCTGGCCGGAAGAGTCCCGTGGCGGACACTACTTCCGTCCGCCGTCGCCACGGGCGTGTTCTACCTGGGCATGGACGCAGTCTTCGCTCTCGCCTTCTCCGGCATGGTCACCTCGAACGACAAGAAGTACGGGCCGATCGGGATCGTGTTCTCCCTCATGTCCTACCTGATCGCGATCGGGGCCGAACGCGCTGACCACCGCGCCGAAGTTGATGAGGTCTCCCATCCAGCCGGCCACGAACTTGTCGGCGACCGTGACCAGCGGCACCGCGGCGGCGGAAAGCTGGCTGGTGCTCGGATAGGCGTTGGTCCGCGGCACGGCAGCAGAGGATGCGTTTGGTTCAGCAGCAGATGACGGTTCGGCTGTGACGGTGGACTCGCGCCACGCGCCCCCGGCGGTTCCTGAGCTTCGCCAGTTGCTGCTGGACGCCAAGTTTTCAGTCCCGCAGCCTCGCCCGGGCGGCGTAAGCCGCGCCGGGCTCATCGAGGCTGCTCGTTCGGGCGGCCACCGCATCGTCGGGATCACGGCGCCCGCCGGCTACGGGAAGTCGACCCTGCTGGCGGAGTGGGCCCGGGCGGAGGATCGCCCCGTGGCCTGGGTATCTCTCGACCGCCTCGACGATGATCCCGCGACTCTGCTTACCTCGCTGGCCGCCGCGTATTGCCGGGCCGGCCTGGGCGGCACCGACCTGATCGCCGATGTAGCCGGACGCGGGGTGTCACCGCTGGGCCGCGCTGCGCCCCGGCTGGCCTCGGAGACCCGCGCGAGCGCCGTTCCGTTCGTGTTCATGCTGGACGATCTTCACGAGGTGCGATCGCCCGTCTGCCACGACGTGCTGGGCGTGGTGATCTCGGCGATCCCGCCCGGGTCTCAGCTGGCCGCCGCCAGCCGTGACGAGCAGCCGCACCTGCCCCGGGTCCTCGTGTCGGGCGACGCGCTGGAGTTCGGGGCCGGCGATCTGGCTCTCGATGCGGCCGGTGCCCGGCAGATCTTCGAACACGCACAGGTCAGCGTGACCCCGGAGCGGGCGGCCGAGGTGACCGAACGGGCGGAGGGCTGGCCGGCTGGCCTTTACCTCGCTGCCTTGATCGCGAAGCAGAGCCACAGCCAGGTGCGGATCGTCACTGGTGAGGACACGTACGTGGCGGACTACCTGTACCACGAGGCCCTGATCGGGCAGCCGAAGGCCATTCAGCGGTTCCTGCGGCGCACGGCCGTGCTCGAGCAGCTCTGCGGCCCGCTCTGCGAGGCCGTCCTCGGGTCGTCAGCCGCGGCCGCGCAGCTGCGCCGGATAGAGGCACACAGCCTGTTCCTGACCCCGCTCGACGGCCAGCGGCAGTGGTACCGCTATCACGCGCTGTACCGGGAGTTCCTGCTCGGAGAGCTGCGCCGCACCGAACCCGGCATCATCATGGCGCTGCACCAGCGAGCCGCCGACTGGTATGAGTCCAACGGATTCCCGGCGCTGGCCCTGGAGCACCTGCTGCAGACGGACGACTGGGACCGCTCGGTGCAGCTGACAGCCAAACTGGCAATGCCGACGTTCATGGTCGGGCAGTTGTCAACGGTGCAACGCTGGTACGCCGCGCTCGGCGACGCGAACATCGCACGATACCCGCCGCTTGCCGTGTCCGCTGGCTGGGAGGCGGTGCTAACCGGCGACACACCGAGGGCAGAGCGGTGGGCGGCAGTCATTGATGCCACCTCGTTCGACGGCGAGCCCGCGACGGGTGCAGCCTCTTTCGGTTCGGCCCGAGCCCTGCTGCGGGCGGGCATGTGTGCCAGCGGCCCGGAGCGGATGATGGCCGACGCGGCCTACTGTGTCGCCCAAGAACCCGCCTGGAGCCCATGGCGCGACACCGCGCTGTGGTTGCTCGCCGAGGCGCACCTGCTCGCCGGACATCCCGACGAAGCCCGCGCTCGTTTCGCCGAGGCGTCCACCGCTGCAGCCGGGATGAGCAACTGGGATACGATCCCCATCTGCGAATCGCAGCTCGCGTGGCTCGCCATGGACCGCGGCGAGTGGAAGGAGGCAGCCGACCACCTGAAGCTCGCGCTGGACACGATCGATGCTCAACGCCTGCACGACTACGTCTTCAGCATCCCGGCTTTCGCCGGGGCAGCCAGGCTTTCCATGCACCATGGTGGCGTGAAGGAAGCCCACCGGCAGCTCGCCCGGGCGATGCGGATGCGCCCGACAGCCACCCACCTGCTGCCGTACCATGCCGTCCGGCTGCGGCTTCAGCTGGCCAGGGTGTATCTGGCCCTCGCCGAGCAGGCCACGGTCCGTCAGCTCCTACGCGAGATCGACGATATCGTCAGCCGCCGGCCGGCCCTGGGGACCCTGATCGATGAGGTCAGGGATTTCCGTGACGTCCTGGCGTCCCGAGCCGCCCCGAAGGCGACCGGAGCGTTGCCGCTCACCCCCGCCGAGCTACGGTTGCTTCCCTATCTGCAAACCCACCTCACCGCCGAGATGATCGCAGAGCGGCTGTTCCTCTCCAGCCACACGGTCAAGACCGAGGTCAAGGCGATCTACCGCAAGCTGGGCGTCTCGTCCCGGAACGACGCGGTGCAACGAGCGACAGCGATCGGCCTGCTCGGCGGTTAGCCGGCGGCACCGCCGATCATCCAATACCCATATCAGGGTGATGCCGAGGCCGCCTTTGCGTCCCGACGATAGAGGCAGTGAAGCCCGCCCCGGCCTGGCACTCGGAGCACAGCGCGTTACGCACCTGGCTCCATCTACCGCACCACCAGCAGTAACCCATCCCCGTTGCTCCCCGGCCTGATTTGCCTGGCTAGGCTGACCTCCGCCTCGGGCCGTAGCCCCCCAACACCATCTAGAGCCGCGATGCTCCCCGCCTGATACCGGCGCGTGGAACGCGATTCGTTATGGTGGTCAACGTGGAGCAGGGCGCCGCGAACCCGAGCGTGGGGACCTTGCTGAGGATCAGCGACGCGCTCGGCGTCGGGCTGCCCGCGCTGGTCGAGCGACCTGGGCCCAAGCCGGTGAAGGTCACCCGCCGTGGTGACGGAGCCGTGCTGTGGAGCAGCCAGTCCGGCGGCCGCGGGGTACTGGTGGCCGGCACCGGGCCGCCGGATGTGGTGGAACTGTGGGACTGGACCCTGGGTCCGGGAGACCATCACGGGAGCGAGGCTCACACGCCCGGCACCAGGGAGCTCGTGCAGGTCCAGCAGGGCACGGTCACGGTCGAGGTCGCAGGCCAGCCGGTCACTCTCGAGGCGGCGACGCGGTCGCGTTCGGCGGTGACGTGGCGCACTCCTACGCCAATTCGGGTGCGCAGCCGGCCAGGTTCTCCCTGGCCGTTTTCGAGCCGGGCGTGGGCACGGGATCACGACCGGAGGTTACCGGTGTCTGATGCGGGCATGCTTGAGGAGTTCCTGGCCGGCGCCTGTGTCGATGCCGCCGTGTTCGCGCTGCGGCCGGACTACCGCGCCTTGCTGGTGGCCGTCGACGGGCTCGTCCCGGGCCCGGGCAACCAGGACAGCGACGCGCTGCTCGCCGCGGCGGAGGCCGCGGCCCGCGAGGCGCTCCGCGACAGGCCGGCGGAGCAGCTCCCGCACGTGGCGGCGTGGCGGGAGGCGTACCGGGCTTTCGGGGCCAAGCCGCAGCGCACCCGCAACAGCCTCGAGGCGCTGCTGCGCCGTGTCGCGTCCGGGCTGCCCCGGGTGAACCGGCTCACCGACATTTACAACGCGGTGTCGGTGCTGCACCAGATCCCGCTCGGCGGGGAGGACCTGACCCGGTACACCGGTGCGCCGCGGCTGGTCCGCGCCGCCGGCACCGAGCCCTTCGACACCACCGCCGACGGCGTCGCGGTGACCGAGCACCCCGAGGCCGGCGAGGTGGCGTGGTGCGACGACGCCGGGGTGACCTGCCGACGCTGGAACTGGCGCCAGGCCCGGCGCACCCAGCTGCGCGAGGACACCACCGCGGCGCTGTTCATCCTCGACGCGCTCGACCCGGTGACCGACGAGGCACTGCGCGCCGCCGCCGGGGACCTGGCCGCCCACCTGGCCCGGCTCGGGCCCGACGTCCGGGCCGCCCGCCGCCTGATCGCCGGCGGCTAGCCGCGGCTCACATCGAGTCGACGCGGGTAAGCCCGTCAGGTGTGGCAGGTGCCGTCCTCGCCCCGCTCCATGGGCGCCGCGTCCAGGGAGGGGTTCTGGTTGAAGAAGCCCGAGGGCTTGAGCCAGAACGACACCACGTCGACCGGCATGACCGGCCACTCCTCCATGCGGGTGATGTGGTGGATGCCGAACACGTACCAGAGGACCACGTCGGTGTTCTCGAGCGATGCGTCGTCCTTGATCCACTCGCTGATGCCGGTGTCGACGGTGGACTGGGTCGGGTAGGCGCCGGCGGGCCAGCGCTCATCCGCGCTGTACTTGGTGACCCACAGGTTGTGCCCGATCACGGGTGCGCGCAGGTACTGCGGCGTCGACGGATCCATCATCGCGGGGAAGCACGCGCCGGGGACCAGCTTGTAGCCGACGCTGGTTCCGTGCTTGTTGACCTTGTTGGGGTTGACGACGCTCCAGCCGCGCTGGGTGGACCAGTTGTAGTCGCGCGCCGACTCGGCCTCGGAGCGGACCGGGGTCGAGCGGGTCACCAAGGCCAGGCCGTAGGGGTTGTCCGGCGACACCGGCGGGGCGGCCGAGTCGGTCTCCATCACGGTGTTGGCGTCGCCGTCGATGTCGAGGTCCAGTCGCGTGATCAGGAAGTGCTGGTGATACGGCGCGTAGGTGTTCGTGTCCACGACCGTTCCGTAGGGCGGCGGCTGTTCGCCTTCGGGATACGGGGTCGTGACCATCAGCCCGGTGGCCCGCACCTCGCACTCGATGTTGCCGTCCTGGTAGAACCGCCAGTAGATGAGGTATTCGTAGTTGGCCACGGAGGCGTGGGACGACACGACCATTCGCCGCTGCCGCCGTATCTCGGCGCCGGTGTCCGCATCGACGTGCTTCCAGAGGACGGCGTTGTCCTCCTCGTGGAGGCATACCGCGTGCGGAATGTCGTACGGGTCGCCCTTGCTGTCGCACAGCGTCGCGTCAAGGTAGGTGACCTCGCCCAGGCAGTCGCAGCCGAGCTCGAGGGACTTGGTCATGACCCCCAGGCCCCATTCGCCGATGTCGTAGGCGGTGCGCCGGTAGTGGTCGAAGGTCGGGTCACGGTACGGGACGACCATCTCGGCGAAGGACAGCCGGTAGGCGATATCGCGGACCGTGCCATGGTCGTCGAACGTCACCTGGTAGATGACCGGGCCCTCGCGATAGTTGAAGCCTAGCCGCATCGTCCAGTTCTGCCACTTGAGTTCGGTGCCCTCGACGGTGAACGAGGCGCCTTCGGGCTGGGTGATGTGCAGCGGCTTGAGGTCCGTGCGCACCTGGGTGCCGCGTACCGAGGGGATGTACTCGCCGTCCACCTCCGGGCGCCCGTAGTCGTGGTGATCCTCGATCTCGAGCAACTCGAGCGTGTTCATGTCGACGATGAGCTTCAGGCCGGAGATCGGGTGCGCGAACGGGTTCCCGTCCGGCGTCTCCCGCGCCCACAGGTCGCACCAGCCGAGCCGCCGCTGCCGGTGCCGCTCCGGCATGACCGCCTTGCCGTAGGTCCAGACATCGACGAGGATCAGGCTCATGTCGGTGAACCCGCGGGCCGCCAGCTTGGCGATCACGTCGGGGTGCTGACGCATCGCCACGTCGACATCGTGGAATTCGTCGAGGGTGAAGTTCGGTGTCACGTCGGGGACGTGCTCGAAGGACACGACCGCGTGGCCGGTCAGGTCGACGGTGGCTTCGTAGGTCTTGTTGTCCTCACGGTTGAACACGACCGCGAACGACGTCCGCCGCACCGCATCCCCCGGGCGCCACGCTTTGACCTCGCCTTTCGGCGGTTCCTTGAGCTCGATGGACGCGAACCTGAACGTGTCCCGGACGAGCCCCTCCCCGCGCAAGATGGAGGCGGTCTGCCGGAACTCGTCTGCCGACAGCGGCTCCAGCGGATGCTGCGTCATGTCAGGGCAGCCTCCTTCCTGTTCCCGTCAGCTGTCGACGAGCGCCGGGTCCGCGGTGAGCTCCCGCGCTCGCGCTCGGTACTTCTCGGCATTCGCCAGCTTGATCTCCTCATAGCCGCGGATCATGTCGGGCAGAGCGGCCAGTTCGACGCTGCGCTGGTGGTTTTCCACGCTCAGCGTCGCCAGCGCGTCGTCGATCATCGCCCGGTACTCGCTGATCAGCTCGCGTTCGGTGCGCCGCACCCGGGTATGCCCGAAGGGATCGAAGGCGGTCCCGCGCAGTGGCTTCAGCGTGCGCAAGGCGACGAACGCCGGCCGGAACCACGGGCCCAGGCGAAGCTTGTTCTTCCTGCCGAGCGTGCGCAGGACCGGCGGGTGGAGCAGGTAATACTCTTTCGCGCCCGGGCCGAATTCGGCGCGCACCGCCGCCCTGGCCCGCGGGTCCAGCGAAAGCCTGGCGACTTCGTACTCGTCCTTGTACGCCATGAGCTTGTACAGGTACCTGGCGACTGCCTCGGCAAGCTCCGTGCCCGCGGCGACTCGCTGCTCGGCCTCGCGGACCCGCGCGACGAACTCCGCGTACTCGCGCGCGTAACTCAGGCCCTGGTAGGCGACGAGATCGCAGACCCGCGCCGTGATCAGGCGCTCCAGTTCAGAACCGGGAGCGCTGCCCGCCGTGTCGATGATCGCGCGTTCGGCGGCGGTCGGCTCATGAGCAGCCGCCGGCGGCGCCAGCGTGGCGAGCGCGGACGCGAACGCGGCCGGATCGGTGACGTACTGCCGTCCCCGCCGGAAGGCCTGCAGGTTCTGCCCCACCTGCACCCCGTTGAGCTCGATCGCCTCCTCGATGGCCGCCGCTGGCAGCGGCAGCGCGCCGGCCTGGAACGCCACTCCGGTCAGGAACATGTTGGCGAACTGGTCGCTGCCCAGCAGCATCACCGACAGCCGGCGGGCATCAGCGAAGACCGCCTGCGCCGCCCGGGTCACGTCCCTGATCCGCGAGCTCAGGGCGTCAACGTCGGGGAACCGGGCAGACGCGTCAGCCACCATCGTCCCGGTCGGGACCTTCGACGTGGAGACCACGGCGACGGTGCGGCCGGGGGCAGTCACGGCGAGGTTCCTGGCATCGGCGGCGACCAGCAGGTCACAGCCGAGGTACAGGTCGCACTCTCCGCCGGAGGCCTTGCTGCTCTGGTCAATGGCGGTCGTGCTGATCTTGACGTCGGAGACGACCGCGCCGCCCTTCTGGGCCAGGCCGGTCTGGTCGAGGGTACGGACCTGGAGGCCTGCCAGCATGCCTGCCGCGGTAAGGATCTGGGCGAGCGTGACCACACCGCTGCCGCCGATGCCGGTGATCCGCGTCGTATGCGTCCCGGCGGTCAGGCTGGAGAGGCCGGCGGGCTCGGGGATGTCGCTTGCGTCCAGGGCCGGGGCAAGCGGACGGCCGCGCTTTCCCCGTTTGGCGTCCGGCACGACGGAGACGAACGAGGGGCAGTCGCCGGCCACGCAGGAGTAGTCCTTGTTGCACGACGACTGGTCGATGACGGTCTTGCGGCCGAACTCCGTGTCCACCGGCTGGACGGACAGGCAGTTCGACTTCACGCCGCAGTCACCGCATCCCTCGCAGATCCGCTCGTTGATCATGATCCGCTCGACAGGATCGGGCGCCAGGCCGCGCTTGCGCTTGCGTCGCAGCTCCGTCGCGCATTCCTGGTCGTGGATGAGGACCGTGACACCCGGCACGCGGCTCAGCTCCTCCTGGGCCGCGACCAGCCGGTCGCGAGGCCAGACCTGCACGTCCGGCGCCAGCCGGGCTCCGCGATACCGGCTGACCTGATCCGTGGTCACGATGATGCGGCGCACCCCTTCGGCGCGGAGCATCCTCGTGAGCGCCGGGATCGGCATCGCGCCGGCGGCCTGCTGGCCGCCGGTCATCGCGACCGCCGAGTTATACAGGAGCTTGTAGGTCACGTTCACGCCGGCGGCCACCGCCGCGCGCACCGCCAGGCTGCCGGAGTGGTGGAAGGTCCCGTCGCCGATGTTCTGGAGCAGGTGCTTGCCGTCCTTCAGGAACGGGGCCATGCCGATCCACTGGGCGCCCTCCCCGCCCATCTGGGTCAGTCCCACGACGGTCCCGACGGTGTCTGGCGTCATCATGAGCACGAGCGCGTGGCAGCCGATGCCGCCGCCGACAAGCGAATCACCGGGAACTTTCGTCGACGTGTTGTGCGGGCAGCCCGAGCAGAAATACGGAGTACGGGCGACCAGCGGCAGCAGCGCTGGCGTGCGCGGCGCAGCGCGGGCCGCCTGCCAGGCCGTTACCGTCGCGAACCCGGGCAGGGTACCCAGCCGGCGGGCCAGCCCGGCGGCGATGCTGTCGGCGTCGAGTTCGCCGTCGGCGGCGAACAGCGCGGCGCCCTCGGGCGTGGTCTTGCCCGTCACGCGGGGCGCGGCCGCGGTGCCGTAGAGGACCTGCTTGACGGCAGCCTCGACGAACCCGCGTTTCTCCTCCACGACGATGATCTCGTCCAGGCCGGCGGCGAACCCCGCGATCTCGGCCGGGATCAGCGGATGAATCATGGCCAGCCGCAGCAGCCGGACGCCCGCCGGCCGTGCTGCGTCGTCCGGTCCCGCGTCGTCGAATCCCGCGTCGCCGAGTCCGAGGATGCGGAGGGCCTGGCGCACGTCGAGGTAGGTCTTGCCCGCGGCGACGATCCCGACCCTGGGGCCAGCGCCGAGCTCCTCGACCTGGTTCAGCCGGTTGGCCTGGGCGTAGGCCCGGGCGGCGTCGAGCCGGATGCCCTCGCGCGTCCGTTCCATCTCCGACAGCTCCGGCTGCAGCATGCGCGCGCTGGGCCGGTGCTCGAACCGCTCTCCGCGCCACCGCACCTCGGGTACGACGGGCGCTATGCGGTCGCTGTCCACCTGGACCTTGCCGGTCCCGTCGGCGACATTCGTGACGATCTTCAGCGCAACCCACAGACCTGAGCAGCGTGACATCGCGACCGCGTGCGTCCCCAGGTCGAGTACGTCCTGCGGGTCGGCCGGGTAGAGGACGGGCATCCCGAGATCGGAGAGCAGGATCTCCGAGGCACCGGGGACGGTCGACGATTTCGCCGAGGGATCGTCGCCGACGAACGCCACCGCGCCGCCGCTCGGGTGGGTGCCCATCAGGTTCGCGTGCCGCAGCGCGTCCGTGGCCCGGTCAACACCGGGCGACTTGCCGTACCAGTACCCGGTCACGCCGCCGACCCTGGCGTCGGCCAGGTTCGCCGCCAGCTGGGCGCCCTGCACCGCGGTGGCGGCGAGTTCCTCGTTCACCGCGGGACAGAACACCACGTC
>Ga0335079_10011435_pt1 | contig 10114 bp, 7 predicted proteins | sample Lox_Sample_33_FD_206719 | JGI IMG/M metagenome (GOLD analysis project Ga0335079, IMG submission 206719) | Soil microbial communities from Loxahatchee National Wildlife Refuge, Florida, United States - Lox_Sample_3.3 | ecosystem: Environmental > Terrestrial > Soil > Wetlands | place: USA: Florida...
CTTTCACGCGACCACCCCCGACGGCCGCTTCACGCTCGAGCCCATCTACTGTCTGGGGAACTGCGCCTGCTCGCCCGCCGCCGTGATCGATGGCCGGCTGCACGGGCGCGTGACTCCCGAGAGCTTCGATGCGCTCATCGCCGATGAGGCGAAGCGCCCATGAGCGTGCGCGTCTACGTCCCCGGTGATGCAGGCGCCACCTCGATCGGCGCGGACGAGACCGCTCGCGCCATCACCCAGGAGGCGGCGCGCCGCGGCGCGGCGCTCGAGCTGGTGCGCAATGGCTCGCGCGGCGCCTACTGGCTCGAGCCGCTGGTGGAAGTCACCACAGCGGCCGGCAGGATCGCCTACGGCCCGGTGAGTCAAGCGGATGTTCCCGCACTGTTCGCGGCCGACTTCCTGAAGGGCGGCAAGCACCCGCTGCTGCTCGGCCCTCCCGAGCGCATCCCCTGGTTCGCCGGCCAGCAGCGCCTGACCTTCGAGCGCGTCGGCATCGTCGACCCGGCGAGCGTCGCTGACTATGTGGCGCACGGCGGTTACCAGGGCCTCAGCCGCGCGCTCTCCATGACGGGCGCCGAGGTGGTCCAGGCGATCACGACCTCGGGCCTGCGCGGGCGCGGCGGCGCGGCGTTCCCGACCGGCATCAAGTGGAAGACGGTGCTCGATCAGGCGGCGGCGCAGAAGTACATCACCTGCAACGCCGACGAAGGCGACTCCGGCACTTTCTCCGACCGGATGCTGATGGAAGGCGATCCGCTCACGCTCATCGAGGGCATGACGATCGCCGGTATCGCAGTCGGTGCCACCCAGGGCTATATCTATCTGCGCGCCGAGTACCCGCACGCACACCGCGCGCTCAAGACTGCGATCGCGGCCGCTTACCAGGCACATTATCTCGGTGCCGACGTGGCGGGCTCCGGCAAGCGCTTCGATCTCGAGGTGCGGCTCGGGGCCGGCGCCTATATCTGCGGCGAAGAGACCTCGATGCTCGAGAGCCTCGAGGGCAAGCGCGGCGAGGTGCGCGTGCGTCCGCCGCTGCCGGCCATCAAGGGACTCTTCGGCCAGCCGACCATCGTCAACAACGTCGTGACGCTCGCGACCGTACCCTGGATCATGGTGCACGGCGCCGAGGCCTACGCCAACTTCGGCGTCGGCAAGTCGCGCGGCACGCTCCCCATCCAGCTCGCCGGCAACATCAAGCGCGGGGGACTCGTGGAGCGCGCCTTCGGCCTCTCCCTGCGCGAGCTCCTCTACGATTACGGCGGCGGCAGCGGCTCGGGAAGGCCGATCCGCGCGGTGCAGATCGGCGGTCCGCTCGGCGCCTACGTGCCGCCGTCGCAGTTCGATACGCTGGTCGACTACGAGGCGCTCGCCGGCATCGGCGCGCTCCTCGGGCACGGCGGCATCGTGGTGTTCGACGACACGGTCGACATGGCGCGCATGGCGCGCTACGCGATGGAGTTCTGCGCCATCGAGTCCTGCGGCAAGTGCACGCCCTGCCGCATCGGCTCGACGCGCGGCATGGAGGTCATCGACCGGATCCTTGCGGGCACCGACGGCGAGCGCAACGTGCAGCTGCTCGAGGAGCTGTGCGACACCATGGTGCAGGGGTCGCTGTGCGGCCTCGGCGGCATGGCACCGTTCCCGGTGCAGAGCGCACTCAGGCATTTCAGGGAAGACTTTCGCGCGCGCACCCGGCAGTAAGTAAGCGCGCATCGAGGGCAGAATGTACGCCATAGATTACGAAGACTTCGGTACCCCGCAGCCGGCGGATGCGAGCGGCAGCGTCACCGTCGAGATCGACGGTCACACGGTCACCGTCCCCGAAGGCACCTCCGTCATGCGCGCCGCGGCGCTCGCCGGCGTCAAGGTGCCGAAGCTGTGCGCCACCGACACGCTCAAGGCCTTCGGCTCGTGCCGCCTGTGCCTGTGCGAGATCGACGGCCGCAAGGGCTACCCGGCCTCCTGCACCACGACCGTGGCGGCGGGCATGAAGGTGCGCACCGAGTCGCCGAAGCTGACGCAGCTGCGGCGCAGCGTCATGGAGCTCTATCTCTCCGACTACCCGATCGAGCGCCAGCCGACCGCGGCGGAGGCGCGCACCGAGCTCGTCGCCATGGCGGAGACGCTCGGCGTCAGATCGACGCCCTACGCCAACGGCAAGCGTCATCAGGGCCAGGCGAAGGACGAAAGCAATCCTTACTTCACCTTCGACCCGAATGTGTGCATCGTCTGCTCGCGCTGCGTGCGGGCGTGCGATGAGATTCAGGGCACCTTCGCGCTCACCATCCAGGGCCGCGGCTTCGCCTCCAAGGTGGCGGCCAGCCAGGACCAGCCGTTCCTCGAGTCCGAGTGCGTTTCCTGCGGCGCGTGTGTGGAAGCCTGCCCGACCGCAGCTCTCACCGAGAAGTCCCTGGTCGCGCTCGGGCCTACCGAGCGCTCCGAGAAGACCACCTGCGCCTATTGCGGCGTCGGCTGCGGCTTCACGGCCGAGGTGCGCGGCGAGGGCGCCGACACCGAGGTGGTGCGCATGGTGCCGGACCGCGACGGCAAGGCGAATCACGGCCACGCCTGCGTCAAGGGGCGCTTCGCCTGGGGCTACACCACGCACCCCGACCGGCAGCTGAAGCCCATGATCCGCAAGACCATCCGCGACGACTGGCGCGAGGTCTCGTGGGAGGAGGCGATCGGCTACGCCGCGAGCGAGTTCAAGCGCATCCAGGCCAGGTACGGCCGCGATTCGATCGGCGGCATCACCTCCTCACGCTGCACCAACGAGGAGACCTTCCTGGTGCAGAAGCTGGTGCGTGCCGCCTTCGGCAACAACAACGTCGACACCTGCGCGCGCGTGTGTCATTCGCCGACCGGCTATGGCCTGAAGAACACCATGGGAGAGTCGGCGGGCACCCAGGCCTTCGACTCGGTCATGAAGGCCGACGCCATACTGATCATCGGCGCCAACCCGACCGACGGGCACCCGGTATTCGCTTCGCAGCTGAAGCGGCGCCTGCGCCAGGGCGCGAAGCTGATCATCGCCGACCCGCGCCAGACGGGACTCGTGCGCTCGCCGCACGTTCAGGCGGACGAGCATCTGCAATTGAAGCCGGGCACCAACGTGGCGCTGCTGAACGCACTCGCCCACGTGGTGGTCACGGAGGGGCTCACCAAGGAAGCCTACGTGGCGGAGCGTTGCGAGGCGGACAGCTTTGCCAAGTGGAAGGCGTTCGTCTCCGAGCCGCGCAATTCTCCGGAGGCCTCCGAGAGCATCACGGGCGTGCCCGCCGAGCGCGTGCGGCGCGCGGCGCGCCTGTATGCGAAGGCCGGTAACGGCGCCATCTATTACGGTCTCGGCGTGACCGAGCACAGTCAGGGCACGACCGCCGTCATGGGCATCGCCAACCTCGCCATGGCCACCGGCAATCTCGGCCGCGAGGGCGTCGGCGTCTCCCCGCTACGCGGCCAGAACAACGTCCAGGGCTCGTGCGACATGGGCTCGTTCCCGCACGAGTTCAGCGCCTACCGCCACGTCTCGGACCCGGTGGTGCGCAAGTCCTTCGAGGACGTCTGGGGTGTGACGCTCCAGGCGGAGCCGGGGCTGCGCATCCCGAACATGTTCGAGGCGGCGCTCGATGGCACCTTCAAGGGCATGTACGTGCAGGGCGAGGACTTCGTGCAGTCCGATCCCAACACCCATCACGTGAGCGCGGCGATGGAGGCGCTCGAGTGCTGCGTGGTGCAGGACCTGTTCCTCAACGAGACGGCCAAGTTCGCCCACGTGTTCCTGCCGGGCTCCTCGTTCCTCGAGAAGGACGGCACCTTCACCAACGCCGAGCGGCGCACCTCGCTGGTGCGCAAGATCCTCGAGCCGCTGCCCGGCTACCAGGACTGGCAGATCACCTGCCTGCTGTCCAACGCCCTCGGCTATCCGATGAACTACCGGAACGCCAGCGAGATCATGGACGAGATCGCGCGCCTCACGCCGACCTTCGCCGGCATGAGCTTCGAGAAGATCGAGCGCCTCGGCAGCATCCAGTGGCCGTGCAACGACGAGCACCCGGAGGGCACGCCCACCATGCACGTCGGGCAGTTCGTGCGTGGCAAGGGCAGGTTCTGGACGACCGAGTACGTGCCGACGAGCGAGAAGGTCACGAGCCGCTTCCCGCTGATCCTCACCACCGGGCGCATCCTCACGCAGTACAACGTCGGCGCGCAGACGCGGCGCACCGGCAACGTCGTCTGGCATGCCGAGGACGTCCTCGAGATCCATCCGCACGACGCCGAAGTGCGCGGCATCTCGGACGGCGACTGGGTCGGGCTCACGAGCCGCGCCGGCGACACCGTGCTGCGCGCGAAAGTCTCCACCAGGATCGCGCCCGGCGTGGTCTACACCACCTTCCATTTCCCGGAGACCAACGCCAACGTGGTCACCACCGAGAACTCCGACTGGGCGACCAACTGCCCGGAGTACAAGGTGACGGCGGTCGAGGTGGTGCTCGTGAACCAGAGGGACGCCTGGCAGAAGCGCGCCCGTGACGAGCGCGCGTTGCCGCGCGCCAAGCACAAGGACCGCACGCCCGCCTGAGCGGCGCGGCCGCCTCATGAGCCCGTGAGCGCTGAGCCCTCAGAGGACGCCGCGACCCGGGTGAGCGCGGAGGTGAGCGCCGAGGTCAGCGTCGAGCGCTGGTCGCGCGGCGCCACCACGCATACCACCGACCTGGTTGCGGAGGAGAGGCCGGTCGCGCTCGTCTACCACGATGTGCCGCACGTCGTGATGCTGGCGACGCCGGCCGACCTCGAGGACTACGCGGTGGGCTTCACGCTGAGCGAGGCGCTGGTGGCGCGAGCCGATGAGATCCGCGGCGTCGAGGTGCGCCGCGGCACCGCTTCCGTCGATGTGCACATCACCGTGGCCTGGGAGCGCTTCACGCAGCTCCTGCAGCGCCGGCGCAATCTCAGCGGGCGTACCGGCTGCGGCCTGTGCGGCGCGGAGACCGCCGCCGATGCGATTCGCGAGCCCGCCGCGGTGCCGCCGGGGGTCGTGGTGACGAGCGCGGATCTGCACGCCGCGATCGAGCAGCTCGGGGGACTTCAGCCAATCAACGCCCGCACCGGGAGCGTGCACGCCGCGGCGTGGGTGGTGCCGGGGCAGGGCATCCGCGTGGTGCGGGAGGACGTCGGCCGCCACAACGCCCTCGACAAGACGATCGGCGCCCTCACTCGCGCCGGCACCGACCTCGCGGGCGGCTACATGCTGATCACCAGCCGCGCCAGCTACGAGATGGTGCAGAAGTGCGCGACCGTCGGCATTCCGTTTCTCGCCGCGCTGTCGGCGCCCACGGCGTTCGCGGTGCGCCTCGCCGAGCGCTCCGGCGTTACTCTGGTTGCCTTCGCGCGGCGCGACCAGCACGTGGTATACGCGCATCCCAGACGGTTGAACCCATGAACATCGATCTGCTCATCAAGATGGCCAACGAGATCGGCGACTTCTTCACCGGCGCGAGCCCGCCCGAGCAGGCCGCGAAGGACGTGGCCACGCATCTCAGGCGCTACTGGGAGCCGCGCATGCGCAAACAGATGCTCGACTACTTCGAGCAGCGCCATGGCGCAGGGCTCTCCGACGTGGCGAAGGAGGCGGTGGGGCTGCTCGCCGCCGCGGCCAAGGCGCCTCCTGGCGGCACGCCATCCGCGTCCGCCTCGCCCGTGACCGGCGCCAAGGCGTGACATCGGTCGCCCGGGGCCGGGCGCTGATCTGCGGCTCGCTCGCCTATGACACCATCATGGTGTTCGGCGACCGCTTCGCCAATCACATCCTGCCCGACAAGATCCACATGCTGAGCGTCTCGTTCCTGGTGCCGCAGCTGCGCCGGGAGTACGGCGGCTGCGCGGGCAACATCGCCTACAACCTGGCGCTCCTCGGGGATGCCGGCTACCCGATGGCCACGGTGGGGCGCGACTTCGGCCCCTATTACGACTGGATGAAGAAGAGCGGGGTGCCGGCCGATCACGTGCGCACCGTCGAGTCCGAGCTCACCGCCCAGGCGTTCATCACCACCGATCTCGATGACAACCAGATCACGGCGTTTCATCCCGGCGCAATGCAGCACTCGCACCTGAACCAGGTCAGCGAGGCGCGCGAAGTGGCGATCGGCATCGTGGCCCCCGACGGGCGCGAAGGCATGATCCGGCACGCCGAGCAGTTTTCGGCCGCGGGCGTCCCCTTCGTCTTCGATCCGGGGCAGGGACTGCCCATGTTCGGCGGCGAGGATCTCGAGCGCTTCGTCGCGCAGGCGACCTGGGTGACCCTCAACGACTACGAATGGCAGCTCGTCCGGCAGAAGACCGGCTGGACGGCCGCCGGGCTGGTGCAGCGGGTGTCCGCCCTCATCGTCACGCACGGCGCCGCGGGCTCCACCATCCACACGCGCGACGGGGTCATCGAGATCCCCGCCGCGCCGGTGCGCGAAGTGATCGACCCCACCGGCTGCGGCGATGCCTACCGCGCCGGGCTCATTCACGGCCTGCTGCACGGGCTCGACTGGCGCACCACCGGACATATTGCCTCGCTCATGGGGGCCATCAAGATCGAGTCGCGGGGCACGCAGAACCATCATTTCACCCGGGCGCAGTTCGATGCGCGGCTCACCGAGGCAATGGCCGCAGCAGCCCCCGGGCGGCTGGGTTAAACTATTTCTTTTGGCAGCACGCGCCCGTAATTCAAGGAAATCTTCAGAGATGCCGAACGCTTATCTCTTCACCTCCGAGTCCGTCTCCGAGGGCCATCCGGACAAGGTCGCCGATCAGATCTCGGATGCGGTGCTCGATGCGATCATCAGGGAAGACCCGCGCGGCCGGGTCGCCTGCGAGACGCTCGTCAAGACGGGCGTGGTCATCCTGGCGGGCGAGGTAACGACTTCCGCCTGGGTCGACGTCGAGGCGCTGGTGCGCAAGACGGTGCTCGACATCGGCTATGACTCTTCCGAGATGGGCTTCGATGGCGCGAGCTGCGGCGTGCTCAACATCATCGGCAAGCAGTCCCCCGACATCGCCCAGGGCGTCGACCGCAAGGACGAGCGCAAGCAGGGCGCCGGCGACCAGGGCCTGATGTTCGGCTATGCCACCAACGAGACGGATGTGCTGATGCCGGCGCCGATCACACTCGCCCACCGCCTGGTGAAGCGCCAGGCGCAGGTGCGCAAGACCGGCAAGCTCACGTGGCTGCGCCCGGATGCCAAGAGCCAGGTGACGCTGCGCTACGAGGATCAGGAGCCCGTGGGGATCGAGGCGGTGGTGCTCTCCACCCAGCACAGCCCCGAGGTCTCGACCAAGGTGCTGCGCGAGGCGGTGATGGAGGAGATCCTGAAGCCCGTGCTGCCCCCGAAGTGGGTGGACAAGCGCACCAGGTACCACATCAACCCCACCGGGCGCTTCGTCATCGGCGGCCCGGTCGGTGATTGCGGGCTCACCGGCCGCAAGATCATCGTCGACACCTACGGCGGCTATGCCCGTCACGGCGGCGGCGCCTTCTCCGGCAAGGATCCCTCCAAAGTCGACCGCTCGGCGGCCTACGCGGCGCGCTACGTCGCCAAGAACCTGGTCGCCGCGGGACTCGCCGAGCGCTGCGAGGTGCAGGTGTCGTACGCCATAGGCGTGGCCGAGCCGACCTCCATCATGGTGGAGACCTTCGGCACCTCGCGCCTGTCGGGCGAGCACCTGACGCAGCTGGTGCGCAAGCACTTCGACCTGACACCTTACGGGCTGCGCGAGATGCTGGACCTGGTGCGCCCGATCTACCAGAGGACCGCGGCCTACGGTCACTTCGGCCGCACCGAGCCGGAGTTCACCTGGGAGCGCACCGATCGCGCGGCGACGCTGGCCGAGGAAGCCAAGGGAGTACGCGCGGCCTGAAGGCTTGATTGAAGCCGCAGCACGGCGGCGCACACGGCACGCTGAGGAGCGTTGCGACGGCCGCACCGGCATCGAAGATGCCACCGCGCCTGCCAGGCTCAGCGGCCGCTGTCATCAACACGGCGCTCGCTCTGACTACGGAGTACCGAGTATGAACGCCACACTGAAACCCCCCGCCCCCAAATCCGATCACCGCGTCGCCGACCTCAAGCTCGCCGACTGGGGCCGCAAGGAGATCGCGATCGCCGAGACCGAGATGCCCGGTCTCATGGCGATCCGCGAGGAGTTCGCGCCGACGCAGCCGCTGCGCGGCGCGCGCATCGCCGGCTCGCTGCACATGACGATCCAGACCGCGGTGTTGATCGAGACGCTGCAGGCGCTCGGCGCCGAGGTGCGCTGGGCCTCGTGCAACATCTTCTCTACCCAGGATCACGCCGCGGCCGCCATCGCCGCACGCGGCACGGCGGTGTTCGCCTGGAAGGGCGAGTCACTGGACGATTACTGGGAATACACCCACCGCATCTTCGAGTGGCCGGCCGGCGGCCGCGCCAACATGATTCTCGACGACGGCGGGGATGCGACGCTGCTGCTGCACCTCGGGGTGCGTGCCGAGAGCGACCCGGGCGTGACGACGAAGGCCGCCAACGACGAGGAGCGCGCGCTGTTTGCCTCGATCCGCGCGCACCTGAAGTCGGATCCGAAGTGGTACTCGAGCCGCATCGGCCACGTGCAGGGCGTGACCGAGGAGACCACCACGGGCGTCAAGCGCCTCTATCAGATGGCGAAGGACGGCAAGCTCGCCTTCCCCGCGATCAACGTCAACGATTCGGTCACCAAGAGCAAGTTCGACAACCTCTACGGCTGCCGCGAGTCGCTGGTGGACGCCATCAAGCGCGCCACCGACGTCATGGTGGCCGGCAAGATCGCGGTGGTATGCGGCTACGGCGACGTCGGCAAGGGCTGCGCGCAGGCGCTGCGCGCGCTGTCGGCGCAGGTGTGGGTGACCGAGATCGACCCGATCTGCGCGCTGCAGGCGGCGATGGAGGGCTACCGCGTCGTGACCATGGAGTACGCCGCCGACAAGGCCGACATCTTCGTCACCGCCACCGGCAACTTCCACGTGATCACTCACGATCACATGTTGCGCATGAAGCACAACTCGATCGTCTGCAACATCGGCCACTTCGACAGCGAGATCGATGTCGCGAGCCTGAAGCAGTACCCGTGGGAGAACATCAAGCCGCAGGTCGATCATGTGATCCTGCCCGACGGCCGCCGGCTCATCCTGCTCGCCGAGGGGCGGCTGGTGAACTTGGGCTGCGGCACCGGACATCCGAGCTACGTGATGAGCTCGAGCTTCGCCAATCAGGTGATCGCGCAGATCGACCTCTACACCAACACGCAGCGGTACCCGGTCGGGGTGTACGTGCTGCCGAAGCTCCTCGATGAGAAAGTGGCGCGGCTGCAGCTGAAGAAGCTCAACGTCGAGCTCTCGCAGCTCACCGACGCGCAGGCGCGCTACATCGGCGTGGAGCGGGCCGGCCCCTACAAGCCCGACCACTACCGCTACTGATGGCCGCTGCAGCGACGACTGGCGGTACCCCCACGGCCGCGGCGGACCTGGCGCGCGCCGCGGGCGGCGCGATCCTCCTCGACGGCAAGGCGGTGGCCGCACGCGTGCGCGCTCAGGTCGCCGGGCGCGCGGCGGAGTTCGCCGCGCGGCACGGGCGCGCGCCCGGGCTCGCGGTGGTGCAGGTGGGCGAGGATCCGGCCTCCAGCGTCTACGTGCGCAACAAGCGCAAGTCCTCGGTCGAGGCCGGCATCGTCTCCTTCGCCCACGACCTGCCGGCTTCCACCCCGGAGCCGGAGATTCTCGCGCTGGTGCACGCGCTCAATCACGACGATCGCGTCGACGGCATCCTCATCCAGCTGCCGCTGCCGAAGGGCGTGAACGCCGACCGCGTCATGGACACGGTCGACCCGGCCAAGGACGTCGACGGCTTTCACCCGGTGAACACCGGGCTGCTGGCGCAGAAGCGGCCACGCCTGCGGCCCTGCACACCGTTCGGCGTGATCAAGCTCGCGGAAGCCTATAGCATCGCGCTCACGGGGCTGCGCGCCACGGTGGTCGGCGCCTCCAACATCGTCGGCCGGCCGATGGCGCTCGAGCTCCTGCTGGCGCGCTCGACCGTGACCGTATGCCACACCG
>Ga0335079_10011439_pt1 | contig 10113 bp, 8 predicted proteins | sample Lox_Sample_33_FD_206719 | JGI IMG/M metagenome (GOLD analysis project Ga0335079, IMG submission 206719) | Soil microbial communities from Loxahatchee National Wildlife Refuge, Florida, United States - Lox_Sample_3.3 | ecosystem: Environmental > Terrestrial > Soil > Wetlands | place: USA: Florida...
TACAACACCCGCCGCGAAGAGTGCGAAGAGGGGGTGCGTGCTTTCGCGAAATGGGATCCTGCCATTCGCGCGTTACGCGATGTGCCAGTCAACTTGCTGGATCAACACGAGAAAGACCTTCCCGCTACGATCTGGAAGCGCTGCTCGCACGTGATCCGCGAGAACCAGCGTACGCTGGATGCAGCCCGCGCATTGACGGAAGGAGATCTGGTCCGAGTAGGAAGGTTGATGCACGACTCGCACCGCAGCCTGCGCGATCTTTACGAGGTCAGTTGTCGAGAACTCGATCTGATGGTTGAGGCTGCCGAAGGCCTACCCGGCTTTTGCGGAGGACGCATGACGGGAGGCGGCTTCGGCGGATGCACGGTCAACCTTGTGCGCGAAGAGAATGCCGAAGACTTTGCGAAGCAGATTGCCGAGCGTTACCGGCAAGCTACAGGAATCCATCCGCAGGTCTATCTTTGCTCTGCCCAGGATGGAGCCCAGGCGCTCACGCTCAGCTAGAACTCGACGGATCACCCACTGTCTCGCCCGGTGCCCACGCCTGCAACTTCACCAGCCAATTCGCAGGCTCGGGAAGGATCGCGAACTTGGGTAGATCTCCGCGCACCATGGCAACCTCATCGCAGCAATGAAATCTCGGACACGCATGGCAGTCCTTGTAAATCTTGTCCGGGATGTCCTCGCGTTGCGCGACTGAGAAGCCCTGGCCCGCAAAGAAATCGGGCTTGCGGGTGAACAAGCAAATGCAATCGACGCGATGGCGCTTTGCTTCAGCCATCAGTGCCTTCACCAGCCGCCCTCCGCCGCCCTTGCCTTGGGCCCACGGTGCGACCGTGATGGAGCGAATTTCCGCCAGGTGCGTGCCGTAAAGATGAAGCGCGCCACACCCGATGATGCGGCCCTCGTCTTCCAGAACCACAAAGTCTCTGACGTTCTCGCAAATCTCAGCGAGCGTACGCGGCAACAGCGTGCCGTCGCCGGAATAGGCCGAGATCAACTCGTGAATATGTTCTGCGTCGGGCAGGATTGCTCTACGCGTGCGCATGGACCTCCTCACGAAGAGACGTAATTTTCTTTCTGACTGCACAGATCGCCTGGCGCACCCGAACCGGTGCCGTTCCCCCTGGAACATCGTGAATCGCGAGCACCGAAGCCAGCTTCAGCGACTCGTAGAAATCCTGGCCGAAAGCTGGACTCAGGGATTGCAGATCCGCCAGCGGCAGATCCTGCAGTTCGCACCCGCGTTCAAGGCACATTTGCACTGCCTTGCCGACGCGCTCATGCGATAGCCGCGAAGGAACGCCGCGTTGCACCAAATAAGTCGCGGCCGCCCATGCATTCATGAATCCGTACTGTGCCGCATGATTCATCTGCTCTTCATGAAATTCCACAGCCTTCATCCACCCCGTCACCAGCGGTAGCATCCGCAGAATCGTGTCTGCGGCACCGAAGAGAGGCTCCTGCGTTTCCTGCAGATCCTTGTTGTACGCCAGCGGCAAGCCTTTCACCGCGACCATGAGCGCAGTTGCATATCCCAGAACTCGCCCGCTCTTACCGCGCACCAACTCAAGCAAGTCGGGATTCTTCTTCTGCGGCATAGCGCTGCTACCGGTCGAGTACGCCTCGGGCAAATCGAGAAATCCGTATTCCTGTGACGAAAACAGAATCATCTCTTCAGCCCAGCGGCTCAGGTGCAGCGCCAGAACTGAGAGAGCGTTGACGAACTCCAGCGCAAAATCACGATCACTGGTCGCGTCGATGCTGTTGGCCGTCGGGCCGTCGAACTTGAGATGCTCGGCCATAGATGTGCGATCAATCGGAAGCGTCGCTCCAGCGACCGCTCCCGAACCCAGAGGGCAGACATTCAAACGCTTGCGGCAATCCGCCAGCCGCTCCGCGTCGCGCAAGAACATTTCGACATAGGCCAGCAGCCAATGCCCGATCAGCACCGGTTCGGCCTTCTGCAAATGGGTATACGCCGGCATGGCAGCATCGCCAGCCTGTTCCGCGCGATCCACCAGAGCGCCGCACAATTCGGCGAGTTCGTGGCGGAATTGATCGATTGCCGCCCGCACGTACAGCCGCAGATCGGTCGCAATCTGCTCGTTGCGGCTCCGCCCGCTATGCAGCTTGTATCCCAGATCGCCGATCAGAGACGCAAGCTGCTTCTCCACAAAATGATGAACGTCCTCCGCTTCCTTGTCGTCGAGAAACGCCGGCGACGCCGCCGCCCGCTCGCCAATTTGCTCCAGCCCCTGCAGAATCCCGATCAGTTCATCGGCTGATAGCACACCGGCGTTTTTTAGCGCACGCGCGTGCGCCCCGCTGGCGGCGAGTTCGTACCGCAGCAGGCGGCGGTCGAAATCAAACGACCGCTGCCAGCGCTCGAAATCGGGGTCCAGCGGTTGCCGGAACCTTCCCGGCCACATCTTCATCGTGCAACCTCCACCCGCGACCGCGCGCGCGACCGCGAAGGCAAGCCCAGAATGCGGATGAATCCTGCCGCATCCTTCTGGTCGTAGCTGTCGCCCATCGTGAACGACGATAGGTCGGTGCGGTAGAGCGAGTGCTCCGACTCACGGCTGGCCACGGAAACATTCCCTTTGTACAGCGACAACGTGACCGTGCCCGTCATTTCCTTCTGGGTGCTTTCGACGAATGCATCCAGCGCTTCCCGCAGAGGCGTGAACCACAGGCCGAAATAGACCAGTTCCGCGTATTTGAGCCCGATGTGTTCCTTGAAGTGCGCGACATCGCGCTCCAGGCACAATGCTTCTAGTTCGCGGTGGGCCGCGATCAGCAGCGTCCCGCCCGGAGTCTCATAGCATCCCCGCGACTTGATTCCGACGAAGCGATTCTCCACCAGGTCGATGCGGCCAATGGCATTCCGTGCCCCGATCTCGTTGAGCAGCTCAACCAGCGATACAGGATCCATCTCTATGCCGTTGACCGAGACCGGGACTCCCGCATGGAAGCCAATCTTCACCTGTTCTTCTTGGTCGGGCGCCTGCTGCGGCGATCGTGTGATTTGCCACGTGGTCGGCAGCGGCGCGTTCCCTGCATCTTCCAGTTCGCCGCCTTCGTGGCTGATGTGCCACAGATTGCGGTCGCGGCTGTGAATCTTCTCGCGGCTCGCTTCCACCGGGATTCCATGTTGCTCGGCATAGTCGAGGCAGTCTTCACGCGACTTCAGCGTCCACTCGCGCCACGGTGCAATGATCTTCAGTTCCGGCGCGAGCGCCTGATAGGTCAGCTCAAACCGTACCTGGTCGTTTCCCTTGCCGGTGCATCCATGCGCGACAGCGGTTGCACCCTCACGCAGAGCTACTTCGACCTGGTGCTTGGCGATCACCGGACGAGCCAGCGAGGTCCCGAGCAGATACTTGTGCTCGTACACAGCGCCGGCCTTCAGAGCAGGAAACACATAGCCGGTCAGGAATTCCTCGCGGAGATCTTCCACGATCACCTTGCTCGCACCGGTGGCGTAGGCTTTCTCCACGACGGCCTCAATGTCATCTCCCTGGCCAACGTCGCCGACCATGGCGATCACGTCGTAGGAATAGTTTTCTTTCAGCCATGGAATGATGATCGACGTGTCCAGTCCACCGGAATAAGCGAGAACAACTTTCTCAGGCATGAGCGCTCCTCACGGGCAGACGCACCGCGCCGCCCAGCAATAAATAAAGAACGGACTTTTGCACATGCAGACGGTTCTCCGCCTGCTCGAAGATGACCGAGTTTTCGGAATCCATCACCTCATCGGTGACTTCCTCACCGCGATGCGCCGGAAGGCAATGCATAAAAGCCGCATGAGGCGCGGCTTCTGCCATGAGCTTCTGATTCACCTGGAACGACGAAAAAATCTTGGCGCGCTGTTCCGCTTCCTGTTCCTGCCCCATGCTGGCCCAGGCGTCGGTATAGACGGCATCCACTCCCGCCACCGCGGCATGCGGATCGGTGAACAATTCGATTCGCGCGCCAGTCTGCTTGGCGATCTTCCGGGCGTCGGCCACGATCTTCCCATTCGGCTCGTAGCCCTTCGGCGTGGCGATGCGGATCGATGATCCCAGGCACGCGCTCGTGAGCAGCAGGGAATGCGCCACGTTGTTGCCGTCGCCGACGTATGCGAGCGTGATGTTCCTGGCATCGCCGAATCGCTCAAGCAGCGTGAAGTAGTCCGCCAGAGCCTGGCACGGATGCTCCAGATCGCTAAGCGCATTGATGACGGGTACAGACGCATGCCTGGCCATGCCTTCGATCGTTTCCTGCGCGAACGTGCGCAGCACGATCACGTCGACCCAGCGCTCGAGATTGTGCGCAATGTCGCTCAGCTTCTCGCGAGCATCCAGTCGGCTCTGCGACTGATCCACAAACATCGCCGTGCCGCCCAGGCTGGCCATCCCGCCTTCGAACGTCAGCCGCGTGCGCAGCGAAGGCTTTTCAAAGAACATCACCATCTGCTTGCCCGCAAGCGACCTCTGAAAAACCGATGGTCGTGACTTCATGAGTTCCGCCAGATGGAGCACGGCCTCGACTCCCTGCGGACCGAGATCGCGAGTCGAAAGGAGGTCGGGGCACCAGAAGATGCCGGGAAAAGTATCCGGCACGGCCGGCACTCTACTTTGCAATGGACTATTCAACGTAGCTTCCTCTTTCTGTAACTTTGTTCCCGGGTTCATGCGCAGGTCACCTCTGTCCCGCACGGCAGTTTGGTCAGGTAAAACTGCGGCAGCGCTTCCGCTTCCGCCGCCGGCAGGATTCGTACTCGTCCTACTCCCTGCATCAGCGCCTGTTTGCAGGCCTGCAGCTTGGGCAACATGCCGCCGCTGATGACCGATCCGGCTGCCAGATCTTCCGCTTGCTTCGTGCTCAGCCATGGAATGACCGCGCCTTCAGCGTCTTTCACTCCGGGCACGTCCGTCAGGAAGATCAACGCGTTGGCGTGGCAGGCGGCCGCGCACGCAGCCGCCATTTCATCGGCATTGACGTTGTAGTACTCGCCATCCGATCCGAGCGCCATCGAAGCCAGGACCGGAATGCCGCCCTGCTGCCAGAGGGCTTCGATCCAGCACGGTTCCGCAAAGCAAATCTCGCCGACGAATCCCAGATCGCTGCCGCGCACATGTTTCTTGCGCGCGCGGAAACTCATGCCGTCGCCGCCGCAGAAGCCGACCGCCGGCATGCCGGCAGCCTGAATGGCGGCGACCATCTTCTTGTTGACCATTCCGCCCAGGACCATGAGCGCCACATCGCGAGTCTCGGCATCCGTAACCCGCAGACCGCCCACGAATTCGCTCTGCTTTCCAAGTCGTTTCAGCATGCGGGTCAGCGCGCTCCCGCCGCCGTGAACCACTGCCACGCGATGGCCGTCCTGGGCCAGTTCAGCAATGGCCCTGGCGCACTTCCGCAGCGTGGACTCATCTTCCAGTGCCGCCCCTCCGATTTTGACCACGACTGTCATTGCAGCCCTTCGTCCTCCGCCCACCCATACATCAGGTTCATGTTCTGCACCGCTTGTCCGGCCGCGCCTTTCAGCAGGTTGTCGATGCAGGAAATCAGCACCAGCCGCCGGCCATCTTCCGCGAGGCAGAATCCGAGATCGCAATAATTGGTGTGCAGGCAGAACTGCACCTGCGGCAGCTTCGGAGTCTGAAACACGCGTACCCAGCGCTTGCCCGCGTAGAAATTCCGGAAGCAGTCCTCCACCTCGAGTGGCGTCATCGCGCGATTGAGTTGCAAGTAAATCGTCGAGAGAATTCCGCGCGGAATCGGCAGCAAGTGCGGCGTAAAGATCAACTCCTGCGCATGCAACGCCAGTTGCTCCACGATCTCGCCGACGTGACGATGATTGAAGACCGAATAGGCGGACAGGTTGTCGGCGACCGAGACAAAATGCGTCTTTGCCGTAGGTTCCTTGCCTGCTCCCGACACACCGGACTTCGAATCCGAAATGATGCCGCGGTCGCGATCCACAACTCCGGCCTTCAGCAGCGGCGCGAGGGCAAGAATGACAGACGTCGCGTAGCATCCGGGATTGGCCACCAGCGTGGCCTCGGCCAGGGCGTCGCCATTCAATTCGGGCAGCCCGTAGACCGCTTTCTGGGTCAGTTCCGCCGCTCGAATCCCGTCCGCGTCCTGAAAGTCGTAGATGGCGCGATGCTGTTCCTGCTTCAGTCGCCAGGCGCCGCTCAGGTCGATTACGCGCAGGCCGCTGCTAATCGCTTCTGGCACCAGGGTCCGCGATGCCGAGTGCGGCGTCGCCAGGAACAGCAGTTTCACTCCCTGCTGCTCCAGCGACTCCCACGAGAGCGAGTGCAAGGGGTAGCCGCCGTTGCCGGACAGGACCGGAAACACGTCAGCCAGATCCGATGCGCTGCCGTTGTCGGCGGCGCGCTTCAACAGCACAGGCTTCTCCAAGCGCGGATGACGCAAGAGAATCCGAGTAAGCTCCAGGCCCGAATAGCCGGTCGCTCCAAGGACTGCGGTTTTGAGTTTCGCGCTCACGGATCCGGATCTAGCCCAGCATCTCCTCAATCCGGCCGGCCAGTTTCCGGGCGTCGTCCTTGTCCGGACAAACGATCAAAATGGTGTCGTCGCCGGCAATGGTGCCGACCACTTCGGGCCAATCGGCCTCGTCCAGCGCGGCCGCCACGGGCTGCGCGCTTCCCACGATCGTCTTGATCACCAGCTGATTCTGGGCCGAGCGGATGTCCAGCACGAACTCCCGTACCAGGCGCGATACCGGAGGCAGCGCCACTCCCGCGGCGCCGTCGCCGTGGGGCAGGGAATAGCCGTGCGAAGTCTTGCTCAGGTTCAGGTCGCGAATGTCCCGCGACAGCGTGGCCTGTCCCACCTTGAATCCGCGTTTGCGCAGGATTCGCTGCAGGTCCTCCTGGCTGGCGATCGACCCGTGCTTCAGGGTCTCCAGAACGGCGCGTTGGCGGAGCGTTTTATTCATTATGAATATTTATGCACTGTCTTGAATAATTATCTTTCTATCTTACGGACGACACGCGGAATGTCAAGGGAAAATACCCCTTCTCGTTGACTTTCGGGAGCCGGCGCCGCGGGCAGTTTTCGGACGAGGGAGCGGGCGGGGAACTTCGCACCTTGGTAGACTACTTCGCGGTCCAGAAACGCAGTCCGCTCGCGTAGCGGGGAGATGTGGATGAGCCCGAAACCGACACTGACGGCAGAATTGATCGCGGAGTTCCTCGGCACTTTCGTCCTGATCTTGTTCGGCACCGGCGTGGTCGCGATGGTGGTGCTCTTTCCCTCGAGCAATCCGGGGGAGACCGTTCACGGCGGTTTCACCAACATCACGCTGGGATGGGGTCTCGCCGTCACGATGGGGATCTACGTCGCGGGCAAAGTGTCGGGAGCGCATCTGAACCCGGCCGTGACCTTGCCGCTCGCAGTCTTCCGAGGCTTCCCATGGCGCAAAGTGCTGCCCTACTGCGCTGCACAGACCGCGGGCGCATTCGCCGCCGCTGCGCTGGTGTACTGGAACTACCTGCCTGCCTTCCGGCATGCAGACGCGCAACTGGATCACACTGCTGGAGTCTTTACGACATTCCCAGCCTTTCCGGAGCTGCCGCAGGCCGGTTTTCTGGATCAGGTCATCGGCACCGGCCTACTGGTGCTTCTGATCCTTGCGATTACCGACGAGTTCAACGCTCCACCGGGGGCCAATCTCGCTCCGGCGATGATCGGACTGGTCGTCGTCGCCATCGGCATGAGCTTCGGCGGCATGCACGGGTATGCCATCAATCCCGCGCGCGATTTTGGTCCGCGCCTCTTTACCGTATTGGCGGGATTCCGCAACAACGGAATCACCGATGGCTCGCACGTGTGGTGGATTCCTGTCGTCGCGCCCTTGCTGGGAGGTTTGGCGGGGGCGGCTCTCTACGATTTTGGCATCCGGCGGTTTCTTCGTCCCGCAGCATAGTCGCGACGCCGAGAATTTCCGCGCCGAGGAGAAAATGTGCGATACGTTCTAGCGCTGGACCAGGGAACAACAAGTTCGCGAGCCCTCTTGTTCGACCACGAAGGGAAAGTTCGCGCTGTCGCGCAGCGCGAATTCGAGCAGATCTTTCCTCAGCCCGGATGGGTCGAGCACAAGCCGGAGCAAATCACTTCTTCCCAGATCGCGGTCGCGCTTGAAGCCCTGTCGAAAGCAGCAGCGGGTCCTGCTGACGTGACTGCCATCGGCATCGCCAACCAACGTGAGACCACGATCGTGTGGAATCGCGAGACGGGAGAACCCGTCCACAGCGCCATCGTCTGGCAAGACCGCCGCACCGCGGATTTCTGCGAACGGCTCCGCAGTGAAGGCCACGGCCCTTTAATTCAGCAACGCACCGGCCTGCTCATCGACTCGTATTTCTCCGCCAGCAAGGTCTCCTGGATCCTGGACAACGTTCCCGGCGCGCGCGCCCTGGCCGACGCCGGCGAGCTTGCCTTCGGTACAGTAGACACCTGGTTGGTCTGGAAGCTGACCGGAGGCCGCGTTCACGCCACCGACGCCAGCAACGCCTCGCGCACCATGCTCTTCAACATTCACACCGGCGCCTGGGATCACGAACTTCTCGATCTGTTTCGCATCCCCGTCTCGATGATGCCCGCCGTCCGCTCGTCCAGCGAGATCTATGGCGAAGTGACGGGTGTGAACGGGCTCGAAGGCATCCCCCTTGCTGGCATCGCCGGAGATCAGCAGGCGGCCCTCTTCGGACAACGCTGCATCCGTTCCGGCCTCACTAAGAACACCTACGGCACCGGATGCTTCATGCTGCAGAACACCGGCACGCGCGCCGTGCCGTCGTCCAACCGACTGGTCACCACCGTCGCCTGGAAACTTGGAAACGCCACTGAGTACGCGCTCGAAGGCAGCGTTTTTGTTGGCGGCGCCGTGGTCCAGTGGTTGCGCGATGGCCTCGGACTGATTCGCAAGTCCGAAGAGGTCGAAACCCTTGCGAAGTCGGTTCCTGACAATGGAGGCGTGTACTTCGTTCCAGCTTTTGTGGGATTGGGCGCGCCCCACTGGGATTCCTACGCGCGCGGTTCGATGTTCGGATTGACCCGAGGCACAACCGCCGGCCACTTGGCCCGAGCGGCCGTCGAAAGCATCGCCTATCAGGTGGCGGATTTGCTCGACGCCATGCGGCTCGATTCTGGCGACTCGGTGCAGGAATTACGCGTCGATGGCGGAGCCGCCGCTAACGACAGCCTCATGCAGTTTCAGTCCGACATTCTCGGGGTGCCCGTCATTCGTCCGGCAGTGACTGAAACCACCGCGCTCGGAGCCGCATATCTGGCTGGCCTGGCGGTCGGCTTCTGGAAAGCAGATCTGGATGCGTCATCCCAAGCGAACGATCGCCGCTTCGAACCGCAAATGCCGTCGTCTCAGGCCCGGACATTACGAAACCGCTGGAACGAGGCCGTCGCGCGATCCAAGAACTGGGAATCAGGCGCCTAGTCAGGACCATGTGGGGACAGCCGCCTCGGCTGTCCGGGCCGGGCGCAGCCCGCCCGTGGAGAATGTGCGGACTCGTCTACGGTTCGTACCAGAACACCGCCCCCCTGGTGATTGCCGGCAACGCGAAGGTGATCGCGTCTCCGTGGCGCACTCCCTTGACCGGCTGCGTGTCTCCCATGAACGGGAGGAAGAATCCCTTGCCTTCGGATTTCGCCTTCAAACTCACCGTCACGCCCTCTTGCGGCGTCTGCACTGGGTTAACCCCTCCGCGCAGTCCCGCAAAGTTGGCGAAGAAGCAGTTGATGTGACCATCTGTGGTCTGTGAAATCGACGTTGCTATCTGCGTCCCAGCCTTGATCTGCACAGCATTTCCGCCTTGCAGGCTGCCGAAAAATGCGGCCTGCGAATCCGGCGACGCATTTTCGAAATCCTTTTCCATCGCCCCGTCGTAGGCCTTCCCTGGGTTATCTGCAAGCCGGACCACATTCGGCGACGACGCAATTCCAGTCGCGTCGTTCCCTGCGATCACCAACCTGCCGCCGCGCCCCACAAACCCCTCTAGATCACTCTTCTCGCTCTCCCCCAGCACGCGCACGTCGGGTAGCACGAGCGTTTGCCCGTGGAACTCCGCCAGC
>Ga0335079_10011440_pt1 | contig 10112 bp, 8 predicted proteins | sample Lox_Sample_33_FD_206719 | JGI IMG/M metagenome (GOLD analysis project Ga0335079, IMG submission 206719) | Soil microbial communities from Loxahatchee National Wildlife Refuge, Florida, United States - Lox_Sample_3.3 | ecosystem: Environmental > Terrestrial > Soil > Wetlands | place: USA: Florida...
GGAAAAGCTCGGCGCCGATCGCGGCCGCATGATGGTGGCGATCGGTCCCATGATCCGCCAGCAAAGCTACGAGGTCGGCAGCGAGTTCGTCGAACGCTTCCTCGACGCCAGCGCCGACTATGGGGCATTCTTCCAGCCGTCCTATCGCAACGGACACGCGATGTTCGATCTCGCCGGCCTCATTCGCCTCAGGCTGGAAAGGGCCGGCGTGCTGCTGGTCGACGATCTCGGCGTCGACACCTATTCCGACCAGCGCTTCTACAGCTACCGCCGCTCCGTGCATCGCAAGGAGCAAGACTACGGCCGCCACGTCCACGCGATCGCGCTCGAAGCCTGACTGTCCGAAGCTGCGGCAAATTTGAGGCGATCCGGTCCACATTTCGCGCCCAAGCTGTGTCGTTCCTGCTCTAGACGCCTCCCTCATTTGGCGTTAACGCGAATTCAAATGAGGGACGCGTCAATCAATGTGCCGCGCCGGACGACGCTCCGGGCCGGCTTCGTCGCGCTGCTTCTTGCAACGGCCGGCGCGCTTGGGGGCTGCGCCTCCAGCAATGGCACGAGCGGCGCCTTTGCGATGGCCGGCGATGCGCCCACGGTCACGTTCGAATCGATCGACGGTCCGCCGCCGCAAGTGTTCGACCGCATGGTCGGTGTGCTCGACAGCGAGAGCAAGCTGCGCAACCTCGCCATCGTCTCGCGCGAGGGTGCGGCCGCCTACCGCGTGCGCAGCTATTTGTCGGCGCAGGTTCATCACGGCAAGACTGTGGTCGCCTGGGTGTGGGACGTCTACGACCGCGACCAGCAGCGCACGCTGCGCCTTTCCGGCGAAGAGCCGGCGGGCAAGGCCGGACGCGATATTTTGCGTGATCCTTGGGCCGCAGCCGACGACCTCGTGTTGCGCAGGATCGCGCAAGCCGGCCTTTCCGGCCTGACCAACATGGTCAACGGCGCGCCGGAGGCGCCTGCAGCGGCGCCTGCCGCACCGCGGCGCGGGCCAGCGGTTGCCAGCGCCGAGCCGCCCGCGGCAACGAGCAGTGGCGCGACGGTCCTCAGCTATACCGACCGTTAGCCAAATCCGGCCGCCTTCAGCCATTTTTGCCCAGAAAATCGCGGCAAATCCTCCTGCGCGGGTTGCCAGCCGCGCATTCCGCCTGATATTCCCTCGCTCGTTCGATGAGCCAGATTAGCCGGTGCCAGGGAAAACCCGTATGCTGAACAAGGTCTCCAGCAACAACCGGGGAGAAGCCTCGATGTCGGCCAAGAACGGCGCCATCCGGCTCGTCGCCGGCAATTCCAACCCCGTGCTGGCAAAGGCCATCGCCGATCGGCTCGGCTTGCCGCTGACCAAGACCGTGGTGCGTCGCTTCGCCGACATGGAGATCTTTGTCGAGATCCAGGAGAACGTCCGCGGCTCCGACGTCTATATCCTGCAGTCGACATCCTATCCGGCGAACGACCATTTGATGGAGCTATTGATCATCACGGACGCGCTGCGCCGCGCCTCCGCCCGACGCATCAACGCGGTCGTGCCCTATTTCGGATACGCCCGGCAGGACCGGAAATCCGGCTCCCGCACGCCGATCTCGGCCAAGCTTGTCGCAAATCTGATCACCACCGCGGGCGCCGACCGTGTCATGACGCTCGACCTCCATGCCGGCCAGATCCAGGGCTTCTTCGACATCCCGACCGACAATCTCTATGCAGCGCCGTTGATGGTGCGCGACATCAAGGAGCGTTTCGACCTCACCAACGTGATGGTGATTTCGCCCGACGTCGGCGGCGTGGCGCGCGCACGCGGGCTTGCCAAGCGCATCAATACGCCGCTTGCGATCGTCGACAAGCGCCGCGAGCGGCCAGGCGAGTCCGAGGTCATGAACGTGATCGGCGAGGTCGCGGGCTATACCTGCATCCTGGTCGACGACATCGTCGATTCCGGGGGCACGCTGGTGAACGCAGCCGACGCGCTGATCGCGCACGGTGCGAGGGAAGTCTACGCCTACATCACCCATGGCGTTCTCTCGGGCGGCGCGGTGACCCGCATCGCCTCCTCGCGGCTGAAGGAATTGGTCATCACCGATTCGATCCAGCCGACCGAAGCGGTGCGCGGCGCCCCCAACATCCGCACGCTCTCGGTTGCCTCCCTGATCGCCGAAGCGATCAACCGCACGGCGGCCGAAGAGTCGGTATCGAGCTTGTTCGACTAGCTCCGTCGTCCCGACGAATCACAGGGTGGGCAAAGCGATAGCGTGCCCACCAATCCAGACACGATGCACGGATAGATGGTGGGGCACGGCGCAAGCGCCCTTGCCCACCCTACGATCCACGCTTCCGTATCAATCATGCCCCGGACGCGGCACCAGGTTCATGATCGTCCGCGTGTAGCCGCCGTCGACGATGATCTCGTCGCCGTTCACATAGGACGAGCGGTCGCTCGCCAGAAACGTCACGGCATCCGCGATATCCTGCGGCATGCCGATCCGCCTGAGCGGCGTCACCGCCGATCGTCGCTCGGTCACTCCCGGCGTATCGTAGAACGCCTGGCTCATCGGCGTGATCACCATGCCGGGGCTGACGACATTGCTGCGCACGCCGTCCGGTCCCCATTCGCTCGCGAGCTGCCGCGACAGCATGATGACGCCGGCCTTGCTGACGCTGTAGGCGCCGCTCTTCCCCTGCGCATGGCTGCCGGCAATGGATGCGACATGCACGAGGCTGCCGCGCTTTTGCGCGCGCATCTGCGCTCCGAAAATCTGCGCGCAGAGGAAATAGCCGGTCAAATTGACCGACAGCACCGCGTTCCATTCCGCAAGCGAGAGCGTATCGAGCGAGCCGGGCCGGAGCAGCGCAGCTGCGTTGACCAGCACCTGGCAGGGGCCGAGCGTCTTCTCGATCGCCTCTGCCGCGGCCACGATGCCGTCGCGGCTCGTGACATCGCAGGGCGCGATCACATGGCGATTGCCATGCAATTCGTCGCGCGTGCGCGACAAGCCCGCTTCGTCGCGATCGATCGCCGCAACCAGCGCGCCCGCACGCGCGAGATTGAGCGCAACCGCGCGGCCGATTCCGCCGCCGGCGCCGGTTACCGCGCAGACGCGACCGGCAAGGCCAAGCCAGTCGGTGGACGATCGTTCGCTCATGGGCGCTCCCCTGTTTTGGTTTTGGCGGAGAGACTAGCAACGGATTGAGCCGTCAAACAGCGGAGCATGCGTGCGTCACATATTCGCGGGCCTCATGGTTCGAAACCCAGCCCTCGCCAGCAAACTGTCGCCATGCGCGCAGCGCCCATTGGGACAGCGGCACTGACAAATCACGCTGCTTGCGCGCTCCAACCTTTGAGCGTTCAATTCCGCGATAACAAGAAGCGCTGTCGCGCAATGCCAATGCGACGCCCGCGCCGCGCAACGCCGATGGAGTGAACGCAGATCTGCCCGGAGGGAGCAATGTCTCGAAAGCTGTCCCGACGACAATTCGTAAGTGCAACCGCCGCAACATCCGCAGCCCTTGTCACCGCGCCCTATGTGCGCGGCGCTTACGCGGCCGGCAAATTGTCGATGGGTTTCTGGGATCACTGGGTGCCGGGCGCCAACAAGACACTGACGGCGCTTGTCAACGAATGGGGCGAGAAGGAAAAGGTCGAGACCCAGATCGACTACATCACGAGCCAGGGCCAAAAGCTTCTGGTGACGATCTCGGCCGAAGCGCAGGCCAAATCCGGCCACGATATTCTGGCCATGGCGAACTGGCTGCCACAGGCCAATGCCGAGATGCTCGAGCCCGTCAACGACATCATGGAGCCGATCATCAACCAGAACGGTGCGGTGAACGACACCGTCAACTATCTCGGACGATCCAGCGGCAACTGGCTCGGCGTTCCCGCCTGCGTCGGCAGCCAGATCAAGGGTCCCTGCTCCCGCCTCGACCTGATGAAGAAATACGCGGGTATCGATCTGCAACAGCTCTATCCGGCCGGCAGCCCGCCAAACGCCGACAGCTGGACAATGGACGCGTTCCTGAAAGCCGCTGAAGCCTGCCACAAAGGCGGTTTCCCCTTCGGTATAGGTCTGGGCACGACGTCCGACAGCACGGATACCGCCGGAGCGATCTTCCAGTCCTTTGGCGCAGAGCTCGTCGATGCCAAGGGCAACCTCACGGTCAAGACCGACGCGGTGCGGCAGGCGCTCGACTACTACAAGAGGCTGATCGCATTCCTTCCGCCCGATGTCGCGGCCTGGGACGATGCGTCCAACAACAAGTGGCTGATTGCCGGCAGGGGCGCGATGATCATGAACCCGCCGAGCGCCTGGGCGGTTGCCAAACGCGATGCACCGCAAGTGGCCGAGCAGTGCTGGACCCACGGCTTCCCGTCCGGCCCCAAGGGACGCTTTGCGCCTTACGTGCCGTACCACTGGACCATCTGGCAATTTTCCAAGAACAAGGAGGCCGCCAAGAGCCTGCTGCTCCATCTGTCCCAGCCGTCGTCGATCGAGAGGCTGGTGGTCGCCAGCGGCGGCTACGACCTGCCGGCCTTTGACAAGCTCACGACGTTGAAGGTTTGGGCCGAAGCGGAGCCGCCAAAGGGCACGCTCTATCACTATGCCAACCCCCACAATCATCAGACGCTCTCGATCGCGGCATCGCCGGCACCGCCGAAAGTGGCGCAGCAGATCTACGTTCAGGGCACGCTGACCGCGATATGCCTGCGCTACGCGCAAGGCGAGAAGATGGAAAGCACGCTCGCCTGGGCGGAAGGCGAGTGCGAAGGCTTCATGCGAAGCTGACCGGCGGCGGGACGGCTAACGCTCGCCCGGCGCGGTGAAAAACTTCTCGCCATAGGCGAAGCGATTGGGCTTCAGAAAAAAGCCGAGCAGCACCGCGCCATTGGGCGCGACCGCCTCATGCTGATTGCCGGCCGGGCGCCAGACGAACTGGCCGGGCCCGCATTTGCCTTCATGGTCCTCGAGCGAGCCCTCGATCACATAGGTTTGTTCAAGCGCCGTGTGCTCGTGAAGCGGGACGACCGCGCCCGGTTCGAGCTTGAACAAGGCCGTGGTGATGCCGTTTTGGTCGGTGTAGAGCACCTTGATCCTGATGCCTGGAAATTTCGTCGCCTCCCAGGGCATGTTGGGCACATCAAGATAGTGCGCCGCGCGCTCCGGCGGATTTTCCGGCTTGATGTCGGAATGGACGAGCTTTCGTTCCTGGACGGCCATGACGGACTCCCTGGTATTTTCTGGAGATCTGGATGCGGCGCACAGCATATCGCGCGCATCGCCGGCCGCGAAGGGCTCACGCACTGCACAATTCGCGTCGGACAGCAGCCCATCCGTGACATTCCTGTGTCGGGAAATCTGCCCACAATGTCATGCCATCCCGCGCGGGCACCCGCCTTTGACTATTTGAGGGAGCGAGCACGCTTTTCCGCACATCAAGCCGAGACTATAGTCCGATCAACAACGTCAATAATCGGGGTCTCAAAAAAAAGCAGAACAGACCCCGGCACGCTTTGGGAGTGAACTCAAGAACCGCTCAAGGGAGGACGTCCAATGCCGCTTTCTCGCCGTCAACTGCTTTCGTCGGGCGCCGCCGCGATCGCAAGCACGATCGCCAAGCCCGCCATCGCCGCCAAGGAGCCGATCCTGGTCGGCTACCTGCCGGCGCTGACCGGTCCTTCATCCTCGACAGGCGTCGGCATCAACAGAGGCACCCTGCTCGCGGTGCAGGAAATCAACGCATCCGGCGGCATCGACGGACGGCAGATCGAACTGATCACCCGCGACACCCAGAGCGACCCGACCAAGGCAGTGAACGGCGCAGCCGAGCTGACGCGCGGGCAGAAGGTCAGCGTCGTGTTCGGCCCGCTCAATTCCGGCGAATCGCTTGCGGTCGTGCCGCTGCTCGCGCGCACCAACACGCCGCAGGTGCATCCCTGCTGGGTCGACAGTCTCACCGACCCGAAGAAATATCCGATGTGCTTCCGCAACGCGCCGACCAACCAGCAGATCGGCGGCGCCGCCAATCGCTACGTGGTCGACGTGCTCAAGCAGAAGAAGGTCGCGGTCATCAGCGACACCACCGGTTATGGCACCGCGTCCGTCAACGCCTATGCGCCGATGCTGAAAGCCAAGGGCGCCGACGTCGTCTATGCCGGCAATGTCGATGCCGCCAACCCCGATCTGAAGCCTGAACTGTTGCGCATGCAATCCGCGGGCGCGGAAGCGATCATGCCCTGGAGCGTGAACGCCGGTTTCCTGTCGCGCATCATCAACACGCGCGGGCAGATGGGATGGGATGTGCCGATCGTCGGCCAGACCACGCTTGGCTCCGGCCAGACCCAGGCTCTGCTGGAGAAGCCCGAGTACTGGGCCAAGGTCTATCCCAACAATTTCCGCCCGGTTTGCTACACCCCGGACGGCAAGCTGACCGATCGCACCGCCGCTTTCCTCGATCGGCTGAAGAGCGCCAAGATCGAGATGGGCGATACGCTGTTGTGGTGGATCGCGCTCGGCTATGACAGCCCACGGATGATTGCGGAGGCGATGAAGGCGGTCGGCACCGAGCCTGACAAGGTCGTCGGCTATCTCAACAACCTCAAGCAATTCCCCGGCGTCTACGGCGACATGTCGTTTACGCCCGATCGCCACGACGGTTATCCGGACGAGCAAGTGGTGATGGTCGAGGCCAATTCGCTCAACAACGGCGCCTTCAAGCTCGCTCCCGGCTACAGCGCGTAAGGCCGATGGTCACCTCGATCGTCCTGTCCGGGACGGCGATGGGCTGCATCTACGCGCTCATCGCCGTCACCTACAATGTGATGTTCTCCGCCTCGCGCGTGTTCTCGTTCACCGCCGGCACGCTCGGGATGATCGGCGGCGTGCTCGGCTCGCTGTTCATCATCCGCATGGGACTGCCGGTCGCGCTCGGCTTCCTGCTTGCGCTCGCGGGCGGCGCGCTGCTCGGCATCGTCACCGAGATCGTAGCCGTCAGGCCCGTGCTGAAAAGCCTGGACCAGCATCTTTACGTGCTCTCGACGCTCGCGCTGGCGCTGATGGTGCAGCAATTCACCGCGATCGAGTGGAGCACGGAGCCGCTGCCGTTTCCGCGGCTGCTCGACATCGCCCGCGTCGAATTCGATCAGCAATTCTGGCTGCCGATGCTGGCCTGCGCCTTTGTCATTGTCAGCCTCGAACTGCTCTACCGCCACACCCTGATCGGCCACGCCTTTCTCGCAATCGCCGAGGATAATTATGCCGCGCGCGCACTCGGCCTGCCGGAGCGGCGCCTGCGCATGACGAGCTTTGCGCTTGCCGGCGCGATCGGCGCGCTCGCGGGCTTTGCCGGCGGCGAGATGCTGCTCGCCTTCTTTGCCAACGCCCCGATGCTGACGTTCTACGGCTTCGTCCCGGTCGCGCTCGGCGGCATGGGCAACAACCGCGGCGCGGTCGTGGCCGGCCTGCTGCTCGGACTGTTTCAACAAAGCGCGAACTTTCTCGTCGGCGGCATCTTCGCTTCCGTCGCCGTCTTCACCGTATTCATCATCGTCCTGCTGGCGCGCCCGAACGGCCTCGTCGGCTCAGCCCTGCAACGGCGCGTCTGATGGATACCGAAGCCGCACAGCGTGTGAGCGAATTGCGCGCCGCCCGCGCAAAGACGCCGGCAGCCGCGAGCGCCTTCAGCCTGGCGCTGCCCTATCTCGCGCTGCTTGCAGTCGCGATCCTGTTCCCGCTGTTCGGCGGCGGCTATTGGGGCGTGATCGCAACAAGAGCTTGCGTCTATTGGGTGCTGGTGTCCGGCCTCAATCTCGTGGTCGGCTTTGCCGGCCAGATCGCGATCGGCTGGGTCGCCCTGCTGACGCTCGGGGCCTACACCACAAGCGTGTTCGCGGCCGGCAACGTCACGGCTCCGCTGCCGCCCTATCTCGCGCTTGCGATCGCGGCGGTCGTGGGCGCGATCTTCGGCCTGATCGTCGGATTGCCGGCGCTGCGCCTGCGCACCTTTTACTTCGCCATCACGACGCTCGGCTTTGCCACGATCGTCACGCAGGTGGCGCTGGCCTGGCAGAGCGTCACCGGCGGCGGCGTCGGCGTGCCCGGACCGGTCTTTCCCGATCCGTTCGCCTCGCAATGGGGTTTTTACTATTTCTGCCTGGCGCTGGCTGCGATCTGCACCTGGATGACCGCGAATGTCGCCACAAGCCGTTTTGGCCGGGCGCTGACCGCGATCCGCGATGCCGAGGTCGCGGCCGAAGCCAGCGGCATCGCCAAGCCCAGACTGCTCGGCACCGTGTTCCTGTTCGCCGGCGCGACAGCCGCCGTCGCCGGCGGACTGTTTGCCTCGTTGCAATCCTACATCACGCCGGACGCCTTCACGATCGATCTCTCGGTCTTGTTCTTCATCGCCATCCTGATCGGGGGACGCAGCTCCATTCTGGGGCCGCTGCTCGGCACCATACTCCTCACCGTGCTGCCGGAGTTCGCCGCACCTTTGGTCGCTTGGTCGACCTTTCTTTATGCGGTGCTGCTGCTCGTCATCGTGCTCGCGATGCCCGGCGGCATCGCCGAGCTTCTGGATTTCAAGAACCGCCGGCCGCTGCAGAGCAACCGCGCCATCGTGCCGCGGCCGGACCTCGTGGCGCGACTGCTCGACGCTCAGGGCGACACCGGCACATTGACGCTGGATCAGGTCGCGCTGAGCTTTGGCGGCGTGCACGCCATCGACGGCCTCGACCTGCAGATCCAGCCCGGCCAGGTGCACGGGCTGATCGGCCCGAACGGCAGCGGCAAGACCACGACGCTGAACGTGATCTCGGGCTACTACGCGCCGCAGCGCGGCGCCGTCATGCTGGGCGGAAAGGCGCTGCCCGCGCTCGCGCGCGAGGCGCGGGCGCACATGCGGATCGCGCGCACCTTCCAGACGCCGCGCATCGTCGGCTCCGCCTCCGTGCTGGAGAACGTGATGATCGGCGGCACCATCGACGGCCGCGGCACGTTCGTCGAGTCGCTGTTGTCGCTGCCGCGGCATCGGCGCGACGAAGCCATGCTGCGCGACACCGCCATGCTGGCGCTGTCGGCTGTTGGCCTCGAGCGGCTGGCGCCGGTGCGGGCCGACCGGCTGCAACACGCCGAGCTCCGCTTCATCGAGATCGCCCGCGCCTTGATGCTGCGGCCGCGATTCCTGCTGCTCGACGAACCGGCGGCCGGACTCTCGGGCGAGGAAATCGCGCGGCTGGCGACGCTTTTGCTCGCGATCGCGCGCGCCGGCACAGGCGTGCTCCTGGTCGAGCACCATCCCGATCTGATCTTCGACATCTGCCATGAGGTCACCGTGCTCAATCTCGGCAAGACGCTGGCTGCGGGAACGCCGGCCGAAATCCGCTCGCATCGGGAGGTGGTGAATGCCTATCTCGGCGGCTGATCCGCTGCTCGAGGTCACCAACCTCTCCAGCGGCTACGGCAAGATCCGCGTGCTCTCGGGTGTCGACCTTTCGATCCGCGCCGGCGAGGTCGTGGCGCTGCTCGGGCCGAACGGCGCCGGCAAGACCACGCTGCTGCGCGCGGTGTCGGGACTCTTGCCCTGGTCCGGCCGGGTGCGCTTCGACGGACGGGATCTTTCGGGTTTCGGCCCGCGCGACACGGTCAAATGCGGGCTCGCACATGTCGTCGAGGGGCACCGCGTGTTCACCCAGCTTTCGGTGTTCGACAATCTGATGCTCGCAGCCTACGACCTGCCGCGCGGCGAGCGCTCGCCCCGCGTCGAAGAGGTGTTCGCGCTGTTCCCCGAAATATCGGCCAAGCGTCACGAGCGCGCCGCCTGGCTCTCCGGCGGCCAGCAGCAGATTCTCGCAGTCGCGCAAGGGCTGATCAGGAAGCCGCGCCTCCTGATGCTCGACGAACCGTCGGCGGGCCTGTCGCCGGTGCTGGTCGATCGCGTCCTCGACGTGGTGCAGCGGCTGCGCGAAGGCGGCACCGCGGTGCTTCTGGTCGAGCAGTTGATCGAGAAGGCGCTGCGGCTTGCCGATCGCGTCTACGCACTGGCGCGCGGATCGATCGTGCTGGAAGCACGGACGTCCGAGCCCGACCTGCCACATCGATTAGAGCAGGCCTACATGGCCGGCG
>Ga0335079_10011444_pt1 | contig 10111 bp, 12 predicted proteins | sample Lox_Sample_33_FD_206719 | JGI IMG/M metagenome (GOLD analysis project Ga0335079, IMG submission 206719) | Soil microbial communities from Loxahatchee National Wildlife Refuge, Florida, United States - Lox_Sample_3.3 | ecosystem: Environmental > Terrestrial > Soil > Wetlands | place: USA...
GGGCGCGATACCAGGTTGTCCGGTGCGAAGATCCGTTGGTGAAGCGGAAGCTGTTCGCGTGGGGCTACAGCATCCAGCGAGGCGACTTGTGGCTGATGGTCGCAGTCCGGCCGAAATAGGGCGGCCTTCATACCTGTAAACAGTTGCAACCTGAAAGCGCCCAGCGGCATCTGGCGGTTGGTATGCTGTGCAAACTTCTTTTGACGGGTATGGTGATGGCAGCTTCTCTGTTCGGTGCGTCCAGCGTTCTGGATTTCACGCTCAACTCGATTGACGGCAAGCCGGCTCCGCTGGCGGACTACAGAGGCAAAGTCGCGCTGATCGTGAATGTCGCGAGCCATTGCGGCTACACGCCCCAGTATGAAGGGCTCGAGGCGATTTACCGGAAGTACAAGGACCGCGGGTTCGTGGTGCTGGGATTCCCGGCCAACAATTTCGGCGCCCAGGAGCCGGGCACGAATGCGGAAATCAAGCAGTTCTGCACCCGCAAATATAACGTGACGTTTCCCATGTACGCGAAGATTTCGGTGAAGGGCGCGGACAAGGCGCCGCTCTATCAGTTCCTTACGGACAAGCAGTCCAATCCGGCGACGGGCGGCGAAATCCAGTGGAACTTCACGAAGTTCCTGGTGGGGAGGGATGGCCAGGTGAACGCGAGGTTCGAATCGGCGATCGAGCCCCAGTCCGGCGACGTCATCGCGGCGATCGAGAAGGCCTTGCGGTAGCCTGGGCCCCCGGGACGATTGGTTCGCGCTATAGTATTGATTTGCCGACCTGCGTATACTGCTCGGTCCTGCCCGAAGAAGCCTGGATCGTCAACGAGGATGCGATTGCCGTGCCGCACTCGAATCCTCTGGCGAACTGTCATATGGTGGTAGCCCCTCGCCGGCACGTCCGTACTTTTTACGATCTGGACGTCCAGGAACAGCAGGTGGTATGGTCGATGGTCGGCGAAATCCAGAAACGGATCCTGTCCGCGCTCAAGGTGGACGGTTTTTACATCGGCTTCGCCGACGGCACAGAAGAGGATCCGATTCACGCCCATGTCCACGTCGTGCCGAGATCTCCTGGAGACGATCTGCAACTACCCGCTGGGATCGAGTGGGTCAATGAGTGAATCTCCGCGGGCCGGCTCGCGGGTGGACATCGACTGGTGGTAACTGGCTGGATTCGTCGGTCCGTGTGGGGTAAAATGGAGTTCAACGTTGGGACGTCGTCTAACGGTAAGACTGCAGACTCTGGATCTGCGTATCGGGGTTCGAATCCCTGCGTCCCAGCCACTCATCCCCAAGCACTTCCGGCAAATCCCCCAATTCAGAGCCAAGGCTTTGTTGCGGCTGTATTGCGGATTGTTGCGGAGAGGTCAGACAGTCAAGCCGGTCCACGAAGCAGATATTGGCCCCCGGAATCAGGTGCCCATAGACATCCACCGTGATCTGAATCGAACTGTGCCCCATTTGGTCGCGAACGTAGGCGAGCGATGCTCCCGCTTGGATGAGTAAGCTTCCAAACGTGTGTCGCAGGTCATGGAACCGGATCTTGCGCAAGCCTGCCTTGGTTAAGAGCGGTTGAAAGACGCGCTTGCAAAAATTGTTCATCTCGATGGGCGTCCCTGCGTTCGACGGGAAAACTAACCCTTGACCGCCTCTGGGAGTCCGATGGTCAGATGGATTGGACCCCTGCTGGCCGAGCTGCATTAGCACGCGGCGAAGTTCACGGCTCATATCGACCCGTCGGGGTTTGCGGCTCTTCGTCGTAAGCATGCGCCGCGACCACCGCCGGTCATAGTTGCGTTGCACCAGAATGAAGCGCTCTCGATCCTCTTCGGTGGCGCCGAATTGGATGTCTCCCCAGTCCAGCGCCGCCAATTCGCCCTCGCGCAGGCCAGCCCTTACAGCCGCAAAAATGAGGGCATCCTCTCGAAAATCCAAGTTGTCTTTAGCGGTCTTCAGGAGTCGGTTTCCTGCGGCGTGAGCGACGTGGCTTCCCGTTCGGGCTTCTCGGATCTTACGAATCGGCCAAGACCCTGAGCAGGATTCACCAGAATCACGCGGTCCTCCACGGCCGCCGTCAAAATCGCACGAAGGGTTGTCACGGCCAGACGAATCGTGTTCTTAGCCAGACCTCTGGCCCGTAATTCGCCAATGAACTTCTTTATTTGATCGCGTTCGATGCGGTCGAGCTGCTTCTCGCCAAACCGCGGCAGGACGTAAAGCCGCAGATATTGACCGTAGAAACCGGCGGTGCTGGGTTTACGCTCGTGTTCAATATTCTGAAGCCATGTCTCGGTGTAACAGCCAAGGTGGGCAGCTTGGCCTCGGGCTCTTGAAACGGGGCCTTACCGCCCATGGCAAGCCGGGCTTCGATCTCTCGCTTGACACGTTCCGCCGCTTCCCGGGTACCCACCGACTTCGACTTGCGTTGCCCATCATGGTCGATCACCACGCACCACGCCGTGTGGCCCTTCGGCTTTCGGACTTTAACGCCCATTCACCAACCTCTGCAAGACGTCTTCCACGATATCATCGACATCAACGCTTTCCAACGGCTTGATGCGGCGCCTTTCGAGCCACTCGTCAAGATCCGAGCGCCTCACCAGGATTTTGCCGCAGACCCGTACAGCCGGCAAGGGATTCACGGGCGAATGAATCCAGGTTCTCAGCGTCCGCTCGGAAACCGCCGCGTATCGCGTGACCTGTCGAACACTCATCCACTCCGCTGCGAGTCGGTCGTGACCTTCGTCGCCCCTCATAGTTCTACATGCGCGATTTCGTTCTGTAGGCGCTCTCACACCACCGTACCTATATGCCTGGGGAGACGCCGTCAAGATTTCCCCGCACGCGCGCCAGCCCGCTGGAGTTTGGCGTTGAAGCTTCGGGACCGGGCCTGGCACATTCGGCGCGAAGATCTCTTGCGTGCAGGAAGGCACTGATATCAAAACCGCAGACGAACTCCTATCGGTGTTGGCGACCCGCTTCGACGGGTCCGTATCATGCAGAGGGCCTGACTCGACGCATTCGTGACCCACCAGCCCCTGGCGCCTTCATGGACATGATTGCCGTATCTGGGCCACTTGCCAAGATGCTTGCCATGACCACTCGCCACCAAAGCGGCAGCAGAATTTTGGGCGTTAGATCCCGAAGAGTTGCTTCAGCTTATTGAAGACGCTAGCCAGGGAGGCGGCGTCCAGACTGCCCAGCGATCGAGCAAGGCTGGAGCAATGAATCGTAGCCAACTTATGCAGCCGTAGCACCGATTTGGTTTTCAGATGCGTAGATCGGAATTCAGGTTTGGTGGGGTCGAGGATCAAGTCCGTCGGCAGAAGCTGCGCAGGGGTGACAGAAGAAATATAGGCGACCAAGATCTCGGGAACGGACCCGAGTGGACCGGTCAGAAGCAAAACCGGACGCAGCTTCATGCCCGGCATGTCCCCGAACGGGAACTGCGCTAAGTGAATCTCACCGGGGCGCATTCACCGGCTGCCCGTCTTCGAGAGTATAAATGTCCTGCCGCGAGTCGCTGAGCTCGTCCACCCATTCCTTGCCTATCCCATGAGCCCAGGCGCCCCCGCCTTCATCCTCATCGGGCAGCAGTACGATCAAACGAACCGGGCCGGCGGGAAGTTCTTCCGGCACGCGTGCCTGCAGCCGATGTTGATCATCGATGTCGCCCGTCAATTCGATCGCCTTCATAGGGGTTTTATCCATAGCGCCTGCTGACGCCGGTATAATAGCAAATCGCTGCCCGGGTCGTCCCTATCACACTCATCGCATCAGAAGTCGTAATCCGACGATCACGGCAAGAGCGGTGTAGAGAAAGAAAAGCATCCGATTGCCGAGTTTCCCTCCCGGTCTGCGTTGAACGGGCGGTCATCTCCGCTCCACCGCTGGCCAGTCCGCCAGAAGTATCGATCCATATCGTTTTGGTTCATATAAGCCCTTCAATTATCCCGGAACCGCTTTGAGAAGATCGGACGCGAGTATGCTGCATGATCCGGCGATTTCATCTGCATTGGCGAGCGGGCCGGCGGCGCGCACAGCCATCTGCGATCCTATCCCGCGCGGCGTGCTGAAGAGATCCTTCAGCACTATCAGGGCTTCGCGAGAGACTGCTTTCGACACCTCCGTGTCCAAGAGCTTCACGAACATGCTCGCCAAATCGTGCGTGGGGATCGCCCGTAGAAGCCGCAATACATCAAGAGCATCCTTCGCGTTAAGCCGGCGTTGTTCGAGTTCAGCGAGACGCTCCTGGATCTTATGGAGCTTCGACACCATCAGCGCAGTCGGACCGGCAACCGCCACTGGAAAAGCCCGCTTATCGGTTTCATCGAGGGCGCTGATGGTGGTCATGTTCTGATCGATCAGGGCCGCTTCGAGGCCGCGGGCTTTTTGAGCCACGTGCTTCGCATGGCCCACAAGCCGCGCGGCGCGGCTCCCAGGTCCGCCGACAGCTTCTGGAACCATCAGGTCCACTTCCACATTGGTTGGGACACCGCTGATATCACGGAATACCCCCCAGGAACCGACTCGTTTGCCGCGATGGAATCCGCCCGCGATCATCGCCGATTCAATTTCTGGGACTGGGTCTAACCGCGACGGATCAAGCGTGATGTCGGCGTCCGTCGTAAACTCGGCGACCGCAAGCTCGATTGCTCCTGTGTACAGGTAAATCGCCTGAGCGCCGACCAGGATAACAGCCTTCCGTTGCAAGCCCAGAGCTTCGAGCGCATCGAGCAGGACTCCGCGGGCAACAATGTACTGCCGATCAAATGCGCCAGACATGTTCGTTCTCGCGCATCCATTCGATCAGTGCCTCTGCCTCGTTTGGGCCTCTGCCCGGGCTACCGAGGAGATCCACTGCGATCTGACTAACTGCGGCGACCGTGATTCCCTTCTTCTGTGAAGTCCTTTGATAGACAACAGAGTCGAGGGGTTTTACCAATGCCATGTTAGCGCCCGCTTCCGCCGGCCGCATATCAAGATCGCGCGCTACGGAGGCAACGTCATCGGCATAGCATAGGAGAAGCCGGGTTGGTGAAACGGAGGCGAACTGCGCCGCCGCCCACGATCCGCTCACGGCATAACGCGCGGATAGTGTCGCTAACCGTTCCAAGACCTGCGTCATACCGCGCGGCGCCAGATACCAGGCCACGCGCGGGGGGTGAAACGGGGAATACTGCTGCGACCACCGGCGGATCAGGGCGGCCCAGTCCGTCTGGGTGATGGGCCCCCGCTTCTGGCGGGTGACGAGCGCTTCACGATCAAGGAGAGCGATAATCCGCGATGCATAGCCGGCGTCGACGCCCGCGCGCTTAGCCAATTCTCGCAGACCTACGGGGGGACGAAAATCACAAAGCGCGCGAACGATTCTGCCGGCCTTCGGGCCTTTGAGTGATTTCCGTTCGCGGGGTGTAGGGGCCGGATTCTGCACCGCCCCACTCGTCTCGATGAATAATCCAGGCGTCGAGAGAACGAGGCGGACGTTGCCGGTAAGGTCCGCGTAGCTGAATCCCCTGGCCTTGAGGCGTTCCTGCGCCCGTACGCTGATAAAAGGAGCCACGATCAAGACTTGCGGACTCGAAGGCGTACGCGGCGTAACCCTCAGAGAGGCAACGTCCTTTGGTTCTAGGTGCGCCTTCGCCTGAACCAGAACCGAACCTGCATTCCCGCGCGGTCCTCGGATCTTTAAGATGGCATCCACACACCTGTCCACGGCGCGGCGGTCGGTTGACCTCGTTCCAACGATGCGCCAGCCCGGCGGTAGTTTCTCAGCCAATTTCTGAACCAACGCCTCCAGGCTGTTGCCTAATATCGATATGTTGCCCACTCTGGGCAACATACTAATATAGACAACAACGGATCGTCAAGCGGACGCGCCGAAACTGTCGGCCTTATGGCGCTCGGTTACAAAGCGTCGGGGAAATATTTGCAACTCTAGACGTATTGTAAACTCCAGGGAATCAAAATACAGTCCCCACAAAGCCCCTGGAGGCGCTGGTGCCCATCGGAGATTCATCAAGCGGCCCTCACGCGGTAATGCAGATACGGCCGCTTCAACGCCACAGGCTTTCTGACAAGAAGAGGCAGAATCTCGGGCGGCAACGTTTTCACTAGGAGTGCTTCCAGGTAATCGCGCTTGCGGTACACCCAGGCGTCGGGGTTCGCTGGGTCCAGGTCGCGAAAAAAGGGCAGGCGCGAACAAAGGTGTTCCGGGTCGAATCCGGCCGACGAGAAAAAGTCGAAATCCTCCGAAACACGGTGTCCTACTGGAAGGGCCAGCCCCGTGCCTCCATAAAGGACAAAGTCCGCTGGCACCGCATCCAACTCCGGCCACAAGCGCCGTTTGTGCTCGGGCAGGATATCCAGCCTTGGCACGAACGATCCAGGCATCTCAGCAACCACGATACGGCTTTTCACACGCTTGCGCATTGATCAGCAGCGGCCTCGGATCTGCGGATCGAGGGGCGCACCCCTGCGTCCCAGCCACATTTCAGAATCCACCTGTTTCCGTTCCGAAGTTTCGACATTGGCTCTTTATCAGGTTCGATAAGCACAAACTCTCAACTCCCCAGAACGGCGTAACCAACCCGGCGCGGACAGCTTTTCCAGAGTTATGAGTTCCCGAGCCGGAACCTGATACTCTGGTTCGCAACAGCGTCTTGAGGTTCCTGATGTATGGAAGAAACCGCGGAGATCTGGGATCGTTTTCGGGCCCGGTTGCAGAGCGATGACATCGTTCTGATGCGGCAGATCCGCGAACTGCTTGCGCTGCCGTCGGCGCAGGCGGCCGCCATGCTGTCGGAGCAAACGTCCCTAAACGGCGCCGCACTACGGAATCTTTGGGCGCTCCTGGTATCTATCGAATTCAGTGCGGCACGCCAGTATCAGTCCGTTATTTCAGGCCAGCGCGCTTCCGGATCGAGTGGGGTAAACGCCTCGGAATTGATGACGCGGTACGACCGCAGCGCGCTTCTGGCTAAGCGGGCAAAAGAGCGGCTCCTCGAACTCGGCATGGACACCGACTCCTCGACCTCCGCCTCTCGCGAAAAGCAGAACCGCTATGTGACCTTGCTTGCCGAGCTTTCGAAATTCAAGGCGGACTCGCCGGCCTTGGTCTGGACCGCGGAAACGAGTGCCGCCTGCGAGCGGCTGGCAGCACAGCTCGAATTGCTGCTTGACTCCGAACCGCCCGATTACCTGCGGGACGACATCCTGGAGGCGGTCGCGACCATCCGGGAAGGGATTGCGGACCAACGCAATGCGGCAGGTGAGCTGGACGCCGCGACGGATTGTTATGTGAGGGGCGCCGCTGTTTGGGACCAGACCGGCAAGGCGCAGACGGGCCGGGCGTGCCGGCTCAAGCTGATCGCGATGATTCGGCGGCTTGCCGCCGATTTCGACAAGACGATTCAGGAACTGACCGCAATCCTGGAACGCTTTCCGGCTGCGCCAATGGCGCGCGCCGAAATACGCGTGGAATTGGCGCAGACCTACGCGTCGGTGGACGATGTCTATGCAATGAACGCGGAGCTCAAGGCGGTCGGCCAGGAACTTGCCTCACTGAACTACACAGTTCCCGATCCGGACGATCCGGAGAGCGCCCTGACCCACTGGATGGAACTTGCCGGGAAGACGTGCGCGGGTCCGCAGGAGTTTGAAGCGCAGTTGATGGGCCTGGTGGCGCTTTATGCGGCAATTTTTGCAATCCGGGGGAGCGCGGAAAGAGACGAGAAGAGGGCATCGGAATATCATCGGGCAGCCACTCGCTTTGCCCGGCTTGGAGAGGAGATGACCGCGCAGGCACAAGCGGTGCTGGTTGCACAGAGCCAGGAGCGTGCGGCCTTCTATGCCGAGTTCAGCGGCCAGCCAGCGCCTTTCGAACCATTGCGGCCGCCCGCCGATCGGGAAGCGGAGCGTTTGGCTGCGTTGCAACGGCTCGACCAAAGGATGGAAGAACTTCGCGCCGAGATCGCCCGGCTGGAGGAAGGGACATCACGGGACGATCTGCTCGGGGAAGCCAGGGAAATCGAACGGGACGCGCAACAGCAGGGTTTTCGGGCAGTTTACGCAGCCGCTTTGCTCCTCGAGGCGGATCTCCATCAGACGGCGCAGCGTTACGATGAGGCGATTAGGGCCGCGCGTACATCGTTCGAGGTGCCGCGCGAGGCCATCCGCGATTTGACGATTGGGCTGTGGGCGCTGGATCGGATCATCAGCGCGAACATGGCCCGGCGCGACGACGCCGCGATTTCGGCGGCATGCGGTGAGGCAATCGAGTTGCTGGAGCGCCACCGTTACGACATTAACGCGCCTTATTCCCAGAGTGCGTACCTGCAAAATCGCGCGCGCTACTATGCGGTAGGAATAACGGCAGCCTACCGCTGCGATGATTTCGACACGGTGCTGGAGCGTGCGGACCTTTCCAAGGCGGGTGCGGGTCTGCGTCATCCGGGACCGGGCGGCGGCGCGGATACCGAACAGCTCAGAACGATGTTCGAAGCGGTTTCCCGCGAAATCGAGAAATGCCGGGCGGCGGGCGGCCAGGAGGCGCTTCCGGCACTTGCCGACCGGCGCAGGGTGCTCTGGGATCTGCTGGCCATTTCGCGTGCCCGATCCCGAGGACACATCGATTCACAGCCGCTGACCATCCAGATCCTGGCCGCGTCGCTCGATGAGGACGAAGCGGTGGTTTACTACTACTGGCTCGGATCAACCACCCTGCTCATCGCCGCTTTCGATCGCTCGCGGCACCTCATTATCGACAAGAAATCGATAGCACCCGAGGACCGGCGGCAACTGGAGGTGTTCGCAAGCTTCGTGCAGTCTCTGCGGGGCGCACACGGCTACCTGGACCGGGCGGGCCGGTTTTCCCCGCTGCTCCTGCCGGACAGTATCAAGCCTGTGCTCACGGGGAAGAGGAGGCTGCTGTTGTCGCCTCATCGCATGCTGCATGCGCTTCCTCTGCACGCGCTGAGGTTCGACGGCGAGTACCTGATCCGCCAATTCGCCGTCACCTACATCCCGAATCTCGGGTGTCTGGTGCGGACGTATCGTGCCGCGGCGGAGCAGCGGGTGTTCGCCGCCGGGGTCCGCGAGTTCCATGTACCTGGCGAGAGCCTCAATCTACTGGAAGAGAGCGATGCAGAGGTCGAGTCGGTGCGCCGGGCGTACGGTGACCGCGGAATCGCTGTGGAAACGCTCGATTCGCCGCTGGCGACCACGGGCGAACTGCGCCGGAGGGAAAACGACGGGTCCTTGAGCAAGTTCACCTGCCTGCACCTGGCGACGCACGGCGCGGACGTCCTGGGTGACAATCCGATGGAGGCGCATCTGTGGCTTCGCGACGGACGGCTGGACGGATTGGAGATTGCCAACTGGCGCCTGAACGCGGAACTGGTGGTGCTGAGCGCGTGTCATTCGGGGCAGCGTACGATTGCCTTCCGCGGGATGAGCGAAGTTGCGGGCGATGATATTTTCGGGCTGCAGGCCGCGTTCTTCACAGCGGGTGCGGCCCGAGTGATGGGGGCGCTGTGGCCTGTGGAGAGCCTGGTGGCAAGTCAGTTGATGGAAGCGTTCCACCGTTTCCGTGCGGCGGGTGAAGCTCCGGAGTCGGCGCTGCAGCGAGCGATGGTGGACCATCTTGATCACGCTACGTTGCAAAGCCGGAAGACATATTACTGGGCGCCCTTTTACATTGCAGCGATCGCGCGGCCACCCCGTGCGGGCGCCTGAACGAGGAGGAGGATTTTGTCATGGCCGAGATTGAGCTTCATTTTGAATTTGCCAAAGACGCGGACCTGGAGCAGGCGGCCGCGTTGATTCGGGACCGCATCTCCGCTCTCGACGCGGTTCAGCAGGTTGACAGCATGCAGGAAAAGCCCCGCCTGACTGGTCTGGAGATCGCCGGGGCAATCGCGGTGACGATTCAAATCGTGCAAGGCACCCAGCAGTTGATCGCGAAGATTCGAAAACTGATCCCCGAAGTTCAAGGGCTGATCCGGGAGGTCAAGGGGTTGCGCCAGGTGACGGTTGAGGTTGGGGCGAAGCGGGTGCCGATACACGCTGTGGGCGATGCCGAGGTGAGGCAGATCGCGGAAGAGCAAGAGGACAGT
>Ga0335079_10011446_pt1 | contig 10109 bp, 5 predicted proteins | sample Lox_Sample_33_FD_206719 | JGI IMG/M metagenome (GOLD analysis project Ga0335079, IMG submission 206719) | Soil microbial communities from Loxahatchee National Wildlife Refuge, Florida, United States - Lox_Sample_3.3 | ecosystem: Environmental > Terrestrial > Soil > Wetlands | place: USA: Florida...
GGCGTCTTCATCCGGCCGGTCGAGAATGTCGCGGTTGTAGACCAGGCTGAGGTGCAGCGTGTTCTTAGTGGAGAGATTGTAGTCGAAAGTGCCGGTCAGGTTATCGCGGGTACGGTCGTCGCGCACGTTGAACTGGTAGCCGGCGGTATTGCGCAGCAGGGAAGCGCTGGAATCACCCTTATTGAAATTGTTGATCGTCGTGGGGACCTGCGCCAGCAGTGCCTGCATCACGGAGTTGGCCTGCACACCCATCAGGGTTAGCAGGTTCGTCGTGGTGGGCTGGCCGTTCACTAGGTACGTGAAGTTTCCGCTGCGCGCGCCCGGCGTGAGCACTGTGTAATTCTCGGATGTTTGCTGCTTCTGCCGATAGGCCTCGTAGTTGACGTAGAAGAAGAGTTTGTCTTTAATGATGTGCCCACCCAGCGTGCCGCCGATCTGGTTCTGGTTGAGAAACGGATTCGCCACACCAGCCTGGTTATTGAAGAACGAATTGGCGGCGAAATCGCTGTTGCGGTTGGACCAGTATCCCTTGCCGTGAAACTGATTCGTTCCGGAGGGTGTTACGAAGGTCACCTGGGAAGAGCCGCCGTTGGTGGAAGCATCGGCATTGGACGAAGAAACGGTCACTTCCGCCACCTGGTCGAGCAACAGCAGGTTCGGCAAGAAGTCCATGTCGTTCTGGCGGATGAAATTGTCCTGAATGTTCACGCCGTCCAGGGTCACGTTCACAAAACTGGAGCGCTGCCCGTTTACGGTGGTATTGCCGCGGGCGTCGTTGATGCCGGCCTGAGTTTGCAGGAAACCCAGCGGGCTGCGGTTCATGGTGGGCAGATCCTGAATCTGCGTCTTGGTGATGGTGGTGGAGACGTCGGAGCTGGTAGTTTGCACCGTATTGGCGGACTCGGTCACTTCCACCGATTGCGACGTTGTGCCGATGGCCAGCTTCACTGCCGGCACGTCCACGGTGCGGCCCGGCAGAACCTCCAGCCCGTTGACGACCACCTTGAGGAATCCGCTCGCTTCCACGATCAGGTCATAGGTATTGGGCGACACCGAGGGGATGGTGAACGTCCCGGAAGGTCCGGTTTTGGTGGAAAATGCGTCCGCGCCGGCACCGGCCAACCGCAAGCTTACAGCGGCGCTTGGAACGGCGGCGCCGGAGGGATCCGTCACCGTGCCGGTGACCGTACTGGTCACCTGCGCGTTCAACGAGAAGAGCGTGAGCAGCAGCGCCAAACACAAAGCGAGTGAATGGAATCGAGACATAAACACCTTTCCGCAGAAACAAGCCGCAGAGAATTCGAATTTGATGCGCATGCCTGGCCGAAGTGCCGCCGGACGACGGGGCGGACGCACCAGGACAGACCAACCTCTTTGAGGAGAATTGCCACAAGTCTAACCGGATTGCACTGCCTAGGTCAAGTTAATGAGGTCCGAATTTGCATGAATTGACCGAAAAGGCAGATAAGAGGGTAATCAGGAGGTATAGAACAATGAGGCGGGCAGCCGTGGCTGCCCGCCTCAACTGAGTGTGCTCGCCTAGAAGTCGAATCGCAGCGCCAACTGCATGATTCTGGGATTGTTCACCGTGGCGGTGATCTTCCCAAACGTCTGGGCAGTAGACAGGCTGAGCTGCGGGTTGGCGAAGTCCGGATGGTTGATCAGGTTGTATGCCTCAGCGCGGAACGACACCGATTTGTGCTCGGTGATGGCGAACCGCTTCACCATCGACATATCGATGTTGAAGAATCCGGGACCGCGGAAGGTGTTGCGGCCCGAAGTACCGATTGTGCCGGCTGCCGGCATGGTAAAGGCGGCGATTTCGGCGGCGGTGAAGTAATAAACGCCCGGCCCGATGCCATTATTCGATGTCATTACGCCGCCGATGTTCCGGCCCCCCGTATAATCGCCCCAGGTATTGGCCGCGGCCGGCCCGGTTTGCCGCCCCGAACTGACGGTGAAGGGAGAGCCGCTCTCCCAAATCCACAGGCCGCCCACGTCCCATCCGCCTATGAGCGTGTTGGCCCACTTCGGCATGGTGCCGCCGAACATGTGGCCCTTGCCGACGGGCAGGGAGTAAATCGCGTCCATGGTAAAGGCGTGCGGAATATCGAAATTCGAGCGGCCGCGCGCCAGCGCTTCGTTGAAACTGTCGATGGGAGCGGCAAAACCGTTGCCTTCACCTCCAGTGGCGGTTGACTGGTCGTTATCGATGGCTTTGCTCCACGTGTAGTTGGCATTCAGCCGCAGCGACTGGAACTGGCGGCTCAAACGTACCTGGAGCGAGTTGTATTCCGAGCGGCCGTCGTTGTTTCCGAACAGCACACTTTGGAATTGCGGGAAGTTGCGGAGGTAGAACTGTGAGATGTTGGCCGCCGCGTACTTGGTGTAGTTGTTGACGTCGATGGTATTGGCCGCCGTCCCCACCTGGCCGGTAGAGAAGGTGCTTGAGCCGATAGTGGAAATCGCCGTGGCAGCCGAGCCGAAGATGGACACAATTGGATTGGTCAGCGGAATTGCGCCCGTGTTGTTGAGGTTGGCCGCAATCTGGTTGAAGGCTTGCAGAAAGCCATTGGTGTAGATGTGCGATTGGTTCAGGTTGGTTTCATAGAACAGCTTCACGCCGCGGTTGCCCACATAGCCCACGTCGAGAATGGTGTTCTTGGCGATCTGCCGCTGCACGTTGATGTTCCACTGCTGCACATAGCCGTTCTTCAGGTTCGGATCTACCAGGTCCAGGGTGGTGAACGAGCGCGTCGCCGGAAGCGTTAAGACGGGAGCTGCCGGCTGAGGTGTTGCCGGCGCACCGGAGCCAATCCGCACGTCGCTTCCCGCCGCCGTATTCGGGTACACGTTGACACTCTGCGAGAAACCGGGCGTCGAGCCATCCACCGAGCTGGTGGCCGCGCCGATGATGCGGTCGTTGAAGATTCCATAACCGCCGCGGATGGACGTCTTGGCGTCGCCTTTCGGATCCCAGGAAAAGCCGAATCGCGGAGCGAAACTGTGCCAGTTGTTGGCCCACCACTTGGTGGAAGGCTGGATCGTGAGGCTGTCCGTCTGGCCCGCGGTGTTGAAAACATTCTGCGGCGTGATGATTCCCTGCTGCGCGTTCGATTCGGTCGGCACGGGGAAGAACTCCCAGCGGAGACCGAAATTGAGCGTCAGCCTGGGGGTTACTCTCCAATCGTCCTGGCCGAAGAAACCGTACTCGTGGAACAGGAAGTTGCGCACGCGCGGTGTGCCGGCCTGCTGGAACGTCGATAGATTGCTGTAATAGGTCTGCGTCACCGATGAGATGCGGCCCAGCAGGTCGTTGTACATGCTTTGGAACTTCGTGAGATCGGCGGAAGCGATGCTGCCCGGCGGATTCAAGCTGGCGGCCGGCACGTTGCTGTTGGCGGTGCTTAGCGATACGTTCGGATAGATACCCGCATCGTTATAACCGTACTGCGTCGTGAAGCGGACCTGGCCGCCGAATTTGAAGGTATGGTTTCCGTGGACCTTGGTCAGGTTGTCGGTGTATTCATTCACCGGTGAATTGCGGCCTTGCGGAAAAGCCGTAAGAATCGGCGTCGTCCAGGTGTTGAAGCTGACCATCGCATTCGCCTCGCGTTCCGGCCTTACGAAATCTACCGTCGCGCTCTGATGGCCGTAGCGGAATTCGTTGACCGTGGTGGGAGACAGCGTCCAATCCCAGCCGCCCGCCACGCCCCAGCGCTTGCCTCCCTGGGTGCCGGGGTCAAGGCCCGGAATGACGTTCTGCGCGCCGTTCAGCGAGTCGACCGCCGTATTGCGCTGCCAACTGGTGCGCTCGAAGATGTGCATGCGGTCGTTGAGGTTGTAATCCACGCGGATGGTGAACTGATCTTCCAGGCTGCCATTGGGAAAATTGAACAGATAGCCGGCGGAGTTCAGACCGTCGCCCACGGTAGTGTTATTCGGTTCCGGATACAACTTCATCAAGGCGGCAACGGTCGGATCGATTCCCTTGTGCAGCGGGTCAGCGTTGATGACGTTGTATTGCTGCACGGCGGTGCTCCCCGGCGGAATCCACTCGAAGATGCCCTGCCGCGCGGTGTCGGTGGGAACGGTGGTGTTCTGCACGCCCTGCGCGTGCGTGCGGCGGCCCTGATAATTGCCGAAGATGAAGAGCCTGTTGTGCTTGATCGGTCCACCCATGGAACCGCCATAAATATTCTGGATCAGCACGGGTATGGGAACCACCGGCGTCGCCGCGTTGTTGAAGAAGTCATTGGCGTTGAAGTCGCGGTTGCGGATGTAGTCGAAAAGATTGCCGTGGAAATTATTTGTGCCGCGGCGCGTGACGAGCTGATTCTGCGCGCCGGCGCTGCGTCCATATTCGGCCTTGCCGCCATCGGTTACTATGCGTGTCTCTTCCACTGAATCCGTGTTATTGGCGGTGAGCGAAAGACCCATGCGCGGCGCCACCGAGTCGTTCACGTCGATGCCGTCGAGCGTGTTGTTGTTGCTGCCCTGCCGCAGCCCGTTCACGTGTGCGAAGCTATAATCCGCTCCGCTGGCCGAACCGTTCGCCTGCGGATTGATCTGTACGCCCGGCTGAAGAATCGAGAGCGTGATGGGCGTGCGCGCCAACTGCGGCAAGCTCACCACTTCCGAAATCGTGACCACCTGCGATACTTGCGAATCGGTGGTCTGCACGGTCACCGTATTGGCCTCTACCTCGACCACCTCGGTCATCTGGCCCACCTCCAGTTTGACGTCCTGCGAGATGTTTGCGGCCGCGTCCAACTGGATATTGGACACCACGGCCTTGCTGAATCCGGGCGCTTCCACCGTCAGCGTATAAGATCCAGGCTGCAACGCGGGCAGCACATAGTCTCCGCTCGCATTGGAGCTGCTGTCGGTTCTGAGCCTGGTTTCGTTCTGCACGGCGCTGATCTTGGCGTTTGGCACCACGGCGCCGGAGCTATCGTGAACCGTTCCAATCAGTCGCGCGGTTTGCGTTTGTCCGAAGCACAGGATGGCTGCGAGCAGGAGCAGCGCAATCGGGGCGAAATTTCGGAATCTGCGAATTACTGGCATACTTAGACCTTTCTTTCACGCGAAGGAACCAAACTCCAGATCACGAACGTGATTGCAAAGACGGCGGCTGGCGCGCGCCACTCGTCCCGTCTAGATCCAAACGCGTAATACGGTATTATTTGAGCCCCGGCTTTCGACAAGAAAACTCAGGCGGCAGCCGTGCGGCCTAACCTCGTTACCGGTTTACGCCAGTATACAAGGCAGCCGTACCCAATACAAGATATTTAGACATTAAAATATCGATGTCTTGTTGGCGCTACGCCCTCTGAAGTCCCGTTCAGTTACGCACCACTTACTGGTTGTGCTCTACCAGAGGCCCACCAGTTTCCACCACCACATGCCGATGCCCAGCCAGATGGCGAGGTTGACCAGAGAAATCAGGAAACCCAACCGCCACCAGGTCCCCTGGCCCACATAGCCCGCGCCGAAATAGACCGGCGCCGAGCCCGTGCCGTAGTGCGTCAGTCCGGCGTTCAGGTTCGAGAAATAAGCCAGTGGAAGCGCTGCCAGCAGCGGGGGAACCCCGCCGGCGAGCGCCGCGGCGAGGAATCCCGGGTAAAGGGCCATGATATGCGCCGTCATGCTGGCGAAGGTGTAGTGGATATAGAGGTACGCAATTACCAGTCCGATCAGCACCATACCCCATGACCAGCCGCTCATGCTGTGGAACAGGCCGTTGGAAAAGAACTTAATTACGCCGGCTTCGTTCAGGGCGTCGGACATCATCAATAGGGTGGCGAACCAGATCAGCGCATCCCAAGCTTTCCTCTCCGCCAGCAGATCCTCCCACGTCAGCACCTGGGCCAGCAGGATGGCTGAAACACCGGTCAGGGCGACAAAGGTGTTGGAAATGCCGTGCCAGGGCGACGTGACCCAGCCGATCATCACGCCCAGCATGATGGCTACCAGCCAGCGCTCGTTGCGCGACATCGGCCCCATGCGCTCGAGCTCGCGCCGCGCCAGCTCGCGCGCCGGGTGGACGTTGCGAATCTCGGGCGGATCGAGGCGGTAAATGAGATACGGCACGGCCACCAGAGTGAGCACCCCGGGTACGATGGCGCCGATGAACCAGCGCATCCAGGTAAGCTCGACGTGTGCGATTTTCAGGGCGAATTCAGCCATCACCGCATTGGCGGCCATGCCGGTGAGGAACATAGCCGAAGCGGTGTAGGTGGCGTGAAACGCCGTCAGCATGAGAAACGAGCCCATTCGCCGCGCGGTGGGGCCGGCCTCGGAGCCGAAAGCCACCGCCACGCTGCGGGCCATGGGGCAGATGATGCCGCCGCCGCGCGCGGTGTCGGACGGGATGAAAGGGGCGAGTACCGCGTCGGCCGCCGCCAGCGAATATCCGAGAGTGAGCGGCGTGCGCGCAAACATGCGGATGAACAGATACCCGACGCGCGTGCCGAAGCCGGTCGCGGTCACCGCGCGGGCGAACAGAAAAGCGGAGAAGATCAGCCAGACTGTGACGTTGGCGAACCCGGAAAACAGTTTCGCGGCTGGCAGCGTCCGCGTCAGCGCCAGCACCGTGATGGCCACCAGCATGGTGACTCCCATCGGGACCGGCTGTGCCACCAGCGCGACGATGGTTGCCAGGAAAATGCCCAGCAGCCGGCACTGCATGGTGTCGAGGCCTGGAATGGTGAACCAGAAGAGCAGCAGGCCGGGCAGCAGCACCACGATCCATCGCCACCAACTGGTCGCCGGGCGCGCCTGAAGTCTGTCCTGGACGGTGGCTGACATAAAGGATATTGTAGCGGCGGGCTGACCGGCGGCAAGACCGCCGGCGTTACGCGTGCGCCATCACTTCTTTGACGCGCTCCGCCAGGGCGGCGGCAGTGTACGGTTTCTGAATGAAACCGGCCAGTCCTTTGCCCGCGAAGCGCTGCACGGCTTCCACCTCGTTGTATCCGCTGGTCAGCAACACGCGCACTCCCGGGTTGATGGTCTGCAGCCCGCGCAAGGCCTCCTCTCCGCTCATCACCGGCATGGTGAGGTCCAGCAGCACGAGGGAGATTCCTGGCTCGCGTTGGTAGATCTCGATGGCTTCGTGGCCATCGCCGGCCAATAGCGTGCGGTAGCCGTAACGCTCCAGGGCATGGCTGGCGGTGCGGCGCACTACCTCTTCGTCGTCTACGACCAAGACGGTCCCACTCCCGGCCAGGTCTCTTACTTCCCCGGCAGGCTCAGCGGCGGCTGCTTCCTTGGATATCGGGAAGAGCAGCTTGAAGGTGGTCCCGCGCCCCGGCTGGCTGTAGACCTTCAGCGCGCCGGAATGCGCGCGCACAATACCCAGCACGGCGGAAAGTCCCAGGCCGCGGCCGGCAAACTTGGTGGTGAAGAAAGGATCGAAGATCTTCTTCAGGGTCTCCTCGCTCATGCCGCAGCCGGTGTCGTGCACTTCCAGCATCACGTAATTGCCGGGCTGTAGCAGCTCGGCGGAGCTCGACAGGGTTTCGAGATACTGCTGGTCCACGGCCTGCGCGCCGGTGCGCACCAAAACCGTCCCTCCCTCCGGCCCGATTGCCTCCGCTGCGTTGATTACCAGATTCATCACGATCTGCTGCATCTGTCCCGGATCGCTGTAGATCGCCGGCACGGGCTCGAGTTGGAGCCGAAGCTGAACGGTCTTCGGTATGGAAGTCTGCACCAGGCCGCTGAGTTCCTTTACCAGGCCCGGCAGATCGATGTTGCGCATCACGAACCGGCCCTTGCCGGCATAGGCCAGAAGCTGGCGCGTGAGATCGGCTGCGCGTTCGGCGGCGCGCATGACTTCTTCCAGCAGGACATGATTGGGATTGTGCTCCGGAACGCGGTCCAGCGCCAGGCTGGCATTGCCCAGAATGCCGGTGAGCAGGTTGTTGAAATCGTGCGCCACGCCGCCGGCCAGCACACCGAGGCTCTCCAGTTTCTGCGTATGGCGAAGCTGCTCCTCGATGCGCCGGCGCTCGGTGATATCGCCGTTGATTTCCAGCCAGCCGAGCGTTTCTCCAACCGCTCCTAAACGCGCGGCCCAGCGGCTGGCCACGACCAGGCGCGAACCGTCTTTGCGCGCGTGCACCAGCTCGCCCTCCCAGTGTCCACGCTCGGAAGCTTTGCGTTCGATGTTCGCCAGCGGCTCGGGAAACTGTGTTTGCAGCAGTTCGTGGACTACGGCGCCCCGAGCCTCCAGGCGCGAGTAGCCGTACATCTGCTCGGCGCCGCGGTTCCAGAAGCGGATCCGCTTGTCGCCGTCGATCGACAGGATGGCTTCATGCGCCAGATCGAGTAGTTGCGCCTGCTCGCGCAAGTCGTCGTCCGCGCGGCGGCGCGCGGTGACGTCCACGATCACGCCGCTGATGTGCGCCGGCTCTCCACTGGGACCGCAGTGTGTCTTGGCCGCCGCCCACAGCCAGTGCACACTGTCATCCGGCCAGACGATGCGGAACTCCAGCGACCGGCTCCCTTCCGCCATGGTGGCGCGCAGCTCGCGATCGACCGCTTCGCGGTCCTCCGCATGCACATGCCGCAAGAGCGTTTTGTAGTCCCAATGCGGCAGCGGCTCACGATAGCCGAACAAACGATCGTGATTGGGCGAGCGTGTGGTCTTGCCCTGCTGTATGTCGTAGTCCCAATATCCGATGTCGGCGGAGTCCAGCACGAAGCGCAGACGGTCTTCGGCCTGTCGCTTCTCCAGCGCCGAGAGCAGCAACTCCTCCGAGCGGGCGCGCACCCGGCGCTCCAGCTCTCGCGCCTCGCGGCGCAGATCCGATTCGCGGCGGCGGTAGAAACTGCCGATATAACTCACCACCAGCGAAAACGCGATCAGCAGGCCCAGCCGGAGAGCGTCGAAGCCCCTGGCGGCGCGCAGCACGATCAGGTGTGGCACTACGAGAGTGATCAACAGGCAGAACAGGATGCCGGATCCGTATCCCACCCAGGCGGAAACCAGATACACGGCGAAAACCCCGAATACGAAAACCAAGGCGGGGAACAGCGGGAGAGGAACTCCGAAAATGTGCTGCGCAGCCGCGATGCTTGCCGTAATCAGGGCGACGCCGAGAAGTGGAAAGGCATACGGCTGAATCCAGCCGGGGAGCCGGCGCGGGCCGCGCACAAGGTCGCGAATTCTGCTACCAGGGGATGACATCTTTCCGGATTCGGTACCAGTAATACGGTACCAATCGGACCTTGAGGGTTACGGCTGTACTGTTAAGTTTCGTACGTTTCCAGCAGGCTGCCGCGCTCCAGAGCGAGCAGCCGCTGCTTCAGCGGAAGACCGCCTCCATATCCCACCAGCTTGCCGCCCGCGCCAATCACGCGGTGGCAGGGCACTACGATGGGTACGGGATTGGCTCCATTGGCCGCACCCACGGCGCGCACCGCGGAGGAGGCGCCGATACCGCGGGCAATCTCGCTGTAGCTGCGCGTTTCTCCGTAGGGAATCTTAAGCAGCTCTTGCCAGACGCGCTGTTGGAAGGGTGTGCCCGCCAAGTCCAGAGTGAGATCGAAATGCCGCAGATCGCCGGCGAAATAAGCACGCAACTGGCGTTGGGTTTCCAGCAGCAGGCGGTGGGATGGGTTACCCTGCCCGGCGACTGCCGTATGCGGTGGAAACTCGATGGCTCGCAGTCCGGCCTCGCCGGCCGCCAGCCGCAGCTCAAGCCCGCCAATCCGGGTTGTCATCCACTCCACCATGTTCTTCTTTATCGCCTCAGCAGCCACAGAATCAGTGAAAGCACGACACTCAACAGGATACAGGTGACCAACGGGAAGACGAACACCCAGTTCCTGCCGCGGACCACGATATCGCCGGGAAGATGTCCCAATTTCAGCGGCAGGCGCTCCGCCAACGTGAGTAGCAGGCCGGCGGCAATCAGCACCACGCCAGCCGCGATCAGCATGCGGCCGAGCCCCATGAAATCATTGTAGCGGCAGCGGCCGGCGAACGGTTTCACACACCGGCAGGCGGATTGCAGCTTTTCCCGGTAATGCCCACGAGAAAACGTGCCACCAGCGCGCGGCTGGCGCACCACAAGCCGCACAGTTTCATGTTCGCCACC
>Ga0335079_10011449_pt1 | contig 10109 bp, 8 predicted proteins | sample Lox_Sample_33_FD_206719 | JGI IMG/M metagenome (GOLD analysis project Ga0335079, IMG submission 206719) | Soil microbial communities from Loxahatchee National Wildlife Refuge, Florida, United States - Lox_Sample_3.3 | ecosystem: Environmental > Terrestrial > Soil > Wetlands | place: USA: Florida...
TTCTTGCCCCCGAGTTCCTTGTCAACTTTGATCTCGATCGGCAGGCCGTGGCAATCCCAGCCCGGGACGTAAGGAGCGTCGAATCCGGCCATCGTCTTCGACTTCACGATGAAGTCTTTCAGCGTCTTGTTGAGCGCCGTGCCCATGTGGATGGGTCCGCTGGTATAGGGTGGGCCGTCGTGCAGAACGTAGCGGGGCGCGCCTTGGCGGGCATGGCGGATGCGGTCGTAGATCCGCATCTGCTCCCAGCGTTCGAGCATCTTGGGCTCGTTCTGAGGCAAGTTGGCCTTCATGGGGAAGGCGGTCTGGGGCAGATTGATGGTCTTTTTCAGTTCCAGCGGCAACGCAGTGGGCCTTTCCAAATGATTGAATCTTTTCATTATAGGGATGGCGGGACGGGAACGTCTATGTGGGGGCTCGTCTGCAAACTGATGATAGAATTCCTTCGCGCTTGCCAGTGCGTCATTGCATTTCCAAGGAGTGCCTATGACCACGGCAGCGCCCACCAAGAACAATTCCTCGCACGTCCTGGAACTGGAAACTGCGCTGGGCAGAATTCACGCGCAGATCGAAACGATCCAGAAGCGCTTGAAGGATCTCGAGAGGTTCCACGATCCCGATTCTTTGCCCTACCTCACCTTCAAGCCTGTCACCAGGATTGAAGACCTCGCCGCTCCGCGTGTGCCTCTGAGAACCGCCCTGCGTGACGACATCAAAAAATTGCAGGAGCAGGCCGAGGCTTTGCAGGCCGACCTGCAGGCGGCACGACACAAGCAACAAGCGCCCGCGACTCACCACCCACACCCACACCGTCCGCCGGTACACCACGGAGCGATCCACGGCAGTCCGGGTCAGGCGGGGACGGTGACGCCTCAAAGCGCCCCTGTCCCTATAGGAACGGCGGCTGCAACGCCGGTTGATCCGGAAATTCAAAGGCTTGGCGATATCGCCGAAAGAACGCTCGACCAGAGGCTGGCGGCCTTGAAAGCCAGCTCGTCGTTCGACAACATGCACGACGTGATCGAGTCCATGAAGGAGCTCTCTCTGATCGGCAGGGACAGCGAACGGGCTTGGATTGCGCTTCAATCGGCGGCCGGGAAACGCGTGAACTTCGCCGTAAATATCCTGCGATCGGACTGCACTGAGCGCAACATCGCAATGGTGTTGATGATCACCAAAGAGGCGGCGTTATTGGGCAATGAGGACGCCTCCCAGGGCGGAATCAAGGCCGCCGCCGATGCAACCATCACGTTGCGGAAGCAGTCCGAACATAAGTTTCGCACGGCTCCAACCCTGGAGAACTTACGGGCACTCCTCAACGCCGGAGCCAACCAGAGCATGCTCAATGGCGACGCCATTCCGTTGGATAATCCACCCGGCTTACCCTTGGTTCGCGCCGGAATGTTCCATACCGTCAAGCCGGGGGAAACCTTGCAGCAGATTTCTCAACAGTATTTCGGCAGTCCCGGCTGGTGGGATGTGATTGTTTTCAGGAATATCGAGAAGTTCCATGGCTTCCCCGACCCCAACAAGATCCCACCCGGAACCCTGTTGAAGATCTCGTAGCAGCGGCATCTCGCAGTCCGCAGGAAGGACATGTCTTTCCGGGGGTTACCTTCCGTATGTAAATGCACTGTCGGAACCGCCAAACTAGAGTTACAATTTGTGAACGTAGAAGAAAAGTAGCCCGGTATGTCCGTGGGGGCAGCCGAACAGATACCTTCATCCACAAAATCGGGCGGAATCGGAAGCAACTTGTCAGGGGTGTGGCTCATCTGTGTAAGGGGCAGGGATCAGGGAAGTTAGAGCACACCGCAGCCAGCGCATCCAGACGGGAAATATGGGATCCGAAGAAATCACGACGAACCCTCCGGCCAGCGAGCCGGAGCTGCACCTGCTGATTACGGACAAGCAATTCGGAGAGCCTCTGTACAAGTCTCTGTTTCGCGAGCTGGACGAGTTCTTCTTCCCCAAGAAACTCCCGCCTCTGAAGCTGGAGTCGAAGCCGGAGCCGGTGAAGGACATCTGGGGTTTCTATTCCTACTGGAAGGCAGGACTAGCGGGCGCCTTTGGCTATTACGGATTGATCGCGCTCGCCATCGTACTGGCAGTCCTCGTGGGACGGCGGGTGGTAGCGGCGGCCTCGCCGGCAAAAGTGACTGTCGCGCTGGTCGACCCGGCAGATCTCCCACCGCTCAAGCCGTCAAAGACGCAAGTAGGAGGCGGTGGCGGGGGCGGCGATCGAGATGTCCTCGAAGCCACCAAGGGTAAAGCGCCGAAGTTTTCCATGCAGCAGATCACACCGCCGGTCGTGGTGGTGCGGAATGAGCACCCCAAGCTGACGGCTGAGCCGACGGTGATTGTCCCACCGCAGGTGCAGCTGGCGTCGAACAACATGCCGACCCTGGGCGATCCGATGGCGCATGCCATTCTGCCCTCGAACGGGACGGGCTCCGGTGGCGGCATTGGATCGGGCAGCGGTGGGGGCGTGGGATCGGGCAAGGGCCCGGGACTTGGTCCTGGAGAAGGCGGCGGCACTGGCGGCGGTATTTTCCATGTGGGCGGCGGGGTTTCTCCGCCAGTCGCAATCTACAAGCCTGACCCAGAGTTTTCCGAGGAGGCCCGGAAAGCGAAATACCAGGGTGTGTGCCTGTTGGGCTTGGTTGTGGGAACCGACGGCCGTCCGCGGAATATTCGCGTGTTGAGCAGCCTTGGCATGGGTCTCGACGAAAAAGCGATTGAAGCGGTCAAGAACTGGAAGTTCGAGCCCGCGATGAAAGAGGGCCATCCCGTGAATGTAGAGATCGCGGTCGAAGTCGAGTTCCACCTGTACTGAGAATCGAAAAAAAGATCTTATGAGAGACGTTGCCTGGCAACGTCTCTTTTTGTTTTTGGGCCAGGCGCAATGGGCGGGAGATTATTGCGCGCGGGGACGAGACGTCCCCGCCACAGCCGGCGAGACGTCGGCGTTACGACAAGACGCGACGCAGGATCGCGTAATGCTGGATTACGCGCGTGCGGAATCCCAGGCGTTCGTAGAGAGCGATGGCGCGGGCATTGTCTTTGCGCACGTGGAGAAATGGCGTCTCGCCGCGCTGTCGAATCCGCCGCATGACTTCATTCATCAAGACTCCAGCATAGCCATTGCCCAGATGATGGGGATGCGTGCAGACCGCGCTGACCTCGGTGTATCCCGGAACCTTTAAACGTTCGCCAGCCATCGCGACCAGTTTCCCCTCTCTGCGAATTCCGAGATATGTACCCAGCTCGTGCGTACGCGGGCCAAACGGACCGGGCTTGGTGAGCTTCGTGAGTTCGAGCATGTCGGGCGAATCTTGAGGGCCGAGTTCGATCAGGTTGGATAGTGAATCCGCGGTCTGGTGGGACGCCGCTCCGTTTTCGCAGACCATCTGCAGCAAGGGCGCGCCGCCGCGAGATTCCCATTCGGGGCGAGGTTCGTAGGGAGTGTCAAGGAATACTGCGACCGAATCGTTCCCGGCTAGTGAAGCCAGAGATCGATATCCGTCGGCATTGTTTCTTTCGAATCCACTCAGAGGACTGACCTCGGCGATGAACCGTTGGGCCGAGCCATAGCCCAGGGCGAACCGCGAGTGGCGCGTGGTCAGCGCCTTCCAGATGACGTTGTCGAGCGGATGCATTTTCCAATTTGATTGCGCTGCGCGCGTGGAGGACACAGTAATTGTGGGGGACGGCCGAAGGCTATCCGAATCTTGCGTGGAAACCGATGTTGGAAGACTTTATTGTCTTTTCGGAGGCGGACGCCGAAGCTATTCCTTCAGATCCACGTGCTCGACGTTTTCGATTGGATGCCCTAAGAAACGAGCGCCGAGTCGGCGGAACTTTTCCGTCGAATCCGTGGCGAAGAATTTCATGCGCGGGTTGGCGCGGCGTTCCTGGGCCGCAGCCTCTGGCAGTAGTTCGCGAAGATGGGATGCGACGGCGCTGGCAGTTGACTCCGCAGAATCCACAATGCTCACGTGCGCAGGCGTCACGCGCTGGAGAAGCGGCTTAAGAAGCGGATAGTGCGTGCAGCCGAGCACGATGGTGTCGGCGTCGTGGAAGCCGTCGGAAAAGGCTTCCGCGAGATAAATGCGAGCGACTTGCTCGGTCACCGGATGCTCGATCCATCCTTCTTCGACCAAAGGAACCAGCAGGGGGCAGGCCTTCTCGCGGGCTTCGAGGCCGCGAGACTCCAGCGCCTTGCGGTAAGCGTGGCTGCTCACGGTCGCGTCGGTGCCGATGACAACGATTTTCTTGTTTTTGGTCGCGGATGCGGCCGCCTCTGCGCCCGGTTCAACCACGCCAACCACAGGTACGTGAGCGGCCGATGTGATCCGGTCCAGCGCAAGGGCTGTCGCAGTATTGCAGGCGATGACCAGCAATTGGGCACCTTGGGATTCGAGGTAGTGCGCGGCTTCGACCGCGTACCTGGCAACAGTTTCGACGGACTTCGACCCGTAGGGCAGGCGGGCGGTATCGCCGAAGTAGGCGTAATCGGCGTCGGGAATGAGTTCAAGTAAAACTTTAAGGACGGTTAGGCCGCCGAAGCCGGAATCAAACACGCCGATGGTGGGACGACGGGAGGTCATTCTATGCCAATCCTCGAACCCTCTTGCGCGTCATCGACGTTCATTCATCTCGTCGCGAGTAAAGGGACCGCCGACTTCTACCTTGCCGCGAAGTTTGTCGATGAGTCCGTCGAAGGCTGCCACTCGTCCGCAGCACGGGCCCGGCGGGATCGGAGCGCCATGCGGGCAGGTGCGCGGATGGCCGAGGAAGGTGCAGATCTTGTCGGTGGCTTCGGGCGACAGAATGTGTTCGAATTTGCACGCCTGCTGCTCGATTTCCGTCTCGCTATCCATGGCGAGGCTGTCGGTGAAAAGACGCTCGGCCAGCCGGTGGCGGCGGATGATGCTGCCGGCACGCTCGCGCCCGCGAGGCGTCAGTTCCACAATCAGCGTTCCGTCCCCTGAAGACGCGCCCAGCGGCTTCAAAGCCTCGTGGCAGGGATTCACAAAAGGCTTATGGTCGTGCGCCTGGGGCGGATGCGGCGCGGAGACGACCAGTCCCAACTCGATCATTTTTTCGATCGCGAGGCTGACTGGCAGCGCGCCGTGCACTTCCATGCGCTCGACTTCGGCGATCTCGCCATGCTCAGAGAGAACCCAGAGTTCTTCGAGGACTTCGTCGAGCTGCTCTTCGTCGGCGAGCGAAAAGATTTCCTGTGAGGCGATCTTGCCGTGATGCAACTCGATGCGGCGATCGGCCAGCCGGGCCACAACGGGATCGTGTGTGACCATGACAATCGTTCGTCCCTGCTGATGGAATTCGCGCAGCAGGCGCAGGACGATTTCTTCATTTTGCGCGTCAAGATTGCCGGTCGGCTCGTCGGCGAGAATGATTTTTGGGTCGTTAATCAGAGCTCGCGCAATGCAAACGCGCTGCTGCTCGCCGCCGGAAAGCTGCGATGGCAAATGGTGGGCGCGGTCGCCGAGGCCGACGCGAGCGAGCGCTTCAGTCGCCTCCTTCTCGTCCGTCATGCTGTGAAAGTATTGCGCCAACATGACGTTCTCGACGGCCGTGAGGAAAGGAATCAGGTGAAACTGTTGGAAGATGAATCCAATCTTCTCAGCGCGGACGCGGTTCAGTTCGCCGGACGAAATTCCCGCAACGTTCTCGCCGTCGAGCCAGATTTCGCCCGACGATGGGCGGTCGAGGCAGCCGATCAGATTGACCAGCGTCGATTTTCCGGATCCCGAGGGGCCCATGATCGAGAGCCATTCGCCCGGCGTTACATGCAGCGAGATGTGATCGAGCGCGTGGATCGCGCCATTGCCGTTATCCGTGCCGTTTCGATCGGCCGCCTCTTTGGCGGGGTAGAGCTTGGTCACTTCTTTGATCTGAATCATTTCACTCCCCCCTCAGGATGACAGCCGGCTGGACGCGCCGCAGCAGCGAAATCGGCAAAATCGCCGAAAGCAGCGTCACCACCATGCTACCAATGAGCACGACAGGAAGCACGTTCAAGCGCGGGACAACCGCCGCGTGAAAGTTGACGCGTCCGATCCAAGCGGCGATGCCGATGCCGACGAGAAATCCGACGACTGCGCCCGTCGCGCCCAAAGCGACGGCCTCAGCGGCAAAGAATCCACCGAGGAGTCGTTGCGAAGCGCCTAAGGCCTTCATGATCGCGAAATCGCGGCGGCGGTCGAAGACCCATCCCATCAGCGTGGAAAGCACGCACAGAGCAGCCGTCAAAATAATTAAAGCGGCGGCCGCCAGCAGAGTGGCGCGGGTCTTGCCCAGCACGCGCGCTTCACCCTCCATGATCTGGCGGACCGGACGCACATCGGCAGAGGGAATGGCCTGCGTGAGTTGATTCATCATGCCGGCGACTTCCTGGGGAGATCCGCTGGCAGCTACCTCAATGGTTAATGGCTGAACGCCCGTCCAGCGTACAAAATCATCAAGCGAGAGATATATGCGGCTGTCTTCGGCTGCGCCCGTCTGCACGGTGCCTGCTGGAGTTACGTGGAGAGTGTGTCCCTGGAATTCCAGATCGAAGGGCTGATTCTTGGGTGCGACCAGTGGGAGCGCTTTGATTCCCACAAGCGTTTGAGTCGCTGCCGAGGGCCAGTTCGTGACGGACCACCACTTGTCGAGCTGGCGAACCCGGTCGAAATCAGTTCCTGCGACGACGATGGGCTGACCATCGGCGGTACGCGCGACGATCATCGCGAAGGGCGCAGAAATGCCCCTGCCGGCGAGGGCAGAGTCGACCTGCGCCAGCGCAGTTTGAGGAAGGGAAGCACCATTTTTCCCGACGACAATGAGGTTTGCGCCGTAGTTGCGGAATTCGCGGCGGAGCTTGGCTTGCACGTCAACATACAGATTCAGCATAGCCGTGGTGACGGCCGCGGCCACCACCATCGCGAACAGAGCTGACAGCGCCCGTCCGCGGCGAAGGATGGCAGCGCGGAGCAGCATGCGCAGCAGCATAGATGTATGCGGCGCATGAGCGCGGCGGGCCGCTAGATCGCGGGCCTGATTTGACCGAGTAACGCCGGACATCGGGGCGGTCACAATTCACCTCGCAGAGCGAAGACCGGATCGAGCCTGACCGCGCGCCGGATCGCAGCCGCACTTCCGGCGAAGGTGACGACCACCGCGATCGCGAGAATCACGGGCAACAATACCGGCGGAATCGAAATGTCAGAACTGAAGATGGAGCGTCCGATCTGATGCGCCAGCAACGAGCCGAAGGCGAATCCGATTACACCGCCGCTGAGCGCCAGCAGAGCAGCTTCCGCGAAGAAGACCGATGCGACTGCAAATTTGCCCGCGCCGAGCGCCTTCATCAGCCCGACTTCGCCGCGGCGTTCGAAAATGGCGGTTGCCATGGCCGCGGAAACTGCCAGCGCCGACGCAAACAGCGCCGCCAGGGTAATCAGGAAAATCAGTCCTTCGATCCGGGTCAGCACTGCGCCTTCGTTCTGGGCGACCTGACGAATCTGCTCGGCATGCGAATGCGGAATGACCTCAGTTAACTGCAACGCAATCGCTTGCGGATAGGGCGTGCAGTACCAGCGATCGTAGATAGCTCCGGACAGACTCTTGGGGTCGCGGCGTCCGAAAGCGTCTTCAGGCTTGGTGAGCGCGCTGACGTAGACGCGTTTCACGGCGTCGGGCTTGGCGATGATCCCTTGCGCCACCTGCAGAGGGGCGACAACCTCGTTGTCTTCGGCGCCGCCGGTTGAAAGGATGCCGCTGATATGGCGCGGCGCGCCAGACAGCTTGATCTCGTCTCCGGCTTTTAGACCGAGATTCTGGGCCAGCCGCTCCCCCACCAACACGTCCGTGGAATCGTCTTTGGGCCAGGAACCTGAGACCTTCCACCAGGGAAAAGTTGCCGGCGCACCAGTCGAAAAAGTTTCGTTTCCGTAAGACAGTTGCTTGTCGAAGTATGTCCCCATGAGCGACACTGCGAGGCGTTTGCCGTCGCGTTCAATGGCCGCAGTTGTGGGGAGCTCGGGCGCAAATGCGGTGATGTTGTTGTGCCAGAAAATTCCTTTGATGTTGGGAAGAGATTTCTCATCGAGGAAAGCGCCGTCGGTCGGTGGCTTCAGGTTCACGCCGCCGATTTCGACATCGAGGGAATCTTCCTGCGGAGTGACGACCAGATTCGCGCCGATAGTGCGCAGTTCACGATTAATTTTGTCGCCAATGTCGGTGGCGACGGCGATCATGGCGGTGGCAACGGTTACACCCAAGGTGATGGCAGCGCCGGCCAGGATTTTGCGCCGCTTTTGCCTGCGGAAAGATTCGTAGACGAGCCGCACGAACATGGGCTACTTTTCCGCGAACATGCGGGCGCCGGCCGCGATGTCGGCCTCCTCGATGATGACGGCGTCGGCGGTCTGGGTCGCCTTGAGCGGCACGGGATTGCATCCGCCAGCCGTCCCGACGGATTGCGGGTTGATGGGCGCCGCGCAGTTCTTGCAGACCACGCCGTTGGCGGTCTTGTAGAAGCCAGCCGAGCCGCAGATTTCGCAGGCATCGAAAACGGTCGCGATCTTTCCGTCCGGCTTCTGATAAAGCCAGAAGCGAATATGCGTGCCGTTTTCGACGGCCTGGAAGCGGTGCAGGTCGCCATCGGCCACCTGGGAAAGCGGGATCTTCACCGCGCCATTGGTAAAAGTGACCTCCGCCGCCGGCGAGAGTGCGCTGACATTCTTTGTGTAAACGAATTCCGCCGTCACCATCGCGATAAAGATAAACGAGAACGTATAGACGGAGCCCATCCAAAGGCGCTCGCGGCGGGCCGTCCAGAGAGCTTTGCGGCGCTCGGCCGGTGAGGCATCGGGCGCCACAGCCGGCTGACGGCGCTTGGCCTCGAAGAGCATCATCAGCGCGGCCAGCGCGAAGATGGTTACGAAGAAGAACCAGTCATTGCTGACGATCGGTCCAACGATGGCCATCTCGCGCTTCGAGGAGGCGATCACGCCGGTCTCAGAAAGTTCATGTAAACCGGAGATCAGCAACTGCGCTGCAACCAGGAACAGGATCGCAGTCGTGACTTTGAAGAACTTCTGCAGGTTGATCCGGACACTGCCCTTGACGAACATCACGCCGAACGCGATCGCGCAAAGCACGCCTAGAAGCGTGCCGAGAAAGCTCATCAGTTCGGACGTGCTCAGGGAAACGGCCGAAAGGATAAGAACGGTTTCCGCCCCCTCGCGCAGGACCATCAGGAAGATGAAAACGAACAGGCCGAACCAGGCGTCGTTGCCGGCGAGCAGGCCGACTTTGCCTTCGATCTCGCCCTTGAGCTTGCGGCCGGTCTTCATCATGAAGACGATCATGGTGACCACGAAGACCGCGGCGGCGAGGTAGATCCAGCCTTCGAAAGCGTCTTCGTTGAGGTGCGTACGGGAGATGACGATAGCCACCCCGATGCTGCCGAGAAATGCAGCGGCCAGCGCGGCGTAGACGGTCTTCTTGAGCTCGGCCCGCCCGATCTTGGTTAGATAGGCCAGCGTGATGCCGACGATGAGAGCCGCTTCTACGCCTTCGCGGAGGGTGACGATAAAAGCCTGGAGCATTTTCTGGGGACCTTTATGATTTTGAAAATGAATTTCAATTTCAACTTTTAAGGATAGTCTTCCCCGCGGGAAAGCGTCAATCCGCCGCCTCACAAACGGGCGTGATTAGGATCACACGGTGCGATCTAAGGATTGAACTGCAATGCGTTGCAGGGATCGCACCTCTGCTTTGTTTTGAACAGCTGCTGCAAGAGTGGGGTAAGGGAGGTGGTCAATAGGGGACGAGGCGTCCCCGCCACAGCCGGCGAGAGGCCGGCGCTACGGCGGGCATCAGCGATCTGTTCCCACCCTGTCGCAAAAAGCGCGACAAGGTGGGGCAACCGCATCTGTCTTGCGTCCCCAAGTTATTTTTCACCAGATTCGCACGCGCTGGTCCGGGGCGAGGTAGAGCTTCTCTCCCGGTTTCACATCAAACGTTGCGTACCACGCGTCGATATTGCGAACCGTAGCGGCGCGATACTCGCCGGGCGAGTGCGGATCGGTCAT
>Ga0335079_10011453_pt1 | contig 10108 bp, 7 predicted proteins | sample Lox_Sample_33_FD_206719 | JGI IMG/M metagenome (GOLD analysis project Ga0335079, IMG submission 206719) | Soil microbial communities from Loxahatchee National Wildlife Refuge, Florida, United States - Lox_Sample_3.3 | ecosystem: Environmental > Terrestrial > Soil > Wetlands | place: USA: Florida...
TGCCGACGACCTATACGATCGGCGCCGATACGCCCGAGGCGATGGCAGAGGTCGCGCGCAGCTACGCACCGGCTTCGCGCATCAAGATGAAATTGACCGGCGAAGACGATGCCGCTCGCGTTGCCGCCGTTCGCTGCGCGCGGCCGAACGCATGGATCGGCGTCGACGCCAATCAGGCCTTTTCGCGCGCCTCGCTGGAAGCCCTGATGCCGGCGCTCGTCGAAGCAAAGGTTGGATTGATCGAGCAGCCCATCCCGATCGGGCAGGAAGCGCAGCTCGATGGTTTCCGATCGCCCATACCGTTGGCGGCGGATGAAAGTGTCCAGGGTCTGGCCGACATCGCGAAGGCGAAAGGCCGGTTCGAGATCGTCAGCATCAAGCTCGACAAATGCGGCGGGCTGACGGAGGCGTTGCTGATGGTGCGGGCGATCCGCGCCGCCGGCATGCGGCCGATGGTCGGATGCATGGAAGGCACGTCGCTCGCCATGATGCCCGGCGCGCTGGTCGGCCAGCTTTGCGATTTTGTCGATATGGACGGAGCCATGTTCCTGGCGCGCGACCGCGCGCCTTCCGTCACATATCGGGACGGCGATATCATCTGCACGACGGACGGCTGGGGTTCTGCGCAGATGTCACCGCACCTTCGTGCGGCATCTTGATTACCCGATTACAGGAAAGGCTGAGGCGATGGGTGCGAAGAAGTTTGTGACGGTTGGTTTGGCATTGGCGGCAGCAATTACGGCAACGATGGCCATTGCGGCGCCGCCATCTACGGGTCCTGCACCTTTGCCGTCCACGGCCACACCGGCACCGGCATCCGTCACGCCGCAGGCCCCTCCGGCCGCAAAGCTCGAACCGCACGGGCTGACGGAAGAAGACCTGCGCACTTTCTTCGACGGCATGGTGCCCTATGCCATCCAGCGCGGCGACATTGCCGGTGCAACCATTTCCGTCGTGAAGGACGGCAAGCTCCTCTTCGCGCAGGGCTACGGCTATGCCGATCTGAAGACACGCAGGCCGGTGGTTCCCGACGTGACGATGTTCCGCCCGGGATCGATCTCCAAACTCTTCACGTGGACGGCCGTCATGCAGCAGGTCGAGCAGGGCAAGCTCGATCTCGATACCGACGTGAACAAATATCTGGACTTCAAGATCCCGGAGAAGTTCGGCAAGCCGATCACGCTTCGCAACATCATGACGCACACGGCCGGCTTCGAGGAGACGCTGGGTCAGCTGTTCATCGCCAAGCCGTCTGAGCTCTTTCCCCTGCACGATTATCTCGTGAAGCACATGCCGGAGCGCATCTTTCCGCCGGGGAAATATGTGGCCTACTCGAACTACGCCACGACGATCGCCGGCTACATCGTGCAGCGCGTTTCGGGCGAGCCGTTCGATCAGTACATCGCCAACCACATCCTGAAGCCGCTCGGCATGGACCATTCGTCGTTCTCGCAGCCGCTGCCGAAGGATCTGCAAGGGGACATGGCGAGCGGTTACAAGCAGGCGTCCGATCCCAAGCCCGCGGATTATGAAATCGTGGAAGCCGCGCCCGCCGGTGCGCTCGCCTCGACCGCGACCGACATGGCGAAGTTCATGATCGCGCACCTCAATGGTGGCGAATACAACGGCGCCCGCATCCTGAAGCCCGAGACCGTGAAGCAGATGCACTCGCTCAACTTCACGCTCGCGCCGGGCCTCAACGGATTCGATCTCGGCTTCTACCAGGAGAACCGCAACGGCCACAGCATCATCGGCCATGGCGGCGACACGGAAGTGTTCCACAGCGACCTGCATCTCATCCTCGATGCCAATGTCGGAATCTTCATGTCGTTCAACAGCGCCGGCAAGGAAGGCGCCGTCGAACCCGTGCGCGTCAACATCTTCCGCATGTTCCTGGACCGCTACTTCCCGTTCACGCCGCCGGTTGAGAAGACGGTCGCCGATCCCGACAAGGATAATGCGCGCGTCGTCGGCTACTACGTTGCCAGCCGGCGGAAAGATTCTGCGCTCCGCCTGCTGTTCCAGCTGGGCCAGAACCAGGTCGTCGAGCAGCCCGACAAGACGCTCACCGTCGATCTGTTGAAGGATCTCAGCGGCGCGCCCAAGAAGTGGCGCAATGTCGGCCCGCTCACCTATCGTGAGGTCGATGGTCAGACGCATCTGAAATTCGTCACCGACAAGGACGGCAACATCGACTACTTCACGTCGGACGATTTCATTCCCGTGGAAGTGCTCCAGCGCGTGCATGGACTCGAGACGCTGGGCAATCTCAAGCTGTTCGGCCTCGGCGCGATCGCCGTCTGCGCGCTCACGGTTGCCATCTGGTTCGGCGGGTGGATCACGCGCCGCCGCTTCGGGCGTCCGCTGGAGATGACGCCGCAACAGGCGCGGCTGCGTCTCGGCTCGCGAGTTGGCGCGCTGCTGTTCCTGGCGATGATCGGCGGCTGGATCACGCTGCTCACAGTCCTGCAGGTGGACGAGGCGCTGCTGCTGGAAGACAAAATGGGACCGTGGATGATGCTGCTTTACGTCATCGGTGTGCTGGCGATCCTCGGCGGGCTTGCCATGATTGCCAACGGAATCCTGCGCGCGCTGCGCGGGCCTGGCGGATTGCTGGTGCGCATCGGGGACCTGGTGCTCGCGCTGGCCGGCCTCTACGGCATCTGGGCGATCCTCGATTACGGCCTTGCCAACTTCAACGTGAACATCTGAGGCCGCGAACGATGAACCGCCTTCTCATGTCCGCCGCAACAGCGGCCATCCTGGCGCTTGGCCTTTCCACGGCGAATGCCGCGCCGCCGGCCGATCTGGATGCCTTCGTCGCGCAGTCGATGAAGATATTCGGGCCGCCGGGGATGACGGTCGCCATCGTCGAGAACGGCAAGCCGGTGGTGACGAAGGGTTACGGCGTCCGCTCCATCGCCACCAATGCCAAGGTGGATGAGCACACGGCATTCCCCATCGGCTCGGAAACGAAAGCGTTCACATCCGCCGCGCTGGCCATTTTGGTCGATCAGGGCAAGCTGAAATGGACGGACCGGGTGGTCGACAAGCTGCCCGGCTTCCGCATGTACGATCCGTACGCCACCGAGCACATGACCATCCGCGATCTGCTCACGCATCGCAGCGGCCTCGGCCTGGGCGAGGGCGATCTCCTTATCGTTCCATCCACCACGCGCTCACGCGCCGACATCGTGCACGCCCTGCGCTACCTGAAGCCGGTGACGGGATTCCGCGAGACCTTCGCCTACGACAACATCCTCTACATCGTGGCGGGTGCGCTGGTGGAATCGGTTTCCGGCGAGACATGGGAGCATTTCGTCGAAAACCACATCCTCAAGCCCGCCGGCATGGCCGATGCGACGACGGCCTATCACATCGATGCGAAGAACGGCATTGCGCTGCATGCCCGCACGACCGGCCCGATCCGCGGGATGGGTCCGCAAGGAATCCTCAAGCATGGGCTGGAGGGCGGCGCCTCCGCACCGGCCGGTGCCATCAACGCCAGCGCCGTCGACATGGCGAACTGGATCGCCGTGCAGCTCGGCCACGGACAGGCGCCGGGCGGCAAGCGCATCTTCAGCGAAGCGCAATCGAAGGAGATGTGGAAACCGCTGGTCGTGGTGTCGCCGGATTCGTTCGGGCCCGCGGCGTCCGCGGTGATGGCGGCTCTGTCGCCGCCGTTCCAGGACTATGGCCTGGGCTGGTTCATCGAGAATTATCACGGCCATACCATCATCGAGCACACCGGCGCCGTGCTGGGCGCGGTGGCCGCGCTCTATCTCATTCCGGAAAAGAATGTCGGCGTAGCGGTGATGATCAACTCGGAAGACGGCGCCGCGCGCCGCGCCGTGGCCTTCCACGTCGTCGACCACTATCTCGGCATTCCCGATCAGCACTGGAACGAGAATCTGAAGAAGCTGGTCGATACCATGATGGCCGGCGGCGCCAAGGCGATGAAGGGGCAGCCGGAGCAAATCCATCCCAACAACAAGATGTCGCTGCCACTTGCATCCTACGCGCGCGTCTATCGCGACGACTGGTACGGCACTGCGACCGTTTCCTCGCGCGACGGCAAACTGTGGATGCATTTCGACAAGACGCCCAACATGGAAGGCCCGCTGGAGCACGTCGCGGACGACACGTTCAAGCTGCCCTGGACCGACAAGACGATCGAAGCGGCTTACGTGAAGTTCGACGTGACGAAAGGGAAGGTCGCAAAGATCGAAATGTGGCCGGTGTCGCCGCTCGCCGATTTCAGCTTCGACTACCGCGACCTGCACTTCATGCCCGCGACCGATTGAAAGCTGCGCCACTTCATCTGCGCATCCACTGCGTGACGCGAACGTTACAGTCCGTTGGACCTTGATCTAATCGACTTGTCTCCGCGCATTCCCGATTAGGTCACGCGGGAAATGCGATTGGAGTGATGTCATGGCGCGACGAAAAACGGTGGCGAAAAAAAGGCCATCGAAAGCGACGAAACAAAAGGCAAGAACGCCGTTCAGGCAGCTGGTGATCACTCTGCATGCGTCCAACGGCGAGATCACGAAGATCGAGCACCTTGCGGCAAGCGGCCAGCGGCGTCCCGTCTCCGATGTCGAATTTACGACACTCGCCGGCGACAACGATCTGGACGATTTCAGCGAGCTGATCGAAGCGGCCTATGCGGCCGGTGTCCAGGACGGCTTCGAAGACGCCATTAGCGATGATCATTTCGCAGAGTCGAAGTCACACGGACAGCGGAGCGAACCGGAGAGCGCCGGAGAACATGTCCTGCGTGCCGGCGTTCGCCGCACTGTTCTGAGGAGCGCCTTGCGGCGTGGCGTCGTCCGTCAGGCCGTGGTCGCACACCACAATGGCGCGCAGGGCGCCTGACAGCGAACGTTCACAAGCCGCAAACCGTGAAGACAGCGCGAAGGGGCGCAACAAGGCAGGAAAGGCACAACATGCGCGAACATTCTCATCTGCATAAAGGCGGCGAAGGCCTCGCCAAGCTGGCGGTGGCACGCCGCATCAGCCGCAGACGCAAGATCGGCGGGCTGGCCATCGCCAGGAAAATGCGCGAGTCCGACGACATCGAGGACGAAGACGAGGACGAGGGCGACGATGCGCATCTCGGCCGGCTTCTGTTGCTGGCGGCTGCCCGCCGTCGTCGCCATCGCCGGGCGCTCATCGGTATCGCGGCTGCGCGCAGGCACAGCAGGGAAGATATCGATGACGACGAGGACGACGATGATCACGAGCTCGGCAAGCTGCTCCTGCTCGCCGCCGCTCGCCGTCGTGCGCGCCGGGTTCTCGCCGGCATCGTGGCCCACAGACATCATGAAGACGATGAGATCGGCTACGAAGACGACGAGCATGATGACGACGATGATCACGAGCTCGGCAAGCTGCTGCTGATGGCAGCGGCCCGTCGGCGCCGGATCGGCAAGGCTGCTCTGCTCAGCCATATTCACTAGGCGACGTATCAACTCACATGGGTGCCCGGGGCTGAAACGGCCCGGGCGCCCTTCTTGTCAAGTTGCCCGGCTGCGCGACTTAGTCCGGCGCGCGAAGGCGATAGCCGACGCCCTGTTCGGTCAGGATGAGCGCCGGCTGTTCCGGATTTGCCTCGATCTTCTGGCGCAACGCGCGGATATACATGCGCAGATACTGAACATCGGATTCCGTGCCCCAGACTTCGCGCAAGATGTATTTGTGAGTGAGCACTTTGCCGGCGTGGGCCACCAGCAGGCGCAACAGATCATATTCGCGCGGCGACAGTTTAACGTCTTCGCCGCGCACGGTGACGAGGCGCCGGACGAGATCGACCGACAGATCGCCGCTCCTGAAGACGGGCCGTTCACCCTCCTGCTGCAACCGATGGCGCAGCGCTGCGCGGATGCGGGCGAGAAGTTCGTCCATGCCGAACGGCTTGGTGACGAAATCGTCGGCACCGAGGTCGAGCGCTTTGACCTTTCCCGCCTCGTCATTGCGCGCCGAGAGAATGACAATCGGTACGTTGGACCCTTGCTCCCGGATTTGCCGGATCACGCCGAAGCCGTCGGTGCCCGGCAGGCCAAGATCGAGAACGATCAGATCGACAGCATTGCGGCGGAAGAGGTTCAGCGCCTCCTGTCCGTCAGCCGCTTCGAGAACGGAGTAGCCTCGCGCAGCCAGGCTGGTGCGCAGAAAGCGACGGATCGGCGGCTCGTCGTCGACCACGAGAATGCGCATGGGCGGAAGCTGCGTCATGCCGCGCGTTCCTGCGCCGGTTGCAGCGGCGCGGGCAGAATGATGGTGAACAGCGCGCCGCGCCGGTCAGTCCTGTTCGATGCGTGAATCGTGCCTCCCATCGCCTCCACGAACCCACGGCAGATGGCGAGACCAAGCCCGGTCCCGGTTTTGCTGTCGGCAGCATACACGCGATAGAATTTGTCGAAGATGCGCTCCAGATCGCCTTCCGGAATGCCGTCGCCTTCGTCGGCAATCTCGATCTGAACGTGATTGTCCTTCAGTGCTGCGGTGATGCGCACTTTGCTCCCGGCGGGCGCGTACTTCGCGGCATTGTCGAGCAGGTTGAACAGCACCTGCTCCAGCAGCACGGGATCGAGATCCAGCGGTGGAACGGCGGGCGAGATCGCGACTTCGACATTGTGGTGTGCCAGCACCTTGCCGGCACGACGCAAGGCGCTGCCGATCACATCGCTCAAGTCGATGTTGTCCAGGCGGGGCGCCAGGGCGCCGGACTCCAGCCGAGTCATATCCAGGAGGTTGGTGATGAAGCGGTTGAGCCGTTCGGCTTCCTCCTGGATGGTGCTGATAAGTTCCTCCCGGGCGTCCGGACCAAGCGAAGCGCCGTCGCTTTTCAGAGCCGTGGCGGAGCCGAGGATGCCCGCGAGCGGCGTCCGCAGATCGTGCGAGATGGACGTGAGCAATGCGCCGCGCAGGCGTTCGGTTTCCGCGGCCATGCGCGCGCGATCGATGTCGGCGGCGAGATTGATGCGTTCGATCGCCAGCGCCGCCTGATCGCCCAGCGCATCGAACAGCCGTCGCTGGTCGGGTGCGAGCAATGGTCCCGGCCGATCGGAATCCAGCCCGATCACGCCGATGGTTCCGCGCCCGGTGCGCATCGGGAGGAACAGCCGCTTGGCGCCCGGCAGAGTGTCGGCGCCGCGTCCCGCCGGCGTGCCGTGCTGCCACACCCATTTCGCAGCCGCCATGTCGGCATCGTCGAGCGTATCCTCCGGCGGATAGCCGGCACGCAACGCGATGCTGTCGGCTTCCGGCAAAAGGATCACCACGCGCACCTTCAGCATCTGGGCGATCTGGAACGATGTGGCCCACAGAAGGTCGTCCAGCGTGAACACGCCGGCGAGCTTGCGGCTGAAGAGGTAGAGATTGTCGGTCATTGCGGCGCGCTCGCGGGTCGCGATGGCCTGTGCGCGGACGCGGGCAGACAGATAGCTCGCGATCAGCGCAATCACTGCGAAGAAGAACAGCGCAACGACATTGTCCGGATCGGCGATCGTGAAGGTGTAGAGCGGCGGCATGAAGAAGAAATTGTATGCGAGCGATGCCGCGAGGCACGCGAACAGGGACGGCCACAACCCGTACGTGATTGCGCTGACCAGCACCGCCGTCAGGAAAACAAGCGCCACATTGGTAATGCCAAAACTGCGCAGCAGCTGCCCAACCAGGAGTGCCACGACGACCATTCCAAGGCTTCCGGCATAGGCGCGGACATCGAGGCCACTTCCCGTTTCCGGAAGCTCGAGGCGTGGCGCCGCTGTTGTCCCCTTCATGGCGCGCGTAAGCTGGTCCGGCACGACATGAACACTGATGTCGCCGGCGTGCCGGATGATCTCGTGCGTCGCAGAACCCCTGAAGACTTCGGACCACCAGGAACGCTGCGCCGTCGATGTGACGATGTGCGTGAAGTTGTTCTCGTGTGCGTAACGAAGCACACCGTCGGCAACCGACGAAGCCGGCACCGTGATCGCCATGCCGCCCAGCCGTTCTGCGAGGCGCAGCGCTTCCGCCACGCGGTCACGTTCGGTTTCGCTCAGGCGCCGCGACTCCGATGTTTCCACGTAGATCGCGCACCAGGAGGCGCGCAAGCGGTCCGCCAGCCGCCGCGCGTAACGCACAAGCGCCGCAGCCCCTGGCCGCGCGCTGATGCATACGAGCACGCGCTCTCCCGCTTCCCACGGCCCCTGGATGGCATGCGCGCGCATGTAGTTGACCATCTGGTCGTCGACACGCTGCGCCGTGCGGCGCAGGGCCAGCTCACGCAGGGCGGTGAGATTGCCGGGCATGAAATAATGCTGGCGCGCACGCTCCGCCGTTTCCGCCAGATAGACCTTTCCCTCTTTCAACCGCTGCAGCAGGTCTTCCGGCGTGAGATCGACCAGCTCGACATCGTCGGCGCGGTCCAGAATCGAATCCGGCACCGTCTCGTTCACCCGCACATGCGTGATCTTGGCCACGACATCGTTCAGGCTTTCGAGATGCTGGACGTTCAGCGTCGTATAGACGTCGATGCCTGCGCCGAGCAGCTCCTCGACATCCATGTAGCGCTTGGGATGGCGGCTGCCTTCGACATTGGTGTGCGCCAGCTCGTCCACCAGCACGAGCTTGGGCTTGCGCTGGAGGATGGCATCGAGATCCATTTCGGCCAGCACGCGGCCCTTGTAGGCCATCCGCTTCTTCGGGACGGCCTCAAGTCCCTTGGTGAGGAGATCGGTCTCGACACGCCGATGGGTTTCGACGACGCCGATGACAACGTCGACGCCTTCCAGCTTCCTCTGCCGCGCCTGGGTGAGCATTTCATACGTCTTGCCGACGCCAGGTGCCGCCCCCAGAAAGACCTTTAGCCGGCCGCGCCCTTCCCGGGACGCCTCACGAAGCAGTGCTTCCGGTGAAGGCCTGTGGCTGGAATCGGAGCGATCATCTGCCATGCAGGCCGATGTTAGGCCTTTCCAGACTTCAACGCATCCAGCGCCATGTTGAGCTTCAGCACATTGACATGCGGCTCGCCGATCAGGCCGAAGGTGCGGCCTTCGATATGCTGCTCAACCAATTGGCGAAGTTGGGATTCCGCAAGGCCACGCGCCTTGGCCACGCGCGGCACTTGGAAGTAGGCGGCCGCCGGCGTGATATCCGGATCGAGGCCGCTCGCCGAACTCGTGACCAGATCGACCGGCACGGGCGCATTCGGGTTCTCGGCATGGAGCTTGGCCGAATCGCCCTTAATGCGGTCGATCAGTTTCTTCGAGGTCGGTCCAAGGTTGGAGCCCGACGAGTTCGCGGCGTCATAACCATTGCCGGCAGCGGAGGGACGGCCGTGGAAATATTTCGCGCTGGCGAAATTCTGTCCGATCAGCTCGGAGCCGATCACCTTGCCGTTCTGGGTGATCAGGCTGCCGTTGGCCTGGTGCGGGAACAGCACCTGCGCAAGCCCGGTCATTCCGAGCGGGTAGACGATGCCGGTGATGAGCGTCATCAGGACGATCATCGCAAAGGCGGGCCAGATTTGCTTCAACATGGGAGTGTCCTCACGCAAGACCGATGGAGCTGACCAGCATGTCGATCAGCTTGATGCCGATGAATGGAACCGCGATGCCGCCGAGGCCGTAGACCAGGAGATTGCGGCGCAGCAGGCTCGCGGCACCTACGGCGCGATAGGCGACGCCCTTCAGCGCCAGCGGAATGAGGGCAATAATGATCAGCGCATTGAAGATGATCGCAGACAGAATGGCGCTCTGCGGGGAATGCAGGCCCATGATGTTGAGAGCCTGCAGCTGGGGATAGAACGCGACGAACATCGCCGGAATAATGGCGAAATACTTCGCCACGTCATTGGCGATGGAGAAGGTGGTCAGCGCGCCGCGGGTCATCAGGAGCTGCTTGCCGATCTCCACGATCTCGATGAGCTTGGTCGGATCGCTGTCGAGATCGACCATGTTGCCCGCCTCGCGCGCCGCCATGGTGCCGGTGTTCATCGCCACGCCGACATCGGCCTGTGCGAGGGCAGGGGCGTCGTTGGTGCCGTCGCCGCACATGGCGACCAGCTTGCCTTGCGCCTGCTCGTCGCGGATGAGCTTGAGCTTGGTTTCCGGCGTCG
>Ga0335079_10011455_pt1 | contig 10108 bp, 8 predicted proteins | sample Lox_Sample_33_FD_206719 | JGI IMG/M metagenome (GOLD analysis project Ga0335079, IMG submission 206719) | Soil microbial communities from Loxahatchee National Wildlife Refuge, Florida, United States - Lox_Sample_3.3 | ecosystem: Environmental > Terrestrial > Soil > Wetlands | place: USA: Florida...
TAATTCTCTTGCAATAGCATGGCCTGATGCGATTTGAAATATGGTAATGCTCAGCAATAAACCTACTAGGTTGTAAATTAGTCCACCCATTGCGCGCATCCGATGCACATTTGGTGAAACATCATTATTCCAATAGAGAGTACGCGGCATACCCTCGGATAATAGAATTTCATCCATCGGAGCTCCTGCATAGCGGGCGCTGAAGATGTGGCCGAAAGGATGTCCAAAATCTGAAAGGAATAGGAGTACTGTTGATACAAAACTAATAAGCAAACCTTGCCAGAAGCTACGCTCTGGGTGCCAATATAATCCTAACCAAGTAATGCCTCCCCAAAGAACAATGAACATGGGCAAGACCACAATTTTTATTTTGACTGGCGTACTAAAAATCCTAACCGAAATCATAGTTTATCCTTCCAGTTCGCCTAACGGTTTGCGTTACCGGCGGGGCGGACGAGCAAGACTCGCTGATATTATTGCATGAAATTTAGCAAATTACGCTTAGACTTTTGGGGCGTAGCCCCGTCGGGTGCACGCTGTGTTGGACGGCAAATGGTGTGCCGCGACTTCGCTAGCACGGCAACATACTGAACTGATTAGCCAGAAAATCGACCCAGTGGCGACCTATCGCCAACGAACCAAAGGTGTCCAAACGGGTCTCGGAATGCACCTTGCCGATGGATTCCCCAAGGTCTCTGGTTGTCCTGGATATCAAGAATAATGGTCGCACCGGCTTCTAAAGCATGTGCGATCATTGTGTCTGGGTCGTCACAGAACACTTCAACCCGTGTAGATGTGATTCCAAGTTTCGATGGACTTTCCCAACCGTTGTTGGCTGGTTGCCCCAAGAAAAGCGGCGCACCGGCAATCTCTAGGCCCGCCACTGATCCCAGACTCCAAAGTAGCGTTGCACCCAGTGCACGCTTGTACCACTCGACTGCGGCAGATGTATCAGAAACGGCCAGCATCACAGAGATGATCGGTCCTTGTATTGGCATAGTAAGATATATTCCTTTTTATCACTTATAAATTTATTGGCGGCGCGAAGCTGAGATTAGTGCCGCCCAACTATGATTTAACCAGAATTTACGCTGTATAACCACCCAAAATAGGGGGTTATACAGAATTATTTCTGTATAATACCTTATTGACAGATTATACATTATCCTGCAATCAAGTACAGATTTTTGTTGAGATATACGTCACATCCAATCAGTAAAAGCTATTCCTTCGGCTTCTCCCGCATCACAAGCCAAGTGATTGCCTGTTCAAAGTTGGTAAAAGCCTTTATGCGGACACCGCGGTTGCTGGCTACGGTTTCGAGAAAGCCCGCATTATCCACTGCCCCCTTCGGCGTGAGAAGGCCGATTTTGCTAAGCCGGAGAGAAGGGTGATCTGCTAGCGCCACACCTAAATCATAAAGATCACTAATAGATAGTATTACTTCGGCGCCACGAGTATCTACTAACACCTCGTATTCGCCGGGTTGTTTGATTTGAGATGCGATGTCAAGGATGGCTTGTTTGCTTGCCGCGAAATCCAGCACCCCCGTTGCAGTCGTCTTGATGAAATCTTTCGTATTAATTACCTTTACGTTGACTGGCATTGAAACCTCCGATCTTCGACGCCTAACTATGATTATATATCTATATCCTGCTTGCCAACATGGGTTTTGTCGAGATATACGTCACATCCAATCAGTGACGATTTAGACAGGTTACAATTGGGCTAAACCACTATACTTATCATGAGGAGCCGGCTATGAAGGATTTTCTAGCAATTTCGGACCTGTCGTCCAAGCAAGTGCAAGGCTTGCTGGATTTGGCAATCGAACTGAAGAAGGAACATTTCAAGAAAGGCAACAAGAAAATATTCAAAGGCAAGGTGCTGGGTATGATCTTCCAGAAGCCCAGCCTGCGGACGCGCGTCTCGTTCGATATGGCGATGCGTCATTGCGGCGGCGACGCCTTGTATCTTTCGCCGAACGAGATCGGACTCGGTCAGCGCGAGTCAATTGCGGATGTGGCGCGAGTTTTATCTGGCTACGTGGATGCGTTGATGGCGCGCGTCTTCGCACATGAGCATGTTCTGGAATTGGCGAAATGGTCGAGCATTCCAGTGGTCAACGGCTTGAGCGATTACAACCATCCATGCCAGGGCATGGCAGATGCGCTCACCATTGAGGAAAACTTCGGCAGAAAGTCCAAAGGCTTGAACGTCACGTTCGTTGGCGACGGAAATAATGTCGCGGTTTCGCTGATGCATGTCTCGGCGAAACTCGGCTGGAACTTTACGCTTGCCAGCCCCGAAGGTTATGACTTGAATCCGAAAGCGGTTGAAGTCGCGCAAGAGATTGCGGAGAAAACCGGAAGCAAATTGAACTTTATCCGTGATCCGCATCAAGCGGTCAAAGGTGCGCAAGTGATTTATACAGACACATGGACCAGCATGGGTCAGGAAGAAGAAACCGCCAAGCGTGAAAAAGTTTTCCCGCCGTATCAGGTCAATGCGAAACTTGTCAGCGAAGCGGATAAAGATGTGATCGTGATGCATTGTCTGCCCGCGCATCGCAACCATGAGTTGACCGATGAAGTTGCCGATGGTCCGCATTCGGTCATCTTCCCGCAGGCGCATAATCGTCTGCACGCGCAGAAGGCGATTCTCGCGCGGTTGTTTGATGTAGCATAGAAAGGGGAATCGAGATTCGTAAATCGGGAAATGGTTTTCCGACTCCCGAATCGCGATTTCCGAATCCCTTAATGAACTTTGGATAAGGATTTATGAATACAAAAGATTACATTGCTTTAGAAGAACAATATGGCGCGCACAATTATCATCCGCTGGATGTGGTCATTACGCGCGGCGAAGGCGTTTGGGTTTACGATGTTGATGGAAAGAAATACTTGGATTGTTTGTCAGCGTATTCGGCGCTCAATCAAGGCCATGTTCATCCGAAGATTTTGAATGCAATGATCGAGCAAGCTAAAAAACTAACTCTAACTTCCCGCGCTTTCCGCAACGATCAAGTGCCGCTTCTCTATAAAGAATTATCCGAGATGACCGGCTACGGAATGTCTCTGCCGATGAACTCCGGCGCGGAAGCGGTTGAGACCGCGATCAAGTTGGCGCGCAAATGGGCATATCGAGTCAAAGGTGTGCCGCGTCATCAAGCGGAGATCATCACTGCCGCTGGAAATTTTCATGGGCGGACAACTACCATCGTTTCTTTCTCGACCGATCCTTTCTATCGCGACGACTTTGGCCCGTTCACGCCCGGATTCATTACCGTTCCTTACGGCGACGCATCCGCTGTTGAAAAAGCGATTAACAAGAACACGGCGGCCGTTTTGCTCGAACCGATTCAGGGTGAAGGCGGAGTCATCATCCCGCCTGCGGGTTATTTGAAAAAAGTTGCGGAGATTTGCAAGAAGAATAATGTATTATTTATCGCCGATGAAATTCAAACCGGACTAGCGCGCACAGGAAAATTATTTGCCTGTGATTATGAAGAGGTTCGACCGGATATTATGATCATCGGTAAAGCATTGAGCGGCGGATTTTATCCAGTCTCTGCCATTCTTGCAGACAAGCCAATCCTCGGATTATTTACGCCGGGTGAACATGGATCAACGTTTGGCGGCAGTCCGCTCGCGGCAGCGGTAGCGCTCGCCGCGCTCGCAGTGATTCGTGATGATAAGTTGGCTCAGCGCGCCGAACAAATCGGAACATATTTTATGGAACAATTGGCGGAGATTCCGAGTCCACACGTGAAAGAAGTGCGCGGCAAAGGATTATTGATCGGTGTTGAGTTGAAGCCGTCAGCGGGCGGAGCGCGGCGTTTCTGTGAAGCGATGCAGCATAAAGGCATCCTCGCGAAAGAGACTCATGAAAATGTCATCCGCTTTGCGCCGCCGTTGATCATTGAAAAAAGTGAGATTGATTGGGCGCTTCTATCTATTCGTGAAGTGCTCAACATGAAATAAATCTCCCTCACCCCATCCCTCTCCCAAAGGGAGAGGGATGGGGTGAGGGGAATCGGAGGCACTATGAATATTGGAATACCAAAAGAAAGGCGCCCGTTTGAATTCCGCGTGGGGCTATCGCCGGCAGGCGTGGAAATGCTCACTCAAAATGAACACAAGGTTTTCATTGAGCATGAGGCTGGTCTGGGGGCAGGCTTCAGCGATACGGAGTTTGAAAAGGCTGGAGCGCGCTTGGTTTACTCCGGCGAAGAAGTCTTTGGTCGTGCTGATCTGCTGCTCAAAGTCGCACGACCTTTGAAGGAAGAGTTGGATTGGATCAGACCGGAGACCATCCTCGCAGGCTTCCTGCATCTCGCTTCGGCGCGTCAGGATAAGATTGATGTTTTGCTCGAGAAAAACGTGACATCCATTGCATATGAACAAATTCGAGCGGAAGACGGTTCATTGCCGGTCTTACACCCGTTCAGCCAAATTGGCGGCGCGATGGCGGCGCAGATCGCGGCGCGCTTGCTTCAAAACAATTGGGGCGGCAAAGGAATTTTGATGGGCGGCGTCCCGGGCGTCCCACCAGCAGAAGCGGTCATTATCGGCGCGGGCGTGGTTGGCACATACGCAACACAAATGTTTTTGGGAATGGGTGCGCATGTTACTGTGATCGATCATAACTTCTCCGCGCTACAAAGGATTTGGGATCGCTTTCCCAACATCGTGACACTGCTATCTACAAAACGCAACATCGAACGTTCAGTCGCATACGCGGATGTAGTAGTCGGCGCGGTATTGACTCCGGGGCAACGCGCGCCGATTCTGGTGACGCGTGAAATGGTGCGTTCCATGAAGCCGCGTTCGGTGATCATGGATGTCAGCATCGATGAAGGCGGATGCGTAGAAACGTCGCGTCCATCTACACATGAGCATCCGGTTTATATCGAAGAAGGCATCCTCCACTATTGTGTTCCCAATATGCCGGGCGCGGTAGCGCGCACTGCAACACATGCTTTCGTGAATTGCGCTATGCCATATATTATGGAAATTGCCGATGGTGGAAAAGAAGAGTTGTTGAAGAATCCTTCTATCGAAGTCGCCGTAAACACGTATGCAGGCGAATACAAACATCTTTCACGTTTGACTCATCGAAGAGAGGTGGACGATGGACTCGACTAGCTTATATCAATCACGCGTGGTCAGCGCGCAGGAAGCGGTTAAGGTCGTGAAATCGGGCAGCCGCATCTTCATGACCGGTAACGTTTCGGTGCCGCAAAAAACTCTCGGCGCGTTAGTGGAATACGCTCCGAATCTCAAAGACGTTGAGATCTGCCAAGCATTGACCATTGGGCCGGCGGATTACGTTAAGCCTGAGATGAAAGGACACTTGCGCGTCAACACGATGTTCATCAGTCCGAACGTTCGCAAAGCAGTACAGGAAGGCCGTGCCGACTTTACGCCGGTTCTGCTTTCGGAATTCCCGCTGTTATTCAAGAATAAGATACTACCAGTTGATGTGGCGTTCATTCAAGTATCTCCTCCAGATGAACACGGCTTCTGTAGTTTGGGCGTTGAAGTTGGGTTGACGAAGTCGGCGGCAGAATCTGCGAAGATCATCATCGCTGAAGTGAACGAACAGATGCCGCGCACACTGGGCGATTCATTCATTCACGTCAGCCGATTGAATTACATCGTGCCAGTCAATTATCCGATCCCTGAAATGGCGATGGCGGAAGATGGCAACGGCGAAGTCGTCGAGAAAATCGCGGGTCACATTGCGGAATTGATTCCCGATGGAGCCACGATGCAAATGGGCATCGGCGCGATCCCTGATGCAGTATTGAAATATCTTTTTAATAAGAAAGACCTCGGCGTCCACAGCGAACTTTTCTCAGACGGTGTCATTGATCTGGTTGAAGCTGGCGTCTTGACCAGTGCGCGCAAGAGTCTGCACCCCGGAAAAATCGTGGCGGGATTCATCCTCGGAACCAAGAAGCTCTACGATTGGGTGGATGACAATGCGTTGATCGAGTTGCATCGCACGGAATATATCAATGACCCATTTGTGATTGCACAGAATGAACGCATGGTTGCCATCAATTCAGCCATTGAAGTGGATCTCACCGGACAAGTCTGCGCCGATAGCATTGGACCGAAACTTTACAGCGGGATCGGCGGCCAGCTCGATTTTATTTACGGCGCATCCCGCTCGGAAGGCGGCGTTCCGATTATTGCTTTGCCAAGCACAACTACTTTGCGCGATGGCACGATGCTCAGCCGCATTGTTTCAATGCTGAAGCAAGGTGCCGGTGTGGTAACGGGGCGCTACTATGTTCATTATGTTGTGACCGAATATGGCGTGGCGGATTTATACGGCAAGACCATTCGCCAACGCGCACAACAACTCATCAAAATTTCCCATCCTGATTTTCGCAAGGATTTGGAGAAACAAGCAAAAGAGTTGTTCTATATTTAGTATACGAGATTCTGTAATTGTGCAGGGCGCGAAGATGCGGGTGTTGCATCGTTTTGCCCTGCACAATTATTATATAATTGCGCCTTGATCACCTGATTGACGAATCTATCACTGCCGCGTATCTAATCCTTGACTTGGGGTGTTGTACGCAATAATTGTTACTTCAACATGGACTCATTATCGGAAGGAAAGCAAATGAATCGAAAAGCTAAAATCGTTGCGACCATCGGACCTGCCAGCCAGGATGTGGCGGTTTTGGAGCGTTTGGTCTTGGCGGGCGTCAATGTCGCCCGAATGAATTTTTCGCATGGCACACATGAGGAACATGCACAACGTATTGCGATCATCCGCCGAATATCTGAAAAGTTGAATACGCCGGTGGGCATTTTGCAGGATTTGCAAGGTCCGAAAATTCGCGTGGGTGAATTGCCTGCGCCGCTTCAACTTTCCGAAGGTGAGACCATTCATCTTTATGCAACCGGAACCACGCCGCCTTCGGAAGATGGGCAAAAGATTCCTGTGGACTTTCGTCAGCTCTTCGATTCAGTTCGGACCTCGGATCGGCTCCTGCTCGACGATGGTCGTTTAACTTTGGAAGTGGTTTCCGTTAAAGAACACAGCTTGGCGGCGCGCGTCGTCATTGGGGGACCGCTATCATCCCACAAAGGGATCAACTTGCCCGGCGTTCGTCTTCGTATTCCAGGTTTCACTGAAAAAGATGAGGATGACCTTGCGTTTGGTATTTCGCAAGCTGTGGATGCAGTCGCAATATCGTTTGTCCGCTCGGTGGAGGATGTAAGGAAAGTGCGTTATGCAATGGAACGCTTTTCAAGCGGTAAGCGCCAGCCGTTATTGATTGCCAAGCTTGAAAAACCGGAAGCGATGGATAATCTAGATTCTATTCTCGATCATGTGGACGGTGTAATGGTTGCGCGCGGCGATTTGGGCGTGGAACTTCCGCCGGAACGTGTGCCTGCTTTGCAAAAGCACATTATCCGCGTGGCGAACGCGCGCGGTAAACTGGTGATCACTGCGACTCAAATGCTGGAGTCGATGATTAATAACCCGCTTCCCACACGCGCCGAAGCCTCGGATGTTGCTAACGCTATCTTTGACGGAACAGATGCGGTGATGTTGTCCGCAGAATCAGCTTCGGGAAAATATCCGGTTGAAGCGGTCCAAATGATGGATCGCATCGTGCGTGAAGCAGAGAGTCACTTTCTTGAATGGGGCAAAGAGGCAGTGACATCCGAGGAGCCAACTGCCAGCGACGCTCTTTCCATGGCGCGCGCCGCGCAAGCCTTGGCAAATGACAAGAATGTGACTGCAATTGCCTGCTTTACGATGCAGGGTCAAACTGCTTGGTTGATCTCAAAGATACGTCCGCGCGTTCCTATCATGGCATGTACACCTGTGCTTGAAACATGGCGACGTCTGGCTTTTTTGTGGGGCGTGAATCCGCATCGGGTCCCATTTGCGAACTCGCTCGAGGAAATGCTCAACTATATTGATTCGTCGTTGATGCGCTCGGAAGTGGTTAAATCTGGTGAGCAGGTTGTATTAGTGTGCGGTTTTCCTGTGGGTGCAGTGCGTCCGCCGAATATGGCGTTGTTGCACACAGTGGGTGAATGATCTTACGTTTTTTCTGTTGAGGAAATTATCAGTCCAATCGCGATCAATATGCCGCCAACGAGAAAGAGCGGCGTGATGGATTCTTTGAGAAATATCCATCCTAATAAACTCCCAACCACAGGCTGCGCAAAGAAAGTTAATGATGCAATCGCGGCCGGTAATTCAGCAAAGGCATAATTCCACAGGAACATTGCGATGGCAGTGGAGATAATGCCGAGAAAAAGAATTCCGCCAAGGATTCCCAAGGTGATCGTGCCGATGCCTTGGGTCTTTATTTCCAATGCGCTCAAAAGTAAACCGGTCGGCAGTCCGCCCGCCAGCATGATGGCCGTTGAGGTAATCACATCGGTTGTTCGAGTCACTTTCCGAACTAATACGGAATACAATGCCCATGTCAGCGCCGCGGCTAGCAAACTCATGTTTCCCCAAAATAAGGTTGGGGATAGTTCGGCGTTGCGCGGATCAATGACCGCGATCACGCCTATTGTGGATATAATCAGCGCAACGATTCGGCGGCTGGTTGTTTTTTCAGAGAGCAAAAAGGGCGCAAAGATCAAGATGAACGCCGGAGTAGCGGATGTGACCAATGCGCCGTTCGATGCGGTGGACAGCTTTGTTCCTACAAATTGAAACCCCAACGATACGCCGTAGCCTACAAAGCCAACCAGAAATATTTGCCATGCTTGTGAGCGCGTTATGTTTGTCTTTGGTCTTAATGCAATGACGATGCCCAACGAGAGAATCCCAAGAACGAGTCGCATCGTTAACAACGTAAACGGAGGAATGACGTTGAGCACAATTTTGCTCACCACATACATTCCGCCCCAAATAGATGCCGCCGCTAATCCGGATAATAAACCGGGGAGAATCTGTTTATGTGTCATCAGCCGATTATATCTCTGAGGTTCTTGCGACTACGTTAACAAGATGATCGTAATGTTTTCCTGGATTTCCGGCAGGTGACAAGATGCTTGTATCAACACTTTCAGCAGGTCGACATTGGAATCGGCCGAGGCATGCAAGCAATATCGCAGCTTCCCGAATCATCCAATGATCCGCCCTGAGTTGAAAACCAAATGCAATTCTTTTTGACCGGCAATGAAATTACTCTAATCGCTATGGCATATCCGCCAACTACATTGATCGTCTTGCCTAAAGGAAGATTTGCACCAGCTCTCATGAATGGTCAACTTGATAGGGTTGAAATAGAAAACGGTACAGGGATTCCCTGTACCGTTTTCTATTGTACTTATTGAATGTTTACGGTGTTGTTCCGATCCAGCTGCCTCGGCCAGAGCACAAATCATATCCAGTCAAGCAAGATGCACCGTTATTGCCAGAGGTAATATCGCGGAAGGTGATGTTGTTTCCATAAACGTATGCAGAATTGACAACGACGCCGGCATCCGCTGAACGGCCAGCCCACATTGGAGAACTGGCGCTGGTGCCGCCGACTTGCCACCACCCACTCTGGCCAGAATACTTGGTGCTGTCATAGACCGAGACACCCGAATTCGGATCGGCATCCAGGGAAACATCTGGCGTAGCGCGCTTGCCGCCGCAACTTACCTGACCATATTGGCTAAAGCCGGATTGCGCGGAAGTTGCCGTCTCGTAGGCGCTGCAACCGCCGCCGCCATCCGACCAGCCGGTCTCACTGGTGAAGTTCCCGCCGGTGTCGAAATTCAGAGTGGTGCCTCCAACTGAGATCACATTCGGTGAAGCGGATGGATATTCGGCTGGCAGGCCCGCATCGCCTGCGGAGACAAAGAAGCTTACGCCTGATTGAACGAAGTAAGAGTCGTAGCTATGCTCGCCGGAAAATTCAGAACCACCCCAACTGTTCGAGACATATTGAGCATGTGTTTTGGCATAGTTTTCTGCAGTCAAAAGATTTGCAAAGCTACTGCTGCTGGCTTCCACCAATAAAATTTTGGCGCCGGGCGCAATGGCATGTGCCCATTGAACATCCAGTGAGATTTCCAATGCCCAGCCGCTGTTTGTGAACGGATACCTGGTTCCGCCTGTTTGA
>Ga0335079_10011456_pt1 | contig 10107 bp, 7 predicted proteins | sample Lox_Sample_33_FD_206719 | JGI IMG/M metagenome (GOLD analysis project Ga0335079, IMG submission 206719) | Soil microbial communities from Loxahatchee National Wildlife Refuge, Florida, United States - Lox_Sample_3.3 | ecosystem: Environmental > Terrestrial > Soil > Wetlands | place: USA: Florida...
CTCCCCAACTATCGCCGAAGCCGCTGATCTGCTTTTCGCGATCGATTATGAGCTGGTATCCAACGAGCAAATCGGGCTTGCCGCCATCCGCCAGCTTCGTAAAGCCCTTGGTCGCCATCTGTGAATCGATCGCCTGCTTGACCTGCGTGTCGAGGATCTGGTCGGGACGCCCACCTAGGTTAGGTACACCTTGCACCTCGTCCCCCCATGCGTAGGTGCGGTATTTTGACCAGTCAGTTCCCGGCAAGTAGTTGGTTCTCACATCCTGCGCGTTCGTCAGATAGCACGCGAGGAGTACCAGGACCGATGCGATCCCAAGCCTAGCCACCAAATTTCGAGAGTTTTGCGACATCCTTTTTGTCCTTTTTCAATATTGGGAAATTAAAATTGCTCTTTTTCGCGTCCCCTTGTTAGGCCGTTTCTGGGATTGGACACGGTTTTACGTTCCAGATTTGTTCTGCGTATTCCGCAATGGTGCGATCGCTCGAGAACTTTCCAGAGCCCGCGACATTCAAGATCGTCCTGCGCGCCCATTCGTTGCGATTGGCATACAGTGCGCAGAGCTGTTCGTCGGCCTCAAGATAGGACCTCAAATCTGCCAGGTGCATATAGTGATCGCCGTGCTTCAGCAGCATGTCTCGCAGGGGTTCGAAGACACCGGGTTCGTAGCGGCTGAAGTAGTCGGAGAAGATCAAGTCGAGCGCCTGACGAATCTCAGGCTCGTGTTCGTAATGCCAGTGCGGGTTGTACCATCAAGAGGGCGCCGAGGCGGTGAGTGGAGTAATGGGAGGTACTGGGATCCGGTCGGCCTTTGCAGAGTTTAGAACGTCGACCGTCCCTTAGCCGGCCAGGGATTGCGACGGGGACCTCTCGAGTGGAATACGCGCATGGATTGTCGTACCAGCGTTCGGGCGTGATTTGATGGAAAGCTCGCCGTGAAGCAATTGGAGCCGCTCGCGCATGCTTATCAGTCCAATACCCGGGCGAGTGAAGGCCTCCTGTTCCTGAAAGCCCCGACCGTTATCTGTCACTGTCAATTCAATTGCATCCGATGCACCACGCAATTCCGCCTTGAAATCTCTGACTCCACTGTGCTTGACAGCGTTCTGCAAAGCTTCCTGTAAGACTCGGAACAGGGCCAAAGAGACTTCTTTAGGAAGCGTCAGTGGGATACCCTTATGGCTGAATGTTATGTTGACGTCGCTTCTTTCTGACAGTTCCCGGCAAAAGCTGCTCGCCGCCGTCGCAAGACCCAGATAATCGAGCTTCGAGGAATGCAAGCGGTGGGAGAGACTCTGCACGTCTTTAGCGATCCCATGGATTCTTTGCTGCGCATTTACGATCAAGTCCCGCAATTCAGCTCTGTAGGACACCTTCTGATTCCAGCGATCGAGTTCGATCGCGAGTAGAGCGAGGCGCTGGCTGATATCATCATGCAGCTCACGGCCGATCCGGGTCCGTTCCTCCTCATGAGCTTCAATCAAGCGGCGCCCAATGCTCGCCAGTGCCTTTTCGGCTTGTTTGCGCTCTGTAATATCGATGCAAGAACCGATATATCCGGCGAAGGACCCGTCCGCATTGATTCGAGGTACCCCGATATCAAGCAGCCAACGATACTCTCCGTCGTGTCGGCGCAACCTGTAATGCATCTCGAACGTCCTTCTCTGATCGAATGCTTCACTGTAAGTGTGCAGACAACTGGTGAAGTCTTCGGGATGAATCCCATCTGTCCACCCGTTACCAAGCTCTGCCTCGAGGGGCCTACCCGTAAAGTGCAGCCAGGGACGATTGAAGTAATCACACAGCTTGTTTGTCCCGGACGACCAAATCATGACGGGGGCGGTATTAGCGACTAGTCGGAAACGTTCTTCGCTTTCGCGCAGAGCTTGTTCAGCGCGGTCGCGTTCCGTGATATCGCGGGCCATCCCTCTGTATCCATGAAGGGTTCCATCGGCGCCCAGGATTGGGAGTCCATTCGCTTCCAGTACCACTAGGTGGCCATTCTTGTGCCGTTTAACAGTTCTAAGATTACGGAAAGCCCGGCGCTCAGCTGCGATGGACCGAAACTCAGTGGCTAGTCGGGTAGCCTCGTCCGGAGGCATGAGGTCGAATGGAGTCTTGCCGATAATCTCTTCTGGTTCGTAGCCCAGGATGTCTCGACACTGGGGAGCGCAGTATGTATAAGCAGTCTTGTCATCTACTTCCCAGACCCACTCGTAGGACGAACTGATTATATGGCGCAGACGTTCTTCACTCTCCCGCAAAACCTGTTGTACCCGCTTTTGTTCGGAGATGTCTCGCAACACTCTTTGGGATCCGATCACATTACCTTCATGGTCTTTTACTGCCGCAATCTCCGCGTCGATCCACAGGCGCATACCATCGCGACGAATGCCCTGGAATTCGTAGTGATCGCTCAGCGCTTCACCACGCATCCGTCGGACGTGGCGCGTGCGCAATTCAACACGATATTCGGGGGCAACGAAGTCCTCCAGCGCTAGCGTCTCGAGTTCATTTCGAGCAAAGCCGAAGAGTCGCAAGAACTGATCGTTGGCGAATACGATTCGTCCGTCCCTATCGTCAACGGCGAGGGCGTCTCCGATGTGTTCCACCACGCGGCGGAATCGCTCTTCACTTTGCCGAAGTTCCTGTTCTGCACGGTGGCGTTCGGTGACGTCGCGGGCCATGCCTCGATAGCCATGAAATTCTCCATCCTTGTCGTAAAAAGGCACTGCATTTGTTTCCCATACGACTCTGCGACCGTCCTTGTGCACCCTGGTGCTCTTCAGCCCGTGAAATGGCCGCGGATTAACGAGGCGATCCTGGAAGTCCTTCCGAGCGTGTAGGAGTTCATCGGCGGGCATGAAGTCGAGCGTGCTTTTTCCGATCATTTCGTCCGGTTCATAGCCCAAAAGTTCACGGCATTGTGGGCCTGCATGGCTGTAGACTCCGTTCCGGTCCATTTCGTAGATCCAATCGTTAGAGGACTCGATCAGGTGGCGTAGACGTTGTTCGCTTTCTTGGATTGCCCTCTCAGTTCGTCTGCGTGCTGTGATATCCCGTATCGCAGACTGCGTGCCGATGATCTTTCCTTCAGTATCGGTCACCCGCACCACATCCACTTCCAGCCAGATGCTTGTGCCGTCGGTGCGCACTCCTTCGTACTCGAAATGTGTAGGCACGTCCTCGCCGCGCATCCGGCGGTAATGACGATCGATCAATTGTTCGCGATATTGGGGTGCGATGTAATTCTCGAACCCTAACGTTGGCAATTGCTCACGGCTAAACCCGAAAAGCTTCAAAAAGCGATCATTCGCAAACACGATATGCCCATTGAGATCATCTGCGATAACAGCATCCCCAATGTGTTCGACCACCCTCCGGAATCGTTCTTCACTCTTCCGAAGATCCATCTCTGCGCGATCACGTTCGGTGACGTCGCGATCGAACCCACGATATCCGTAGAAGTTTCCATCTGCGTCAAGTATGGGCGCGCCGTTCGTCTCCAGTACGACTGAGTGCCCGTCTTTATGCAGGTTGACATTTCGGAGACCCCAAAATGCCTTGCGCTCGCGGGCTAGCGGATTGAAGATTGACGCGACACGGACTGCTTCGTCGGGAGACATGAGGTCGAAGGGAGTCCTGCCGATGATCTCTGTGGGCTCGTATCCCAAAATTCGCAAACACTGCGGACCTGCGTATGTGTAGACCGCATTAGCATCCACCTCCCACATCCAATCGTTGGACGCAAGGATCAGTTGCCGCAGACGTTCTTCACTTTCGTGCAGAGCCTGGTTGGCCTGTTCTTTCTCGGTGATGTCACGCTTCATCGTGAACACCTCAAGAGCAAGACTCAACTCTCGCGAATAATCTCCGCTGGTTGAAAGCCGCGCAGTGATTGGGATCACACTTTTATCGCTGGAGCGGTTTGGCGCATTCTCCTCGACGAGATTCCAAAACACGCAGATTACAGGTTCCCCTATCGGGTCTTCATCTTTGGATTCCCGATTGCTTAACCTGTACACCGATTCGTCGCTCCCAATTCGATCAGAGGTCGCTATCTGCCCCCCCGCGAGCTTCGAGAGTTGGTTTTGTGGTTGCAGGAGTTTGACGTTGAGCACGTGGCCATGGAATCCACGGGTGTTTATTGGAAACCTGTGTGGAACGTTCTCGAAACTCATTTTAAGATCGTTCTGGCAAACGCCCAGCACATCAAAGCAGTTCCCGGACGCAAGACGGACACCAAGGACTGTCAGTGGATCGCGGAACTCTTGCAACATGGACTGCTTGCGGGGCAGCTTCATACCCCCTTTGGTGATTCGCGATCTACGGGATCTCACCAGGGCACGAACCAGTCTGTCGCAGGAGCATTCTCGTATTGCCAGCCGGATTCAGAAAGTGCTCGAGGATGCCAATCTCAAGCTCGCAAGCGTTGCCAGCAACACCCTCGGTAAGAGTGGCACCTTGAACCGGGGTGGAACCACGGAGCAGATGAGACTCCTCCAAGGCCTTTCGCACGGCCCTAGCCTTTACCAGCCGGCACCACAGACAACGCCAGCAACAGAGTGATCGAACCGAGAAGAATTGGCACGATAAGGTCACCCGATTGAGTCCAATGATTCCGCTCCAAAGTCCCCGGCGTCGTCTAAGGCCCAATTCTGAAATCACTGCTGGACCCCGGCCGGCGCCGCGTTAGGTTCGGCCACGGCAGTGGCCGGCTTCGACGCCGGGATGGCTCCGGCCCTCGTCGCGACGAACATGGTGCGCCCGCTGATTTCCTGATTGAATTCGCCGCCTCCTCCCTGGAGAGTCAACCTTATTCCCTCGGTCTGTCGTTCCTCCGGTACCTTGCCGAGGGCGCAGTTCACTTGCAGCACCGCCGTTCGCGATCGCCCCCGCATCGGCAATAGCCGGATGCGGATTACCGCCAGACCTCCTGACGGCATCGAACCGTAAAGCATGGGCGTGCGCCGCGGCACGAGTTCGGGGGAGCCTAACGCCATGCCCTCACGCAGGAGTTCACTAGTAGCAATGGCGTAGGACTCGAAGCTGACCAGTTCATTCGCGGTCCAGATGCCGCTTTCCAGGAAACTTCCATTGGGAGACGTGTGCATGAACGTGCCTGCCGCAGTGATTGCCTTGCCTTTCGTATTGAATGTGCCGGCACCGCTCAGTTCATAGGTCGAGTCGTCAGACGACTTCGTCACCGCCGGGCAGGCCGAAGAGTCATTCGTGTGGCAAAGAAATCCGGAGCCGACAAAGAACAGGTAATCACTCCTGTTTTCCTGGGCTTTCGCGGGAATAGCAACCAGGATGGCCAAGATCGCTCCGGCTGGCCAGATGACCCCTCTATGCGGAGGTTTCCGCTTGGTTGACATAAGCTCCTCCCCAACTCACGCTCGCAACTCTTGGCGCGGCTCAAAACTCTGCAGGCTGCGCGTGAGGTGGCAGCCATGCGGAGGCTCAACTTAAGCAAGAAGAACTGCTGCGTGTAATCAAAACCACGACGGACCTGCAAGCCGCAGGAACGCGTGCAACACATAGTTATTGTCGAAGTACGCGCCCGTTATTTCCCCTGCTGCATTAATCGCCAGCGGAACAGTACCTTCGTAGCTGCCCGCCACTGTGCCCGCGCCCGGCGCATCGAACTTACTGATGCGGCCGTCCGGAGCACGCACGAAACCGTGTTGAACATCATTCGAATCGATGTATGAGCCCGTGACCTCTCCCCTATCACTGATGGCCTCGGCGTACGTGCCCTGAGCCTGGCTCCCGTCGGTGCCCGCGCCTGGAACGTCGAACTTTAGGATGCGACCGTCCGGGACGCGTAGGTAACCGTGAGTCACATCGTCTCCGGTTACATAACCTCCTGTCACCATGCCCTCTGCATTGATACTCGTGGCGTAGGTACCCTGGCCTTGGCTCCCGTCTGTGCCTGCGCCCGGAACGTCGAACTCAGTGATGGTTCCGTCAGGCTTGCGCACGAAACCATGAGTAAGACTGTTTGCGTCAAAGAAGTAGCCGGTGACCGTCCCGGCATGGTTGATGCACGAGGCCAAACAAACAAAGGTCGAGACGCTTCCGGAAGGGTCGAAATTGGTAAATTCACCATCGGGAGTGCGCACGAAACCGTGACGGACAGAGTTCGAGTCCCAATAGTTCCCCGCGATCACCCACGATGGGTTGATGTTCCACGCGAAGGTACCCAGGTAAGCGCTTGTTCCCGCCGCCGGATTATCGAACGACGTGAACGTGCCGTTGAGAGCGCGCACGAAGCTGTGGCCCAGGTTGTTCTCATCAAAGTACGATCCCGTGATCGCCCCCTCTAAGTTAATCGACATGGCATACGTGCCTTGGCCACCATAAGTCCCGGCGGGAGTCGCCTTAAAGGAGAGGCCTGGTACAGTACCGGCACCTGGAACATCGAAGGTGATGAGTCTACCTTCCCGGGTTCGCAGGAAGCCGTGCATCACATTGTTCGCGTCTGCGTAAAGTCCCGTGATCTCCCCCGCCGCGTTGATGTCCTCAGCCTGAGTGCCTAAGCCCGAACCGGGAGTAGTGCCTGCGTCCGGGGCGTTGAAGGTGATGATTCTGTTTCCCCATTGTGGCCCTGCCTGCGGCCACGCCGCCACGGCAAGACACGTGCAAAAGACCAACAGCAAAATGCTGATACGTCTCATGGTCGCCTCCATGACAGAAAGTTCGGTTTGAAATGTTTGAATACTTGATCTGATTGGGTCCAATGACTGCGTTCCAAAAGCATCCGGCGTCTAAGGCCCTGCGGCCTCTCGCGTTCACGGCCGGCAGGTCGCACAGTATGGCGGGTGGAAATAAACTTCAATACACGGCGAATAATCTAAGAGTCAACTGCAGGTAATCTGGCCTCTATTCTCAGCTTGACGGTGCCTAGGCAACGACTTAGGCTGTTATGTTCCTCAGGCTTGGGTACATGAGACTATGCCCGTGGCCGCCAACGAGCGCCAGCAAGCGCGGTTTGGGCCGTTCACTCTCGACCTTGCTTCGCGGGAATTACGCAACGGTGCGAACACGGTCCGTCTTCAAGCCCTTCCGTTTCAAATTCTCACCATTCTGGTCAACCATCCTGGAAAGTGGGTGACCCGGGACGAACTGCGGCAACAGCTCTGGCCTGCCGACACTTTCGTTGACTTTGACCATTGCATCAACACCGCTATCGGGAAGCTCCGGAGGGCACTGGGGGATGAGGCGGACCAGCCTCGCTATATCGAGACTTTGCCAAGATATGGCTATCGGCTCAACGTTACCTTCGAAGAAGCGCCCCAGCCCCCGGCCCTAGGCGGCACAAAGAACAGTTTCTGGAAGATCGCTGCGCCCACGGCACTGATAGTCGCGACGCTGATCGTCGGAAGTATTTATTACTTCAGGCACACCATCAGCGCCAGGCCTCTGAGCGACAAAGACACCATCGTGCTCGCCGACCTCGATAACAAGACCGGCGATGCGGTCTTCGATGACACGCTCAAACAGGCGCTGGCAATCCAGTTGGAGCAGTCACCCTTTCTCGCCCTGGTGTCCGACCGCAAGGTGAACGAGACCTTGAAGCTGATGGGCCGTTCGGCTGCCGACCGCTTAACAGCGGACGTGACTCGCGAGGTCTGCCAGCGCACGGGCGGCAAGGCGATGGTGACGGGCTCAATCGCGACGTTGGGAAGCCAATACGTGATTGGCCTGAAGGCAGTGACCTGCGAAGCGGGCGATGTGTTGGCCCAAGCGCAGCAGCAGGCCGCGGGCAAGGAAGCGGTACTTAAAGCATTAGACGCTGCTGCAGTCGGCCTGCGGAGCAAGTTGGGCGAGTCGCTCAGTTCCGTGCAAAGATACGCCACACCGGTCGAAGCAGCGACGACACCTTCGCTGGAGGCCCTTAAAGCCTACAGTCTGGGGGTAGAGGCTCTCAGTTGGAAAGGGGATGCGGACGCGCTGCCCTTTCTCAAACGGGCGGTGAAACTCGATTCCAACTTCGCTGCAGCCTACGCGGTCCTGTCCCACGTCTACTTCGACCTGTGCGAGTTCCGGCTATCGGCGGAAAACGCGCGCAAAGCTTATGATCTACGGGACAAGCTAAGCGAACGGGAGCGGCTGATGATCGAGGCGCTCTATTACTGGACCGGAACCGGAGAACTGGAAAAGGCGGCACAGGCCGCTGGGTTGTGGCAAAAAACATACCCGAGAGACGCCATGGCCTACGAGCGCCTTGCCGTTATATCAATGCAGTTTGGAAACTACGAAGAGGCGTTGGAGCAAAGCCGACAGGCAGTGCGCCTGGAACAAAGCGCATACCTCTATAGCGACCTTGGGATAGCCTACGTCAATCTCAACCGATTGGATGAAGCGGAGGTGGTGTTCGAGCAGGCGGAAAAGAACCTGGTCGAAAACGGGACGCCGATCTTTTTCCACTACATGCTGGCCTTTCTGAGGGACGATGACGAGCGGATGGCGCAGTTGGCCTCAGCGGCCGTCGGCAAGCCGGGCACGGAGGACCTTTTACTGGCTAGTCAGGCGGACACCGAAGGTTGGCACGGTAGGCTCAAGAACGCGCAGGAACTGACCATCCGGGCAGTGAATTCTGCCCTGCATAACGACGCCAAGGAAACCGCTGCCGCCTATCAAGCGGAAGCAGCTCTGCGCGAGGTGGAGTCAGGAAATTTCGAGCGGACACGTGCAGATGCGAGAGCGGCCTTGAAGCTCGCTCCCGACCGCGATGTGCAGGCGATGGTAGCGGTGGCCTTAGCGCGGGCAGGTGATACAGCAGACGCCGAGAAGTTGGCTGGCGAACTCGACAAGTCCTACCCGTTGGCCACTCTTGTGCAGAGGTATTGGCTGCCCTGCATCCGCGCCGGGATCGCCCTCGAACGGAAAGACCCGAAGAAGGCGATCGAACTTCTGAACGAAGCGAGCCCGTTAGATCTCAGCGCACCGACGGTTCTCACAGAGGAACTATTATCCGTTTATTTGCGCGGGGAGGCTTACCTCATGCTGCACGACGGCAGAGCGGCCGCAGCGGAGTTTCAGAAGTTCATTGATTACCGAGGACTCGTTGGAAACTTCCCCTGGGGTGCGCTCGCCAGACTGGGCCTGGCACGTGCTAAAGCCATGGAAGGAAACACCGCCAAAGCCCTCGCCGCCTATCACGTGTTCTTCGCGATTTGGAAAGACGCCGATCTCGACATCCCCATCCTGAAGCAAGCCAAAGCCGAGTACGCGAAGTTGCAATGACAGGTTTACTTACTCTATGGCCGAGTGCTTGCTGTCCAAATGATAGTATGCGCGTCTTTAGGATTCGGCTGTATGTCCTTCTGCCCCTCTCGCACATGTCAATCGCGGAAGCTGCTCTTGTGGCCCAGGACATTCAGAACCGCAACACCAGTTCATGAAGAAAATGAGAGGATCAGTTCGATGAGGAAAGTGAGAATGCGCGGCTGCATATCGATCGTAACTTCTCTGCTAACTCTCGCGTTGTCAGTCGAAGCACAGAGTCGTGATCGTGACCGCCTTTACTTAGGTATGAAGAATCCTGCCTGCCAACCGAGCGAAAAGGCGACTTGCGGGGCGGATATGCAGATTGTGCAGGCCGCACTAAAATCCCCCTTTGCGTTGTGGGACTTCATAACCTCTCCAGATGTGGGGTATTTCGAACGATTGACCGCCGCTTCAAGGGCCGGAAAAGTGATTCCTGCCACGTGGATTCCGAAGCTCTTGGCAGCTCAAAACGAGCTTCAAAAAGAAAAGCATCTCCATGAGTTTGGGGTTCAAAGATATCCGCTTAGCGAGGCACCCCAATACTTTGGGCTTCCACGGGACCGCGTCGGCACAGGGATAAAAAGAACTATTCTCGGCCATCCTTTCCTGGTCCCGGAGAAATGGATCGACTTTCCCCTCACAGATGAAGAACTCAAGCAGTCTCCATGGCCGTTTCAGGTGAACCGAGCATTGGCGGTTTTGCGAGCGGCTATCATTCGCGATGGTGACCCTAAACAAAACGACGCGGTCATTCTCAACTTTCCCTGCAAAGACGTCGAAACAGCGAGCCTGCTTGTCTCGCTGACGACGCAGGTCGCCGCGTCGCAAGAG
>Ga0335079_10011457_pt1 | contig 10107 bp, 10 predicted proteins | sample Lox_Sample_33_FD_206719 | JGI IMG/M metagenome (GOLD analysis project Ga0335079, IMG submission 206719) | Soil microbial communities from Loxahatchee National Wildlife Refuge, Florida, United States - Lox_Sample_3.3 | ecosystem: Environmental > Terrestrial > Soil > Wetlands | place: USA...
GCGGGCTTGAGGCCCGCCTTGTGCCCGGCGGTGCGCGTGAGGCCGCGCGCGGCCGCCCAGCGGCCGTTACCGTCCATGGTGATCGCAATGTGCTTCGGCAGGAGCTTGGGAACGGCGGCGGCCATCAGACCTGCATGACCTCCTTCTCCTTGGCCTGAAGCAGCGTCTCGATGTCGGCGATGTGCTTGTCGGTGAGCTTCTGCACTTCGACTTCGGCCCGCCGCTCATCGTCCTGTGAAACGAGCTTTTCCTTGAGCATCTCCTTGATGTCGGCCATCACGTCGCGGCGCACGTTGCGCACCGCGACGCGGGCGTTCTCCGCATCGTGGCGCAGTACCTTGGTGATCTCGCGGCGCCGCTCCTCGGTGAGCGGCGGCATGGGGATGCGGATCACCGTGCCGGCGGTCATCGGCGTCAGCCCGAGGTCGGACTTGAAGATCGCCTTCTCGATCGCCTGTACCACGGTCTTCTCCCAGGGCGAGATGACCAGCGTGCGCCCTTCCTCGACGGCGATGCTCGCCACCTGTTGCAGCGGCACCTCGGAGCCGTAATAGTCCACCTTCAGGTGCTCGATCAGGCTCGGGTGCGCCCGCCCGGTACGCAGCTTCTTCAGATCCGCCTGGAAGTTATGTACGCACTTGGCCATGCGCGTGGCAGCGTCTTTCTTGAGGTCTTCGAGCATGGTCGTCCTCCTCGCGCCTCCCGGGGGCGGCTCACTCGAAAGTGACCGCCGTGCCAACGTCCTCACCGCGCACGATGCGCGTGAGGTCGCCGGGATTGTTGAGATTGAACACCCGCAAAGGCAAGCGGTTATCGCGGCACATCACGATGGCGGTCGCATCCATGACGTTGAGCCGGTCGGTGAGCACTTTATCGAAGGTGAGCCGTGTATAGCGCACCGCGGCGCTGTTGCGCACCGGGTCGTCGGAGTACACGCCGTTCACCTTGGTGGCTTTGAGCAGCACGTCGGCATTGATCTCGATGGCGCGCAGCGCCGCCGCCGTATCGGTGGTGAAGAAGGGGTTGCCGGTACCGGCAGCGAAGATCGCCACGCGACCCTTCTCCAGGTGGCGCACTGCGCGGCGGCGGATGTAGTCCTCGCACACCTCGTTGATGCGGATCGCGGACATGACGCGCGCATGCATTCCCAGGCTCTCGAGCGCGTCCTGCATAGCGAGCGCGTTCATCACCGTGGCGAGCATCCCCATGTGGTCCGCGGCCACGCGGTCCATGCCCGCGCGCGCCAGCCCCGCGCCGCGGAAGATGTTACCGCCGCCGATCACCACCGCGACCTGCACCTGCATCTGCACGATGTCCTGGAGCTCGCCCGCGATGCGCTTGAGCACCCCCGGATCGATGCCGTAGTCGCCGTTACCGAGCAGCGCCTCACCGGAGAGCTTCACCAGGATCCTCGAGTAGACCGCCTTGGCCTGCGTCATCTGCATTCCCCTGTGATCTGACGGAAAAAACCCCGCGCAGGGCGGGGTTTGTTCCTCTGTCACTGCCTCGCGCCGTCAGTGCCTGACCGTCGTCGGGCCCTCGCCCTTGACCTGGGCCATCACGTCGGCGACGAAGTCATCATTCTTCTTCTCGATGCCCGCGCCGACCTCGAACCGCTCGAAGGCCACGACCTCGGCCCGGGCCCCTTTTAGCAGCTTCTCGATGGTCACGTCCGGATCCTTGACGAACGGCTGCCCGGTGAGCGTGATCTCGCTCAGCGCCTTGCGCAGCCGCCCTTCGACCATCTTCGCCACGATCTCCGGGGGCTTGCCCTCCCCACGCGCCTGCTCGGTGAGGATCTCGCGCTCCTTCGCCACGACCTCCGCCGGCACCTGCGCCGGGGAGAGATAGCGCGGATTGCTCGCCGCAATGTGCATGGCCAGATCGTAGGCGAGGCTCGCCGCCCCGCCCTTCACTGCCACCAACGCACCAATACGCGTCCCGTGCACGTAGGCGCCGAGGTGCTCGGCCGCCGACAAGAGCGCAAAGCGCCGCACGCTGATGTTCTCGCCGATCTTCGCCACCAGCCCCCGGCGGCGCTCATCGACGCTCTCCCCCGAGGCGAGCCTGGCCTCGGTGAGTGCGGCGAGGCTCGCGGGCCTCGCGGCGAGTGCGCATTCGGCCACCATCTGGGCGAACGCGCGGAATTCCTGCTCGCGGGCGACGAAATCCGTCTCGCAATTGACCTCGACGAGCGCGGCTGAGCGAGCGTCGGCGGACTTGGCGATGACCACCACACCCTCGGCGGCGACCCGCGCAGCGCGCTTGTCGGCCTTGGCGAGCCCCTGGCGGCGCATGAGCTCGGCGGCGGCGTCCAGGTCGCCCTTGGTCTCGACCAGGGCCTTCTTGCACTCCATCATGCCGGCGCCGGTGCGCTCGCGGAGCTGCTTGACTGCGTCTGCGGTGATGTTCACGCGTCAGCTCCCGCGGAGCCCGCTCCGCCACGACCCTTGCGCCGACCCGCGCCGCCGCTGGGGCGGCGGGTCGGGCTCTCGGCCGGCGGCGTGCCCGCCGCGACCGCTCCCGCGGCCTCATCGGCTTCTTCGGCCTCATCGCCCTCGAGGTCTTCGTCCTCGGTGCCGAGCTCCTCGGGCGTCCCCACCGGAGCCTTGACGGGTGGGAGCTTGCGCCGCGCGGGGGCCTTCTTGCGCACGGTGGCCTGCGGCCGCTGCTTGCCCCGTGCCACCTTCTTACGCGGGTTGCCGGCCTCGTCGAGCTCGACGAACTCGTCCTCGCCGACGGCGACCTGCGGCACCGACTGCTTGCCCTCGAGCACCGCATCGGCGATGCCCGTGGCGTACAGCTGGATGGCGCGCATGGCGTCATCGTTGCCCGGGATCACGTAGTCGATGCCATCGGGCGAGCAATTGGTGTCGACCACCGCCACCACCGGAATACCGAGCTTCTTCGCCTCATGGATGGCGATGTTCTCGTGCCCCACATCGACGACGAACAGCGCATCCGGGAGCGACTCCATGTTCTTGATGCCGCCGAGGCTTCTCTCGAGCTTGTCCATTTCGCGCCGCAACTGGGTGGCCTCCTTCTTGCCGCGCTTATCGAGGGCCCCGGAAGCGGCGAGCTCGGTGATCTCAGCGAGCCGCTTGATCGACTGGCGGATGGTCTTGAAGTTCGTGAGCATGCCGCCGAGCCAGCGCTGGTTCACATAAGGCTGCGCAGAGCGCTCGGCCTCCTTCTGGATGGACTCGCGCGCGGAGCGCTTGGTGCCGACGAACAGCACCGTGCCGCCGTCGGCAATGACGCCCTTGACGAAGTTCGCGGCATCCGAGTACATCGGCTGCGTCTTCTCGAGATTGATGATGTGAATCTTGTTGCGCTCGCCGAAGATGAATGGGGCCATCTTCGGGTTCCAGAAGCGGGTCTGATGTCCGAAATGGACTCCCGCCTCCAGCATCTGTCGCATGGACACGCCGGACATGAAGGGCTCCTGTGCGGGTTGGGCCTCCGCGCATCCCCGTGACCATCCCGGAACGCCCCTTTACGGGCTGATTCCCGGACACCCAGTCACTGAAGGTTAACGATGCGCGTGTGGGTTGCGTTGCCAAAAAAGGCCGCGCTTTATACCATGAAGGCCCCGTCGGAACAATGTCTTACGCGCAGCCCGCGCAAGCACTTGCCGCGGGTCGCCGCCGGCCCCATTTCGTAGCCTATGCCCGTTACCATCAAGACGCCCGAAGAGCAGGAAAAGATGCGGATCGCGGGACGCCTCGCGGCCGAAGTGCTCGACATGATCGGCGAGCACGTGGTCCCGGGCGTGACCACCGAAGAGCTCGACCGCATCTGCCACGACCACATCGTCAAGGTGCAGCGCTCGGTGCCGGCGAACCTCAATTACCGCGGCTTCCCCAAGACCATCTGTACCTCGGTGAACCACGTCGTGTGCCACGGCATCCCGAACGACAAGCGCCTCAAGGCGGGCGACATTGTCAACATCGACGTGACCGTGATCCGTGATGGCTTCCACGGCGACACCAGCCGCATGTATTTCGTCGGCAAGCCGCCCGCCCATGCCCAGCGCCTCACCGACACCTGCTTCGCCGCCATGTGGCGCGGCATCGAAGCGGTGCGTCCCGGCGCTCATCTCGGCGACATCGGTCACGCCATCCAGAGCTTCGTCGAGAGCCTGGAGTACTCGGTGGTGCGCGAGTACTGCGGCCACGGCATCGGGCGGGTGTATCACGAGGATCCCCAGGTACTGCACTACGGCGAACCCGGCACCGGACTCGAGCTCAAGCCCGGGATGACCTTCACGATCGAGCCGATGGTGAACGCCGGCAAGCGCCACGTGCGGCTGCTGCCGGACGGCTGGACCGTCATCACCAAGGACCATTCTCTGTCGGCACAGTGGGAGCACACCGTACTTGTCACCGAGCGCGGCTTCGACGTGCTGACGCTCGGCGCGAACGGCGCGCAGCACTAAGGCGGTCCGGGCGCACCGATGGGAGCTGCGGACTCAGAGCTGCTCGAACAGACACTGCCGCGCGTCTCGCCTTCGCCCATCTGGCCCCTCCTGACACGCCTCTCGGCGCAGCTGGCCACCGACACCACACCGCTCGCGTGGCGCGAACTGCTGCGTCAGGCGCACGAGGAGTTCAAGCAGCGCTTCCTCGCCGAGGACCCGGTGGAGGAGCTGGTGCACGCGCGGGCCACGCTGATCGATGCGGTGCTGCGCGAGGCGTGGGCGATGCACTGCGCGGGCCAGGGTGAATGGGCCCTGGTCGCCGTCGGCGGCTACGGTCGTGGCGAGCTGCACCCCTGCTCGGACATCGACATCCTGCTGCTCGTACCGCGGCCGCCGGACGGCGTCGGCAGCTCCGCGATCGAGAGCCTGGTGACCTTCCTCTGGGACATCGGACTCGAGATAGGCCACAGCGTGCGCACCGTCCTCGAATGCCGCGAGGCATGCGTCGGGGACGTGAGCGTCATGACGACGCTGCTCGAGGCGCGGCTGCTCGCAGGCAGCGCCGCGCAGCTTGCCGCCATGCGCGAGGCGCTCGCCCCCGAGCACATCTGGCCGGTCAAGCAGTTCTTCGAGGCCAAGGTGCGCGAGCAGACCGAGCGCCATCTCAAGGCGAACGACACCGCCTACAACCTCGAGCCGAACGTCAAGACCGGCCCCGGCGGACTGCGCGACGTGCAAACCATCGCCTGGGTCGCCAAGCGACACTTCGGTGTCGATACCCTCGATGGGCTCGCGACCCAGGGCTTCCTCACGGCGGCGGAGCTGCGGCGGCTGAAGCAGGCGCAGGCCTTCCTCTGGAAGGTGCGCTTTGGCCTGCACACCCTCACCGCTCGACACGAGGACCGGCTGCTGTTCGACCATCAGATCCGCCTGGCACAGATCTTCGGCTACGAGGATGCCTCCTATACGCTCGCGGTCGAGCAGTTCATGCAGCGCTACTACCGGACCGTCAAGGACGTGAGCCTGCTGAACGAGCTGCTGCTGCAGCTGTTTCGCGAGGCGATCCTGAGTGAGAGCGAGCCGCCCCGCCCGCTCAATGCGCGTTTCCAGGTACGCAATGGCTCGCTCGAGGCGGTGAGCGAGGAGGTGTTCGCGCGCACCCCGTCGGCGCTGCTCGAGCTGTTCGCGCTGTTGCAGCAGCACCCCGAGATCCGCGGCGTACGCGCCTCGACCATGCGCGCCGTGGCCAGGAACCTGTGGTTGATCGACGAGGAGTTCCGCCAGAACCCGCGCCATCACCGCCTGTTCCTCGAGATCCTGCGCTCGCCGGTCGGGGTGACGCACGAGCTGCGGCGCATGAACACCTACGGCGTGCTCGGCCGCTACATCCCGGCCTTCGGCCGCGTCGTCGGTCGCATGCAGTACGACCTGTTCCACGCCTACACGGTCGATGCCCACACGCTGTTCGTGGTGAGCAACCTGCGCCGCTTCGCGATGGCGCGTTACGACCACGAGCTGCCCGAGGCGTCGCGCGTCATGCAGTCGCTGCCGCGCAGCGAGGTGGCCTATCTCGCCGCGTTGTTCCACGACCTGGCCAAGGGGCGCGGCGGCGATCACTCCGAGCTCGGCGCGGTGGACGCGGAAGCCTTCTGCCTCGAGCAGGGCCTGTCGCCGTACGATGCGCGCCTGGTCGCCTGGCTGGTGCGCAACCACCTCGAGCTCTCGATCACCTCGCAGAAGCAGGACATCGGCGACCCGCAGGTGATCAATGCCTTCGCACGCAAGGTGGGCGATGAGACCCACCTCGATTATCTCTACGTGCTCACCTGTGCCGACGTGCGCGCCACCAACCCCAAGCTGTGGAACTCGTGGAAGGCCTCGCTGTTCCGCGACTTCTACCAGCGGGTGAAGCGCGCGCTGCGCCGCGGACTCGAAAGTCCGATCGATCCGGAGCACCTGGTCCGCGAGACCCAGGACGCGGCGCGCCGGCTGCTGATCGAGCGTGGCGTGGCCGAGGAGGCGATCGCGGCTGTGTGGACGCGTTTCACCGCCGGCTACTTCCTGCAGCACTCGCCCGAGGAGGTTGCCTGGCACACGCGGCTCCTGTCCGAGCGCGAGGCCGATTCCGACGAGCCGCTGGTGGCGCTCGACGCCGAGAGCGTGCGCGGCACGACCGCGGTGCTGATCTTCACGCGCCCGCGCCGCCACGGATTCGCCCGCACCACGGCGGTGCTCGATCAGCTGGGACTCAACATCGTCGATGCGCGCATCACGCCGACCGGCGACGGCTTCAGCCTCGATCTCTATCACCTGCTCGAGGACGACGGCGCGCCGATCGCCGACCGTGACCGGCTGGTGGAGATCGAGCATGCGCTGTGGCGCTCGCTGCAGGGACCTGCGGACGCGCCTTTTGCGGTCTCGCGCCGTGCGCCGCGCCAGGCGCGCATGTTCGTCACGCCGACGCAGATCACACTCAGCGTCGACGAGCGCAACCACCGCTCGGTGCTCGAGCTCACGGCCGGCGACCGTCCGGGACTCCTCTGCGAGGTGGGACAGGTACTGATGCAGCAGCGCATCGAGCTGCACGCCGCCAAAATCATGACCGTCGGCGAGCGGGCCGAGGACACCTTCTATCTTACGGATTTCGACGATCGCGCCTTGAGCGTGGCGGCCGGGGAGCAGCTCAAGGAACGCCTGGTGCAGGTGCTCGACCAGCGCCAGGCGGCGCTGCGCGCACCGGGCGGCGGCGCCGCTGCGGGCGTGAAGCCCTGATGAGCGACCTGGCAGCCCTCGCCGCTCTCATCGATCGCACCTACGAGCGGTGCGCGGACTTGAGCGCGCAGAGTGTCTCCGCCGAGGTCGAGGCGGCGCTCGAGGAATGCCTGACACTCCTCGACAGCGGACGGGTGCGTGTCGCCGAGCCGCGCGAGGGGCGCTGGGTGGTCAACGAGTGGCTGAAGAAGGCGGTGCTCCTGTCCTTCCGCGTCCGCGAAAACCGTCCGTTCGATGCCGGCTACACGCGCTTCTATGACAAGGTGCCGCTCAAGTACGCGGGCGCCAGCGAGCAGCAGCTGCGTGCGGGCGGCGTGCGCGTCGTGCCGCATGCACTGGTGCGCCGCGGCGCCTACGTGGCGCCGAACGTCGTGCTGATGCCCTGCTACGTCAACATCGGCGCGTGGATCGGTGCAGGCACCATGGTCGATACCTGGGCGACCGTCGGCTCGTGCGCCCAGGTCGGGCGCAACGTGCACCTCTCGGGCGGCGTCGGCATCGGCGGCGTACTCGAGCCGCTGCAGGCCACGCCGACGATCATCGAGGACGACTGCTTCATCGGCGCGCGCTCTGAGGTGGTCGAGGGGGTGGTGGTGGAAGCCGGTTCGGTAATCTCCATGGGAGTGTTCCTCGGCCAGAGCACCCGCATTTACGATCGCACCAGCGACACCGTCCTGCAGGGGCGGGTACCGGCCGGCTCGGTGGTCGTGCCCGGTACCCTGCCCTCCACGGACGGGCGCTACGGCCTGTACTGCGCCGTGATCGTCAAGCGCGTCGACGCGCAGACGCGCGCCAAGACGTCAATCAACGAGCTGCTGCGCAGCGCCGATTCCACATAAGTCAGGCCCCACCGCGGTGCGACTTCCCGCGCCACCTGCGCCGGGTGCGGTGACCGGCCTGTGACCGCCCGACGACTGACCGCATAACCGTCGGCCGCTGAGAATCGTCCTCGTTCGCAAGGACGACACCAGAAACAACGGCTCAAGGGGCTACGACGGCATGCTCAACAAGATTCTCAGTCGCGGGCGCGTACTGTTTGCATTCGCTGCCCTTACTGCTTCCCTCCAGGCGCTCGCCCAGCAGAAGACCGGACCGGGCATGAGCGGTGAAGACAGCCTCACCTGGAAAGGCATTACGCTCTATGGCGTCGTCGACATCGGTGTCCAGTACGACACGCACATGGCACCGTTCACGCCGTACCGGCCGGCCGCCAGCGGCAACATCGTGCGCTCGAACAGCCGCCAGTCAGTCACCGGTCTGACACCGAGCAACATGGGCCAGTCGAGAGTCGGCTTACAGGGCACCGAGGCGCTTGCCGATGAATGGTCGGCCGTATTCCAGGTGGAGACCTTTTTCAATCCGCAGTCGGGCGAGATCGCCGACTCTCTGAAGTCCCTGGCGGTGAACAACGGCGTACCCGTGAACAAGCAGAGCGTCGGCGTCGATGGCAGCTCGGCGGGTCAGGCCTTCCAGACCGCATGGGTCGGGCTGAAATCGCAGCGCTTCGGCACCCTCACCTTCGGCCGTCAGGTGTCGCTGCTGCAGCAAGGGGTCATCAAGTACGACCCCAATTACAACGCTTCGGCGTTCGGCCTGCTCGGCGCCTCGAACACGTACTCGGGTGGCGGCTCCGCGGAAACCAACCGGCTCGATTCCACGGCCAAGTACCTGGTGAGCTTCAACGATCTCATACACCTCGGGGCGCTGTACAAATTCAATGGCGCCAGCGGATCGGCCAACACCGCCTTCCAGGCGGACCTGGGTGTTGGAAACGAGCGCGCCTCGGTCGATGCGTATTATTCCAAGGTGAACAGTGCCATCACGGCGACCTCCTTGACCGCCACTCAGGTCGCTCAACTTCCGGCTCTGGGCTATTCGGTGTCGAATTCTCTCGCGGCAACCATCTCGGACAACACGGCCTATGCCCTGATGGCGCTGTACCGGTTCGATCGGCTCAAATTCTCTGCCGGCTACGAGTACATCCAGTATGCCAATCCGCATGCGCCGTTGAACGCCGGTTTCGTCGACATCGGCGGCTACGTTCTGGCGTTCGTCAACAAGACGGCCTACGACAACTCGAAATTCCTGCAGGTTTACTGGGGCGGCGTCCGCTACACGGTCGTTCCCGGGCTCGAGCTGACCGCGGCGTACTACGGCGTCCATCAGAACGCCTACGGCAGCGGAAATCAGGCGGGCTGCTCGACGATTGCCCACAGCGTCTGCAGCGGCAGCCTCGAGACCTTCTCCATCGATGCCGACTACCGATTCAACGTGCACTTCGACGCCTACCTCGGCGCCATGTACAGCGCAGTGCACGATGGCCTGGCCGCCGGCTACAGCTACACGACCAACATCAACCCGACGATCGGCGTGCGCTACAAGTTCTGATATGGCCCCCTCGTGTCAAGTGGCACGAGGGGTTCCCTCGCGAGGAAGTTGCCGCGTCCCGCCCGGCGCGAGCGCCGGCGTACGGCCTCAGCGGTCCTTGAGCCGTACGATCGGCGCGGCGTGGCCGCGCGGCCGGGCGCTGGCGCTGCCGCCACGGCGCGTGCGCCGCACGATCGCTCGGAAGCGCCGCACGGCGCACGCCTGGATCTCGGCGTCGAATTCCCGGTAGACGCGCACCAGTTGGCGCCCGAAGTCGGTGAGCGTCGCGCCGCCGCCGCCGCGCCCCCCCTTGGCCGTCACTGCCACCGGCTCGATGAAGCAGCCGTTCAGGCTCTCGAGCAGCAGCCAGGCGCGGCGGTAGCTCATGCCGAGCTCCCGCGCCGCCTGCGACAGCGAGCCGCCGCCGGCAATGTGCTCGAGGAGTGCGATCTTGCCCGGCCCGACGGCCTCCTCGCGGCCGAAATCCACCCGGAAGCGAACCGCTGGCGTGCCCATGGCGTAACCCTCCGGTCGCGATCCTAGCGCAC
>Ga0335079_10011458_pt1 | contig 10107 bp, 7 predicted proteins | sample Lox_Sample_33_FD_206719 | JGI IMG/M metagenome (GOLD analysis project Ga0335079, IMG submission 206719) | Soil microbial communities from Loxahatchee National Wildlife Refuge, Florida, United States - Lox_Sample_3.3 | ecosystem: Environmental > Terrestrial > Soil > Wetlands | place: USA: Florida...
GCAGGCGACGCCGAAGGCGTAAGGCACCCGCACCGTGACGGAGTCCGTGGCGGCGGCCACCAGGCCGCTGTCGCTCACCATCCGCAGGTCGCCCGCCATCACGTTGAGCGCGGCGCGGGCGCCGCCGCGCGCCTGCATGATCGCGCCCTGGAGGGCCACGAACCGCGACTGGGAGATGACGAGCTGCGTCAGCGATACGCCGATGAGGGCGGCGATCAGCATCGCCACCAGCAGCTCTGCCAGGACGAAGCCGGCGCGGGCGCGTCCGGCGGCCGGCCGCCGGCTCATCGCCGCGGCACGGGGCGACGCTCCTCGCCCCCGCGGGCCGCCGGTGCCGGACTGGGCGCCGAGCGCGGCGGTCACGAGTGATTCCGGAATACGACGTCGGTCGTGAGCCTGAATAGCATCGGGAGGGCGCGACCCTCGGGCGGCTGCTCGCTGGAGGCGATCAGGACGAGTCGAATCCCCTTGACCTTGTTGAGATCCGCCGGTGCCGCCACCCTGGCGGTGTAGCTGCTGTCCAGGAACTGGAAGCCGGCGCTGGTGTCGAACGGCGCGACCAGCTCGTCGCGCTGGCCCGTGGAGAGGACGGTGCGCCACAGGCCGATCTTGCCGGGCAGCTGCGCGGAGGGCGCGAAGGCGTAGCGCACCAGCTGGTACAGATAGATCACGGTTCCCGGCGGCGTGCGCACGTCGTTGGGGCCCACGGCGACGGCCAGGGGCGGCCAGCCGGGCGCCCCCAGGATCGCGATCGTCTTGCTGAGATACGGCGCGCCGCACGCGCTGCCGGAGCTGCCGGCGACGGTGGCCGGCTGGACGAAAACGAACTTCCCGGTCGAGTCGCGCCACGCGTAGCCGCTGGCGGTCGCGGAGAAGTACGCGGCGGAGTCGGCGGGGAGCAGGCCGACGACGGTCGTGCCGCTCACCTGGGTGCAGGCGACGCCGAAGGCGTAGGGCACCCGCACCGTGACGGAGTCCGTGGCGGCGGCCACCAGGCCGCTGTCGCTCAGCATCCGCAGGTCGCCCGCCATCACGTTGAGCGCGGCGCGGGCGCCGCCGCGCGCCTGCATGATCGCGCCCTGGAGGGCCACGAACCGCGACTGGGAGATGACGAGCTGCGTCAGCGACACGCCGATGAGGGCGGCGATCAGCATCGCCACCAGCAGCTCCGCCAGGACGAAGCCGGCGCGGGCGCGTCCGGCGGCCGGCCGCCGGCTCATCGCAGCGGCACGGGGCGACGCTCCTTGCCCCGCTGCATGTTGATGGTGTCGGGCCGCGCACTCGGCAGGGTGGACGCGACGATGATCTGGATGCTGTCGAGGCGGGGCGAGAGAATGGTCACCGCCGTGCAGCCGACGACCCGGTAGAGCCCGCTGGACGCCGTGTCGCAGCCAACCAGGTTGGGCAGGCTGTCGAAGGGCGAGCTTGCCGCCCGGTCCACCTTGGCGAGCAGCGTCGACATGCCCAGCGCCTGGTCCGTGGCGCGGGTCGAGTACTTGGCCACCCGGAACGAGAGGCCCACCAGGGACAGGATCACGACCGAGAAGATGACCACCGCCATCATGATCTCCACCAGCGTGAAGCCCAGGCCGGGCCTCACCGGGTGATGCGAATCTGTCCTGCCTGGGTGATGCGCACCTGATGGTAGTAGTCGGATCCGCCGACCGTCACGAGCATGGTGGTGTTGGCGGTGCCGTTGGGCATGATCTGCACGCTGGCCGGCGTGGCCGACAGGGCGCCGAGCTTGAAGTCCGAGTTGATGTCGAACACGTAGGTCCGCAGCACCGTGTTGCTGGGCGGCGGCTGGCTGATCGTCAGGGTGAGCGCGGACGCGTCGACCGCGATGATCACCGGCGAATGCTGCCGCGCGGCCAGCGACTGCGACAGGAGGAACTCGGCGGCGATCACGTTCGCCGACCGGTTCACCCGGGCGTGTCCCAGCGTCTGGCCGACCTTGGGTATCAGGCTGGCCACCACGACGAAGATGATGATGATGACCAGGACGGCTTCGAAGATCGTGAAGCCGGCCACCGTCGAGTCGGCGCATCGGGACTCGCGCGCTCTGGGTCGAGACGCTGAGGAGTTCGTCGGGAGCGATGAAGGGCAATGTCCGTGCCGAGTGCGTCCCTGGGCCTAAGTCCTTGCGCTACATTTTACTACAAACGAGAGGCGGGGGACAGGCCCGACAGCCGGTGCAACCGGCAAGCGCCCGGGCTGCAAGAAGATGCAGCCGCGCGACGCGCGTTCAGGCGAGCACGTCGAGCGCCACGCCCACGCGGCCGAACGGGGCGCTGACCTGCGCCCCCTGGACCGCGGGCCGGATCCGCTGGAGCATCTCCCGGGCGATCGCCACGCCCTCGGCCAGCGCCGCGTCCTTGCCACGCTCCTGGGCGCGCCGCATGCGCTCGATCACCGTGGAAGGCACGGACACCCCCGGCACCTCGTTGGCGAGGAACTCCGCGTTGCGGAGCGAGACGAGGGGCCAGATGCCCGCGATGATGGGGATGCGGAAGCCCTCGGCCCGGGCCAGGAATCGCTCGAGCTGCTCCGGATCGAAGACCGGCTGGGTGATCGCGAAGTCGGCCCCGGCATCCACCTTCCAGGCGAAGCGCTTGAGCTCCCGCTCGGGGTCCACGGCAGCCGGATTGACGCCGACGCCGATGACGAACGCGGTCGGCGCTCCGATGGGATTGCCGCCCGGGTCCAGGCCGTGGTTGAGGCGGTGGACCAGGTTCGTCAGGCCGATCGAGTCGATGTCGAAGACCCCGGTGGCCTCCGGGTAGGGCCCCATCTTCGGCGGGTCGCCGGTGATGATGAGGAGGTTCCTGAGCCGGTGGGCCGCCGCCCCCAGCAGGTCCGACAGCATGGACAGCAGGTTGCGGTCGCGGCAGCAGTAGTGGATCACCGTTTCGATGCCGACCTCGCGCTCGATCAGGAGCGCGCTCATCAGCGCGCCCATCCGGCTCTGGGCGCGGGGGCCGTCCGGCACGTTGATCGCGTCGATGCCGGCGCCCTTCAGCTGCCGGGCCCCGGCGAGCATCGTGGCGGGATCGACGCCGCGCGGCGGCACGATCTCGACGGTGGTGAGGAACTCGCCCCCGTCGAGCTTGCGGCCCCAGCGCGACCGCTCGGCCAGCGGCACCGGCTCCACCCCGGTGGGCGCCACCACCGGCTCGGCCGACACCGCGATGACCTGACGCGGCGACACGCTCTGCACGTAGGCCGCCATCGTCTTGACGTGCTCGGGCGTCGTGCCGCAGCAGCCGCCCACGAACCGCGCGCCCGCCTCCACCAGCCGCTTGGCATACTCGCCGGTGTACTCGGGCGACGCCATGTACATCTTGCGGTCGCCGACCTGCCGCGGGAGACCCGCGTTGGGCTGCGCCGACAGCGGTCGCGACGTGACACGCGCCATCCGCTCGATGGCCTCGAGCACCCCCTGGGGGCCGACCGAGCAGTTGAGCCCGATCACGTCGGCCCCGAACTCGTCGAGCGCGCGCGCCAGCGTCTCGGGATCGCTGCCGTACGCCGTCGCGCCGTCCTCCTGGATCGTCATCTGGGCCACGACCGGCAAGTCGCAGACGGCCCGCACCGCGCGCAGCGCCTCGTGGATCTCGTCGAGGTCCGAGAAGGTCTCGAGCACGAAGCCGTGGACGCCGCCCTCCAGCAGCCCCTCGGCCTGCCGCTTGAACAGCTCGAACGCGTCCACGCGCGAGGTCTCCCCGAACGGCTCGAGCCGGACGCCGAGCGGGCCGATGGCGCCGGTCACCAGCGCCCGCGCGCCGGCGGCTTCGCGGGCGAGCTCGGCGGCGCGGCGGTTGATCGCGCGGGTGTCCTCCGCCAGCCCGTAGTGTCCGAGCTTGATCGGATTGGCGCCGAAGGTGTTGGTCTCGAGGATCTCGGCGCCGGCTTTCACGTACGCGTGGTGGATCTCCCGCACCAGGTCGGCCGCCTTGAGCGACAGCTCGTCGTAGCAGACGTTGATGAAGACGCCGCGGGCGTACAGCATCGTGCCCATCGCACCGTCGAACAGGTGCACCCGCCCGTCGTCGATCAGGTCCCGCAGCGTGCGCTCAGGCATCCGGATCGTACCCCAGCACCGGCCCCAGCCAGCGCTCCGCCGCCCTTGCGTCGAACCCCTTGCGGCGGGCGTAGTCGTGCACCTGATCGCGGCCGATGCGCCCGAGGCCGAAGTAGGCCGCCTCGGGATGCGCGAAGTACCACCCGCAGACGGAGGCCGCGGGCCACATCGCCCAGCTCTCGGTCAGGCGGATGCCGGTGCGGGCCGTGGCGTCGAGCAGGGAGAACAGCGCCGCCTTCTCGGTGTGGTCCGGGCACGCGGGGTATCCCGGCGCGGGGCGGATGCCCCGGTACCGCTCGGCGATGAGCCCCGCGTTGTCGAGGGACTCCGCCGGGGCGTAGCCCCAGAACTCGCGGCGCACCCGCTGGTGGAGCTGCTCCGCCAGCGACTCGGCGAGCCGGTCGGCGAGCGCCTTGGCGAGGATGGCCGAGTAGTCGTCGTGGGCGCGCTCGAACTCCGCCGCCAGCTCGTCCACCCCGAAGCCGGCCGTGACGGCGAACGCGCCGATCCAGTCCGGGAGGCCGGAGTCGCGCGGCGCGACGTAGTCGGCCAGGCACAGGTTGGGCCGGCCGGGCGGCCGTTCCATCTGCTGGCGCAGGTGGTGCAGCACCGCGAGGACGCGGCTGCGGCCGCGGTCGGCGTAGACCTCGAGGTCGTCGTCGCCGACGCTGTTGGCGGGGAAGAGCCCGAATACGGCGCGCGCGTGCACGCGCCGCTCGGCGGCGACGCGCTCGAGCAGGCGCCGGGCGTCGTCGAACAGCCGTCGCGCCTCGGTTCCCTTCACCGGATCGTCGAGAATGTCGGGATACCGGCCGCGCAGCTCCCAGGCGGCGAAGAACGGCGTCCAGTCCACCGTCGCCACCAGATCCTCCACAGGGATGTCGTCCAGGCAGCGCACGCCCTCGACCGCGGGCTGCGGCGGGGCGTAGCCGTCCCACCGAAGCGGCAGCTTGTTGCGACGGGCCTCGGCGAGGCCCACCAGGCGCCCGTCGGCCCTCCGCGCCTCGTGCTCGCGGCGCAGGCGGCCGTATTCGCCGCGCACCCCCGCCACGAACTCCGCGCGCCGCTCCGGACTGAGGAGGTTGGCCACCACGCCCACGCTCCGCGACGCGTCGGCCACGTGCACGGTGGGGCCGTGGTACGCGGGCTCGATGCGCACCGCCGTATGGACCCGTGAGGTGGTGGCGCCGCCGATCAGCAGCGGGATGGTGAAGCCCTCCCGCTGCATCGCGCCGGCCACGTGGACCATCTCGTCCAGCGAGGGCGTGATGAGGCCGCTGAGGCCGACGGCGTCGGCGTTCACGCGGCGCGCGGTCTCGAGGATCGTGGCGGCGGGGGCCATCACCCCGAGGTCCACCACCTCGTAGTTGTTGCACCGCAGCACCACGCCCACGATGTTCTTGCCGATGTCGTGGACGTCGCCCTTCACGGTGGCGAGCACGATGGTGCCGTTGGTGCGCGGCGCGCCGCCGCCGGCCGCGCGCTCCCGCTCGATGAAGGGCACCAAGTACGCCACCGCCTTCTTCATCACGCGGGCGCTCTTGACGACCTGGGGCAGGAACATCTTGCCGGCGCCGAACAGGTCGCCCACCACGTTCATCCCGTCCATCAGCGGCCCTTCGATCACCTCGATGGCGCGGGCGCGGCCCCGGCGCGCCTCCTCGGTGTCCGCCTCGACGTGGTCGAGGATCCCCTCCACCAGCGCGTGGGCGAGCCGCCGCTCCACCGGCCAGCTGCGCCACTCCTCGGTGCGCGCCGCCTTCGGGGCGCCCGCCGCGTGCTCGGCGAGGGCGATCAGCCGCTCGGTGGCGTCGTCGCGGCGGTTGAACAGCACGTCCTCGACGGCCTCCAGCAGGTCCTTGGGAATGTCGTCGTAGACCGCGAGCTGGCTCGGGTTCACGATCCCGAGGTCCATGCCGGCGCGGCGCGCGTGGAACAGGAAGGCCGAGTGCATGGCGTGGCGCACGGCGGGGTTGCCGCGGAAGCTGAACGAGAGGTTGCTCACCCCGCCCGACACCAGAGCGCGGGGCAGTGTCTCCTTGATGGTGCGGCAGGCCCGCAGGTAGTCGACGGCGTAGCTGGCGTGCTCGGCCATCCCCGTTCCGACGGGGAAGACGTTCGGGTCGAGGATGACGTCCTCGGGCGGGAAGCCCGCCCGGTCGGTGAGCAGCCGGTAGGCCCGCGTGAGGATCTCCACCCGGCGCTCGTACGTGTCCGCCTGGCCGCGCTCGTCGAAGGCCATCACGACCACCGCGGCGCCGTAGCGCTGCACCAGCCGCGCGTGCGCGAGGAACGCCTCCTCGCCCTCCTTGAGGCTGATCGAGTTGACGATGCCCTTGCCCTGAAGGCACTTCAGCCCGGCCTCGATCACCTCCCAGCGGGACGAGTCGATCATCAGCGGGACCTTGCTGATCCCGGGCTCGCCCGCGACCAGGTTGACGAAGGTCCGCATCGCGGCGACCGAGTCCAGGAGCGCCTCGTCCATGTTGACGTCGATCACCTGGGCGCCGTTCTCCACCTGCTCCCGCGCGATCTTCAACCCGGCCTCGTAGTCGCCGCGCTTGACGCACTCGGCGAACCTGGCGGAGCCGGTGACGTTGGTGCGCTCGCCCACGTTCACGAACAGGGTGTCCGGGCCGATGGTGAGCGGCTCGAGGCCGGCCAGCCGGGTGTGGGGCGGAACCGGGGACACGCGGCGCGGCGGCAGGCCGGCGACCGCGCCGGCGATGGCCGCGATGTGCGCGGGCGTGGTGCCACAGCAGCCGCCCACGATGTTGAGGAGCCCGCTCGCCGCGAACTCTCCGAGCAGCTCCGCCATCTCGGCCGGCCCCTGGTCGTACTGCCCGAACGGGTTCGGCAGTCCCGCGTTCGGGTGGCAGCTCACCGGGACGTCGGCGATCCGCGCCAGCTCCTCGACGTAGGGCCGCAGGTCGCGCGCTCCCAGCGCGCAGTTGAGCCCGACGGCGAACAGGCCGGCGTGGCGGATCGAGTTCCAGAACGCCTCGACGGTCTGGCCCGAGAGGGTGCGACCGCTCCGGTCGGTGATGGTGCCGGAGACCATCACGGGCACGTCGAGCCCGCGCCGCTCGAGCAGGGCGCGGATGGCGAACAGCGCGGCCTTGCAGTTCAGCGTGTCGAAGACGGTCTCGACCATCAGCAGGTCGACGCCGCCCTCGAGCAGCGCCTCGGCCTGCTCGCCGTAGGCGGCGGCCAGCTGGTCGAAGTCGACCGCGCGGTAGCCCGGGTTGTTGACGTCGGGGGAGAGCGACGCGGTGCGATTGGTGGGCCCCAGGATGCCGGCCACGAAGCGCGGCCGGTCCGGCCGGCGGGCGGTGAACTCGTCGGCCACGCGGCGCGCGACCGTCGCGGCGGCGACGTTGAGCTCGCGCACCAGGTCCACGGTGCGGTAGTCCGCCTGCGCGATCGCGTTCGCGGTGAACGTGTTGGTCTCGGCGATGTCGGCGCCGGCCTCGAAGTAGGCGCGGTGGATCGCCTCGACCACGTCCGGCCGGGTGAGCGACAGGAGGTCGAGGTTGCCCTGGAGGGGCACCGGGTGCGAGCGCAGGCGCGCACCGCGGACGTCGTCCTCGCCCAGGCCGCGGCCCTGGATCATGGTGCCCATCGCGCCGTCGAGCACCAGGATCCGCGCCGCAAGGGCGCGCTGCAGCTGTTCGCGTCGGTCCGCTGTCCCCACTCCGGAGTCTCCACAATCGAAAAGCCCGGCGGCGCCGAAAGCAGGCACCACCAGGCCGGCTTTTTAGCGGAATGTTTAACGTGGCCGCAATACGCCGCAAATCGCCACGAGGTTCGGTTGTAGGGGCAACTTAACCAGGCCACCGCCGGCCGCGCCACCCTCCCACCGGCGCTGGCCCGCCCGGACGCACGCCACGGCCGGCGGGCCGCAGGCCCGGAACGGGCCGGCTAGGCGGTCAGCAGGCGGAGGGCGGCGTCCGCGCCGATCCCTTCGGCGAGGATCGTCTTGCGCCTGGCGGCGGCGCCGGCGGCCACCGTCACCGCCGTCCGCGGCAGCCCGAGCGTCCGGGCCAGGAACCGGGTGAGCTCCTCGTTCGCGGCTCCCTCGACCGGGGGGGCGGCGACGCGGATCCGCAACCGGTCCCCGGCGACGCCGGCCACCTGGCTGCGGGAGGCGCGGGGCGTGACGACGACGGCGATGCTCAGGCCGCGGGCGGTTTCCCGCAGCCACGGCGTCACCACGCGCGCAGCACCCAGTCCCGCACGAGCTGGAGCAGGAACCACGCGACCAGCGGCGTGAGGTCGAACCTGCCCAGGGGCGGCACGATGCGGCGCAGGGGCGCGAGCAGCCACTCGGTGAGGAAGACGAACGGGCGCATCCAGCGGCTGTAGCGGGACGCTCCGATCCAGGAGCCCACGACCCGCACCGCCAGGGCCAGGATGACGACGTTGAACGCCCAGTACACCGCCAGTCGCGCGGCGTAGCCGGGGCCGAGGCTGGCGGCCGCCGCCAGCGACCGGGCCTGGCCGGCGGCCCACTCGACGGCGGCGATCACCACGATGCCGCCGCCGACCGCGATCGCGATCAGCCACCACGGCGCCGATTGCGGATTGCCGCCGGTGAGCAGGATGCGGCGCTCGATCGGGGCGAGCAGCGGATCGGTGAAGGCGCGGATCGCGCGGGCGGTGCGGCCGAACGGGTTGATGGCGCGTGCCTGCACGGCCAGGGCGCCGAAGCCGCCGAGCACGGCGGCGGCGGCGGCCGCGAACACGACGTAGCGAAGCAGCACGGCGAGGTCGATCACGGCGTGGCGCCGGCGCGGCTCGGCGTGCGGGTCAGCTGACCCGCATCGTCTTGCGCTTCATGAAGTCCATGAGGATGAACTGGCCGAGGGTCATCGTGTTGGTGAAGTACGCCTTTCCCCGGCAGATCTCGGAGACCTTCTTGACGAAGTCCACCAGCATCCGGTCGCGCGCCAGCATGAAGGTGTTGATCATGATGTTGCTGCGCTTGCACAGGGCGACCTCGCGGAAGGTGGCCTGCAAGATTCTCGGATCCAGCCCCATCGAGTTCACGTAAACGCGGCCGTCCGGCAGGGTGAGGGCCGACGGCTTGCCGTCGGTGATCATGATGATCTGGCGCATGTCCTTGCGCTGGGCCAGCAGCAGCCGGCGCGCGAGCTTGAGGCCCTCGGCCGTGTTGGTGTGGTACGGCCCGACCTGGGCGTGCGCCAGCTTGGCGAGCGGGATCTCCTCCGCCGAGTCGTGGAACAGCACCACCCGCAGCGTGTCGCCCGGGAACTGGGTGCGGATCAGGTGGGTGAGGGCGAGCGCGACCTTCTTGGCCGGGGTGAAGCGATCCTCCCCGTACAGGATCATCGAGTGGGAGCAGTCGAGCATCAGCACGGTGGCGGCGCTGGAGCGGTACTCCGCCTGGTGCACCATCAGGTCCCGGTACTCGAGGTCGAGGGGCACGCCGAGTCCCTCGCGCTCGATGGCCGACAGCAGGGTCGCGATGACGTCGAGGTTCATCGTGTCGCCGTACTCGTACGGCCGGCTCACGCCCTCGGCTTCGACGCCGGTGGCGAGGTACGGCGTCTCGTGGCTGCCGTAGCTCGACCGGCCGATGCTGCCGAGCAGGTTGCGGAGTGCGCGATAACCCAGGAAGTCGATGCCCTTCTCGGTGAGGTTGAAGTGCACCTGCTGCGCGGCCGAGCGCGCCTGGCCCTCCGTCCCCTCGACCAGCTCCTGGCCGCCGGGCATGCGCGGCGCCTCGGCGACGCTGAGATAGCCCTGCTCGATGAGGCGCTGCACGATGGCGTCCAGCAGCTCGGCGAGCTGGCGCTCCAGCTCCGCGTCGCGATCCGCGTCGCCCGTGCTCTCGCCGCGCAGGACCTTGAGCATGTCCGGCGTCAGCATGCCGGAGTTCTTCAGCGCCTCGAGGATGGCGTCGTGGAGCGCGGCGAGGGAGCGGTCGCCCTGCTCCTCGCCGCCCTCGCCCCACAGGCGCTCGCCCGCGCCGCCCGCGAATCCGGACTGGAGCAGGAAGTCGG
>Ga0335079_10011459_pt1 | contig 10107 bp, 9 predicted proteins | sample Lox_Sample_33_FD_206719 | JGI IMG/M metagenome (GOLD analysis project Ga0335079, IMG submission 206719) | Soil microbial communities from Loxahatchee National Wildlife Refuge, Florida, United States - Lox_Sample_3.3 | ecosystem: Environmental > Terrestrial > Soil > Wetlands | place: USA: Florida...
CTGGCTTTGTGGGAGATCTTGCCCGACTGCATCAGGGTGCGCAGCCTCGGGGTAAGGGTGGGGCTTATGATAACGATGTCCGCGCCTGCCTCGAAGAGGGAGAGGGCCTTGCGCTCGGCTACCTCGCCTCCACCGGCGATCAGGCACCTGCGGTCGCGAAGATCGAGGAAGACGGGATAGTATCTCATGGCGTCCCGATCTTGTGCATCAGCCGCCTGACCTCTCCCGTCATCGAGGGGTATTTTGCGACGAGCGTCTCCAGCGCACTGCGCGCCTCGGTCTTTTCCCCGAGCGCCAGATGGGCGAGCGCATCGTAGTAGAGGGCGTCCTTTTCCGCGGACGATCCGGGGTAATCCTTGATCAGCCCGTCGAACCTGCCCGTAGCCGCCCGGTAGGCCATTGTCCGCTGGTAGAACCGCCCGACATACAGCTCATATTCGGACAGCCGGTCGCGGCAGATCGAGATGTTCTTCGACGCCTCCTCTGCGTAGGCGTTTTTCGGGTACTTCTGCAGGAGCTTCTGGAACTCCCGGAGGGCCGTCTTCGTCGGCTCCGGGTCGCGGTCGATGGTGGTAAACTGCATGAAGCTGCACATGGCGATCTGGAACTGTGCATAGCCCGCATCCTTGTTCACCGGGTGGTAGTTCAGGAAATTCTGATATTCCACCAGCGCTTCTTCGTACTTCTCTTCCCCGTAATAGGTGTCGGCGATCCTGAGCATCAGGGCCGCGTCGTAGCTCTTGTCCGGGTTCTTTTCCTGGATCTGCTGGTATTCCTTGCGGGCCTTCTCGAAGTTCTCCTTGCGCATGTCGGTTTCGGCGGACTGGAAGGTGCTGACGGGATCGAAGGGCGGCTCCGTCGTCGCGCATCCGGCGAGCATCACGAGGATCAGTATGGACAGGGTCTGTTTCATGGGGGGAGAATGATATTTGATGAGCGCCGGGGGAGCGCATTCCTCTTGAGATACGCAGCTTCACTGCGCCACAGCAGACGCGGCACTATAGCATACCGGACTTTTCATTGTCAATGCTTGAGTGGCGGCGCAGGCGCGCAGGCGATTTAAAAAATGCTTTTCTCCGCCGCCATCGGAGCCGGAGGAAGACCGCTCATGACCGCTTTCTGCTGTATCTCAAAAATAGCCGCCCCGGATTGACAAGATTATGTTCGATACGATAGAGTAGTAATAATGTTATTTTCTTTGGAAATATATGCTACTTTTGGTCGGTCAGAGGACTCGTTTGGCGTAGCGGGGGACGTGCTGTCCCGAGCTATAGGGGAGGCAATCTAACTCTCCAGGCCTCCGCCGTGCCGCAGGAAACCGACGAGAAAAGCGCAGACTCCGTGGTAAGAGTTTCTTCCCGACGCCCTGCGCGATTGCGCAAGAGAAGGGGAACACTGTAACGTACGCGGCAGGACTGGCAGGAATTTGGAGCCCGCGCAGGGCTATGCGTGCCAGACTGTAAACGGACAACCATGGAACGGAAAAAAAAGTCCATCAAACATCCGAAATCAAACAAGAGCCCCGGGAAGAAGAATACGACAAGCCGCAGCACGCACGCATCCACGCAAAGCACGGCTGTCGGATCGAGGGACCTGATCCCTGGAGAACAAGCCCGGTTGATCGAGGACCTGAGGACTCGCGGCATCGATCTCGACATGCAGAGCGAGGAGCTCAGGGCAATCCGGGCGGAGCACACCAGGCGAAAGAGAGCCGAGGAAGAGCTGCTGCGCAGTGAGGCCATCCTGAAACAGGCCGGACAAATGGCGGGCCTCGGCGCCTGGGACCTGAAGATCTCGAACTTCGACGACCTCAACGCCAACCCGCTGAGCTGGTCCGATCAGGTGTACCGTATTTTCGGCTACGAGCCGGGTGAAGTGGCTGTTACGAATGACCTGTTCTTCCAGCGGGTCCATCCCGACGACCGCCGGAAGATCAGCGATGCCGTCTCCCGGGCGATCGCCCTGAAGCAGCCATACAGCATAGAGCACCGCATCATCCGGCCTGACGGCGTGGAACGAGTTGTCTTGGAGCATGCTGAGATCATGTTCGATGACAGGGGCCGTCCGGTTCGCATCATCGGCGCGGTCCAGGATGTCACCGGACGCAAGCGGATCGAGGAGTCGCTGCGCGCCAGCGAAGAGCGCTACCGCTCCTATGTTGAAGTTACCGGGCAACTGGGCTGGACGACCGACGCCAAGGGAGCTGTCGTGGAAGATCTTCCCGCATGGCGGGCATATACCGGACAGACCTTTGATGAGATCAAGGGCCTGGGATGGTTGAACGCACTTCACCCGGACGACCGTGAGGAGGCGGCGCTGAAATGGGAAAAGGCCGTGTCGGAAAAAAGCAGCTACGAGGCCGAATGCCGCTTTCGGCGGTACGACGGGGTTTACCGGTATTTCCTGGACCGCGGTATCCCGGTGTTCCGCGAGGATGGCAGCATCCGGGAATGGGTGGGGACGTGCACTGATATAACCGACCGGAAACAGGCAGAGGAGACGCTCCGGCGGGCCAATGAAGACCTTGAAGCGCGCGTCCGGGAGAGGACAGCCCGGCTGCTGGAGCAGACCCGGATCCTGGAGTCCTTTTTCCGGCACACCCAGACCTGCCTCGTGTTCCTCGACTGCGACTTCAATTTCATCCGGGTCAACGAGGCCTATGCCCGCGCCTGTTCACGCCCGGTTTCGGACTTCATCGGCCGCAATCATTTCTCGGACTATCCTTCCGATGAGCTCAAGGCAAGGTTCCAGAAGGTCATCGACACCGGGGAGCCCTACGCCGCTTTCGGAAGACCCTTCGTCTTCCCCGACCACCCGGAACGGGGTACGACATACTGGGACCTGTCCGTTGCTCCCATCACCGGCGTCGACAACGAAGTGGAGCTCCTGATCTTTTCGCTGGTCAATGTCACTGAGCGCAAAGGAGCGGAGGAGGCGAACCTCCGCCTCGCCGCTGCCGTGGAATCCGCCGCGGACGGCGTGGTCATCACCGATGGGGCGCGGGGGATGATCCAGTACGTCAATGGCGCCTTCGAGCAGATCACCGGCTGGTCCCGCGACGAGATCCTGGGCCGCACCCTGCACCTGCTCGACAGCGGCCGCCATGATGAGCGGTTCTATGCGGACCTCCGGGAATCGCTCAAACGCGACGGCGTCTGGCGGGGCAGGCTCATCAGCCGGAAGAAGGACGGGACCCTGTACCACGAGGACACCACCCTGGCGATGGCCCGGGACGCCGGGGGAAAGGTCGTCAACTACGTGTCGGTGAAGCGCGACGTGACCGAACGGCTCAGGCTCGAATCCATCGCCGAGGCGGTCAATACCATGGACAGCATCGGCTACATCTTCGCCGGCCTCAGGCACGAGATCGGCAATCCCATCAACTCCGCGAAGTCGATCCTGTCCGTGCTCCGGCACAAGGTGGATACGGCATCGCCCGAACGCGTGGGCAACTATGTCGACCGCGCCCTCACCGAGATCGGCCGCGTCGAGACGCTCCTGCAGCATTTCAGAAACTTCAATCTCTATGAAACACCCAGGATCCAGAAGCTGGACGCGGCGTCCTTTCTCGGCAAGCTCCGGGACCTGCTCGGCGAAGACTTTGCGTCGAAGGGCATAGCTCTTTCGCTCCGGATCGGGCCGGGGGCGGAATGGATCACGGCCGATCCCCGCGCGCTCCACCAGGTGCTGCTGAACGTCATCACGAACGCGGTTGACGCGGTCGAGGGCCGCCCTGACCCGCGCATCGACATCACCGCGATCGCGCCGGCCGGACAGACCGTGATCCGCGTGGCGGACAACGGGCGGGGCATGACCGCGGAGCAGCGGCAGAGCCTTTTCAAGCCGTTCTACACCACGAAGCCGCGCGGCACCGGCATCGGCCTCATGATCTCGCGGAAAATGATGGCAAAAATGAACGGTACGATCGAGATCACGAGCGTCCCGGACCAGGGGACGACGGTAGACATCTCCCTGCAGGAGGTGACGCATGGCTCGTGACAGCAAGAGGACGCTCCTGATCATCGACGATGAAGAGACGTTCTGCATCGCGGTGAAGGATTACCTCGAGAGCGATGCGCTCATGGTGATGACCGCCCATACCGGAGCGGAGGGGCTGGCCGTCTGCGCGCGGATGCAGATCGACATCGTCCTGCTGGACCAGCGGCTCCCGGACGGCAATGGTTACGACCTCGTCCCCTCTATCCTCGGCAAGAACGACCAGGCAAAGATCATCTTCATCACGGCCTATCCCTCCTTTGAAAACGCCAGGCAGGCCGTCCGCGCGGGCGCTCACGATTACCTGTCGAAGCCCCTCGACCTGGAAGAGCTCAAGACCGTGGTCGACTCCCTGCTGCACACCCTGGACCTGGAGCAGGTGGCGCAACTGCACGCCTATGAGCAGGACCGCGAACGGAGGGCCGCCGTGCTGATCGGCGGCGGTGGCGGGCTCGCCGGGATCATGCCGCTGATGGAATCCGCTTCGCGGTCCGGCGCACCGGTCCTCATCACCGGAGAAACGGGGACGGGCAAGAGCCTTGTTGCGAAAATGATTCACTTCCAGAGCACCCAGTCCCGCGCGCCCTTCGTCAGCATCAACTGCGCCACCCTGCCCGAGAACCTCGTCGAGTCGGAGCTCTTTGGGTATGAGCGGGGGGCGTTTACCGGGGCTGTATCCGCAAAGAAGGGGCTCTTCGAAATGGCCGACGGCGGGACGATTTTTCTGGACGAGATCGGCGAAATGCCGCTCCAGCTTCAGTCGAAGCTCCTGCACGTCATTGACGACGGCGAAGTGCGGCGACTGGGCGGCACGGCGTCAAGGAATGTGAAGGTCCGCGTCATCGCCGCCACCAATGCCGAGCTGAAGAGCAGCCTGGGCAGTACCTTCCGCAAGGACCTCTACTACCGCCTGGGAGTACTCCAGATTCACATGCCTCCCCTGCGGGAACGGAGGCAGGACATTGCGTCCCTGTGCGATTACCTGTTGAAGGAGTTTCCCGGGGGGAAGCTGCTGTCCATCCCGGATGACGAGATGGCTCGTCTCACGGCATACGACTGGCCCGGCAACATCCGGGAGTTGAGGAACATCCTGGAACGGGCATTTCTCATGCGGCACTCGGGCGAACTCCGGCCTTCTTTGCTCCTGGATCGCCCCGCAGAAGCGGCGAAGCCCGCGTTTCACCCGGGAGAGACATTGCCGGAGAGTACGGGCATCACGCTGGACGAAGCTGAAAAGCGGGCAATTGCCGATGCCCTTCGCAGGCATTCGGGGAAACTGAGCAGGACAGCCCAAGCCCTCGGGACGTCTCTTTCCACTTTGAAAAGACGTATAAAGAGGTATGGCCTCGGCAGGGAAACGGGGCCATACTGACCCTTCAAGTTGACCCCGCATTGCTCCCTTTGAACTTCTCTTTTTTTTCCTCCGATTGTATTCTGAATAAAATCAAAGCCAAAAAAAAGGCACACGGTTTGCTTTTCCATGAAAGTATGTGCATTCTTATCACGAAATGGTCCGCGGCTGGACTGAGGCTGGAATGTGCATCCCGGATAGCCACCAGGTCCTGAAGGCGCGGTTTTCTGCCGGCCTGATGTGGTCATTATGATATTCAATTATCCGGAGACATCCCGCAATGCCTGTTCCTCGCTGCAAGGAGCGAGCCATGAACTGTCCCTTTCTAAGTCAAGACGACTTCAAGCCCTGCGCAGCCACCGAAGAGCGATACGTACCCAGCGAGTTTCAGAGGGACCAGTACTGCACCGGCAGATGGCACACCCTTTGCCCCTTTTATCGCATTCGACAGCAGGGAGGATGGCGGAAGCCTCAGACGGCCGGGCCGATATCCGAGCGTGAAGGGGCAGTGCGCGCGCAACGGCTGGCTGCGGCCCCGGGTATTGAGCAGAAAACAGGAAGCTCCGGCGGGAGGTGCTCATGAACATGACCGAATTCAGCAATCCAGATTTAGTCGTTGTTTCGCCGCCGAGAAGAGCGGAAAGAGCCTCAGAAGGATGGAAACGGCCGGCTTCCTGGAACGGGAAGTGGGTCCTTCTCATGGACGACGACCAGATGGTGCGGCATGTCGCAGCCATCATCCTCGAGTCCGGCGGCTACCGGGTCCTGGCTACCGCAGACGGCCGGGAGGCCGTGGCCGAATACCGGTGCATGCTGGGAGAGGGCGGGGCATTCGACGCCGTCCTGCTCGACCTGAGCGTGCCCGGGGGAATGGGCGGCAGGGACACCCTCCGGCAGCTCCTCGCCATCGATCCCCTCGTGAAGGCCGTGGTCGTGAGCGGCAGCACCTACGATCCGGCCTTCGAACGGTTCGCCGACTTCGGCTTCTGCGCCGCGCTTGCGAAACCCTATTCCGGGGAAGACCTCCTTCGCATCGTCGGGTCGGCGATAACGGCACCCCGGCCAAAAGGTCATGAGCTGCCCCTGGAGAGACTTGAACAGGGCGGCAACACAATGAGCGACAATACGGGACCGTGAAAAAAATACCCGGGGGTTTCTTTAACCGCAAATCGGAGGCGCAGAAGGTCATGATCGTGCATGAAAGAGGCGCACAGCATCCATTCTGGCTGGTGCGGAGTGAAGGGCCGAAAACCGTTCTGATCGTGGACGACGAGCCGGAGCAACTCTCACTGTTCTCGGAGCTTCTCCGCGAAATCGGTCTTCGCGTCGTCACCTCCACGAGCGCACAGGCAGCCGTCGCCGCAGTCCGCGCAGGGACCCGGATCGACCTGGTCATAACCGACCTGAAGATGCCGGGGATGAGCGGCCTTGATTTCATCGAAGTCTTCCTTTCTATTCTCCCCGATGTCCCGGTGATCGTACTGACGGCACAGGGAGAAATCGATGCCTATTTCAAGGCATTCAGCCTGGGCGTCTTTGCATTCATAAACAAGCCGGTCGTCAAGCGGGAACTTGTCGGGGTCGTAAAAGCGGCCATCGGGATCACAAAACCAAAGCCGGCAGCGTCAGAGGCGAGGGCGGGGATGTCATCCAACGGGGCGGGGCAGGAACTCGGTCAACCGAGGAATGTTCCCTGAGCCGGAAACGTCACGCCGGCGGTTTTCGAAGGCTGACCGCGTGATGTCCAGTCTACTTTCGAATCGGACCGGACAGCCACCCGCGACCGGTCGCTGAATGAGCCTTGACGAAGCATCCGGGCTTCCCGGGGTGAGCAGGGAGTCCCGAGCTTATTCACGGACGGGAGAGAAACCATGAGGGGACAGTATGCCCCAAAACAGGAACAGTCGTCAGCGACCTCCGGCGGAGGCGCGAAAACCGTGCTGCTTGTGGATGACACGGTCGAAGACCTCTCGGCAATGTCGGAGATCCTGCAGAGGCTCGGCCTCCTCGTCATCGCCTATGACAATGCGAATTCGGCTCTCTTTACGATCCGGGAAGGGGTCGGGATCGATCTCGTGATCAGCGATCTGCGGATGCAGGTAATGGATGGTCTTGATTTTGTCGAGGCACTAAGGCGCAGCCTTCCCAATGTTCCGGTGATACTGCTGACGGGCCACGGAGACGTTGAATCCTATTTCAAGGCATTCAGCCTCGGCATTTTTGAATACCTCTTGAAACCCGTGGACAAGGCGGTTCTCAAGCGGGTCATCCATGCGGCCTTCGAGCAGAAGCTGCGGGGACAGGCCGCGACGGGTGGAGAAGAGAGGGAGGCCGGGCCGGCAGGGGATGTTCCGGAATAGTTCCGGCAGGACCGATGGACCCGCTACCTGGATGACGTGATAGGGCGGAAGCGGGCGAAGCAACGGTTAGCGATGATGGTTTTGCAAAAAGTCCCCATTGCTGTCATTGCGAGGAGCGGAGCGACGCGGCAATCTCGATTTATCAGCTGATCCGCAGTACGAGATTGCTTCGCTGCGCTCGCAAAGACGGCTTTCCTGACATCTTACGGATATCATCGATACAAGTTAGGGCGGATGAAATGAGCGGTTGCAGGAAATGCCGGGCAATGACCTGGGTCACGAACATGATGCCTGTGCTGCTGCGGATGGAGAAGGGGAATTCTGCTTGAATGGTGCCGAAGGGGGGACTCGAACCCCCACGGGATTGCTCCCACTGCGCCCTGAACGCAGCGCGTCTACCAGTTCCACCACTTCGGCATAAGACGCAACGAAGTGTAATAATAAAGACAAGGGGGCTGATTGTCAAGGATATTTTGACGCATCATGCAGAGATGACGAGGATGCACAGGTCGTGACGCATACAAATCTGTAAGATCAGCGTGACTCTTTCAATTGATCCTTGCCTCATAAAATCCTTTCCAGAAGCCTGTCCTTGATCAGTGTCCTTTGCAGCCGTTCTTGTCAGGCACATCCCGCAGAAAAAACCTCCCCTGCCTTTTCTTCTTTCGCCGGATCCCTCTACGGCTGTTCAAAAGACCGCCAGAGAATTGTTCATGCAGTTTTTAATTCCAGTTCATCCAGCAGCGCTGCCTGGGCTGGATTGATCTTCGGTCTGGCCTCCGCGATGGTGAACCATGCCGCTCTGTCCACTTCCGGGAATTCCTGCACCCTGCCCGAGTTCGGCGGCCATTCCAGGCTGAACGTATTGCTTACGATCGTATCCGCGTCACATCCCCCCTGCACGGCCCAGGACAGGACGATCTTCCCGTTCTTCTGCTGCACAGGTGACAACGGCAAGAAGGAACCTGCTGGCCTGCACCCCGTCTCCTCTTCGAATTCGCGCTTTGCTGCGGCAAACGCGTCTTCTCCTTCATCGAGTTCGCCCTTCGGGATAGACCAGTACCCGGCGTCTTTCCCCGTAAAATAAGGACCACCCGGATGCACGAGGAAGACCTCTGTCTTCAAGTTTCTTTTGCGATACATCAGAATGCCAGCGCTGGTCTTGTGTATCATGTGTCCCTTTCCCCTGATGATGAAATTCTAGCATCCGGGCACGACCTTCACAAGAACCGGCCCGAACGATTCGTACCATACGATAGAACTAAAGGTGCACGCGCATCAGCCGGTATCAGTCGCCAGTGATAAAATTGAATCGAACGCAATGTTTTACCGGGGAACCGGTCATCAGAAGAAGGAGATGAACCATGAAAGCAGTAACCATCAATAAATACGGAGGCAACAACGTTATTGAGATCAGGGAGCTGTCCCGGCCCAGACCCAGTCTTTCCGAGGTGCTCATCCGGGTCCGCGCGGCAGGAGTCAATCCCGTGGACTGGAAGATCCGGGACGGCATGCTGCGGTCCATGCTGGGCCAGTCATTCCCCATAGTCCTCGGCAGGGAATGCGCGGGAGAGGTCGTGGAAACGGGTACGGCGGCGAAACTGTTCAAAGAGGGAGACCAGGTAATCGCCATTACTCATATGCTGAAACCCGGGTCCTTTGCAGAGTACGCGGTCGCACCTGAGCAAACGGTCTATCCGAAGCCTGCGAATATCTCGTTCGAAGAGGCGGCATCGATCCCGATCGCCGGTTTGACCGCGCTCAGGTCTCTCCGGGACGCCGGGGAGATCAGCGCGGGCAAGATGGTGCTCGTGGTCGGCGCGGCCGGCGGCGTGGGGCACTTTGCAGTCCAGATCGCGAAGGTCTTCGGCGCGACGGTCACGGGTGTCTGCAAGGGAGAGAACGCGGCGTTCGTGAAAGGCCTGGGAGCGGACGAAGTCATCGACTATACCCGAGAGGATTTCACCCGGGGGAAGGAGCGCTATGACATCATCTTCGACGCCGTAGCGAAGCGGACCTTCGAGGAATGCAAGGATGTTCTGACGCCGAACGGCATCTATATCAGGACGCTTCCCAATGCCGGCCTGACGGAGGAGGCTGGCAAAAAAGCGAAAGGCGTTCCGGGCGGCCCAACTCCGGAAGACATGGACTGGATGAAGGACCAGATCGAGGCCGACAGGATCAGGATCGCCATAGACAGGGTCTATTCGCTTGACGAGGCCAGGGAAGCCTTGGCATACAGCGAAGCGGAGAGGGCGCGGGGAAAGATTGTCTTGAAGGCCGCCTGAGGGAACAATCTCGAGACAGGCCTGAGAAGAGAGAAACACGGCCAACGATAAAGGGGATCTTTCCTTGTCCTTTCCAAAGCGGGGAATGACGAAAAAAGATTCGCCGCCCTAT
>Ga0335079_10011461_pt1 | contig 10107 bp, 12 predicted proteins | sample Lox_Sample_33_FD_206719 | JGI IMG/M metagenome (GOLD analysis project Ga0335079, IMG submission 206719) | Soil microbial communities from Loxahatchee National Wildlife Refuge, Florida, United States - Lox_Sample_3.3 | ecosystem: Environmental > Terrestrial > Soil > Wetlands | place: USA...
CGCGAGCTCGCGAAGATTCCGCCGAAACATCTCGAGTTGCAAAATCTCAACCTCGACGTTGGCGTTCCGGACCAGCCGGGCATGTATCGGCCGGCGGATAAGGCGTGGGCGGAGTTGCTGCGCATCCACGCGAAGGATCATTTCGCGCGAATGCCAGAGGACCTCGCGGCTCAGATGGCGCAACATTTCGAGCATCGCGACGCCGCCTTGAAGCTCATCGATGATAACAAGGACCGGGAACAAACGGCCGAGGCGCTCAACGAATTAGCATCCAAGATGAAGCAGGTCGCGGCTTTTCCGGTTGCATCCGGAAATGCTAATCCTTGAGGTTCCCAAGGAGCGATGACGATGGCCCATCAGGAAATCACTGAAGCCGATATTCGTGTGCGCGTGCGCAAGCTTTTGGAAGAAGCGCATCCCGACCAAGTCGATCAGTTCACCTTTCGCGGAAAACAGTACGACCACGGGCTCGCGTGGGTGCATTTTCCCGAAGGCTATGGCGGGCTCGGCATCAGCCCCGGCATGCAGGCGATCGTCGCGGATGAACTCGCGAAGCACGCGAAGACCCATTACGACGACATGATGATCAACGCCATCGGCATCGGGATGGGCGCGCCGACCGTGCTTACGCACGGCACCGACTGGATGCGCAAGAACCTGCTGCGGCGCATCTTCACCGGCGAAGACATCTGGTGCCAGCTCTTCAGCGAGCCCAGCGCGGGCTCCGACGTCGCGGGTCTCGCCACGCGCGCGGTGCGCGAGGGCGACTACTGGGTCGTCAACGGACAAAAGGTGTGGACCAGCCTCGCGCATCTATCCAAATGGGCGATGCTGCTCGCGCGCACCGATCCCGACAAGCCCAAGCATTCGGGGATGTCATATTTCCTGCTCGACATGGAAAGCCCCGGCGTCGAGGTGCGGCCGCTGCATCAGATCACCGGCGAGGCCGAATTCAACGAAGTCTTCTTCACCGATGTGAAGATTCCCGCCGACCGCATCATGGGCAAGGAGGGCGAGGGATGGAAGGTCGCCCTCACCACGCTGATGAACGAGCGCACTGCGATCGGCGGCGCGCCGCAGCGTCCCGGCGGCGGATCGATCGGCGCGCTGATGGACTTGTGGAAATCGCGCGACCAGAAACATTTCACGCCCGAGGCCGAAACTGTTATGCGCGATCGGATCACCAAGCTCTACATCGAAGCGGAGCTGCTGCGGATGACCGTGCAGCGCGCAAAGGCCACGCGTAAGGCGGGCAATCCGGGTCCCGAAGGATCGGTCGCGAAGCTTGCGCAGGCGGAACTCAACAAGCGCATCTGGGAATGCGCGATGGACGTGATTGGGAACGCTTCTCTTGTCTATGAACCGGGCTATCAACGGCGGCGGCCAACCTCGCGCACTCGCGAGAGCAAACTGGGTATGGCGAAGTATCAATTCCTCCGTGCACGCGCGAACTCGATTGAAGGCGGCACTTCGGAAGTCATGCGCAACATCCTCGGCGAGCGCGTGCTGGGTCTCCCGGGCGAGCCTCGTAGCGACAAAGACGTCGCATGGAAGAACATCCCGCGTTCCGTCTAGCATTAGGAATAAATCTAAATGGAAATATCCTTCACTAACGAACACGAGCAACTTCGCCAGACCGTGCGGCGGTTCATGGAAAACGAATCGAGCGAACAGAAGGTTCGCCAGATTATGGAGACCGAGCGCGGTTATGACGCGCGCACCTGGGAACGGCTCGCCTCGGAGCTATCGCTGGTAGGTCTCATCGTGCCAGAGCAATTCGGCGGCGCCGGACTGGGTCCGATCGAGCTTGGAATCGTGATGGAGGAGATGGGACGGGTGCTATTTTGCGGGCCATACCTATCGACCGCCATCCTCGCGACCAGCGCGATCCTTCACATTGCGGATGAGGCGACTCGCGCAAAGCTGCTGGCTCCTATCGCCTCGGGTAAGAGCATCGCGACATTGGCGTTCGTGGAAGAGCACGGGCGATGGGATGCCGACTCGATTGCGATGAAGGCCTCGCACGATGGAACGCGATGGAAGCTGTCGGGTGTGAAGGATTTCGTGATCGATGGTCATGGCGCCGATGTTATTCTCGTTGTCGCACGCACAGACAAAGGACTAGGTCTGTTTCAAGTAGTGGGAAACGCATCAGGCCTCGAGCGGACCGCGCTACCTACGCTGGACCTCACGCGCAAGCTGGCGCGAATAACTTTCAATAATACTCCAGTGACCGAGCTATCGCAGAGCAAAGACGTTTCGACCGAGATCCGTCGCGTCTTGGCGCTGGGCGCCACGATGCTTGCGGCAGAGCAAGTCGGCGGTGCGCAAAAATGCCTCGACCTATCGACCGATTACGCAAAGACCCGGCTTCAATTCGGACGACCTATCGGATCCTTCCAGGCCATCAAGCATAAGTGCGCCGATATGTTGGTCGAGACCGAGTTCGCGCGATCCGCCGCATACAATGCGGTGTTCGCAGCGACCGAAGGCAACCAAGCGGATTTGCAAGCGGCCGCCTACATCGCAAGATCCTACTGCTCCGAGGCTTACTTTCATGCGGCCGCGGAAAACATACAAATCCACGGCGGAATGGGCTTCACCTGGGAAGACCCGGCACATCTCTACTTCAAACGAGCGCGCGCCAGTTCGATGATGTTCGGTGATCCTATCGACCAGCGCCAGAGGCTTGGAGCTACGCTGGGTCTATAACGGTGGCGTCCGACGAAGTATCAGAATCCGATAGCCAGCCAATAGAAACCGTCGTTGACGTGGCTGGTGGGTGACGCGCCGGAAATAAAATCGGCCATAAAGAGACCGAAGGTGAGTGAGACTCCCACGGTCTCCATCACGAGCTTACCTGCCAATACATCGGCAGGACTATTCGACAGCGCAGCCATCGCCCATACGCCGGCATTGGCGAAAGGCGTCGGCCAGGTCACGTTGTAGGTCGTATCCTGGCGCACTCCTCCAGAGGGAAACATCGAACCCCACTGCACAGTCGCCGTGATCAGACCGCGATTCACGTCAACAAACGGAATCTGCATATAGCCGTTGGCAGCCATGAGGCCTTTGAAGAAGCTGGTGAACGACTGCAGCGCGTTGATGTTACCGATGTTGGTATCCTGGCGCTGCTTCAGAAACGCGGTCCGGTTAGCCAATTGCTGATGGGGCTGGTTGGATAGCCCCAGACCTCCGAAACTGGCGCCGCTCGCTGCGCCCTCGACCGGATCGGTCGCCTGAATCTCGTAAACTTCATTTGCCGTAAAACTTGGACTGTCGATCAACAAAGCCATCGCGGCTCTCCTTGTGCGGTCAAGCTTATCAGAAGGTCAGCGTCCAGACGCCGCTGAGACTCATGCTCGAAGTAAATAAGATGGGACTGATTGTCTTGCGGGCCAACATCGGCGTCGGCTGGGTGCTACCGGGCAAAGTAACCGTGGTTGTATTCGCGAACAGCCCAAGTTCCTGAATGTTTATTCCTACCGCACCGGTGTCGGCCACTCCGAGGCTCCAATTGAGTGTAACGCTGCCAGCGCCATCTTCAGAATGTGAATCGAGCGACTTGTAGTACGCAGGCTCGGTGAGCCCGCTGTCGGTGACAACCGGCGTAGTGCTGCCAGATCCGAATCCTACGGCGGCTGCGAACTCGCCCACGGTATCACCTCCCATCAAGGCCGCGAGGGCCGGCAAGCCTGAGTTTACAAACAGGTTGTGATCATCGACGGTAAAGACGAGACGCCCATGGTCGAGAACTTCCAGATGTACCATCCCGCGAGGTCGTACAATCCGATCGCAGTAGGAGTCGTTCCGTTTCGCCTGGAAGGATTGTGACTTGAGCAATTTTTTTGTCAATTCGATCGACACTAGTAGTCCTCCAAAAATTGTGCGACATCTCATCCACCCTGAAGCACGGCGTTGCCATTTAGTAGCAGCGCGGAATCGGCGACTCGCGGCTCGTTGGTTCCGTACGTTATACCGCTATGAAAATAGTGTGCAGAATAGTCAGGCGCTGCAGGACCATAGGAATCCGTAATTGGCGGCGTTGTGATGGCCAATGAAAGTGTCGCATCCGATGGATGGGGCGCGAGGTCCAACTGATAACTGATGATTCCCCCGAGCGTCAGGCTATCTGTTGGCGTAGGCGTCTCATCCACCTGCGGCGGCAATGCGAAGATCAGTGCATCGAGTAGAGAGCGTGCCGGCTTGAAAAAGTTGATCGTTGCAGTAGCTATGTCCGACGAAACGGTAGCGATGGTTTGGTCCGGTGCCAGCTGAATGATGACTCGAAAGACGGCCCAACCCTCGTTCGAAGAATACGCAGTACCACCCCAGGCGCCCTGTCCTTCCTGAATCGAAACGCTATTCCAACCGAGCGTGGCCAGCGCCGTCTTTATCGACCATGGCGTTCCTCGATAGCGGTGCAGTTGGATCGCCATCTTTATGAGTGAACGCTGAGCAGCTATAACCGTGTCCTGAGTCACGGTCGCCGCGTTAGGTCCTTCGGTCAGAGTATCGATGTCGATGAGCGCGTCAACGTCGGTGATAGCGTCGACGCTCGTGATCAATGGAGCGACCGTCTGCCACAGCGGGGAGATTATATCGAACTGCCATGCTAGAAACGGCAGCGCGCTCGCGGGAGCTGAGTCAATTCGATAGACCAGAAGCGGAGTCAGATCGATCGCGTCCAGGCGTTCGATCAAAGTCATGAGTGCCTGGCTGCGACTATCGTTTATCGAAGGCGGAATTTGAAGCTCGGCCACTCGAAATCCTCAGATCAGCTACGTTCCGTGCTGACCGCCTGCGCCAAAGAAATGCTGGTACAATTTGCCCATTGTCCGGCGGTAAGTTGAGTATAGGACGGCGCACTGAGACTCACTTCATAAACCCCCGGAACCGATAAGGCTGCGATGATCTGACTGGGAACGATGTCGCGTTGTATCTTGGAGGCGATATCTACCGCGAGTTGCTGCACAGCATCGGCGGCAGCAGTCATCGTCTGATTCGGATCGGCATCAGAATAAAGCGTGACGACCCCGCTGATTTGATAATCCACCTCGGTTACAGCGGAGGTCACGACGCTATCCGTAAGCGGACGAACGGTGTCCGCGTTCATCGCAGTCTGCACAGTGGCCAGTAAAGCCGGAGAAGCAATTGCCAGCGGATTAGGTGCAGAAGCCGGCTGTGCAACTATAGGCCCGGTAAGTACATAAACATTAACCGCTCCCGGCGCTGGACTCACAACCTGCACATCGATGATCGATGGATCGACGCTCAGCGCGAAAAATCGGTAAGCGCCTGCTGGGCCAGCGGAACTGAACTGATTGGGCGCGGACTGAATTCTGGCGCGCAAATGATCATCGGTTTCCGGCGCGGATCCGCCCGAGCTCGTGGTCGTATTGGTAGCGCTCGCGATCAAGCTACTAGGATTCAGCAGTACATTTATTTGCCCCGCCAAATAGCCATTAGCAGTGGCGCCGGCCACAGTTGCGACGGCATTCACGGTCGCTGTAGTAGCACCCGGCAGAATAGTAGCCGCTGACCTGGTCGCAAACGCTACCTGGCCATCATTACTGCCAACCTGAGTCCCAGCCGCGATTGTATATTCGACCGTTAGCGGATTGATCAGGGTAAACTCTAAAGTCGTGGACGCAGGCTGCGCCTGCAGGCGGGTCACACCGACCAACCCACCGAGGTAGTCGATCATGGGAAAACTGGCGAACGCCAAGAGGTTTTGCTGCCCCGCGTATTGTACGGCGTTTCGGATCAGGGACTCGCGGTATGCATACAGATCAATCAACAGCCGCTCGACCTGTGCAGGCTGCAGGGTCCGTCCAGCCGAAGCCTCGAACGCCGAGATCATGTCGGCCAGAATAAGGTTAGGATTGGTCCCGTCGGCATCGTTAATGAACACCGGTGCCGGCAGCGCAGGAAGAACACCCATCACGCACCTCGGGGCAAATCAATGGTTGTTGTCTCGGTTGAAGATGATCGTGCAACCTTGAGCTTCCAGGTTACCATGACATTTAGATGTGCCCCGGCCGGCAAACCACCGGTGGCCACTGGTGTTACCTGGATGGACTGAAGAGTCACACGCGGTTCCCACATAGTAATAGCTGCGGCAACTTCTTTGACTATTGAAGGTATCGCCGAACTTATAGGGTTATCGATGAAACTCCACAAATCAGCTCCGAAGGTCGGCCGTAGCGGGTCTGAACCGCGAGGCGTCGTCAGAATGATCGCGATGCACTGGTCAATATCCTGAAGACCCTGGACCACGGCTCCGATATTGCCCAACTCCAAGGACCAGTCCAGCGAGGTTATGTCCACAAGCGTGACAGCGTTATTGCTCATGGTCTCTACTGCGGCGGTGGATTGATGGTGACGGCATCAGGGCTGATATTGACGAAAGAACTGCCCGACTGAAGCGAGATTTGAACCGGTGCATTCATTGTTATCGAGGTGCCGGCTCCGCCGGTCACCGAGAAGAGATGTATGCTGGCATCGTAGTCGATGGTTGTGCTGTCGGTGAACGTGATAGTCAGTCGATGAGCAGAGGCGTCATATTTTAACTTGCTCTGATCGCTAAAGTTCATGCTCAGAGAATGCGCACCACCATCGTACCGAAGCGAGCTCGAGTCGCTGAAATTAGCAGCTGTGACATGGGCCGCGCGATCGTACTCAAATGCGGTTCCGTCTTTGAATCCAAGATGATATTTATCGCTGCTCTGAACCGGAGTAGCGTCCGCTTGCGAGTAAATTGCTCCCAATACGACTCCATCTTCATCGCGGGCATCCATTAGGCACACCACCTGCTCGCCCACATCGGGAAGCCAGTAGAGCTTGTCATCCTGGGTTTTCGGCACTACCACCGGCAGCCAATAACTGATCATTTGGTCCAATTCGTCGAACCTAACTCGCAGGCGGGCCAGCGATGCGTCCTGGTCTGTCACAACGCCGATACGTAGCAGGGGGCCCGCGGAGGTACACCCGCAACGTGCTGCGCAAATGCAATCAGACGACACGACTTACCTCCACTCGAGTAATGTATCCATGTGCGCGATCGATCGTATGATGCGCGGCGGTGATCAAGTAGATTCCATCGAAGTTGGCGAATCCAGAAATGCCGATGGTGTTGCCCGAGCACATCTGGGCTGATCCCGGCATCGTGATGCTTCCTTGCAAGAGACGCAGGTCACTTGCCTGAGTCGCCGATTGCGCCCTAAACAAAGCCTGTTGCCCGTTCTCGCTTCGGGCAACAATCTTTCGAATCTCCCCCGCGGGAGTCTCAGCCGCGCCAACCGCGCTCTCGAGAATCAGAGATTTGCTCAGAGGATTGTGATAAGCGACCTGTGCAAGTCCATAAGTATTGTAAGTAGCGTTGCGAAACTCGAAGCTTTCGACTTCCGTCTTGTTCACGGTCATCGTCGGCGGCGTGGCCAAAAGCACAGCAAACTCGTAAAAGACAAGGCTACTGCCTCGCACTGTGAACGCGTATCCGTTCTCAACCGCGAGCCGCTTCAGGAACGCGACGTCGCTTTCGCGTTTCTGGGTTATCCTCTGAAAGGCGACATCGATGCCAGCAGGCGCGCTAACCGTCGATAGTCCGTATTTAGCGCCAATAGTCTGCGCGATTCCTAGAAGAGTCTGTCCTTCATATCCTACACTGTTAGCTGTGCGCAGCGCCGGTGTGATGAACGCGGCCAGACAACGAAGCATGAAGCGGTCGGGTGGACCATTTAGTTCCACCTGATCGACCTGAAAGTCGCCGCAGGGAAGCATCGACTCCCCGGCATAGCCGATCGAGAGGCTGACCTCGTCTCCGAGGGTTGGATACCACGATGACTGCCATTGTTGGTTGTGGTCTTCGACTTCTATGTCGATTTCACCAGATAGCTCCGACAAATAGTCTCGATAGCTAATTCGGGTGATCATCGGCGAGACAGCACTGGTGATGTCGATCCCCGAATAAATCAGAGTCCAACCAGGCGATCTCACTGGCATTGATGGAAGGGAGGGCATAGCTACGAAATGCGCTTCCAGGGTGGTAGATCAGATCTCTCCACATTCGATTGCTGAATGACGGGAATCAGAATCTTCATTCCTCCTTGGAAAACAGGTTCTATCGGCACCGAGGGATTGGCCATGACAATCGGCCTGAAGAGCGCGGGATCTCCGTAGTAATTCCATGCCAACAAATCCCACCTTTCACCTTCCGAGGTGATATGCGTGAGGAATTGGATACTCACAGAGCGCTCCTTACAATTGCCGAGGGTGCGATGTCGTCAGGGAGCACAATCGTACTCGGCGAGCCCGCCGGCAGCGTTATCGACGCGAGGGCACTAACTCCCGCCGGCACAAGTACACTCGGATTGCTGGTTCTCGAGCTGAGTGAGCTCAGGGCCAGCGGAATAAACGGCAATACCGGAGGCGCAGTCGGATCGAAATCGACCGGCGATTCGGTGAGTCTCAGATGCACACTTATCGCGAACATGGCGCCGGATCCACTTAGCTGGCGGGAGATGGTTCGGATCTCGGAAATCACGAAGTAGCCGCGAAAGTCTCCGTTACCGAACACCAACGGCAGCGCGCTATGTGCGGCGGCGGCTTCGGTAAGCGCAAGCAGATTGGCGGCCGGGTCGGTGAACGAGCTATGCAGCAACATCTCCAATTCAATTCGCATCAGGTCGTCGGCCAGCCACTGCAATTGCGGACGCGCCTGAACAACTCGATGTTCGGCATAGTCATAGCGACGCGAATCGCGTAGTTCCTCGGGAGAACCAACCATCTGAAATGGAATCTCACCTAAAAGCGCGAACATTAAAGTAGCGTCCTTTGACGCCGTTGAAGCTCGCTGCAAAATTGATCAAACAGTGCCTGACGATGCTGCTTCAGCGCGGCCAACACGCGCTGCTCGATGTCCTGGCAATCGGAAGTTGCGATGGTGATGGTCGGAGAGGAGTTGACTACTACCGATGCTGTTCGCGTGACATCATACTGTAGCCCGACTGAGGCCAGCTGAGCAGTCGCGGGCGTCGCCAGCAACGGCGCGGCGAGCATCGCCGCAGTCGCATTGACCCGCGAGTTGTTCAGAAACATGCCAATTCGGGGCTGCACCGCATGCCAGGATACCAACCGCGCATTCTTCCCCGATTTTGGTCCTGAAGTGCCCGCAGCATACCAGGATGGAGCTTGGACGGGATCTGTTGGTCGGTAAAACTCGTGGTCGAGCCATTGGCCAAACTCTCTGAGTTCGCGAACGAATGCCGTTGCCTTTTCGGTTATCAAAGAACCCGATCTCTTCGTCTCCTTCTTTACCGTATCCCAGTGTCTCGACACCTCGTACGGGAGTACCCGGGCAATCGCCGGCCCGATTGCGATGAGACCGCCTTGAAGCGTTAATAGAGCCGCTCCGATGGCTCCAACACCATCGACAACAACATCGAAGACCTCCGACTCCAAGATAAATCGCCACATCCGGGCAGCTGCCGCAACGATCCTTTGTCCGAACGGAACTATCACTTTCGTCCATATCGTCTTGGCAATCTGCAAGGTGATTCCGGTAGCCCGCGCCAAAGCTCTCGACATTGCGAAGACAGTGCCTAGCCGCCAGAATACGCCAACGAACTCACTCGTCGAGTTAAGGTCAAGCCAATTTGTACGACCCTTTCTCGCTGGCTGGGACAGTTGACGATCTATCCCGTTCGGTTGACTCAGAGGTGCCACGCGTGCTGCATGGTTGGGTGTGCGGTCCCCCATCATGGCGTCTGCTAGAGAAGAGGCTCTTCCCAGCTGCTTTGAGATAGTCTCTAGTCGTCCTGTGGCCTCTCCAATTGCAATCGCGAGCCATGAGATTGGAGCCAGGGTACCGGCGACGGCTTTAACAATCATTGCAACCGCACCTACCAGTGCTTAACTATGTCCACGCTGTCTCGCATCATTTCCGCTGACCAGTCTCAGGGCCTTACATGTATTTCGACCGCCGAGAACTTCTTATTCCACCAAACAATCTTCGCTCTCAAAGATCTTGTGGTCTTCGCGGCGGTAGTAGCTGCAATTGCTTTCTTGGTTGCGGTCATCGACTATGTTCGCAGCGACGAATTCGCA
>Ga0335079_10011462_pt1 | contig 10106 bp, 7 predicted proteins | sample Lox_Sample_33_FD_206719 | JGI IMG/M metagenome (GOLD analysis project Ga0335079, IMG submission 206719) | Soil microbial communities from Loxahatchee National Wildlife Refuge, Florida, United States - Lox_Sample_3.3 | ecosystem: Environmental > Terrestrial > Soil > Wetlands | place: USA: Florida...
CTTGAGCTCGCCTGGGCTCACGGCCTCGAGCGTCACCATCAGGTCGTGCAGCCGCCCGGGGCCGGAGAGGCCGACGGCGAAGGCTGCATCCATCACCGAGGCGCGGCCCGCGAGCACGCTGCGCGCTGCGCGCGCGGTGACGAACGCGAGGTATTGCCGCGGCGTCACGCCCGCCCAGCGGCGAAACAGCCGGTTGAAATGGAACTCGGAGAGTCCGGCGAAAGCTGCGATGGTCGTGAGCCGCGGCTGCTCGCGGAAATGCTCATCGATGAAGCGTATCGCCCGGGCGATACGCCGGAAATCGCGGCTGTCGATGAAGGCTTCGCGGGGGGTCGTCATGGGCTCACATGATAGGTGCCGCTACGCCCGGCGCGACCCGATTCTTGCGCCCGAAAGGGCGCAGCGCCTTCGGTTACACTGACCTGGCGCAGATCCACGGGCAGAGGTGCCGGCAATGGGGCCAGCGCGCAACCGTCACCCCCACGCTGATCGATACCGTGAGCAGCAACGCGAGCGTGAGTCCGATCAGGAAGCGCCGCATCCGCGCATCATAACCGCAACACCGGTTGGCAAAATAAATGAGCGCCAGCGCCGCGAAACTCTCGATCTGCCTGCTCGCTTCCGAGGTGGCGCCGCTGTCGAAGACCGGCGGGCTCGCGGACGTCGCCGGGGCGCTCGGCAAGTTCCTGCACGCCGGCGGTCACGACGTGCGGCTGGTGACGCCCTGCTACAGCTCCATCGATCGCGCAGCTCTCGGAGCGCAGCCCGTGCCCGGACTCGGCAAGGTGCCGCTCGCGCTCGGACCGCACCGCTACGTGTTCTCGGTGCTCACGGCGCCGCTTCCCGGGAGCGGCGCGCCGCTCTGGCTGATCGACTGTCCGGCGCTGTACGCCCGCGCGAGCCTCTATACGTCGGATCCCGACGAGCATCTGCGCTTCATCGCCCTGACGCGCGCCGCGCTCCTCACCTGCGTGCGTCTCGGCTTCGCCGTCGACATCCTGCACTGCAACGACTGGCATACGGCGTTCGCGCCGCTCTACCTGCGCACGACTTACCGCCGCGAGCCGCAGTTCGCCGCGACGCGCACCGTGCTCACGATCCACAACATCGGCTACCAGGGGATCTTCCCGGCCGCCGACGTTGCCGACCTCGCCCTCGCGCCCGATGAGCAGCACCTCCTGCACCAGGACGATCTCGCCGCCGGGCGCATCAACGCGCTGCGCCACGGGATCCTGTACGCCGACGCCATCACCACGGTGAGCCCGACGCACGCGCGCGAGATCTGCAGCGCCGAGTACGGCATGGGTCTCGAGGCCGACCTGCGCGCGCGCGGCGCTGCGCTCAGCGGCATCCTGAACGGCGTCGATTACGACGACTGGGACCCGCGGCGCGACCGCTTCCTGCCGGCGCACTACGCGGCGGGCAATCTCGCCGGCAAGGCGCAGCTGAAGCGCGCATTCCTCGCGCGCTCGGGCCTCGACATCGCGCCCGAGGTGCCGCTCGCCGGGATCGTCAGCCGCCTCGCCGTGCAGAAAGGGATCGAGCTCATGTTCGAGGTGCTGCCGAAGGTGCTCGAGGAGCGGCCGCTGGCGCTCGCCGCGCTCGGCAGCGGCGAGGCGAAGTACGAGAGCTTCTTCGCGGGTCTCGCGCGCTCGTTCCCCGGGCGCGTGGTGTTCGAAGCCGGCTACGACGAGCCGCAGTCGCACTGGATCGAGGCCGCGAGCGACCTGTTTCTCATGCCCTCGCGCTACGAGCCCTGCGGACTGAACCAGATGTACAGCCAGCGCTACGGCACGGTGCCGGTGGTGCGCCGCACCGGCGGACTCGCCGACTCCGTCGAGCACTACGATCCGGCAACCGGCTCGGGCACCGGCGTGGTGTTCAACGACTTCGACCCGCCGGCGCTCGAGTGGGCGCTCAACTTCGCTCTCGACCTGTACGCACAGCCCGCGCACTGGTCGCAGCTGGTGCGCAACGGCATGGCGCGCGATTTCTCGTGGACTCACCAGGGCGGGGAGTACCTGGCGCTCTACCGGCGGCTCAAGGCACCCGCGGCGCCCCTCACTGCAGCCTGAAGCTGCCGCGCTGCTCGAAGGGAATCGAGCGCAGCAGGCCCGAGGACAGCGAGATCCTGCCCGTCAGGTGATAGGCGATGCTCTGCGAGTCCGCGCCGCGCGACAGCAGGCGGATCACGGCGCCGGCGACGTTGGTAGTGACATTCATGTCGAACTCCGCCGAGCCGAGCGCCGGCACGACGAAGCTGGCGGCGGATTCGCCGCTTGCCAGCGCCTGGCCGTCGACCTCGAGGGTGTAATCGAGTCCGGCCACGGGGAGCGTGCGGTCGTTGGGATTGTCGACGTGCACGCGCACCTTGAGCCGCTGCGAGATGAGATCGCCCCCGACGACCTGCACGCCGACGACGGTGAGCTGCGGGGTCGCGAGCTTCGGCGCGAGCGCGCACGCTGCCACCAGCAGCGTGCCCGCCGCGCACATTGCGATCCGTGCCCTCTGCGCCATCGGCACCGATGTTAGCAAAGCCGCAGGTCCCCTCTCAGGCGCGTCCGTAGACGGCGTTGAGCGCGGCGTAACGGCCCGCGAGCTGCGCATCGAGCGCCGCGGGCGGCAGCCGCCACGCCCAGTTGCCGCTCGTGGTTCCCGGCGTGTTGAAGCGCGCCTCGGAGCCGAGGCCGAGGAGATCCTGCACCGGCACGACGGCGAGGCGCGCCACCGAGCCGAGAGTCGCGCGGATCAGCGCCTGCGCGACCGCCGGGACGCCGCTCGCGCCGAGATAGAGATCGACACGCGCCGCCGTATCCCGATCGAGATGCGCATACCAGCCCGCGGCCGTGTCGTTGTCGTGCGTGCCGCTGTAGGCGACGCTCGTGCGCTCGTGCAGGTAAGGACGGTGTGGATTGGCGGCGTCGCCGTCGAAGGCGAACTGCAGCACCCGCATGCCCGGGAGGCCGAAGGCATCGCGCAGCGCATACACCTCGGGGGTGATGTCGCCGAGATCCTCCGCCGCAAGCGGCAGATCGCTGAACTCCTCGCGCAGCCGCGACAGCAGCTCCGCCCCGGGGGCCGCATGCCAGACGCCACCGCGCGCGTCCGGTGCCCCCGCGGGCACCGACCAGTAGGAGCTCAGCGCGCGGAAGTGATCGAGGCGCAGAAGGTCGAGGCGCTGCAGCTGCGCGCGCACTCGCGCCACCCACCAGGCGAAGTTCTCGCGCCGCTGCGCATGCCAGTCGTACACCGGGTTCCCCCACAGCTGCCCGCGCTCGGCGAAGTAATCTGGCGGCACGCCGCCGACGAAGGCCGGCGCGCCTCCCGGGGCGAGCTGGAACAGCGCGCGGTGCGCCCAGGTCTCGGCGGATGAGGGCGCGACGTAGAACGGCAGATCGCCGAACAGGCGCACGCCGCGGCTGCGGGCGTAGTCGCGCAACCGCTGCCACTGCAGGTGAAAGGCGTACTGTTCGCGCTCGATTCGCGCGATCCCGGCACCGAGCTGCGCACGCGCCGCCTCGAGTGCCGCCGGCTCGCGCTCGCGCAGCTGCGCCGGCCAGTGCCAGAACGGGGCGTCGCCGTGCACGCGGCTGAGCGCCTCGAAAAGCGCGTAGTCGGGCAGCCAGCCGGAGGTCGCGGCGAGGAACTGCGGATCGATGGGCGCCGCCGCGTCCGGGAGCTCCCCGGGATCGAGCAGCCGCGGATTGCCGGCCCAGTCGGAGCGCACCCAGTAGGGGGAGCCGTCGGCCCCCGTGGGCCCCACCGGGAGGATCTGCCACACCGAGAAGCGCGCCTCGGTCAGCCAGTCGATGAAGGCGCGTCCGCCCGATCCCAACGGGCGCTCGAGCGCCGAGAGCGGCAGGAGCGCCGCGGCGCGGCGCCGGTCGAATACGGGCAGGCGCATCGAGCTCACGCGGTTTCCGGACTCAACCGCCGCTGGCGCGGCGCATGACTCCGCCGAGCTCGGGCGCGCCGTGGCCGACCGAGATCGGCTGGGCGAGGCTCGCGGGGGCATCGAGCCCGAGCCGGCGGTAGAGCGTCGCCAGCTGCCGCCGGTAGAGCCGGTCGAACTGGCTCACCGATTCCGCCGGGTTGTAATCGCCGAACCACCAGAACCAGTCGGAGCTCTCGCACTGCGCGAGCTGCCGCCCGGCGGCCTCGCGCTGCGCGGCATCGAACGCCGGGTTGCTGAGCGTGCGGTCGTAGGCCTGCTTGGCCTCGCAGAGCAGATCCCAGGCGCGATTCTTCCCCGCATCCCCCATCCAGGTCGCGAGCGTGCCATGCACCCAGCTGCCGGCCGCCACCCGCGGCAAGGATGCCGCCTGCACGCCGCGCGCCAGGCACCCGGAGAGAGTCGTGAGCTCGAGCAGCGGATGATTCGCGAGCTGCGAGTAAAGCGCCTTGAGGAAGTAGTAGCCGTTGAAGGGGTAGTGCTCCCAGGCGTTCTCGCCGTCGAGCGCGATCAGGACCGCATGGTTCGCATCCCCCTGATAGCTCCTCGCGAGCTGCGTGAGCTCGTTGACGAGATTGTGCGCGGCGTCGTCCCCGTGCCAGGTGGCGTAGGTGAAGCCGATGAGATCCGAGAGCTGGTCATCGCGGAAGAAGCAGTTGAGGCCGATGCCCTGCGGGCGATACGGGCGGTTGTAGCTGCGCGGCTCGCGCGCCGCCTGCGGGTCGCTGAGCTCGAGGCAGTTGCGCAACACCGCCGCGCCGCTCGCCGCCCAGCGGAAGCCGTTGGCAGCAAGCAGCTCGAGCGTCGCACCGCTCACCGCGCCCTCGGCGGGCCAGCAGCCGCCGGGACGCTCGCCGAAGGCGCGCGTGAACACCCGCAGCGCCTCCTCGACGTGCCACGCGGAGCGCAGCGCGCCTCCCGGATAGCCCGCATGCTCGGGCAGCGTCATGTCGGGCACCGCATCGCGCGCACAGCCAAAGTCGATGAGCAGTGGAATGATGGGGTGCGCGTACGGCGTCACCGAGAGCTCCACCCGGCCGAGCCCGGCGAGGCGGCGGTAGCGCGGCACCACCTCGGCGACCAGCCTGCCGATCAGCGCCAGCAGCGCGCGGCGCTGTGCGTCGCCGAAGTCCCGGCCGCGCTCGGTGAGCTGCGTGACCAGCGGGTCGGCGCGGCGCACCGTCTCGCCGAGCCACGCGAGGTGGTACCACACCGCGAGATCGTGGATGAACTGGTCCGAGGCGTAGGCGACGCGCTCCGGCGTCGCCAGCGTCTCGGCGAGGGTGGCGAGCTCGAGGTACGGGCCGAAGCGCTCGATCATCTGCTTGCGCTGCGCGCGCAGACACGCCTTGACGAGCATGAGGCGCGTCACCGGGTCGGTGGGCACCGGCTCGGTGGAGAGGAGCGACAGCACCGGGTCGGGAAGCGGGGCGCCGGACTCGAGGTGCGCAGCGACGCGCGCGGCGATGTCCTCGAGCTGCTCGATGAGCACCGGCGTGAAGTTCACGACGGCGCGCGCGGCGGCGTCTCCCTCCAGATGCGCCGCCATGTCGGTGTAGTCCTTGATGGCGTGCAGGTAGGTCCAGGGCAGCGCGTACTGCGCGGTGAAGGCGTCGCGGTACTGCGGTTGATGCATGTGCCAGAGCAGTACGACCGGCAGACGCGCGACGGCGGTCACGGGGGCGAGGACCTAGGCGCGGAGTTTGCGCAGCATGTCGGGAGTCACCAGCACCACGCCCTTCTCGGTGACGTGAAAGCGCTGCGCGTCCGCGGCGCGGTCGACGCCGATCGTGAGCCCGTCGGGGATCTCACAGGCCTGGTCGATGATCGCGCCCTGGATCTGGCAGCGGCGGCCGATCTCGGCGTGCGGCAGCACCACCGAGCGCTGGATGGTAGTCCCCTCCTCCACCCGCACGTCCGAGAACATGAGCGACTCGCGCACCACCGCGCCGGAGATGATGCAGCCGCCGGAGACCATGGAGTTGATGGCCATGCCGCGACGCCCGTCCTCATCGAGGATGAATTTGGCCGGCGGCTGCTGCACCTGGTAGGTCCAGATGGGCCAGTCCTCGTCGTAGATGTTGAGCTCGGGCCGCACGTGCACCAGCTCGATGTTGGCATCGTAGTAGGCATCGAGGGTACCGACGTCGCGCCAGTAGCTCTGGGCGCGCGTCTTCACGTCCTGGAACGGGTAGGCGAACACCTGGCGGCCGGCGGCGATCGCCTCCGGCAGCACGTCCTTGCCGAAGTCGTGCGAGGAGGCCTCGTTGGCGGCATCCGCCGCCAGCATGCTCTCGAGGAGCGGTGCATTGAAGACGTAGATGCCCATCGAGGCGAGGATCGCGTCGGGGCGGCTGGGGAGCGTATCGGGCACCGCCGGATTCTCGGCGAAGCGCGTCACCCGGTTCCACTCGGTGGCGGTGAGCACGCCGTAGTGACGCGACTGATCGGCCGGCACCTCCACCACGCCGACCGTGATGTCGGCGCCCTTCTCCACGTGGTAGGCGATCATCGGACCGTAGTCCATCTTGTAGATGTGATCGCCGGCGAGCAGCAGCACGTGCTTGGGGTGATGCGAGCCGATCAGCTCGAGGTTCTGGTGCACGGCATCGGCGGTGCCGCGGTACCACTGCGGGCCGATCTGTTGCTGCGCCGGCACCACCTCGACGAACTCGCCGAACTCGCCCCGGAGGTAGCCCCAGCCGCGCTGCACGTGCTGGATGAGCGACTGCGCCTTGTACTGCGTGAGGATCGAGATCTGGCGGATGCCGGAGTTGACGCAGTTCGACAGCACGAAGTCGATGATGCGGAACTTGCCGCCGAAGGGAGTCGCGGGCTTGCAGCGGTTGGCGGTCAGGTCACGCAGCCGCTCGCCGCGCCCGCCGGCGAGGATGATCGCGAGCGTGCCGCCGGTGAGGCGGCTGACGTAGCGGCCGGAGGAGGCGCGTGCGGGCTGGCGGCTCATGGCGCCTACTACAGCGCAAGCCGCGGCGCTTGCGCAACCCTCTTAGCGAGGCCCCCTCACAGCCACTTCATCATCCCGAGCTCGTAGGGGTGGGTGAGCAGCTCGTGCCACGGGTAGATGCGGATCTCCGTGGCGAACTGGCCACACTCCTGCGGCTCGACGTCGAGGGCGAACACCGTCTCGCGCGGATCGGACTCGTCGGTGGCGCGCAGCGTCGTGCGCCATACGCCGTCCTGCTCGGGGTGCCCGTAGGAGGTGAGCGCCGGCGGCGTGCCGCGCGGCAGCGGCAGCAGCCGCCTGCCGAGGAACTCGACCCGCACGTCGGAGGGCGACAGGCCGTTGAGCGCCGCCGCCACCCGCATGCGCAGCCGCTCGCCGCGCGGCAGGTCGCGCGTCGAGTCGGCGAGCAGCTTCAGGCTCACCTTCGGCCACGCCGCCCGCACCCGCTGCTTCCAGTCGGCGAGCGTGCGCGCCCCGGTGTAGCCCTCCGCGGACAGCCGCTGATACTGTGCGATCGCCGGCTGGTAGAGCCCCCGGGTGTAGTCGCGGAACACCCGTCCCATGGTGAAGCGCGGGATCACCGTCATCATCGCGCGCTTGCTGCGACGGACCCACTCCGGGGGACAGGCGGGGGCGCTGCGGTCGTAGTAGAGGGGCAGCACCTCCTCGTTCAGCGTGTCGAGGATCAGGTCCGCCTCGAGCGCATCGCGCCGCTCGGGATCGGCGACGTGCGCGGGCGCGATCCCCCAGCCGTTGTCCTGCATCCACCCTTCCGCCCACCAGCCGTCGAGGATGGAGAGGTTCAGCCGGCCGTTCACCGCCGCCTTTATCCCCGAGGTGCCGCTCGCCTCGAGCGGTGCGATCGGGTTGTTGAGCCACACGTCGACCCCGGAGACGATGCTGCGCGCGAGCTGCAGGTCGTAGTCCTCGAGGAACACCACGCGCCCGAGAAACTCAGGGTGCATCATCAGCTGGCGGATCTCGCGCAGCACCTGCTTGGCGGGCTCATCCGCCGGGTGCGCCTTGCCGGCGAACAGCAGCACCATCGGACGCTCCGGGTCGTTGAGCAGGCGCGCCAGGCGCGCGCGGTCGTGCATGAGGAGCGTGGCGCGCTTGTAGGTGGCGAAGCGGCGGGCGAAGCCCACAGTGAGCACACCCGGGCGCTGCGGATCGAGGTAGCGAGTCACGTGGCGCAACTGCGCGGGCGAGAGTCCCTTGCGCTGGTACTCGCGCTGCAGCCGCTCGCGCACGCTCGCCAGCAAGCGCGACTTCACGTCCTGCGCGGTGGCCCAGTAGCGCTCATCGGGCACGCGCTCGAGCCCGCTCCAGAACCCGGTGTCGCTCAGGCGGTCGCGCCACTCGACGCCGAGCTCGCGATCGAGGAAATCGCTCCAGCGCTGGTGCAGGAAGGTCGGCACGTGCACGCCGTTGGTGACGAAGCCGACCGGGTTGTCCTCCGGGCGCAGCTCCGGCCATTCGTCCGCGCACAGCCGGGCCGACACCTCGCCGTGGATGCGGCTCACGCCGTTCACGTGGCGCGTGATGTTCAGCGCGAGCCGCGTCATGTTGAAGAGGTGCGGCGCGGAGGGCGCCCGCGCCAGGTCGAGGAAGCGCTCCACCGGGATGCCGAGCTGGCGGATGAAGTCCTCGAAGTGCGCGACGATCAGCTCGTGCCCGAAGGCGTCGTGGCCGGCCGCGACCGGGGTGTGCGTGGTGAAGACGCAGTCGGCCGCTACCGCCTCGAGCGCCGCGCCGAACGGCAGTCCGGCACCCAGGTGCTCGCGCAGCAGCTCGAGGATGAGGAACGCCGCGTGGCCCTCGTTGAGGTGCCACACCGCCGGCGCGAGATCGAGCGCACGCAGCAGCCGCACGCCGCCGATGCCGAGGATCATCTCCTGGCGCACACGCGTCGACTCATCGCCGCCGTAGAGGCGATGGGTGATGTCGCGATCGGAGGGCGCATTCTCCGGGCAGTTGGCATCGAGCAGATACACCGGGACGCGTCCGGCCTGCGCCTTCCAGGCGCGCGCCACTACGTCGCGCCCGGCGATGCGCACGCTCACCTTGAGCCACTCGCCCTCCGCGGTGCGCAGCGGCTCGACCGGCAGATCGCGCGGATCGCGCTCGCGGTATTCGGCGTGCTGAATGCCGTCGTTGTCGACCGTCTGGGTGAAGTAGCCCTGCTCGTAGAGGAGTCCGACGGCGACGAAGCTCGCGTGCTCATCGGAGGCGGCCTTGCAGTAGTCGGCGGCGAGCACGCCGAGGCCGCCGGAATAAATCGGGAAGCTCTCGTGAAAACCGTACTCGGCGCAGAAATACGCGGTCAGCGGCCCTCCGGGAGCGCGCGCGTGCACGTAACGATCGAGCGTCTCGAGCGCGCGCTGGTAGCGCTCGCGATACCCGGCATCGCCCGCACAGCGCTCGAGCCCCTGCTGATTGACGCAGCGGAGCATCAGGCGCGGGTTGCCGTTGGTCTGCTTCCACAGCTCCGGATCGAGATCCTCGAACAGTGCCCGTATGGGACGATGCCAGCTGAAGAAAAGATTGCCCGCGAGCTCGGGAAGACGCGACAGACTCTCGGGGATGACGGCGGTGACTTCGAGGAGTGAGCTTCTCATCGCCGCCGAAGTCTAGCAGCACGGTGCGCCCCACCATTCTCGCTTGAGGCCGCAACGGCGGCCCCAACAAGGTATGGAAACGCACTTATGTTAATAATACTGTTTGACAGCTAGTACTATGCACTGTACAGTACTGTGCCATGGACGATAGTCAGGCACGCAAGTTTCAGAAGGACCTCAACGGCGGCCTCGTGGCGCTGGTCCTCCTTGCGGTGCTCGAGCGCACCCCGGACGACCTCTACGGCTATGAGATTGCCAAGCGGCTGCAGAAGGCCAACGAGGGTGAGGCGCTCTTCAAGGAAGGCACCATCTATCCGGTGCTGCGCACCCTCGCCTCCGGAGGATTTCTCACCAGCCGCGTCGTGCCCTCCTACTCGGGCCCGCCGCGGCGCTACTACCGCATCACCGATGAGGGCCGCGCGCTCCTCGCGCAGTGGAGCGGCATCTGGCGCCAGACGCGCGGCTTCGTCGACCGTTTCATTGAAGGAACCGACTCATGAACGCTCCCCGCTCGATCGATGACTACCTGAGGCAGCTGCGCGTGGCGCTCGAGGGCGAGGATCCGGCGCTG
>Ga0335079_10011464_pt1 | contig 10105 bp, 8 predicted proteins | sample Lox_Sample_33_FD_206719 | JGI IMG/M metagenome (GOLD analysis project Ga0335079, IMG submission 206719) | Soil microbial communities from Loxahatchee National Wildlife Refuge, Florida, United States - Lox_Sample_3.3 | ecosystem: Environmental > Terrestrial > Soil > Wetlands | place: USA: Florida...
TCGGAGAATGGGTTCATTCCGCTGGGCGCGCTGGCGAAAGCAAAACCTTTAACCGCAGAGGGCGCTGAGTTACACAGGGAAGACACAGAGGTGGCGGAGCCGGTCGCGGGGGATTAGATTTGAGTTGTCAGCTTCAGAAAACAAGGGCCGCCAAAAGGCGGCCTTGGTTTTTTGTACTCGATTTGGCAAATCCCACCCCGAGTGGCCACCCGCGCCACTTTACGGTGAAGCACTCATCGACGTTTGAGATTGCGGGCTTGCGGACCGCTGTTGACATCCGGAACGTCCTCTCCGAGGGCGGTCGCTAGATCGATTTGGTGATCCTGCTCTTGTACCAGGATTTGCCGAATCTGCTCTGCCATAGCGTATTCCCCTAAAGCCTCGCATTGCCGGATTCGGTCGCGATAGTTGCGCACAGTTTCGTTTTCGTTATCGAGATCGAAACGCAGCATCTGCTTCGCATCTTCGGAGGTGCGCACCGGTTTGGGAGTGACCGTCGGCATTTTGCCAAGATAATCAATCTGCCGCGAGATGGTGAGCGCATGATCGAGCTCCTGCTTGGCGTGCAGTTCCAGCTGGGCGGCGATGTCCATGTACTCGGCGCCGCTGAGCACCTGGGAGTAAACCACGTAGGCGATGATGGCTTGATATTCGCGGGCCAGGTCTTCGTTCAGCAGCTCCGCCAGCCGGTCGCGGGAAATTTCGGTCTCGGTTGTGGCGGGTCTGGGGTCAGGCATTTGCGTTCTCCTTTTTACTTGATCAGTTTGATCACCCTTCACTGAGGGTTAACAATGGCTTATTCGGCGGGACGTTCAATCTCGCAGACTCTGAGATGCAAGCTGCGCGGCACACGCTCAATTGCTTCGAAGATTTCGGGCGGTCCCACGTACGAACGGCGTGCGCAGGCCTGCATCGGCTAGAGTATATACCTCGACTGTGATCAACGGCGATCTTCCGCGTTTCTTTTAGGAGACGCAGTGATTAGGCGTAGCTTTGTTGGGGAAGTTAAATTAGCGAAGTTAAAGCCGGTCGAGCTCGGATTCGCCCGGGACAACGGTTTAGGCTTCGAAAAGCATCTCTGATACGCTGATCTAAGGCGCGAAAGTGGCGCCCTTCCTGATGTCCACTCCCTTGAGTCCCGTCGTTGTGCGGCGGCGAATCTGCCTGCGTGGAGTGGTGCAGGGCGTGGGCTTCCGTCCGTTTGTTTACAACCTGGCAAATCGTATCGGAATACGAGGTTTTGTTTTTAACTCGTCGTCAGGGGTGACGATCGAAGCCGAAGGACCCGAACAGGCGCTGCACGAGTTTGAGCAATCTTTGCGGTGTCCTCCGCCGCTCGCGCGAATTGAGGAATTCACGACTGATGAGTTGGGACCGCTCGGCGATATCAGTTTTGAAATTCGAGCAAGCTTGCCGGTTGAAGGCGAGTTTGCGCTGGTTTCGCCAGATGTGGCGACCTGCGATGACTGCCTACGCGACGTCAATGACCGCGCAAATCGGCGCTTTGGATATCCTTTCACCAACTGCACCAACTGCGGACCGCGTTACACGATCATTCGCGACATTCCCTACGATCGGCCGACCACAACGATGGCCGGGTTCCGCATGTGCTCGGAATGCGAGGCGGAGTATCACGATCCGGCCAACCGCCGGTTTCACGCCCAGCCGAATGCGTGTCCAAATTGCGGGCCGAGTTTAGTGCTGGCGAAGAGCGGGTCGGGTTTTCCGTCAGCTGAGGCCTACGAGACTGCTGAGTCTGCGATTTCGGTTTTCAGAAATGCGAGGAAGCTTTTGCGCGAAGGCGCAATCGTCGCCATCAAAGGACTTGGCGGCTTTCAGCTTGCATGCGACGCGGAGAACGATAATGCAGTGCGTGAGTTGCGTCTCCGCAAAAAGCGCAGCGACAAGCCTTTCGCGCTGATGGCGCGCGACGTTACGGCAGTCGAGAAGATTTGTATTTTATCTAACGGCGACAGCGAACTTCTGCTTAGCCCGCAACGGCCGATTGTGATTCTGAATCGCCGGCCGGAAGCAGCAATCGCAACCGAAGTTGCGCCGGGCAATAAGACACTCGGAGTCATGCTGGCCTACACGCCGCTTCATTTCTTGTTCTTTGCCGACCGAACCGAGGATGCAGCGGAGTTTACAGCAATGGTGATGACCAGCGGAAACATCAGCGATGAGCCCATTGTCACCTCTAACGAAGAGGCGTGGGAGCGGCTTGGATCAGTGGCTGATTGGTTTCTGTTTCACAACCGTGACATTTATATGCGCGTGGATGATTCGGTCGCGCGCACTTACGAAGGTAAAAGTCGTGTATTGCGACGGTCGCGAGGCTACGTTCCGCAGGCCATCGATCTTGGCTCAAATGTCAGTGAGTTGCTCGCTTGCGGCGCGGAATTAAAGAATACGTTTTGCCTGACGAAGGATCATTATGCGATCGTGAGCCAGCACATCGGCGATCTGGAGAATTATGAAACGATGGAGTTTTTCAGAGAAACGCTGGCGAATTTAAAGAAGCTTTTCCGCGTGGAGCCGCAGGCGGCTGCTCACGATCTGCATCCTCTTTATATGAGCTCACGATTCGCGGCCGAGTTGCCGCTCGCGAAAGTAGGCGTGCAACATCATCATGCGCACATTGCGAGTTGCATGGCGGAGAACCGCATTCGTGATAGAGTGATTGGCGTCGCGTTCGATGGCACTGGCTACGGCACCGATGGCCAGATCTGGGGCGGAGAATTTGTTGTGGCCGACTACGCCAGCTTCGAGCGCCGCGCCCAACTCCGCTACATTCCCCTTCCCGGCGGCGATGCCGCAGTCAAGCAAACCTGGCGTCCGGCGCTGAGTTGGCTTCGTGCGGCCTTCGGATCAGAAGTCCCCTTCGATTTAGCACTCTTCGCGGAAATCCCTCCTCGCGAGATCGAATTGGTGTCGCGCATGATGGACCGGGGGATTAATACCGTTCTCACTTCTTCGTGCGGCCGCTTGTTCGACGCAGTTGCTTCGATCGTCGGCTTGCGGCAGGAAGTTACATTCGAAGGTCAGGCCGCGATCGAACTTGAAATGGCGACCCAAGCAGGTATTGAGGGCGCCTACTCATTCGATCTCGAATCCACTGAGCCAATGCAGATCGATCTACGTCCAGCGATTCGCGAGATCGTACGAGATGTGCATGAGCGAAAACCCGTCGGCGTAATCGCTTCTCGTTTTCACAATACGATTGCGGCGATCATCGCGGAAGTCTGCCGGCGCATTCGCGAATCGGAGAAGCTGGACCGCGTCTGCCTCAGCGGCGGGACATTTCAAAACATATACTTATTGCAGCGGGCGACTGCTGTTCTGCGGGAACTCGGATTTGAAGTATTCCTGCATTCCGCTGTTCCGCCTAATGATGGCGGGATTTCGCTTGGCCAGGCTGCGATCGCGAATGAAATTCTGAAGTCGGGAGCGTATCCATGTGCTTAGCCATTCCGGGCAAGGTGCTCGAAGAATTTAGCCGCGACGGAATGCGCGTCGCCAAAGTTCAGTTTGGCGGAATTGTGCGCGAAGCTTCGCTTGATTACACGCCGGAAGCGAAAGTCGGCGATTACGTTCTGGTGCACGTCGGATTTGCGATCAGCACGGTCGATGCAGAAGAGGCGGAAAGAACGTACAAACTGCTCGAAGAAATGGACCAGCTTACCGAGCTAGAGGCTCCGGTGATAGAAGAAGTCGAGCCGAGGAAACCGCAATGAAGTACATCGATGAGTATCGTAATGCGCGGTTGGCGCAATCAGTGATCAGCGAAATTCGACGGATTCAGACGCGTCCGTGGGTGATTATGGAAGTCTGCGGCGGACAGACGCATTCGATTGTGAAGCACGGCATCGATCGGCTCTTGCCGGAAGGCGTTGAACTCGTACACGGTCCAGGATGTCCAGTCTGCGTTACTCCACTCGAAACCATCGACAAGGCGCACGCGATCGCGGGCAAGCCGGATGTGATCTTTTGCTCGTTCGGTGACATGCTGCGCGTGCCCGGGTCGAGTGGGGATTTGTTTACTCTCAAGTCGAAGGGGGCCGACATCCGCGTGGTTTATTCGCCGCTCGATTGTTTGAAGATCGCGCGCGCGAACCCGGAGAAAAAGATTGTCTTTTTCGCGATTGGATTTGAAACTACCGCCCCGGCTAATGCGATGCTCGTGCACCGCGCGAAAGTCGAAGGCGCGAAGAACGTTTCGATTTTGGTTTCGCATTCGCTGGTGCCGCCATCGATCACTTACATTTTGCAATCGCCGCAAAATCGCGTGCAGGGATTTCTGGGTCCGGGACATGTGTGCACGATCATGGGTTATCGCGAGTACGAGCCGGTCAGTGAGCGCTACAAAGTACCGATTGTGATCACTGGTTTCGAGCCGCTTGATTTACTGCAGGGCACTCTGATGACGGTGCGCCAGCTGGAAGCGGGAACGGCGGTGGTTGAAAATCAATATTCGCGCGTGCTGGGACGCGAAGGAAATGTGGGCGCGCGCAAGTTGGTCAATAGCGTGTTCGAGGTTTCCGACCGCAAGTGGCGCGGCGTGGGATGGATTCCGAAGAGCGGATTCAAGCTGCGATGGGAGTATCGCGATTACGATGCGGAGCGGATTTTTGAAGTAAAGGAAATTGACACGAAAGAGCCGGCAATTTGCATCAGCGGACAAATTCTGAAGGGCATCAAGAAGCCACACGACTGCGCGGCGTTCGGCACATTGTGCACTCCGCTCACTCCGCTGGGCGCGACCATGGTGTCGGCCGAAGGTGCGTGTGCAGCGTACTACGCTTACGGACGCCACCTCGACAAGCACAAAGTCGATTCTTCGGTGCAGACGCAGGTGGGAGGAACGGCATGAGTACGAGTTCAACAATCACAACTCCCGTGATTTCGTTGCAGGAATGGCATGACAAAGTCATGCGCAAGTGCCAGGAATCAGTCGAAATCAAGAACAAATTTTTTGAGCACTATGCGAATGAAATCGGCGAACTCAGCCAGAAAATGGCGGAGAGATTTGCGCGAGGCCGGCGGCTGTGGGTCATGGGCAATGGTGGCAGCGCTTGCGATGCGCAGCATGTGGCAGTCGAGTTCATTCACCCGATCATTGAAAAACGCCGAGCGTTACCTGCACTCGATCTGGTGAGCCAGATTCCAGTCGTGACTGCGATTTCGAATGATAAAGATTTCGCGCGGGTGTTTATCGATCAGATCGAGCTCTGGGGCGAAAAAGATGATATGGCGCTGGCGATCTCGACCAGCGGGAAATCGCCGAACCTGATTTATGCGCTCGAAGCCGCGCGGCAGAAAGGAATGCTGACGATTGCGTTCTCGGGGAAAGACGGTGGACGCATGCCGGAAGTTTCGGATTATTGTTTTACGGTTCCGAGCTTCAGCATTCATCGCATTCAGGAGTCGCACGTGGCCCTGCTGCACATTTTGTGGGACCTGACGCATGTGGCGATGGGGGAAGAGGACGTAATTTGAGTTCCAGGATCTATTCGTTCGCGGTTCTGTCCGTCATGGTTGATTGCGAAATCAGACCAAGGACACGAAGGTACACGAAGGAACGCGCGTTTTTCGCAACTTATCTATAAATCCAATGAGTGAAGCTGCAGTTAAGAATCCGCCGACGAAGTCCGAGGAGCCAGCCGCGGCTTCCCTGCCCGGCTCGTCGTGCCCGCTGCCAATCGCTTCGCACGAACAAATTGTTCTTGGCCACGGCAGCGGCGGAAAGTTGAGCGCGCAGCTTATCGAGCGCGTTTTTCTGCCCGCGTTTTCGAATCCAGTACTCAATAAGCTTGATGACCAGGCGGTGCTTCAAATCAACGGCTCGCGACTTGCATTTACAACTGACGCGTTTGTAGTCACGCCACTGTTTTTTCCTGGCGGCGATATCGGGCGGCTGGCGGTGAATGGCACCGTGAACGATCTCGCGATGAGTGGCGCGCGACCGTTGTATCTGGCCGCAGCGTTCATTCTGGAAGAAGGACTTGCGACCGAAGAATTGCGGCGCGTGGTGCAATCGATGAGCGAGGCCGCAAATAAGGCAGGTGTGCAGCTGGTTGCCGGCGATACCAAAGTCGTGAACCGGGGCAAGGGAGATAAAGTTTTTATCTCGACCACGGGGATCGGAATTGTGGAAAAGGCTGTGAATATTTCCGCCGATCGCGCGCAACCGGGTGACAAGATCATCCTGAGTGGATATATCGGCGACCATGGAATGGCGATTCTGTCGCAACGAGAGAACCTGGAGTTTGAGGGCGTGATCGAAAGCGATTGTGCAGCGCTGAATGAGCTCGTGTCAGAGATGCTCGACGTCAACCTGGATATTCACTGCCTGCGCGATCCCACGCGTGGCGGAGTAGCTACGGTTTTGAATGAGATCGCGCAACGCTCCAAACAAGGCATGCTGCTGCGCGAAACGGAAATCCCTGTGCGGGATACGGTCCGCGGAGCGTGCGAAATTTTGGGATTAGATCCGCTCTATGTTGCGAATGAAGGCAAGTTGATTGCCATCGTGCCATCAGAAGCTGCTGATGCAATAGTCGACCGCATGCAGAGGAACCCTCTTGGTCGTGATGCCCGCATCATCGGCGAGGTCGTCGGAGAACATCCGGGAATGGTGCTCATGCAAACCGAAATCGGCGGCACGCGAATTCTCGACACGCTTTTTGGTGAACAGCTTCCGCGAATTTGCTAGGCAACTTATCCCTCCCCGGCGCAGTCAAAGGCATACAGTAAAGTCCGGATACCGTTCTGCACCGGATTATGTATCGTAGTCCGATGTAACTGTAGACGCCTTTCCGAACCTGCACGACCTGAAGGAGGCGTACATGCCCGCCGAAGCGATCCCCTTCTCGCGGAAAAAAGATCCCGCTCCTGCTCCCGTCAGCGAAGTTCATGTTCTCTGGCTCACCGCCGGCCTGAGTTGCGACGGCGATTCTGTATCTGTAACGAATGCCGAGCAGCCGAGTATTGAAGATGTTTTGCTGGGACTGATTCCCGGCATACCCAAGGTGCACCTGCACAATCCGGTGCTGGCGTACGAAGTCGGCGATGACTTCATGAAGTTTTTCTATCAGGCCGAACGCGGGGAACTCGATCCGTTCGTTTTAGTGGTCGAAGGTTCCATCCCGAATGAAGAGGTAAAGGAAGAAGGTTACTGGGCCGCTCAGGGGACTGACTCGAAGACCGGTCAGCCGATCAAGACGACGGAGTGGATCGACCGGCTTGCGCCCAAGGCACTGGCGGTTGTCGCTGCCGGAACATGCGCTACATACGGCGGCATTCACGCTATGGCGGGGAATCCGACGCAGGCGATGGGACTCGCCGATTACCTTGGCTGGAGCTGGCGATCGAAGGCCGGCTTGCCAGTGGTAAACGTTCCCGGATGCCCGGTGCAGCCGGATAACTTCATGGAGACGCTGACGTATTTGTTATTTCAGGCGGCAGGAATTGCGCCGATGATCCCGCTCGATCAGCAACTCCGTCCGACGTGGCTTTTCGGCAAAACCGTGCATGAGGGTTGCGATCGCGCTGCTTATTACGAGCAAGACGACTTCGGCCTTGAATACGGTACTCCGAAATGCCTGGTGAAAATGGGCTGCTGGGGGCCGGTGGTCAATTGCAACGTGACCAAGCGCGGATGGATGCGCGGCATTGGCGGATGTCCGAATGTGGGCGGCATCTGCATTGGCTGCACTATGCCGGGATTTCCGGACATGTTCATGCCCTTCATGGATGAGCCTTCGGGCGCGCGGTTTTCGACGGCTGCGCTCACCTTGTACGGGAAGATGATCCGTGCGTTGCGCTCGATCACGAATAACACCGTCAATCACGAGCCCGAGTGGCGCCGCCGTGGCCGCGAACTCATTACTGGATATCAACCCAAACCTGGCGCCTACAAAGCGCGCCCCAGCCGCAAAGCTGCATAAGCGAAGAGGACAAGACATGGGAACGATTGCCGAGCCGTTGACCGAGACTCCGACCAAAAAACGCAACCTGGTGGAGATGAACTGGGACCCGATCACGCGAATCGTGGGCAGCCTGGGAATTTTCACCAAGATTGATTTTGAAAATAAGCAAGTGGCAGAGTGCCACAGCACCTCGTCCATTTTTCGCGGGTACAGCATTTTTATGAAAGGCAAAGACCCGCGCGACGCGCATTTCATCACCAGCCGCATTTGCGGAATTTGTGGCGATAATCACGCGACCTGCTCGTGCTATGCGCAGAACATGGCGTTTGGCGTGAAGCCTCCGCCACTGGGCGAGTGGATTGTGAATCTGGGCGAGGCCGCCGAGTACATGTTTGACCACAACATCTTTCAGGACAACCTGGTCGGCGTGGATTTCTGCGAGCAGATGGTGAAGGAAACGAATCCGGGCCTGTGGGAAAAGGCGCAAAAGAAGAAGGCGCCGAATGCCGCGATCCATGGCTACCGCACGATCGCGGACATTATGACCGCGCTGAATCCGTTCACGGGCGAGTTCTATCGCGAAACCTTGATCATGAGCCGCTTGACGCGGGAGATGTTCTGCCTGATGGAAGGCCGGCACGTGCATCCTTCAACTTTGTACGCGGGCGGGGTTGGAACGGTTGCGACTGTGCAGCTTTTCACTGATTATCTGACGCGACTGATGAAGTACGTTCAGTTCATGAAGAAGTGCGTGCCCTTACACGATGATCTTTTCGACTTCTGGTATGAGGCTCTGCCGGGATACGAGAAAGTCGGGCAGCGGCGGATCCTGCTCGGTTGCTGGGGATCGTTCAACAATCCGGATGTTTGCGATTACAAGTACGAAAACATGTCGCAGTGGGGGCGCGGCATGTTCGTTACCCCGGGAATCATCGTCGACGGCAAGCTCGTCACCAACGATCTGATGGACATCAATCTCGGCCTTCGGATTCTGCTTGGCAGTTCTTACTACGACGATTGGCAGAACGAAGAAACCTTCGTGAAAACCGATTCGCTCGGCAACAAAATCGATAAGCGGCATCCGTGGAACCAGACGACGCTGCCGCGTCCACAAAAGCGCGACTTCAACGGGAATTACACCTGGGTGATGTCGCCTCGCTGGTACGACAAGCGAACTGGCGATCATCTACCGCTTGATACCGGCGGTGGGCCGATTGCGCGGTTGTGGGCAACGGCGCTCTCGGGTTTGGTGGACATTGGCTACATAAAAGCCACCGGCCACAGCGTGCAGATCAATTTCCCAAAGACCGCGACTTTACCCGAGACCAACTTCGAATGGAAGATTCCGCAGTGGAGCAATGCCATTGAGCGCGATCGCGCGCGCACATATTTCCAGGCGTACGCGGCCGCGGCTGGTCTTTTCTTCTGCGAGAAAGCCATGGAAGAACTGATGGCAGGCCGTTCGAAAACCTGGGAGCCGTTTAGAGTGCCGGAAGAAGCAATCGCGTGCGGATTCCATGAGGCGGTGCGCGGTGTGCTTTCGCATCACGTGGTGATTCGGGATGGGAAGATTGCGAACTACCATCCGTATCCGCCCACCTGCTGGAACGCGAATCCGCGAGATGTTTATGGCACTCCCGGTCCCTACGAGGATGCGGTGCAAAACACGCCCATCTTCGAAGAGAACGGGCCGGACAAGTTCAAAGGCATCGATATCATGCGCGCGGTGCGCAGCTTCGATCCATGCCTGCCGTGCGGGGTGCACATATATTTGGGCAACGGCAAAGTGCTTGAAACCAGACACTCGCCGATGTTCGGCGTTGCGGGGAGCAAATAATCACAAATGGATAACGGGGAGTTTCAGGAGCAGGCGGCAAAGGTCGAGCAGTCAGTCGAACAGGTGAACGCAATCGTTGATGAAACTGCGCGTGCCATCGCTCTCGATCTGATGCAGTCATTAATGGACCTGCACGGCGCAGCGATAGCGCGCATTGTGGAGGTACTTGATTCGACCGAAGCCGGGCGCACTTCTCTAGCAAAGCTCGGAAGTGATCCGCTGATTTGCGGACTGTTTGTGCTCTACGGAGTTCATCCTGTGCCGCTCGACGAACGGGTGAAGGGTGCCATCGAGTCGGTGAGACCGCAATTGCGCAAACAGAGCGCCGTAGTGGAGTTGA
>Ga0335079_10011466_pt1 | contig 10104 bp, 9 predicted proteins | sample Lox_Sample_33_FD_206719 | JGI IMG/M metagenome (GOLD analysis project Ga0335079, IMG submission 206719) | Soil microbial communities from Loxahatchee National Wildlife Refuge, Florida, United States - Lox_Sample_3.3 | ecosystem: Environmental > Terrestrial > Soil > Wetlands | place: USA: Florida...
CGCGGCGGCGGGTGACCGCCACCTGCTCGCGCCAGGCGACCAGCCGGGGGCACGCCCGGCAGACCGACTGCCGCGCGGCGAGCTCGTCCAGCGTGCCGGCGCCCGCGGCCAGCCCGGCCACCTCGGCGGCGGTGCGCGCCACCGGCGTGTCCGGCCGGGCCGGATCGCCCGGCCAGCCGTCCGGGGCCATCAGCGGGCCGCCAGGGACCAGGCGATCCCGTCGAGGATGTCGTGCTCGCTGACCAGGACCTCGCCGAACCCGAACCGCTGCATGATCCGGTCCAGGACCAGGGCGCCGCCGCCGATCACGTCCACCCGGCCCGGGTGCATGACGCCGATCGCGGCGCGGGCGGCCCGGGGCTTGGCCAGCAGGCTCACAGTGGCCTCGTGCACCTCGGCCGCGAACACCCGGGCGTGGTGGATGCGGGCGGCGTCGTAGGCGGGCAGGCCCAGGGCGATGCCGGCCACCGTGGTGACCGAGCCGGCCAGCCCGATCAGCGTTCCGGCCTGCCCGACCGGCACCGCGGCGGCCACCGTGTCCAGGGCCGCGTCGATGTCGGCGGTGGCGGCGGCCACCTCCGCGGGGGCGGGCGGGTCGCCGTGCAGGTGCCGTTCGGTCATCCGGACGCAGCCGATGTCCACCGAGACCGCGTGCCCCGCGCCGAGCACGAACTCGGTCGAGCCGCCGCCGATGTCCGCCACGAGGTACGGGCCGCCCGGGCGGCCGGCCAGCTCGGCGGTCGCGCCGGCGAACGACAGCCGCGCCTCCTCCTGCCCGGTGAGGACCTCGGGCGCGACGCCGAGCACCTCCTTGACCAGGCGGACGAACTCGGCCGCGTTGCCGGCGTCCCTGGTCGCGCTCGTCGCCACCATGCGCACCGCCTGCGCGCCGGAGGCGGCGATGACGTCCGCGTAGTCGCGCAGCACGGCCATGGTCCGGGCCAGCGCCTCCGGCGCCAGCAGGCCGGTCCGGTCCACGCCCTGGCCGAGGCGGACGATCTCCATCCGGCGGGCCACGTCGGTCAGCTCGGCGCGGCCGGGATCCACGTCGGCCAGCAGCAGCCGCAGCGAGTTCGTCCCGCAGTCCACGGCGGCCACCCGGCGGCTCACCCGGCCTCCCCAGGCAGGCAGGCTTCTCCGGGCATGCAGGCTTCTCCGGGCACGCAGGGGCCCGGCCGCCACCAGGCGCCCACGGCGTCGAGCGCCTCGCGGCCGAACGGGTTCACGCCCCCCGCGGCGAGCTCGTGAGCCATGAGCGCATGCAAGCACTTCACTCGTTCGGGCATTCCTCCGGCGGACGGGGCGCCGGGCGGCAGCGGCTCGACTCCCGCTCGCCGTGCGGCGGTTTCCCGTCGCGCGAGGTAATCGCGGTGCGCGTCTTCGTAGCGGCGCCGCAGCGCGCCGTCGGCCAGCCTCGCGGTCATCTCCCGCATCATCCCGGCGGCCTCCAGCTTGCTGACCGCCGCGGCCGCCCGCGGGCAGGTCAGGTAGTACAGCGTGGGGAACGGGCTGCCGTCGGGCAGCCGCGGTGCCGTCTCCGCGACGTCGGGAAGCCCGCACGGGCACCGGTGGGCGACGGCGAGCAGCCCGCGCGGCGCGCGGCCGAGCTGAGCCGCGATGACCGCCTCGTCCCGGGGCGCTATCACGTGGCCGGCGTCTTCGCGTCCGCCTGCTGGACAGATTGCCATAGCTTGTCGTACCAGGGCGCGGGTCCCGGCCGGGCCGGGTGGGTGGCGGTGATCAGCGGCTGGCCGCCCTCCACGATGTAGCACCGGGTGCCGGGGAAGCACATGTCAAGCTCCTGGCGGGCCAGCTGCTCGATGTAGGACGGATCCGACAGCCTGGCCTGCTGCGCCTGGAGGTTCTTCACCTGGGCCAGCATGACCTGCTGCTGCGCGACGAGCGAATCGATCTGGCGGCGCTGGGTCACGTACTCGCGCACCGGGTAGGCCAGGCTCAGCGCGATCGCGCAGATCACCACCGCGAGCACCGCAGCCCGGCCGGTCAGCCGGGTGGGTCGGGGGGCGGCGGGCGGCGACATCAGCCCGTGCTACCCCCTGCTAGGCCGCGCCGCGAAGCGGGGATACGCGCCCGCGCCCGCGTAGCTGGCCGCGTCGCCGAGGAGTTCCTCGATCCTGAGAAGCTGGTTGTACTTCGCGACCCGCTCGCCGCGGGCGGGTGCGCCGGTCTTGAGCTGGCCGCAGTTGGTGGCGACCGCCAGATCCGAGATGGTGGTGTCGTCGGTCTCGCCGGAGCGGTGGCTGATCACGCAGCTGAACCCGGCCCGGTGAGCCAGGCTCACCGCGTCCAGGGTCTCGGTCACCGAGCCGATCTGGTTCAGCTTGACCAGCAGCGAGTTTGCCGAGCGCTCGGCGATGCCGCGGCCCAGCCGTTCGGAATTGGTGACGAAGAGGTCATCGCCCACTACCTGCACCCGGTCGCCGACGCTGGCCGTCAGCTCCTGCCAGCCCGGCCAGTCCTCCTCGGCCAGCGGGTCCTCGATGGACACGATCGGATAGGCATCCAGCCATTCGGCGTAGATGCCCGTCATCTCCGCCGAGGTCTGCGGCTTGCCCTCGAACCGGTAGGCGCCGTCGCCGTAGAACTCCGACGCGGCCGCGTCGATCGCCAGCGCGACGTCCTGGCCGGGGGTGAATCCCGCCTTGCCGATCGCTTCCACGATGAGGTCGAGCGCGGCCCGGTTGTGGTCGAGATCCGGGGCGAATCCGCCCTCGTCGCCGACGCCGGTCGACAGGCCGCGCTGCTTGATCACGGACTTCAGCGCGTGGTAGGTCTCGGCCCCCCAGCGCAGCGCCTCGACGAAGGTCGCCGCGCCGATCGGGGTGATCATGAACTCCTGGATGTCCACGTTGTTGTCCGCGTGCACGCCGCCGTTCAGGATGTTCATCATCGGGACCGGCAGCACGTGCGCGTTCGGCCCGCCCAGGTAGCGGAACAGCGGCAGGCCGCTGGAGTCCGCGGCGGCGCGGGCGACGGCCATGCTGACCCCGACGATGGCGTTCGCGCCGAGCCTGGACTTGTCCGGCGTCCGGTCCAGGTCGATCATCGCCTGGTCCACCAGCCGCTGGTCGTCGGCCTCGTGGCCGAGCAGTTCCGGCTGGATCTCGTCGATGACGGCCTGAACCGCCCGGGTGACCGCCTTGCCGCCGTACTCCGAGCCGCCGTCCCTGAGCTCGACCGCCTCGAACGCCCCGGTAGAGGCCCCGCTCGGCACTCCCGCGCGCCCGACGGTCCCGTCGTCCAGGGCTACCTCGACCTCGAGGGTCGGGTTACCCCGGGAGTCCAGGATCTGCCTGGCATGGATTGCTTCTATGGAGGCCACAGCCGACTCCTCGCCTCTGCTCGTATCGCGTCGTGTCGCGCGCCCGGCACGGCGCCGGGCGCATACCCGCCCAGTGTGAGCCTAGTAGAGCGCCGGCCGTTCGGTGCGCGGGCACGCCGGGACCGGCGCGGAAACGGCCCGGTGCGGGAGCGCCCCGGGCGCCGGCGTCAGCCCCGCGGCCGCATCGCCGGCCGCACCGGCCGACCGCGAAGGACCGATCCGACGCCCTGCTCCAGGGCCTGGCGGTAGGCCGGCATCGTCTCGGCCACCGCGTCGACGGTGTACCGGATGGCGTCCTGGTCGTGGGCGGCCGACACCACGAACGACGGCGCGAGGACCCCGCGGGCCAGCAGTTCCTGCAGCACCAGGGTGCGGAACTCCTGGCTCGGCTCCCCCTGCTCGTCGCGGGCCACGTACACCAGATTGCAGTCCCGGCCGCGCAGCTGGAAGTGCGAGCTGAGCCCGGCGTCGCCCACCACCTTCTCGATACCGCGGCGCAGCTCGGCGCCGGTCTGGTGAAGCCGGCCGGCGATGTCCTCCTGCTCGTAGGTGTCGATGACCGCCAGCATGGCCGCCAGCGCCCACGGCTCGGCGGCCGCCGTCTGCGACAGCAGGAACACGCGGTCGACGTCCTCGACGTAGCCGCCCAGCCGCATCACCTCACGCCGGCCGGCCAGCGCCGACAGCGGGAACCCGTTCGCCATCCCCTTGCCGAGCGTGCACAGGTCCGGCTCGATGCCGTAGACGAACTGGGCCCCGCGCTCGTGCCACCGGAACCCGGTGATGATCTCGTCGAGGACGAACAGCGCCCCGTGCCGGTCGCACAGGCCGCGCACGCCGTCGAAGAAGCCGGGGGCGGGCGGCTCCACGGTTTCCGCTTCCATGATCACCGCGGCGATCTGGCCCGGGTAGCGGTCGAAGAGCCCGGCCAGGCTCGGCAGGTCGTTGTAGGAGAACGGCACGGTGAGCCGCTCGGCCGCCGGGATCCCGGCCGCCATGGGGGTGGTGACGATGAACCAGTCATGGGTGGAGAAGAACGGGTGCTGCCGGCACACCGCGACCAGGTCCCGCCCGGTGTAGGCGCGGGCCAGCCGCACCGCGGCGGTGGTGGCGTCGGACCCGTTGAGGCCGAACTTGACCATCTCGGCGCTGGGGATCAGGTCGATCAGCCGCTCGGCGGCCTCGCGCTCCAGGCGGTGCGGGCGGGCGAAGTTGACGCCGACCCCCAGCCAGCGGCGCACGGCGTCGATCACCGGCTCGAACCCGTGGCCGAGCGTGACCGAGCGCAGGCCGCTGCCGAACTCGACGAACTCGTTGCCGTCGATGTCCCGGACCCGGCAGCCGGCGCCGCGCTCGATCACCGGCGCCATGCCCGCCGGATACTGGTCGTCGCCCTTGGCGTAGGTGTGCGCGCCGCCGGGAACTAGGTCCTGGACCGCGGCCATGTGCGCGGTCGACGCCACGAAACTCCTCATGCGCCCCCCTCGGGTGCTGCGGGCACGGATGGTGCGGGTGTGGCCGGCGCCGGTTCGCCGACCGGGAACAGCAGGGCGGACAGCGCGGCGAACTGCTCATCCAGGCGCTGCTCGCTGGCCAGGTTGCGTTCGGTGAGCAGCTGGCGGATCTGGCCGGACCGGTTCTCCGCCTCGGTGAACCGCTTGATCAGCAGGTCCACGTCGAGCGGGCTGGCGGGCTGGCAGAACTCCGGCACCCCCATGTCCGCCATCAGGGCCTGGTGCTTGGCCGAGTAGCCCAGCGAGATCGTCGGCCTGGCCAGCCGGAGGGCACCCACCACGTTGTGGTACCGGGTGGCGACGACCGTCCCGGCCAGCGCCAGCTCCCGCATCACGTCGGCCAGCGACGACACCGGTTCCGCGACGACCCGCCCGGGTTCCAGGTCCGGCCGCTCGGCGCGCAGGCCGTCCAGTATCTGCCGCGCCGCGTCGTCGTCGGAGCCGTTCGCGTCCCCGATGAGCAGCCGCACCGTGCGGCCGTCGTCGACCAGCCACCGGACGAAGCTGGTGACGTCGGCGACGTAGGACGCGTAGATGGCGTCGGCGTCGCGGCGGTCGTCGTTGGAGCCGTGGTAGGCCATCACGCCCACCGCGACCGTCTGCGGGTCGCCGGGGCCGTGCGACGGCACGGGCAGGCCGAATACCAGGTCGGGGTAGACGGGGTCACCAGTGACGTCCAGGCCGCTGCGGCGCATGGCGTCGCGCGAGTACTCGTCGCGGAACGAGCGGTACGATGCGAGCCGCGCCGCGTTGGTGAGCAGCCACCGGGTGGCCCGCTGGCGGACCAGGTCCGCGCCCACGCTGACCATGGCCACCTTGGTGCCCGACAGCCTGCCCGACGCGCTGACCAGGAACAGCGCGTACGGGAAGCCCCAGGCCCGTAGCGGCAGGCTCGCGTCGAGCACCCCCATGCCCGGCACGATCACCACGTCGTGCTTGCGCACCCACGACGCCGTCCGCACCGCGTCGACGCCCTTGCCGAGCACCTTCAGCGCGGCCGCCGTCACGCCGGAGGCCCGCGTGGCGGTGGTCTGGGACCAGGACATCGGAACGGCGTCGATGCCCCAGGTTTCCTTCACCCGTTCCGGGCCCGAGCACAGCGCGTCCACCACGGCACCGGGATAAGCGGTGCTGAGGTACCGGAGCACGGATTCCATCGAGGCGTCGTTGCCGATGTTGCCCGAGCCCAGGATCCCGAACAGCCCGACCCGCGGCGCGCGCCGGTCAGGCTGGCGGGAACGCGTGCTCCGGGAGCGCAGCGCGGTCAAGGACGCCTCCCCTCCCGGCCGGCGACCAGCGCGTCGACCGAGATGTCGGTGGATGGCACCTGAGCAGACTCGCCGACCTTAAGGCCGCTGCGCGACAGGGTCCGGCCGGCCACCGGGAGGACCCGGCTGGCCGTCCACCGTCCCAGGATCTGGTAGCACTCCCGCCGGTCGGGCCCGGACAGCGGCGCCCGCCGTACCGCGCTCGCGAAGCCCAGCACGTACTCGCCGTACAGGCGGACCGCCGGGTGCCGCAGGCGGTCCGCCCGGCGCGGGTCCAGGACCGCGCACCGGTCCCGCATGCTGCGCTGCATCCCGGCCTGCTGGGGGTGCTGGCGCCGGAACCACAGCCAGTCCGGGACCTGGTAGAACGGGCCGTGCAAGCCGACCTCGGTCATGAACACCCGGTCCGCGAAGTGGTAGCTGTCATACGGCTTGACCTGCTGCAGGACCTTGGTCCTGATCACGCCGCCGTCGTCGTCGCCCCACCCGTCGAACAGCATGCTGCGGAACCGGTCCGGCGCCCGCGGGGCGTCGGAGGCCACCGGGTACTCCACCACGTTCGTGACGGTGCCCGACGCGTCGATCAGCGCCGACCAGGCGTGGGCCAGCACGTACTGCGGGCACTGGTCGAGCACCTCGATGCACCGCTTCAGCAGGTCGCGGGCATACAGGTCGTCGTCGGACGCCAGCTTGAACAGCTCACCCCGGGCCTGGGCGATCACGAAGTTGTGATTCGGGTTACAGCCGAGGTTGCGGGACTGGCGGAAGTAGCGGACCCGGGAGTCCTGCTTGGCGTAGCCCTGGCAGATATCGGCCGTGCCGTCGGTCGAGGCGTTGTCCGAGACGATCAGCTCGAAATCCTCGTAGGTCTGGCCGAGCAGGGATTCCAGCGATTCGGCGACATAGTCCTCGCCGTTGTAGACCGGAAGCCCGATGCTCAGCCGGGGGGCCGCGTTCATTCGCATCTCCTAGGTATCGGCCGCGGCCGCGGCCTGACGAGGGAGTTCATGGTTGAGCCGGGTGTCATGAGGCCGGCGAGCCGGTCAATCGCGGCGGAAGACCAGCAGCTCGGTGGTGCCGGGAGGCGGGGGCAGCGGCGCGAAGTACGAGCCGGTCAGCGTGAAGCCGCGGCGCTTCAGGAAGTCCACCGTCCAGGTCTTGGAGACCGGCCGGTAGATCGAGCCGCGCTTGGCCCACGTCTCGATGACCTTGTCGTCCAGGCAGTCCTCGGTGACGATGTCGAACGCCATCGCGCCGCCCGGGCGGACCACCCTGGCCATCTCGTCGAGGTAGCCGGCCGTGACGTAGAACTCGAGGTAGACGAAGGTCTTCTGGGAGTGGACGAGGTCGACCGAACCGGAGGGGGTCTGCGCCAGCGTGCGGCCGTCGCAGTCCCGGATCACCGCGTTGGGCAGCTTGCCCAGGTGCGGCAGCCAGTCCTTGGCCGTCTCGTAGATCTCGTACGCGTTCGGGTGCAGGGCCGCGATGACCTCTTCGGCGTAGCGGCCGGACCCCGGGCCGATCTCGCAGACCGTCTCGGCCTTGTCGTGCAGGTCCGCGTACTCGAGCATGGCCTTGACCGTGTTGGCTGTCGTGCCCGGCTCGGCGAAGGTCCGGTCGATGTAGGCGCTGACCGACAGGCCAGCCTTCTCGGCCTCGGCGATGGTCTTGCGAGCCGGGATGAAATCCCGGATCGCCGGATCCGGCGAAATGCCGTTCACCAGCTGCACGTGCAGCGGCCGCAGCGCGTCATTTATGGGCTTAGCCAGCTTGGCTCGAACCGACACGGTAACTCACATCCATCCTTATCAGGCCTTGTCAGGTTGCTCGATCGCACGCCAGGGCCGCGAACCGAACCCGCGTGCGGCGGGTCGAAGATCCCGTCCGGCAGAACCGTCATCGCTCCCCCCGGGCGCGGGACATGTATCCGGTTGTGATGAGCGGGACGGCACGTCCCGGCTAGGGGACCTGCGGCGGGCCGGCTTTGATACATCCCGGACCGGGTTATGAGGAAATCGGGCGGTGCTCGTGCATGGCCACCCGCAGCTGCCACCACCCGTACACCAGGCAGACGATCGGCGCCACCGAGGCGCCCCACACCGTTCCCTCGGCTCCCGCGACCGCCGCACCGCCGACGGCGAAGATGACGTACAGGACGGCCCACAGGATCGCCTGGTTCAGGCTGCGCCGCGAAGCCCCGAGGGCGTGCAGGCCGATGCCGGCGCCGTAGCCGATGCCCTGGGCGATGACGCACACCATCTGCGGCAGCAGCAGCGGATAGGCCGCATGCCAGGCCGGGCCGAGCAGCCATTGCCCGAGCCCTCTCGGCACCGCGATCAGCAGGACGGCGCCCCAGGCGAGCCCGGCGACGGTGAGGCCGACGCTGATCGCCAGGCAGAACAGCGGCAGATGCCGGGGCGAGCGGCGCAGCACCCGGGCGGCCTCGGGGATGGCGACCAGCGATATGCCGAGGATCAGGATCGTCATCGGGCCGAACAGCGTCGCGGAGGCCTGCACGGCGCCCAGGGCGGCCAGGCCCAGGAGGAAGCCGACGCCGTAGGTGCGCAACTGCATCGCGGCGCTGCCGGAGGTGCCCTCCAGCAGGTACCGGGGCCCGAGGTCGCGCTGCCGCGACACCCACTCCCAGGCCCCGGTCAGCCTGGGCAGTGCCCCCACCTGAAGCGGTCCCACCGCGGCGGCGATCGCCGCCGTCACGCCCCACGCGAACACGAACCAGAACACGTCCCCGCGCCCGGACTCCTTCAGGAAGTAAAGGGCGGGGAACAGCGTCACCGCCCAGATGCTGTCGTTGATGAAGGCCTGGGAGCCGCGGCCCAGCGCGAAGAACGAGTACCGCCAGCTGTCCTGCAGCAGCAGCGCGGGCAGCGTCAGCCCGAGAGCGAGGAAGGCGGCCCTGGCCGGGCCGACGAGCACGATCGCGGCCACGAGCACGCAGGCGCCGATGGTCAGGCCCATGGTCATGGCCGTCCCGGCGGACCTGACCGCCGCGCGCCGCCACGTCCGCACGTCGAGGCCGCTGAACCTGACCATCAGCGGGTCGGTGGACAGGCCGCGCGACGCGTTGAGCGCGAACCCGTAGGTGACGTAGGCCAGGCTGAACGCGCCGAACTGCGCCACCCCCAGCGAGTGCACCACGTAGATGCTGATCGCGAAGTTGGTCAGGCTCGACACCACCTGATCCGCCAGGCCCCAGCCCATCCGCCGGATCGCGTTGCTGCGCAGCCGCCGGAATGCCTCCCCCGGTGACCTCAGCAGGCCGCGCCGCAGCGGCCCGGCATCGGTACCTGCCTCAGCGGCCATGCGCACCGCCTCCGCGGGGAGTCAAGGTCTCAGCTGCGCTCATGGGGTCAAGGTCTCAGCCGCGCTCACGCGGTGACGGCACCCGGCGGCGGGAACGGCGCGCCGGTGGTGCGGTGGAGCATCTCGTCGAGCAGGCCCGCGGACAGCAGCTCGCGGATCCGGCGCAGCCGGACGAAACGCGAGGAGGTGAAGTCGTCGTAGCTCAGGCCGTACTTGGCGTACGCGGCGGCGAGCTCGTCGATCCCCGCCCGGACGTTCCAGCGCAGCGCCAGGTCCGGGAAGGTCGCCTCCAGCTTGGCGAAGTCGACCCGGTAGTTGCGCAGGTCCGGCCCGGCCCCCTCGGCGATCGACAGCTCCGACCCGGGCACCGCGTCGCGGACCATCTCGGCGACGTCGCGGACCTGCACGTTGTCCTGGCCGCGCCCGACGTTGAACGCCTCGTCGTGCACGAGCTCCCGGGGCGCCTCGAGCATCGCCAGGAACGCCCGGCTGATGTCCTCGATGTGCACCAGCGGCCGCCACGGCGTCCCGTCGCTTTCCAGCCGTACCCGCCCGGTGGTCATCGCGACCGCGGTGAGGTTGTTCACCACGATGTCGAGGCGGAGCCGGTGCGAAGCCCCGTACGCGGTGGCGTTGCGGAGGTAGGTGGGGCTGAAGT
>Ga0335079_10011470_pt1 | contig 10103 bp, 8 predicted proteins | sample Lox_Sample_33_FD_206719 | JGI IMG/M metagenome (GOLD analysis project Ga0335079, IMG submission 206719) | Soil microbial communities from Loxahatchee National Wildlife Refuge, Florida, United States - Lox_Sample_3.3 | ecosystem: Environmental > Terrestrial > Soil > Wetlands | place: USA: Florida...
GCGCCCGACAAAAAAGGCGCGCAGATCACGATCGACGCCGACTATGTGCGCCAGATGCTGGCCGACATCGTGAAGGATCAGGATTTGAGCCGGTACATTCTGTGAACCAGAGGAATCGCTAGCGTTCCAATTAGAAAGCAATTAATATCTAATTAGAATGCCTCGCGAGAATCGAGTCGCGTCGCGCCCCCTTTTGCTCCGCATTAGTCCCGCGATGGAGCAACTTCTCGAAGATCTGGCGCAGAGAGGCTTGTATGGACGGAACAAAGCTGAAGTCGCTTCATTCATACTCCGGGAATGGACGTGGAGCAGTACCGGCAAGTTGAAGGATCATGGTGTCGAGGTCGATCATCTGGTAAAGGGGGCTGCGAACAGAGGAAGCGGCGCTACCCGCCAGAGAGGGGCCTAGCTGAATGCTGGAGAAAGCAATGACTGCGGCGAGGACGCTGCCTGATTTTGAAAACCCGCCAGCGGTGGAAACAGTTATGGGTGTTCATTTTGCACCCATATCGAAATGGCAGCCCCCGTATTTCGGCCTGTTCTGGGCGCGTATCAAGAGCGACTATCCGAGAATCCAAATGCAGCCGCCGGTGCTGCCCCAGGCGCCGGATTTGGCTCCCGCGCAACCGCAGTCACCCTGGGAATTCGTGCGTTGCTGGTTTTTCAACCAGGACGAGACACGGTTGATACAAATACAGAATAACTTATTTCTCCACAACTGGCGCAAGGTCAGGCCAGCAGAGAAGTACCTCCACTATGGCGATCTGCGCCCACATTTCGAAAAAGAATGGCAAGGATTCCGCGAATTCTTGGAGCAAGAAGCGCTGGGAGTGCCGAAGGTTTCGCTGTGTGAAGTCACCTACGTGAACCACATCGATCGGGGCAGCGGATGGGAAACATTTGCGGACTTGTCGGAGGTGTTCCCCAATTGGTCTCCCAAAACCTCAGAAAATTACCTCCCCTCCCCGGAACTCGTTGCGATCAATGCGTCCTACGCGGTGCACGGTGTGGAAGGTCGTTTGCAAATAAGTGCGCAGCCAGCGATCCGGCAGACCGACGCAAAGGAAACGATCCAGCTGACCGTGACTGTACGGGCTAAGCCCTCGTCGTCTTCTAATGAAGATATCTATCGTTGCCTCGACGAAGCGCGAAAGTGGGTGGTTCTGGGATTCACGGATTTCACTTCTCCGAAAATGCATAGGATCTGGAGGAGAAAGATATGAGCTCTGCCGTTCTAGAACGTACATGCGCACGGATGGAAAGCCCTGCGCATAGCCAGTGGAGCAAAGTTAGATTCCTGCTTGCTGCTCCTTGGGTCCTTGATGTCATGAAGGGAATAGCTGCTCTGGGCCATCTCCCGCGCAACTGGGACGGGTACGGGAGCCCACAGATCGACGCGGACGGAATTGCTGCAGCGAGACGGTTTGTTGCGAATGTCGCTTTCGAGAGCCTGCCGTCACCACATGTTTCTCCCGTCCTCGGCGGGAGTGTCGGGTTGCACTGGCGGTGCGGCGACAGGGAGCTTGAGTTTACTTTCCATCCTAATGGCGAGGTTGAATATCTGAGAGTCTTGGGGGCCGACTCAGACCGTGACGAAAACATGGAGACAGGGACCTTGCGACACGAGCCTGAGACGGCTGGCTTGAAACTCTTGCTCTGGATGGTCGGGGCCCGATGAAACGATGACCGCCGTCTTCCATGCCTCCCCGTGAGAACGATCTACGAATCGGCGACGATACTGTGTTATGGAGGGCAATATCGCCACCTCAAGTTTGTCGTGACGACGAGGGTAAGGAAAGAGCCGAATCTTGGGCATTCCTCAGCGACGATAACGAAGTCTCAGCGTGGGTGGCGCAGGAGACAGATGTCCGACAACTAGGGGCGCGATTCCCTGGATTCAGGATCGCGGAATTCACGGCGGGTCAGGCCCGCGAGTGCCGCAACGTCATTGCGAGGGATCCAGTTGAAGGCGACGCTTCGCACGTCGTGGTCTGCCCGTTGATGGGGAAATCCAGCTCTCAAATCAGGAAGGACGCTAGGCGTTTGGCCGAAAAGGCGCGCCTGCTTCCGTAAGCGTGTCTTCTCGCGCGGGCGAGGCGCCCGCGCCCACACAAACTCAGCTTCTGCTAAGCTTACTTCGAAAAATTCATGCCATCCATCGACCGCAGCCGCTTGCAGTCCCTCATGCAGCGCGAGCAGCAGCGCTTTGTTAACGACCGCCCGAAGTCCAAAGCCCTATTCGAACGGGCCGGCAAATCATTGCTCGCCGGCGTGCCCATGAACTGGATGCGCAAATGGGCCGGAGCCTTCCCGCCGTTTGTGCGCGAAGCGCAAGGCGCGCAGCTGTTCGACGTCGACGGCAATCGCTACATCGATTTTTCTCTCGGCGATACCGGCGCCATGACCGGACACTCTCCCTACGCCACGGTGAAAGCGGTTGAAGATCAGTTGAAGCGCGGCATCACCGTGATGCTGCCCAACGAAGACGCGATCTTTGTTGCCGAAGAATTGCAGAAGCGGTTTGGCCTGCCATACTGGCAGTTCGCGCTCACGGCCACCGATGCCAACCGGTTTTCCATCCGCCTTACCCGGCAGATCACGGGCCGCCGTAAGATTCTGGTTTTCAACTGGTGTTATCACGGGACGGTCGACGAGACCTTTATCACTCTGCACTCGAATGGCTCGGCGGGCGCCCGCCGTGGCAACATCGGCCCTCCGGTCGATCCCTCGGTAACCACCAAGGTCGTCGAATTCAACGATCTGCCGGGGCTGGAGAAAGCTCTGGCCGAAGGCGACGTGGCCTGTGTTCTGGCTGAGCCGGCGATGACCAACGTGGGCATCGTGCATCCCGAGCCGGGATTTCACTCCGCGATGCGTGCACTCACGCGTAAAACCGGCACTCTGCTGATCATCGACGAAACCCACACCATTTGTGCCGGTCCGGGCGGCTACACTCGCGCCGAAAAACTCGAACCCGACTTCATGGTCTTTGGCAAACCGATTGGCGGCGGAGTCCCGGGAGCCGCCTACGGATTTACCGCGGAAGTCGCCAAACGCATTACCGATCGCCAGAACCTGGAAGACTGCGACGTCGGCGGCATCGGTGGCACGCTCGCGGGAAACGCGCTTTCGCTAGCCGCCATGCGTGCCACGCTCGCCAAGGTTCTTACCCAGGAAGCGTTCAATCGTATGATTCCGCTGGCTGAGCAATGGACGGCTGGCGTTGAGAAGGCTATCAAAGAATCTGGATTGCCCTGGCACGTGACCCGGCTCGGCTGCCGCGCCGAATATCTGTTCTCTTCGCGCCCGCCGAAGAACGGCGCTGAAGCTCACGACGCCATGGACTTCGAGCTCGAGCGGTTCATGCATCTCTATGCCATGAACCGGGGCATATTGCTTACTCCCTTTCACAATATGGCCTTGATGTCGCCGGCGACCGAGAAGGAAGATGTGGACCAGCACACCCGCGTCTTCCGCGAGGCGGTAAAAGAGCTGGCGGGGTAGCGTTATATAGCTACAAGATAATAATCTGGCTTGAGCGCGATGTTGCGATCTCGCGGACGAAAAGCGCTTTCCTCTGTCCGGAATCCCAGGGACGCCCTATAAGTCATTCGGACGCACTCTACAGGCATCCTATGCGATGCGCTAAGCAGGATTGCAGTCGGCGATTCGCCGCCGACCAGCTCGAATCATCAATAACCTACAGATAACATATTGAAAACAAGAGTACTCGGTTTCTTCCTGCTGCCGGCTGTGACTCGGAAACTGAAAATCAGGAACTGTCTCTGTTACCCTGTTCTCTTCCCGATGAAGCAAACTCTCGTGAGGTTGGGGTTATGCCTGTCGGTTCCGGTTCTGCTCGCTTCCTGCGGCGCGCCCGGGGTTCCCATTCCGCCCGCGCTTGAGCTTCCGCGTCCGGTCACCGATCTGCGCGCGGTCCGCAAAGGTGACAGGGTCTTTCTCAGTTGGACTGTCCCGGTCAAAACCACCGACGGCCAGAGCGTCCGCCATATGGGAGCCACACTCATTTGCCGCAGCCTTGAAGCAGCCGCTGACTGCAAACACCCGATCGCGGAGCTCACTCCCACGAAGTCGGCAGGCTTGGCGCAAGGAAAGGCGGGAAGTCAGAACCAGAACCCACGGGCCACCTACGTCGATATTCTTTCTCGCGACTTTGAGACCCAGAATTCGATTGCGGAGATCACATTCGCTGTGGAAGTTCAGAATGAGAACCGGCGGAGCACGGGACTCTCCAATCAGGTCAAGGTTCCGGCGGCACCCGCGCTCGCGCCACCTCCGAACTTCACTGCTCAAATCACTGCTCAGGGAGTTCTGATTTCGTGGGCGTGTGCGCCCGCGAACACCGCACCGGCAGGTGCGTATCTTCGCTATCTTATTCGTGTGTATCGAAAGTCTGAAGACGCCAAGAACGACGCGAGAGTAGGCGAGGCCGATGCTCTCGATTGTTCCAAGACCAATTTACTCGACCAGAACTTTGATTGGGAAAAGAACTACTTGTACCGGGCCAATGTGGTCACCCAGGTATCTCCGCCGGAAAAGCCTGAACTTGAGGTAGAAGGCGACGACACGCCCGAAGTGAAGGTTTTCGCCCACGACATTTTTCCGCCCAGCGTGCCTTCGGGACTCCAGGCAGCTTATTCGGGCGTCGGGCAAGCACCCTTCATCGATCTCGTCTGGGCCCCGGTGACGGATGCGGACCTGGCAGGCTACAACGTCTTCCGGCACGATGAGGGCGGCGAACCCGTGCGCCTGAACTCTGAGCCGGTGAAAATCTCTGCCTATCGCGACGCGCAGGTGGCCTCAGGCAAGAAGTATTTCTATTCGGTTTCAGCCGTGGACGTGCGGGGGAACGAGAGCGCGCGTTCCGAAGAAGCTGACGAGGTCGTGCCGTGAATCCAAAACCACAGAGGTCGTGCGAATCGTGAGCTGATCGTGTACCTGCCCGGGCTTATGTGGATCTTGTGGGTGGTGTTTAGAGAACTAAATTGTAAAGACGCTTTCATTCTCGGCGTCCTCAGCGTACTCTGCGGTTTTCTCTTATGAAATATTGCCGATTCTTACTCAACGGCCAGGCGCAATACGGGCTGGTCGAAGCCATGGCGGGAAGCGAAATGATCACCCGTCAGTTGCTCCGCCCGCCTGACACGGCCGACGGGGATATCGAAGGCCTGCCCAGCAAACGCATGGGCCATCTATCCCTGGCCGAAACCACTCTGCTCGCGCCGGTCCAGCCTTCGAAAATTGTTTGCCTTGGGCGGAACTACCGCGAACACGCCGCCGAACTCGGCCACGAAGTTCCCACGGAGCCGCTGATCTTTCTGAAACCACCGTCTGCGTTAATCGCTCCGGGTGCGCAGATTCGCCGGCCGAAAATCTCTGAGCGCGTGGACTATGAAGGCGAGCTCGGAGTCGTCATCGGCAGGACTTGCCACAAATTGGCCACGGACGAAGACGTGCGGCCGTTCATTCTGGGCTACACCTGCGTCGACGACGTAACCGCCCGCGATCTGCAAAATAAGGACGGCCAATGGACCCGCGCCAAAGGGTTCGACACCTTCTGCCCCGTTGGCCCTGTGGTCGCTGATGAGATTGATCCCTGGGCGGGAGTCGGCGTGGAAACAACAGTGAACGGGGAAATCCGGCAACAGGGCAACACACGGGATTTCATCTTCCCGCTCGACGTCGTGATTCGCCACATTTCTCAGGTAATGACACTGCTTCCCGGCGACCTCATCGCCACGGGAACTCCGAAAGGGGTTGGGCCGGTGGTCGCGGGTGATGTGATTGAGGTCAGTGTGGAGGGCGTGGGGAAGCTGAGAAATCCTGTGGTGGATGATTAGAAAACAGTTGGGGCAGTGTCCGCGAGATCCAAACCTGGCGGGTGGCCCGCCGTTTTTTGGTTTTTGCCTACGCCGTCCTTACTGAGGGTGCCCCACTCTTGCGTTCTTTGCAAGGGTGGGAGTCAATGCTGCGTGCAGCGCATCGGGAAAAACGAACCCCTCTAGGCAACAACGGCGCTGGCTGTTGTGCCTCCCACCCTTCGCAAAAGCCGGGAAGCATGAGGCAGCCCCAGTTGAGGCGGTGCCAGCCGGATCAGAAAACCCTAAAAGGAAAGGGTAGCTGCCACCCTTGTCATTCCGAGGAGCAAAGTGACGAGGAATCTGTTTTTCACGGCCCTTACTGACAACAGATTCCTCACGGCTGAAGCCGGTTCGGAATGACAAGGCGCAACTTAGCGACTAGCCCACCCCGCCTGCTACGAAACGAGTTAAATTTCTGAAATTATCTGCTGCACTTTTAAGATAGTCTGTAAGTCGCGTGAGGATTGAGTCCTTGGCTCAATCTCTCAATGATTCAATGGAGCAATGATTTCACTTCGTCTTTATGGCTTCATCCTGATCTGTATTGCGGTGGTGACGGCCGCCTATGTTCTGCTGCGGCGCAAGCCGAAAACCGCTGAAGATGTGGAGAGTGAGCGCCGGGCCTGGCTCGACCGCGTGGGCCGCATCACGGATGGCACCGTGATCGATGTCCAGGAAATGACCGCCGAGGGAAGGACCCGGCCCTCCACCTTGCTGATCTATCAGTATGATGTGGCTGGAGTTTCCTACGAAGCTTCCCAGGATGTGACCTACCTGCGGCAATGGATCAATCTGCACTCCTGCCGGCTGGGGCTGCCCACGTCGGTGCGCTATGATCCCCAGAATCCGGGCAATTCCATCGTACTGTCGGAGCGATGGATGGGGCTCCGCCAGTGAGCTATCAGCTCTCAGCCGTCAGCTTTCAGTAACGCAACTCCTAAGTGTCGTGTGATCTGGCTGATAGCTGAAGGCTGAGAGCTGATGGCTGGTTTAGCTTCCCGCGGAGAAGCCGCCGATGTTGGCGACCGTGAGACGCAAATATTTGTAGGGGTTGACCGGAGTGTCGTTGATGCGGACTTCGTAGTGAAGATGAGGACCGGTGCTGCGTCCGCTGAGCCCAACGAATCCAATGGTGTCGCCACGATGGACTTGCTGTCCGGGCGAAACGGCGAAGCTCGCCAGATGGCCGTAGCGCGTGCTAATGCCATGGCCGTGCTCGATCATGACCGCCCGGCCATAGCCGCCCAGGAAATCAGCAAACATAACGATGCCATCTGCTGGGGCGACAACGGCTTGCCCAACCGAGGCAGAGATGTCGATGCCGCTATGGAACGCGCCCTCGCCATTGAACGGATCGATTCGTTCACCGAACGATCCTGTGACCGGCCCTTCGACCGGCCAAAGATTCGGAGCCGAATTGGCACGTGCCCAATCGGCGGTGGTTACGTTACGGATCAGGCCAAGAGAAATGCCCGTCATGGTCGCGCCGGTTAGAGCGGACGTCCGCAGAGCATACAACTGGTCCATCGAGGAATTGACCTCGGCATCGCGGACTTCTTCCGAAGCTCCGGTAACCAGGCGAGGGTCGGATTTCAATCCATACAAGGACGAAACCTCGCTGGCCAGGGAACCCAATGAGGCGACCTGAATGTCTCGTTCCTTGGCGACCTGTTCCAGCCGCGAATAGCGGTTCTTAAGGTCTTCCTTTTCCACCCGAAGCTGGTTGTACTGCGACACCTTGAACAGCATGCGCACGTAAGAACGGGCGATGCCAGTCAGGCTTAAAACGCCAATCGCTGCCCCCACAAGGAACACGTACAAGTAGTGGAGGGGAATGTGAATCTTGCGGAGTTGGCCGTCGTCAGCGCGCGTTACAAAAAGAATGTAGAAACGTTTTCGCAAATTCTTCCTTCCGTAGTTAATCAGGGCGGACCAGCCTGGGACGGCTCGCGGTTACGAGGGCCCCTCAACTCCGTCCTGAATCCGGGCAACTTCCCCACCTTGGGGTGGAGTCACTTTCTGTGCCCGTGTCCTACCGGAACCAGGGATGACCGGAACCTCTTGCACTGCAACCGCAACCGGTTTTCACTGCAATCCCAACCGGATACGGCACTTAGTTCGGCCACAGGTCTATGGAGACGCTTGCAAACGGTAACAAAGTAGGTTCCCCCGTGTCAACGGCAGCCGGATTACCGTGGCGGGGTAGCGAGGGGGGGTACCACCGGACAGGTTACTACAGCATGACGTTTGGGTCATCATGGCACAGTGGTCATGATATGAGAGTGTGTGCCGGGGCAACTCGCGGGTGAGCCTGTCCTGAGCGAAGTCGAAGGATCACCCGCGCCCACACAGTCTAGTGTAAGGTTCAAAACGGGAATGCCGATTGCCGAAAAAGCGCTGATCGCCGGAATCCAGCGGGTGGCTGGGCGTCATCCTACGAAGCTCGATCCCAGGATTCTGGCCGGAATTGGAGATGACTGCGCCGTGCTTCGCCTGCTGCCCGGAAAGGATACGCTGATCACCACCGACCTGACCTTGGAGGGAATCCACTTCCGGCGTGACTGGCATTCGCCGGAGTCGGTGGGGCATCGCTGCCTGGTACGAGGACTCAGCGATATCGCGGCAATGGGAGGCGAACCGGTTGCGGCTTTTCTTTCCCTGGCTTTGCCTCGCGATTTGCCCCAGGGATGGGTGGGGCGATTTCTTCGCAGCCTGGTAGACCTGGGAGCAAGGTACGGAGTGGGGCTGGCTGGCGGTGACACGGCGGAATCGCCGCGGGGAATCATAGCCGACATCATCGTGGTCGGGGCGGTTCCGAAGGGTAAGGCGATCCTGCGATCAGGCGCTCAACCGGGAGAGCGGATTTATGTGACGGGAGAACTGGGCGGCTCGGCTGCGGCGGTCGCGCGGATGAGAAAAAAGCCTAAGGGTAAGTTGAATCCCCGGCACTTCCCCCGGCACTTTTTCCCGGAGCCGCGTTTGGAGGTTGGCCGCATCCTTCAGGAAAAAGGCCTTTCCAGGGCGATGATCGATACCAGCGACGGTTTATCTACTGATCTCGCCCACATTTGCGAAGAGAGTGGGGTGGGGGCCGAGTTGTGGGCGCCGGCGATTCCGCGAGCCAGCCTTGGCAAGCCGTCGCGGGAAGTGGATTTGCAGTTTGCCTTACACGGCGGCGAAGATTACGAGCTTGTCTTTACTGCTCCGCGTGGCAAGCGGGTTCCGAAACGCATTGCTGGAGTGCCGGTTACCCACATCGGGCAAACTATCAAAGGTCGAAAGATCTTCCTGCGGAACGAGAGTGGCGTGGGTTATGAGCTTCAGCCCAAGGGTTGGGAACATTTCACGAGCTGAGCTGGAGCATGAGAATGGGAAGGGCACGGCCTTCCAGCCGTGCCGCAAGAGTGCGTTCCGATTCCTGGCTTTAGCCGCTGCGGTCCCCGTTGTCTCTTCACTCCTAGCGGCTTGAAGCCGAAACCTTAGACCGGCGGCATGCCGCAGGGCTCAAAGCTCGTGCCCTTCCCGATCGCACAACAATGCAGGAGCTGGAGTTCGTCTACGCGGGTTATTACTTCAGTACCTAGTGCGGGGCGGCATCCGGGACTAGAGTAGTGCTATGGCATCCCCACGAAGCACTTGTTTGCTCGCTACTGCGGTCATCGCACTCGGGCTCGGCGTCCCACTTGGCAGTTTGGCCCAACAAGCGGGTCCGGCGGCGATCCAACCTGCGGCCCAATCGCCTGCCAAAGCAAGTGCGCACGCTGCCTCTGGTGTAGACGAGGCTTTCATCCAGAAGCAGTTCGGGGCGACCTGCAAGCTCATGCCAGGTCCTGCACCGCTGACTGCTGACCTTGACGGCGACGGGATCGAGGACGTCGTGATTGCGGCGCGCTGCACCAATCCGCTCTTGGATCAGACGGAAGACAACTACAGAGTGATCGACCCTTACAACACATACTTCGGCTACGGAGACCCCAAGATCTCCACCCAGTTTGCTTCGGAAGATCCCGTGTCGCGGGGCCTGGTGTTGCTGGTGATTCATGGAGCCGGGCCCGAGGCCTGGCGGGCGGAGACGCCGAAAGCCAAGTTCATCATCATCAACCTGCCGTTCAAAGAAGTGATGGTGAAGAAGATGCCGTTTCACAAGAGGAACATAGCGGCGATCTTCGCCGCCGAGGCGCACGAGGGGGAAGGCACAGTCTCGGTAGTGTTTTGGGATGG
>Ga0335079_10011471_pt1 | contig 10103 bp, 9 predicted proteins | sample Lox_Sample_33_FD_206719 | JGI IMG/M metagenome (GOLD analysis project Ga0335079, IMG submission 206719) | Soil microbial communities from Loxahatchee National Wildlife Refuge, Florida, United States - Lox_Sample_3.3 | ecosystem: Environmental > Terrestrial > Soil > Wetlands | place: USA: Florida...
CAGGCCGCCAACGTGCGCGCCATCTCCTAGCGAGAGCCACCAGCTCGCCCATCGGCAAGCTTCGGTGAGTGATAGAAGGGCCTGGTCTCTCTCGAGACCAGGCCCTTGCGCGTTTCACCGCGTCGCTGGGCAAGGGAGGGGAGGTAGGGATGACCCTGATCTCGCGCCGCCGTTTTCTTGCGGAGGCCACAGTCCTCTCGGCTGGTGTCGCGATTCTGCCCCGCCCGGCGCGCGCGCAGCAGAGGACCCTACGGATCATGCAGTGGACCCACGTTGTCCCCGAATACGACCACTGGTTCGACGACGTGTTTTGCAAGCAGTGGGGACAGCGGCACGACACCCGGGTCGTGGTCGACCACATCTCGATCGGCGAGATCAATGCCCGGGCGGCAGCCGAGGTTGCTGCGGGCAGGGGACACGACCTCTTCATGTTCCTGTGGCCCCCGGCCGCCTTCGAGAGGCAGACCATCGATCACCGCGAGGTCTACGAGATCGCGGCCGCTCGACACGGCAAGCCCATCGACCTCGCTCACAAGTCCACCTACAACCCGAGGACGAAGCGGTACTTCGCCTTCAGCGATTCCTACGTCCCCGCCCCCGGCAACTACCGCCAGGACCTCTGGTCGCAGGTCGGCTACCCGAACGGCCCGAGCAGCTGGGATGACCTTCGCGAGGGGAGCAGGGCCATCAAGGAGAAGTCCGGGCATCCCTGCGGCCTCGGGCTCTCGCACGAGCTCGACACCAACATGACCCTGCGCGCGCTTCTCTGGAGCTTCGGGGGCTCGGAGCAGGACGCCGAGGGCAATGTCGCCATCAACTCGCCCCAGACCATCGAAGCGCTCAAGTACATGCGAGCGCTCTTCAAGGAGGCGGAGACGCCCGAGGTCTTCACCTTCGACCCCACCTCCAACAACCGCGGCATCCTCTCCGGCAAGCTCTCCTTCGTCCAGAACGCGATCAGCGTCACCCGCGCCGCGGAGAAGGCGAACCTCGAGATGTCGCGCAAGATACAGCTCACGCCCGCTCTCCAGGGCCCCAAGCAGCGGATCGCAGCCGAGCACGCCCTGAGCTGCTACGTCATCTGGAGCTTTGCCGAAAACAAGGAAGGGGCAAAGCACTTCCTCGTCGACTACGTGGACGCACTCGGCGAGGCCTTCCGGGCAAGCGAGTTCTACAACTTCCCGTGCTTTCCCCAGACGGTCCCCGACCTCCCGGGCCTCATCGCGAACGACCCCAGTGCGAGCCCGCCCGACAAGTACAAGGTCCTCGCCAACGCCCTCGACTGGACGACCAACACCGGCTACCCCGGCTACACGACCGCGGCCATTGACGAAGCGTTCAACACCTTCCAGCTCCCGACCATGTTTGCCAGGGTGGCACGCGACGAGCTGACGCCCGCGGAGGCGGCTCGCGCCGCCGAGCGCGAGCTGAAGCGCATCTTCGCCAAGTGGAATCACGACTGACCGCCCCTCGCGGCTGCGTCGGCCCTTCCGCGGCCGACGCAGGATCGGAGGTTCTCACTGGCCGTGGTCGCGTTCAACTCGGCGGGGGGCACGGGCGAGGACGCACTCCGCGGGGGAGTCCCCGCCAGCCGCGATCGCAACAACTTCACCGCCAACACCGCGACGGAGCCAAGCGATCGCCGGAGCGCCCGACTTTGCGATGATCGAACCGCGCGGCGCGCCTGCGAATCCCATGCCGCCCTCGTGTCGCCCACACGGTGCGTCCGGACCGAGTAGATTCTGCCTACCCAGGGCGGCCTTTCCACTTCCTCGCCTGCGTTCCGCGTCCCCTGGTTGCCCGCTCGCGGGCCGCCATCCTTTTCCCGGCTGCCAGGCACCGGCTCGGCAGACACGCTGGCGCACCGAGATGGAGGAGCTCTCCCAGGGGGGGCCTTCTACCGGCGTGCAGGCACCACGTCCGAGCGTTAGGAGCGAAACCAGGCGATGCGTCGCATCGGAATGCTTGGCATCGGGAACGTTCTCATGGGCGACGACGCCCTTGGGCCCTACGTGCTCAAGCAGCTCGAAGCGCGCTACGAGTTACCGCCCGAGGTTGAGATCCTGGACCTTGGCACCGCGGGGGCCGATTTCCCGCTTCACCTCGAGGGCCTTTGCGCAGCGGTCGTGGTCGACGCGCTGAAACTTTCTGGCAGCCCTGGCGAGATCCGGCTCTTCGACAAGGAGCAGCTCCTTGCCAAGAGGCCGCTTCTCCCGATGAGTCCGCATGAGCCCGGCCTGCGCGAGGCCCTCTTCGCGCTCGAATTCCGCGGCACTGCCCCGGGCCAGGTTCGCCTGGTCGGTGTCATCCCCTCTCGCGTGGAGACGGGCATCGGGCTCTCGGCGGAAGTACAAGCGGCCGTGCCCGCTGTGCTCGCCGCCGTTCTCCGTGAGCTCGAGTTCCTGGGCGCCCGCGTTGTTCCGCGTGCCATTCCAGGTGTGCCAGACGTGTGGTGGGAGCGATCTCCGGACAAGGAGAGTGTGCCATGACGTCCAATAGCGTGGCCGGACGGCCAGACGAGGGTGTGCCGGGATACGCGGAACTGGCCGAGAGCTGGCTGGTCTCGGGCGCGGTGGCCCAGGGTTCCCTGCTTGGAATATGGCTCACGGCCTTTCCCTCCCACGCCCTGCGCGTGGTCGGTTCCCCGACGGCGCCAGCCTTCTTCGTGCGATGGGTCGGCATCCTCCAGATCGTTCTCGCGCTCGGCTGCGCCATCGACTGGACCCGGCTGCGCCGCGTGACGCTCCTCGTCGCCACGAAGGGCGCCACCGCCCTGCTCCTCGCCACGGTGTGGGCCGTCGACGAGCTACCGACCCTCATGATGGCGGCCTGCCTGGGAGAGGCCCTGCTAGCCATCTGCGGGGCTGCACTCAAGCGTCCCGCGGACCGTTCTCGTCGCTCCCGCGTGCGGCTACGCCTGGTCGACCGCCCGCTGGCGGAGGTTCGCCCCGCCGGCCAGCGGTGAAGTCGCTTTCCCGTCTTTCTCGCTGGCGGCGACGCACGCGTCTCGTTTCCCCGGGCCACGAGCGCCCCGGGGCCGAGTCACGCATGGGTAGGGTAATGAGGCCGCCTGGGCGCAACAGGGATGGCTCGAGGCCCTCGACCACCCCGCGAGAATCTCGCTGGTTCCAAGGCTGCCGCCCACCGTGGCAAAATCGCCAGCCCCGTTCGCCCTGCCGTTCGGCCAAGTAGTGGCTTGCCGGCCAGGCGGCCGTTGCCCCACCCCATCGCACCTCGTATGGTTTCTCCCCGCCTTTGCCCGCCCGATACCGCCTGGCCCTACCCAGCCGCCGGTCAGCGAGAGAAAGGAGCCTGCGGATTGCGCTGGATCATGTCCCCTTGCTATCGTCTCAGACCTGCCAAGCCCACGAAACTCGGGCTCCTTCCGCGAGGAGCGAGCAGAAATTGCACCAGACGATCGAGCAGCCCAAAAGCCGCGAAGGCATGCGAATCGTCATTCACGGCATTGTCCAAGGCGTCGGCATGCGCCCCTTCGTCTATCGCGTCGCTCGCGCGGAGGGAATTGTCGGGCGCGTCCGCAACGACGGCGGCGGCGTGACCATCGAGGCGTTCGGGGACGACTCGGCCCTTTCCCGATTCCTGGCTCGGCTCCGCGCCGAGCGGCCGCCGGCGGCCAGCTTCGAGAAGGTCTCTTGCGAAAAAATTGCGGACGAGCCCGTTCGCGAGTTCTCCATCGCCGAGAGCGAGGCGCCGGGTGCGGTGAGACCGCGCGTGTCCATCCCGGCCGATCTCGCCACCTGCCCGGACTGCCTGGCCGAAATGCGCGATCCAGCCGACCGGCGCTTTCGCTATCCGTTCACGAACTGCACCAACTGTGGTCCGCGCTTCACCATCGCCAGGGGCGTCCCCTACGATCGCCCGCTCACCACCATGGCGCCCTTCGTGCTCTGCGACGATTGCCGGCGCGAGTACGAGGATCCCACCGACCGGCGCTTCCACGCCGAACCGAACGCGTGCCCGGCGTGTGGGCCACATCTGACGCTCCTGGCGGTGGCCGAAGAGGCTGGAACTGCTGCGCGCATCCTGGCCGAGCGCGACGAAGCGCTCGTCGCGGCGGCGCGGGCCCTCGCCCAGGGTCAAATCCTCGCCCTGAAGGGAATCGGCGGCTTTCATCTCGCCTGCGATGCGCTCTCGTCGAAGGCGGTCGTTCGGCTGCGGCAAAGGAAGCACCGAGAGGAAAAGCCCCTGGCGGTCATGGCGCGCGACCTCAAGGAGGCCGACCGGCTCGCCGTCCTCTCTCCCGACGAACGAGCGCTGCTCACCTCGGTCGAGCGTCCCATCGTCCTGGCGCGCCGCCGCGAGGAGAGTGGTCTCGCGCTCGAGGTCGCGCCCGACACGCCGCTCGTGGGCCTTCTTTTGCCCTACTCGCCGCTCCATCACCTGTTGCTCGAGGAGGCGGGACGACCGCTCGTCATGACGAGCGGGAACATCTCCGAGGAGCCCATCGCGTACCGGAACGACGAAGCGCTCGCCCGCCTTTCCCAGATTGCCGACCTCTTGCTCGTACATGACCGAGAGATCGAGACCCGCGCCGACGACTCGGTTTCGAAGGTGGTGCTCTCCCGCCCCCTCCTCCTGCGGCGGTCGCGCGGCTACGCGCCGCGCGGCCTGCCGTTGAAACGCGCCTTTGCCCGACCCACGCTCGCCTGCGGCGGACACCTCAAGAACACCTTCTGCCTCGTTCTGGCCGATGCCGCCTACCTCGGGCCGCACATCGGGGATCTGGAGAACCTCGCCACCCTCGAGTCGTTCGAGGGCGCGGTGGCGCGGATGGAGCGCTTCATGCGCACGAGGCCGGAGCTTCTCGCTCATGACCTCCACCCGCAGTACCTGTCGACCCGCTACGCGATGGAGCGGGCCCACCAGGACGGCATCGAGGTCGTCGCCGTGCAGCATCACCACGCCCACGCAGCCGCTGCCATGGCCGAGCATGGCCTCGCCGGACCGGTGCTGGCGCTCGCCTGGGACGGCACCGGGTTCGGCGAGGACGGCACAGCCTGGGGCGGCGAACTGCTCCTCGCGACCTACCAGGGCTACGAGCGGCTCGCCACCTTCCGCCCCCTTCCGCTCGCGGGCGGCGACAAGGCCATCCGGGAACCCTGGCGCATCGCGTTGGCCGCTCTCGACGACGCCTTCGCGGGCGAACCGCCCCTCGAAAGTCTGCCGCTCTTCGCGGGCATCAAGCGAACCGAGGTGAAGCTCGTGCGGCAGATGATCGCGCAGGGTTTCAACGCCCCCCTCGCGCACGGCGCGGGCCGCATTTTCGACGCGGTGGGCGCGCTCGCCCTATCACGCCCGGTTGCGCGGTACGAGGGCCAGGTGGCAATGGCGCTCGACGCTGCCTTCGACCCGGCCGAGCGAGGCCGCTATCACTTCCACCTCGAGACCTCTTTTGCCCCCTGGCAGCTCGATCTGCGGCCCGCCGTGCGAGAGGCGACCGAAGACACCGTGGCGGGCAAGCCGGCCGGGGTGGTATCGGCCCGATTCCACCGCGCCCTCATCGCCGCCGGGGGGGAGCTGGTGCGGACTGCCGCGATGCGCTATGGGCAACTTCCGGTCGTCCTCACCGGTGGCTGTTTTGCGAATGCCACGCTCGCCGAGGGAATATTCGCCGAGCTTTCGGCCTCTTTCTCCGTGTACCTGCACGGCCTTGTGCCTCCCGGCGACGGGGGCATCGCGCTCGGACAGGCCCTCGTCGCGGACGCGCGTTGTGCGGCGCCCCGTTCACCCTCCTAAGGAGGTACGTATGTGTCTCGGTGTTCCCGGCAAGGTGCTTGCCATCGACGGCATGGAGGCGACTGTCGACTTCTTCGGCGTGACAAAGCAGCTCCGTCTCGACATCGTGGACGAGCCCGTCTCGGTCGGTGACTACGTTCTGAACCACGTCGGCTTCGCCATCCGGCGCATCCCGCCCGCGGAGGTGCCCGAGACATTGGCGCTCTTTGAAGAGGTGCTGAAGGGAGCTGGACCGGGCGACCTCATGGCCGCGGAGGTGTTCGGCGAGATGGCGGCGGCCAAGCCGGGAAGGGAGAAGGTGTAGCTATGGCGCGCGACCCTCAGCTCGAACAGCTCAAGTTCCGCGATCCGGATCGGGCGCGAGCGCTCGCCGCAGCGCTGGCACGCGAAGTGGCGGCGATCGGGCGCTCACCGATCTCCGTCATGCACGTATGCGGCAGCCACGAGCAATCGATCGCTCGCTTCGGCCTGCGCGCCGTGTTCCCGAAGGACCTGCAGGTCATCATGGGGCCGGGTTGTCCGGTGTGCGTCACCGACATGCCCGAGGTCGACGAGGCCGTCGCGCTCGCGCTCGCCGGCCACCGCATCGCCACCTACGGCGACATGATGAAGGTACCGGGCTCCGGCCGTTCGCTGGCAGACACCGTGGGCGAGGGCGCGAAGATCGACGTCGTCTACGGCGTGCAGCAGGCGGTCGATCTCGCGCGGGCTCATCCAGACGAGGAGGTGGTCTTCTTCGCGAGCGGATTTGAGACCACCGCGGTCGCCACCGCCGCCGTGCTCATGAACGGCGTGCCCAAGAACTTCTCGGTGCTTTCGGCCCACAAGTACATCCCGCCCGCGATGGAGATCGTGGCGGAAATGCCGGGCACGCGCATCGAGGGCTTTCTCGCCGCGGGCCACGCTGCCGCCATCACCGGGGCGGCCGTGTTCGAGCCCTTCGTGGCGCGACACCGGGTCCCGGTGGTGGTGGGTGGCTTCGAACCGCTCGACGTACTCGCTGCCCTCGTGAGGCTCACGGAGCTCATCAGGGAGGGGCGCGCCGAGGTCGCCAACATGTACCCGAGGGTCGTCACGCGCGAGGGAAACAAGCCCGCCCAGGAGAGACTCTGGAAGGTGTTCAGGCCCATCGGCGGCCGCTGGCGCGGCATCGCCCACATCCCGAACGGCAACCTGCGCCTGCGCGACGAGTGGGCCCACGTCGACGCGCGCAAGCGCTTTTCCATCGAGGTATCGCGGCTCGCCGACCGGGCGCCCCGCGCCCTCGCGCAGCGCTGCATCTGCGGCGACATCATGGCCGGCCTGCGCCAGCCCACCGATTGCGAGCTGTTCGGCAAGGAGTGCCTGCCCGACTCCCCGGTGGGTGCGTGCATGGTGTCTTCCGAGGGCAGCTGCCGCATCTGGCACGCCTACGGAGGCCTGCCCGACCTGCGGGAGGTGGGATAGATGTCCCCCGCCGGGAAGGAACCCCAGGACCGCGTCCTCATCAAGCACGGCGCGGGCGGCCGTGCCATGCGCGCCCTGATCGAAGACGTCTTTCTGAGCCTCGGCGGACCGATAGATGGCATCGGCCTGTCTGCGCTCGACGACGGCGCCGCCATCCGATTCGGCGATCTCCACATCGTCATCACGACCGATTCCCACGTCGTGCACCCCATCTTCTTCCCCGGCGGCGACATCGGACGGCTCTCCATCTCGGGCACCGTGAACGACCTCGCCATGATGGGCGCCACCGAACCGCTCGGCCTCACCTGCGCCGTCATCATCGAGGAGGGCTTCTCGCGCGACGATCTCTTGCGCATCCGCGACTCGATGAAGCGGGCCTGCGAGGAAGCGGGCACCACCATCGTCACGGGAGACACGAAGGTGATGGGCAAGGGCGAGGTGGACGGCATCGTCATCAACACGGCCGGGGTAGCCGTCGTGAAGCGCGTGGTCACCGACGCCGGCCTCTCTGCTGGCGACCAGATCATCGTGACCGGCACCATCGGCGACCACGGCATGGCCGTCATGACGCGCCGCCGCGACCTCGCCATCGAGGGCAACCTGCGCTCCGACGTGGCCCCGCTGAACGGCCTCGTGCGCGCCGCGCTGACGGCGGGTGGCGAGGACGTCGTCGCCATGAAGGATCCCACCCGCGGCGGCCTTGCCTCATCGCTGAGCGAGATGGCGGCCAAGGCCAAAGTAGGCATCCTCCTGAAGGAGTCGCAGCTGCCACTCAACCCCGAAGTCCGGGCCGCCGGTGAAATCCTCGGCATCGACCCGCTCGTCGTCGCGAACGAGGGCAAGGCCGTCATCGGGGTCAGGGCAACCTCCGCCGAGAAGGTGCTGGCCGCCGTCCGCGAACACCCACTGGGAAGACAGGCAGCCATCATCGGATACGCCATCCGCGAGCGCCCCGGAAACCTGATCCTCGATACCGGCTTCGGCAAGCGGCTCATCGCCGAGATCGAGGGCGAGCCTTTGCCCCGCATCTGCTGACGAGGACCAGATAGGCCCATGGAATACGTTCACATCGAGCGCGACGGTGCGGTCGGCTTCCTCACCATGGAAAGGAAGGAGCGCCACAACGCCCTCGACGTGAGGATGGCCCAGGACCTCCGCGCTGCCGGTCTGAAGCTCGCGCGCGATCCGCTCGTGCGCTGCATGGTGGTGCGCGGCTATCCGGGGGTATTCTGCTCCGGTGCCGACCTCAAGTACATCCGGTCCGGCGGCGTCGAGGACGAGTTGCACTTCCTCGCCGAGTCGCGCCCGGTGCCGGAGGGCTTCGGCGAACGATTCAAGCAGATCCTGGAGTACATCCACTCCACCATCTCCGAAATGCGGCGCGCACCGAAACCAGTGGTGTGCGCCGTGGACGGTGTCGCCGCGGCAGGCGGCCTCGGCATTGCCATGGCAGGCGACCTCGTCGTCTCTTCGCGACGCAGCGTCTTCGAGTGGGCCTACGGCAAGACCGCCCTCACCGGCGCGGAGAGCTCGACGTTCTTCCTCCCCCGCCTGCTCGGTCTCCGGCGGGCCTGCGAACTCGCCTTCGCAAACCCACGCCTCGACGCCGACAAGGCGCTCGCCTGGGGCCTCGTGAACGCGGTCTATCCGACCGAACGATTCGACGAGGAGGTGCTCGCGCTCGCGAAGCGCCTAGCCGAGGGCCCGACCCGCTCCTTCGGCGTGACCAAGCAGCTCTTCAATCGCTCGGCGAGCGCGGAGGCACTCGATGTCCATCTCGACCTCGAGATCGAAGAGCTGGCGCGCATCGCCGACAGCGCTGATTTCGCCGAGGGCATCGCGGCCTTCTTCGAGAAGCGGCCGCCGCAGTTTCAGGGGAAATAGCGTGCACGAGTATTCGCTTCTGCAGGCGCTCATCCGACGGGTGGAAGAGGAAGCCCACCGGCACCACGCCTCCTCCGTGCGAGGCCTCAAGGTGAGCATGGGCGAGTTTTCGGGCGTCGAGCCCAGGCTCTTCGAGAGCGCCTACGAGCTGATCCGGACCGGCACCATCTGCGAGGGGGCCTCGCTCGAGATCGTGCGCTACCCGGGCCGCTTCAGCTGCCCCGGGTGTGGCAAGGACTTCGCGAACGGCGAGGTCCTGCACTGCGCGACCTGCGACCGCCCGGCACAGATGGACGAGCGGAGTGAATCCTTGAACCTCGAATCGATCGACATGGAGATCCCCTAATGTGTACGACCTGTGGCTGCGGCGATACCTCGCTCGTCCCGGTAGAGCTGCACGAGAAGATCCTCGCCGGCAACGATCGCGCCGCGGCCCACAACCGCGAACACTTCCGCGAGGCCTCGGTGCTGGCCCTCAACATCATGGGATCGCCGGGCTCGGGCAAGACCGCGGTGCTGGAGGCAACGGCCCGTCTCTTGGGGGGCCTACGCCTGGGCGCGGTCTCGGCGGACCTCGCCACTGACAACGACGCGCGGAGACTCTCGCAGGCCGGGATCACCTCCAAGGCCATCACCACGGGGCAGGCCTGTCACCTCGACGCCGAGATGGTGCACCAATCGCTGCACGACTTCCCCTGGCGCGAGCTCGACGTCTTCTTCATCGAGAACGTCGGCAACCTGGTGTGCCCCGCCATCTACGACCTCGGCCAAGAGGCAAACGTGGTCCTGCTCAGCGTCACCGAGGGCGAAGACAAGCCACAGAAGTATCCGGTCATGTTTCAGAAGGCCGACCTGGTGCTGATCACGAAATGCGACCTGGTACCGCATCTCGATGTCGACCTGCACCAGATCGAGGACACCCTCTCGCGGGTGATGCCAAAGCCCCGGGTGATGCAGCTCTCCGCGCGCAGCGGCGAGGGGATGGACGCCTGGCGCGAGTGGATCCAATCGATGCG
>Ga0335079_10011472_pt1 | contig 10101 bp, 7 predicted proteins | sample Lox_Sample_33_FD_206719 | JGI IMG/M metagenome (GOLD analysis project Ga0335079, IMG submission 206719) | Soil microbial communities from Loxahatchee National Wildlife Refuge, Florida, United States - Lox_Sample_3.3 | ecosystem: Environmental > Terrestrial > Soil > Wetlands | place: USA: Florida...
CTCGGTCGCGGCGCATTTCAGCGTGAGCCTGGAGACGCCCTGGAAAAATCTGCCGGACGATTTCAAAAAGGTTTTGCTGCACGGTTCGGGTGACGACGACGTGGATTTCCATTTCTGGCGCGCGGGCAATATGCACACCGTCAGCCGCCCGTTCGAGGGCGTGCTGCCCAACCTGGAACGGCTGTTTACCGAGAGCGAAAGTGAATTCGTCCGCAACCGCATCAAGCCGTACATGAGCCCGCAGTTCTGCGACACCTGCAAAGGCAAACGGCTCAAACCGGAAATCCTCGCCGTGACGTTGGGCGCAGAAGACCCGAGTTCCAAGTCTCAAGTTTCAAGTGTTCAGTCGGGGAAAGTGAAAACTGACAACTCAAAACTGAAAACTTCAAAGATTCCCGGTTTGTCCATCATGGACGTCTGCGCGTTGTCGGTGGAAAAGGCGGACGATTTCTTTGCCAATCTCAAGCTCACGGCATTCGAGGAAAAAATTGCGCATGAGGTCATCAAAGAAATCCGCGCGCGTCTCGGCTTTCTGAAAAATGTCGGGCTGGGCTATCTCACACTCGACCGCGAAAGCGGCACGCTCTCCGGCGGCGAAGCGCAACGCATCCGGCTGGCCACGCAAATCGGCGCCGGCCTCGTCGGCGTGCTCTACATCCTGGACGAGCCGAGCATCGGCCTGCACCAGCGCGACAACGACCGCCTGCTGGCCACGCTCAAAAGCCTGCGCGACCTCGGCAATACCGTCCTGGTGGTCGAGCACGACGCTGAAACCATCCGGCAGGCGGATTTCATCGTTGACCTCGGCCCGGGCGCGGGCGTTCACGGCGGCGAACTGGTGGCCGCGGGCGCGTTGCCGGACATTTTGAAAAATTCGAATTCGCTCACCGCGAAATATCTCACCGGTGAACTGACGATCCCGATTCCGAAGAAGCGCCTGGCGCCGTCACCGGACCGCGGCTGGCTGGAGGTGCTCGGCGCCCGGGAAAACAATTTGCGCAACCTTGACGCGCGCATCCCGCTGGGCACGTTCACCTGCGTCACCGGCGTGAGCGGCTCGGGCAAGAGCACGCTCGTGGACGACATCCTCCGCCGCGCGCTGTTCCGCAAGTTCTACGGCTCCAAGGAAACGCCCGGCGCACACCGCGCGTTGAAGGGATTCGAGACCGTGGACAAGGTCATCGTGATTGACCAGACGCCGATCGGCCGCACGCCGCGCAGCAATCCGGCCACCTACACCGGCATGTTCAATGCCATCCGCGATTTGTTCGCGAAACTGCCGGCGGCCAAAATCCGCGGTTACGCCCCGGGCCGGTTCAGCTTCAACGTCAAGGGCGGCCGCTGCGAAAAGTGCGAAGGCGACGGCGTCCTCAAGATTGAAATGAATTTTCTGCCGCCGGTGTATGTGACCTGCGAGACCTGCGGCGGCAAACGTTACAACCGCGAGACGCTCGAAATCACCTACAAAGGCAAAAATATCGCCGATGTGCTGGCGATGACGGTGGACGAAGCGGTGACGTTTTTCCGCGCCGTGCCGCAGATTTACGAGCCGCTGTTGACGCTGGCGGAGGTCGGCCTCGGCTACATCGGTCTGGGCCAGGCGGCGACGACGTTGAGCGGCGGCGAAGCGCAGCGCGTGAAGCTGGCCACCGAATTGAGCCGCAAGGCGACCGGGCGGACGTTTTACATTCTCGACGAACCGACGACCGGCTTGCATTTTCACGACGTGGCCAAGCTGCTGGAAGTGTTGTTCAAATTGCGCAACGCCGGCAACACGCTCCTCGTCATCGAACACAACCTCGACGTTATCAAGACGGCCGACTGGCTGATTGACCTGGGTCCGGAAGGCGGCGATGCCGGCGGTCGGATTATCGCGCAAGGCCCGCCGGAAGCCGTAGCCCGTTGCGCCGAAAGTTTCACCGGCCAATACTTGAACCGCGTGCTGCAGCCGTCGTGAATCTGATTATATGAAAATAGCGTTATTCGGCCTGACCGGTATCAAAACCGGCAAACACAACCTCAAAGACCCGCGCCTGGACGAGGCCCACAACCTGGTCGAGGCGGACAAAAAAACCCACGCGCAGGTGGATGTCGTGGGCGACGACCAGCTTCTGGATGCCGACGCCATCCTCGTGTCGGCGGAAGGCCGGGCCGACATGATCTTGAAGGACCTGGAATTTGTGGAAACGCGCCTGGGCCGCGACCCGCAACCAGCCGAGCGGGCGGCACTGGAAAAAATCAAGGCGCTGCTCGAACAGGAACGATTCGTGTTCAATTCCGGTCTGGCCCCGGCGGACCTGGAGGCCGTCGCCGCGCACAATTTTTTCACCGCCAAACCGATCGTGACCGCGGAACCGGCTGAGCTGGATAATCCGGACGTGTTGTTGTTACGGGCGTTTCGCGAGGCCGGTTACATCTGTTTCCTGACGGTCGGCGGCAAGGAAAATCGCGCCTGGCCGATTCGCAAGGGCATCACGGCCTGGGAAGCCGGCGGCACCATCCACACGGACATCCAGAAAGGATTCATCCGGGCCGAGATCATCAGCTACGCGGACTTCGTCGCGGCGGGCGGCGAGACGCAGGCCAAGCGCGCCAACAAGATGCGGTTGGAGACGAAGCAATACGTCATGCAGGACTACGACCTGACTAATTTCCGGTTCAACAAGTAGTCGGTTGGATTGGTTTGCACTCGACAGGTATTTGGGCGAGGCACAGATTTCTTGCTGTGAAAGATACCCCGCTGTTCGAGACCCATCCGGTAGTGGCGGTTTTGATCACCGTCGGTTTTATCGCAGCCATCTTCATTTTTATCTTCGGGTCCAGATGGCAATTTGCAAAATCGGCCGGCTGGAAAGACCTGGTGCTGAAATTTCCCGCGCCGGAAATTGAGCGACCGGGCGATACGTTCAAAAAAATGAGCGGCTGGATCGGGAACATGGAGTTCCGGCAGGGCTTTCAGGTGCAGTTGATTCAGGAAGGCCTGCGCATTGTCGCCTATTTCGCCCCGCATTCCCCGATTATGATTCCGTGGTCCCAAATCAGCGACGTCCAGGTATCTGAAGGCTGTTTTCTTGGCCACGAGCAAAACCTTCTATTGACGGTGGAATGGAAAAAACAGTTGCAGCTTTCCCTGCCGCCCGCCGTTTTGCCGGTGGTCGAGAAAAATGTTCGGGCCGAGCGGTTCCGCAAAGTTAAAATTCCCTCCTCCGTCGGTGAACTGTTGAAGGAACGCTGGAGCCAGCGGCAACGTTAGACAGGTTTCGCTTTCCGCAAGTGCGGCTGGTTGTTTACAATCCCCCGCATGGCGCACCGGCGACGATTACTCCTGATTTTGTCCGCACTCATTTTGAGCGGCGGACCACTGTTCGCCGCCAACCCGAAGGAACAACGCGCCTATGCCGCCGCCGTGGCCGAGTTTCAGAACGAGATGTGGAGCCTGGCGGAGACCAATTTCATCCAGTTCCTCCAGAAATTTCCCAAATCCACCAACGCGCCGGAAGCCGTCCTGTTGCAGGCGCAGGCGGAATTCAAGCAGGGAAAACTGGCCGAGACCATCGCGCTGCTGAAGGCCCGCAAACCCGGCGCCGGACATCTCGCCGACCAATACGTTTATTGGATTGGCGAGGCGCAATTTCAAAACGTGGACCTGGCGGCCGCAGTGGAGACGTTCCTCGGCCTGGCGCGCGATTTCCCCAACTCGCCCCTGCGGCTCCGCGCGGTAGTGGAAGCAGCGGCGGCGCGGGCGGAGCTGGGCCGCTGGCCGGAAGTGAGCGCGTTGTTGCAGGAAACCAACAGCGTGTTCCAACGCGCGGTGCAGTTGGATCCCGCCAACGAACTGGTCGCCCGCGGGCGCCTGTTGCTGGCCCAGGCGGCGCTCGCGCAAAACGACCTTGGCGCTGCCGCGGTGACGCTCGAGTCGGTGAACCCCGAGGTCCTGGAGCCGGACCTGGGCTGGCAAACGGCGTATTTGCTTTATCAGGTAAAACTGGCGATGGGGGACACCAACGCGGCACTGGCAGCCACGACCAATCTGCTCCAGATTGCGCGGCAGCGAAATGACGAGTCCTTGCGCGGCGAAAGCGTGGCTTTGCGCGCGGATTTGCTGGAACGACTCGGCTCAAATGCCGATGCCCAGGTCGCCTACCAGGAAAATCTGACGAATGCTCCGGTGGAACGGCAGCGGCAGGCGGTGCTGAAAATTGCGGAGCTGGCCACCGCCCAGGGCCAGTTCGGTACGGCCGAGGACTCGCTGCAGGATTTTCTCAGCCGGTTCCCGGATTCGCCCGTGGCGGACATTGCCTTGTTATCACTCGGCGAATTGCTCCTGACCAATTACGTTGCGGCCGGTCCCGCCGGATCGGCGACGAATCAACTGCAAACGGCGTCGGCGGTCTTCGATCGGTTTCTCGGCGCCTACCCGAACAGCCCGCTGGCGGGCAAGGCATATCTGGATCGCGGCTGGTGCGAGTGGCTTGGGTATCTGGATTCCGGCCCGGCAGCCGGCACGACCAATTGCCTGGCCGATTTCGAAGCCGCCGCGCAGAAGCCGCTGTCGCCCGAGGATCTGGCGGTCGCGCGATTCAAAATCGGCGACGCCCTGTTTGCCCAAAAGCGTTTTGCCGACGCGCTCGAAAATTACCGCTCGGTGATTGATGATTTCGCAGGGTATCCGAGCGTCATGCAATCCCTGGGCGACTTCGCGCTCTGCCAGAACCTGCGCGCGTGCATGGCAATGACGAATACGGCCGGTGCGGAAAACACGATGACCCGGATCCTGAAGCTGTATCCGACCAGCGAAGAAACGGGCAATAACCTGCTGCTCATGGGCGAATATCTGGCGGACTTGAACCAGCCGACGAACGCGCTGGCCCTGTTCCAAAGATTTGAAGCCGTCGTTCCCCGCTCCTCGTTGCGACCGCAGGTGGAACTGGCCATCGCCTATGCCCGCGAGCAGGAGCAGGACTGGGCGGCGGCCATCAAACAATATGAAACCTGGCTGGCGGATTTCCCGACCAACGCGCTGCGGCCCCAGGCGGACTATGCGCTGGCTCAGGCGAATTACCGGGCCGGAAATGAGACAAACGCCTTCCTCCTTTTCACCAACTTTGTGGCCCAATACCCGACGAACGATCTCACCCCGCTGGCGCAATGGTGGGTGGCCGGACATTTCTTCAACGCGGGCGACTACCCCAGAGCGGAGAGAAATTATAAATTCATCTTTCAAAACTTTCCGACCAACGACCTGGCTTACCCGGCGCAGTTGATGGCCGGGCGCGCCGCCGCGGCGCGGCAGGGTTATTCGGACGCCCTGGGTTATTTCTCTAAATTGGAGGTGGACACCAATTGCCCGATGCCCCTGAGAGTGGAGGCCGCCTTCGCCCACGGCAACGCGCTCATGCAGATGGATTCGACGGACACCAACAACCCGTTGGCCAACTTTCAACTGGCCACCCGGGTCTTCAGCCAGATTTGCCAGTTGTATCCGACCAACGAACCCGGCGCGCGGGCGTGGATCAAAATCGGCGACTGCCAATTGCAGCTCACCAATTACGACGCCGCCACGAATGCCTACGCGCAGGTTCTGGCGCCGAATGGACAGGCGAACGTTTCGTTGCGCAGTCAGGCGCAAATCGGCATCGGCATCGCCCTGGGGAAAAAAGCGGCGCTGACGACCGGTGATGACCAAAAGGCCCTGCTCCAACAGGCGCTCGATAATTATCTTGAGGTGTTCGACACCTGGACCGGAAAAAATCTGCGCGACGGCGAAACGGCGGATCCGTTCTGGGTGAAAGAAGCCGGTTGGCAGGCGCTCCCGCTCATCGAGACACTCGGGGCCGCCAACCCGGACAAATTCATCGACCAGATGGAGCAATTGCTTCCGCAATTGAAAGATTCACTGGAAAAAACCCGCGCCGCCCTGCCGCCGCCAAAAAATTGAACGGCCATTTGACAGGCGCGGCGGCCGACGTTAGTTTCAACCAGAAACAGAAATGACAGAGCAGCCTGCAATTGAACGAGTTGTCAGCGTTACCGAAAGCGCCGCCGCGGAAGTCAAATCGCTGCGCGCCGCGCCGGAGAACGCGGGCAAGACCTTGCGGATTTTTGTCGAGCAGGGCGGCTGCTCGGGCATGCAATACGGCATGGTCTTCGACGAAAAACGCGACGGCGACCTGGTTTCCGAACAGAACGGCGTGGAAGTGCTGGTGGACCCGATCAGCGCGCAGTATCTGCGTGGCACCGTCGTGGACTTCAGCGATGCCCTGACCGGCGGCGGTTTCAAAATTTCCAATCCGAACGCCAAGCAGAGTTGCGGCTGTGGAAAATCCTTTGAGGCCTGAGCGGACTCGATCAACCTGCGCAAGCCTGATAACGCCGCTCCGTGTGATGCGGGGCGGCTTTTGTTTTGCTTACATCCAATTCCGACGCACCAGCCACATCTTGACCAGTTGGGTCAGGCCCACGTAGCAAATCAGCGTCGCCGCCAGGACCGGCCAGAAGCCCCAGGGCAATGGCACAAATCCCAACGGCCGGGCCAGCGGCGAATATGGAATGACCGCGCCAATCAGCATGATGAGAAGCGTCGTCATCGTCAGTTGCCAGCTCGCGCGGGATTGGACGAACGGCAAGAGGCTGGTGCGGATAACATGGATGATGAGGGTTTGGGTCATCAACGATTCCACAAACCAGCCGGTGTGAAACAGCGCGGCGGCATAGGTGTCGTCCGGCCGGGTGGCATTGGCGAAGCGCGCGACCAATTCCGGCGGTGGCACCAGCCCGAGATTGCTGCATTTGAAGAAAAACAGCATAACGCAAAAAGTGCTGTAATCGAAAATCGAACTGATGGGGCCGATGAACAGCACGAACTTGGCGATTTCGCCCATGTGCCACGGCCTGGGCTTGGAGGTGAATTGCGTGCCCACGTTGTCGGTCGGGATGGGCACCTGCGAAAAGTCGTAAAGCAGATTGTTGGTGAGAATTTGCAGCGGCCACATCGGCGAGAACTTGAGCCAGGCGCTGGCGCCCACAAAACTGAAGACGTTGCCAAAATTTGAACTGGCGCCCATCCGGATGTATTTCACAATATTCGCAAAGACCTTGCGCCCCTCCAACACGCCTTCTTCCAGGACCATCAGGTTTTTCTCCAGCAAAATCATGTCGGCGGATTCCTTGGCAATGTCCACCGCGTTGTCCACGGAAATGCCGACATCGGCAGCCCGCAAGGCCGGTGCATCGTTGATGCCATCCCCCATGAAACCAACCACGTGTTTCCGGCGCTGGAGCGCCTGCACGACCCGCTTTTTGTGCGACGGCGAAAGCCGCGCATAAACGTCCGTGCTATCAATCGCCTCGGCCAGTTGTTCGTCGGTCATTTTTTCCACGTCATTTCCCAGCAGGATCTTTTCCGCGTGAATGCCGACTTCGGAACAAACCTTGCGCGTGACCAGGTCGTTGTCCCCGGTCAAAACTTTCACCGCCACGCCGTTCTGGCGGAGGGCGGAAATTGCCGTGGCCGCGGTGTCTTTGGGCGGATCGAGAAACGCCAGATAGCCGGTCAGGCACAAATCATTCTCGTCGGTTTTGGTGAAGGTGGTCTGGTCCCCGAGCTTTTTGGTCGCCACCGCGAGGACGCGAAAACCGTCTTCGCTGAGTGAATTGACCTGCTCGATCAGGTTGCCGACGAGAATCGGCTCCATCGGAAAGGTCTCGCCTTCGCTTTCAAATTCCGCGCATTTGGCGAAAACCGCCTCGGGCGCGCCTTTGGTCAGCAGTTGGCGCTCGCCGTTCGGCCCCTGAACGGCCACCGACATCATCCGGCGCGAAAAATCAAACGGGATTTCGTCGATCTTGTTGTATTTTTCGATGCCCAGTTCGCGGTGCAATTCCGTGTATTTCAAAACGGCCCGGTCGAGGACATTCTTCAAACCGGTCTGAAAATGGCTGATGAGAAAGGCATCGCGCAGGACTTCTTCACTTTCATTTTTGAAGACGTCACAGTGAATTTCCAGGATGACGTGGTCAATCGTCAGCGTGCCCGTCTTGTCCGTGCACAGCACGTCCATCGCGCCGAAGTTTTGAATCGAATTGAGGCGTTTGACGATGACCTTTTTCCGCGACATGGCCAGCGCGCCCTTGGACAGGCAGACCGACACGATCATCGGCAGCATTTCCGGCGTGAGCCCGACGGCCACGGTGAGCGCGAGCAAGAATGCGGTTTTCCAGTCGTGTTTGGTGGCGCCGTAAAGCACAAACACCAGCGGGACGATTACCGCCATGAAAGTGATCATCAGCCAGACAAATTTTTTGACACCCTTGTCAAAGGCCGTTTCGACCTGTTGACCGGCCAGGCTGGTGGCCATTTTGCCGAAATACGTCTGCGCCCCGGTGGCGACAATCACTGCCGTGGCGGAACCACTTTCCACGCTGGTGCCCAGAAAACAAAGGTTGGTGTGCTCGATCGTGGAAACATTCGTCCGGGGATCGCGGGCGTCAGTCTTTTCCACCGGCAACGACTCGCCCGTCAACGTGGCTTGAATAATGAACAAATCCTTCGCGGAAATAAGCCGGACGTCGCCGGGAATCATGTCGCCGGCGGAAAGCCTGACCATGTCGCCGGGGACGAGCTGCTGTAACGGGACTTCCTTCGGTTGGCCATCGCGGACGGCTGTCGCGGTGACTTTGATCATCGCCTTGAGTTTGGCCGCGGCGTTGTCCGCGCGCGTTTCCTGAATCAGCCTCAGCGTGATGGCCAGAACCATCATGGCCACCATAATGATGCCGCCGACGTAGTCGCTGGGTTCATCCGCTGTGGCAAAGCTCACGGCGGCGATCACGGCCAGCAGGACCACCAGCGGGTTCCGCACCGCCACCCATAACCGCAGCAACCAGCCGTGCTTTTCCTCCTGCGCCACTTCGTTCGGGCCAAAACCCTGCAGCCGTTCGGCGGCTTCGGCTTCGCTCAAACCCGCCGGCGAACTGTTGAGGCGTTGAAGGACCTCGGCGATTTCACCGGTCGCCGCGTCGCGCAGCAGGTCGGACTTGCGCTGGCCGTCGGAATTTTTGGTTGCGGCCATATCAATCGGGTCAGGCGGCGCATCTTCCCGGGTTCACGGACGCCTGCTCCGCCGCTGCCTTGCGGATGGGGTTGGCGCCTTTCTGGTCGGCCTGATTTTCTTGATTCGGCATACAGCAACTGTGCGTAATCGTTCCAGACCGCACAGAAATACTACAGGCCGAATCAGTTTGGCGAGCCTCGGTTACGGAATTCCTCCAAGCCGCGCAAAACGGGGACTACGGAAAAAAGTTGAATCAGGAAAGGGGGAGGGTTATTCGGCAATGGTGTCGCCCACAAAAATTTCCGTCCATCCGGCAAATACTTTCGGGCGATCTTCCACGAAGCGGCGGTGATGCTCGGCCATTTTTACCAGGCGGGCGGCGTTTTGGGGCAGACAAAGGGTCGTGAAAGGTCGTCCTGATTTCAGCCGCTGGCGGAACATTTGCCATTCCACGCCAAGTATAAAGGCGAGCTGCGGCGACGTGTCCGTTAACGTGGGGTCATCCATGTCGAATGACTCCACCAGTTCAGAATGGCCCATTTCCTTCATCTTGACAGGGTCAAAAGCAAGTCGTGGGCCATCTTTGTTTCGGACTTGCGTCCGAGTAAACTGCTTAAGTTCCTTAAGCCTGGTGTGTTGTAGCGGAAAGCGCGACGGTCCGAATCCCCGCAAAAATGGCGACGTCAATCGTCAATACAGGACACTACCAATCCTGATTTCGAGGAGGTGGGGAGCCGGTCTGCCGGGTGTTGTCATTCATTGCCCTGCCCTTTAATGTCTCGCCCGGCGCATGGTTATGAATTCTTTCATTCCCGAAGGTCGCGCAAAACCGGCTCTGGCAGCCTTAGGTTTGTTGGTTCCGATTCTGGTCGGCGCGCAACCGCGGTTGGACGTCATCGAATTTTCCAGCCGTGTGCTCAACGACAATCCGCTCCATGACCCGGTTGTCCGCCGTCTCGCAGTATTTGTTCCGGACCAGTACACCAATCACACTGCGTTGCCCGTCGTTTATTACTTGCCGGGTTACGACAGCTCCTCGGACGATTTC
>Ga0335079_10011474_pt1 | contig 10100 bp, 7 predicted proteins | sample Lox_Sample_33_FD_206719 | JGI IMG/M metagenome (GOLD analysis project Ga0335079, IMG submission 206719) | Soil microbial communities from Loxahatchee National Wildlife Refuge, Florida, United States - Lox_Sample_3.3 | ecosystem: Environmental > Terrestrial > Soil > Wetlands | place: USA: Florida...
TACATCCAGGTGTTCCCTTTTGAGCCGGTCGAGAACCGTGGGCATGTTGCGTTGTGCATCCGCGACCATAATATTCAGTCGATCGCCGAACGCCTGAACTTCCCGGACAACGGGTTCGCGTTTGAGGATCGTGAATGACTTCCGAATATCCGTACACACGACTTCCACAATCTCTCCTTTCATGACACCTTTGAGATTCTGTGGTGTATCCGCCATGAGGATTTTACCTTCGTTCATGAGGGCTACGCGAGCGCATCGTTCCGCCTCGTCCAGGTACGGGGTTGTCATGAGAATCGTAATGCCGGATTTGAGCAGGCTGGAAAGGACCTTCCAAAAATCCCGCCGTGAAACCGGGTCGACGCCTGTTGTGGGCTCGTCCAGGAAAATCAATTCGGGTGTGTGAACGAGCGTGCAGGCAAGGGCCAATTTTTGTTTCATCCCGCCGGAGAGTTTCTCCGCGAGGCGTGAACGGAACGGCGTGAGCCTTGTGAATTCGAGCAGTTCATCCCGTCGATTCCGATATTCGCGAACGCCGTGGATTTCCGCAAAAAACTCGATGTTTTCGTCGACCGTGAGGTCTCCATAGAGACTGAATTTTTGAGACAAGTATCCGATCCGCTTCCGTACCTCTGTAATTTGTTTGTCCACATCAAAACCCAGGACCGACAACGTGCCCGAACTCGGCCTTGTGATGCCACACAGCATCCTGATCGTGGTCGTCTTACCCGCCCCGTCAGGACCGACGAGTGCATACATTTCCCCTTTCTGGACCTCGAGGGAGAGGTTATCGACTGCAGTTATTTCACCAAACGTTTTCGTTACAGATTGAATTCGTATTGCATCCATATTCTATCGGAAGAAAATGTTACCCATGGATTTTCACGCAACAGCACGCATGCACATGGTGATGTAAACCCTGTTCCTCATCCGTGTGCGCCCGTATCAATTCGCCACGATCCTTGGTATACTGTTGTATTGAAATTTATTGTACATACGCGTCCGCCGGCATGCCCGCCTTGAGTACGCCATCTTTATTGGCGACTTCAAGTTTGACGCCGAAGACCAGTTTTGTTCGATCTTCCTTCGTCTGGATGTTCTTCGGTGTAAACTCTGCAATCGGTGAAATATAGATGACGCGACCCGGGAATGTCCTTTCTGGGTACGTATCAATGACGATGTCGGCAGATCCGTTCAGTTTCACCTTTCCAAGCTCGTCATCACTCACATAGATCATGAGATTTAGAGTTTCAAGCTGGGAAATAGTGACGATGGTGGTGCCCACGCCCACAAGTTCCCCGACTTCAACGGGTTTGTTCGTAACGGTACCCGAAACGGGTGCGAGAATGAAAGCGTCCGTAATCTGTTTGCGGAGAAGATCTGCGCTCGCTTTTGCCTGATCGAGCCGCGCCTTTGCAGCCTCAAGATCCTCCGGCCTTGCAAACTGTTGCATCTTCTTCAAGTTCTCTTTTGCGGAATTCAGTTGCGCCTTTGTGATCACGTAACGCGATTCTGCATCGTCGTATTGTTTCTTTGTCACACTCTTCGATGCATACAGATCTTTCATGCGGTTGTAATCATCTTCCGCAAGCTTTGCACTGGAGGTTAGTTGTTTGAGGGCATCGCTAGCCTGCTGAATGTCCTCAGAGCGTGCCCCGTTCACGAGCAACTGGTACTGCGCGTCTGCAAGTGCGACTCCCGCCTGAGCTTGTCGCCACTGGATTTCCTGGGTCGAGTGGTCGAGAATGGCGAGGGTGTCGCCTTCTTTGACCTGACTGCCTTCGTCGACGAAAAGGCGATCGACCTGACCGGGCACCTGCGCGGAGACCCGCACTTCGACCGCTTCCAGCGTTCCACTGGCCTCAATGGTTCCTTTGTGGCCGTCGCCGCAGCCGATTAGTCCTAGTAAGAAGAGGGAGAGAATGATTGCCGTGAGTTTCATACTGTGGTTACCTTTCCGTCAGAGTTGCCATTGATTGTTCGAAGATCCGGGAATTCTTTCTTGCTTCCTCCGTCATTGCGCCTTCGAAGATGATTCTAAAGATTCCGCGAAATGCTTCTTCCGCCGAAAACGAATGTTGAGAGAGAGTCTGTGGATTCACAATACTCTGAACTGAACCGACAAAGACCAGGATGAAGAGCTCGATATCAATATCCTTCCTGAACACTCCTTCTTCCTGTGCCTGGATGAACATTTTGCGAACGGTTGTGAGGATTCGCTCGCGCCGAAAGTCGTCGATCTCTTTCCATAGTTGCGGGGCAAAGCGCTGCAGGTCGAAGAGGAATTGTTTGCTCATGCTGCTGATTTGATGTCCGATGAGCGCGAGAAGTTCCGGAGCTTTTTCCAGGAATGGTTTGTCCGAGTTGACGATCGCCTCGACGCGTATTCGAACGCCGTTCATCATCGCATGAACGATCGACTTGAGAAGGTCTTCCTTGCTCGGAAAGAACTTATACATCGTCTTCTTGCTCATTCCAAGATCGGTAGCGACTTCATCAAGCGTCACTTTCGTAATTCCGTTGTCCATGAACCGTTTGGAAGCGACGTCTACTATGCGTTGCTTGTCTTCTGTGTCAGCCATTGTAGCACCTCATTCGGAAACTTTTATCGTATTTTGCGTTTCCCGAACCATCAAAAAGAAGCCGAGAGTTTAACCATCGGCTTATTGTTGTTTCTTCGTGGAAACTTTAATCGTTTCTTACGTTTCCAAGGTAAGGAAAGTTGCAGAAGATGTCAAGAGATAATTTTCTGAATCCCTACTGAGACTTGTCCGAGCGAGGTGCCTGACCTACCTTAGAATTGCAACCATCTTCTCCTGTGGCGGCTCGCCTGTGACGATGACTTCATTGTCTTTCGAGATGTAAACGTCGATTTCACTGCGAACACCGAACTTATCGCGCAGGTAGATGCCTGGCTCTATGGAAAACGATGTCTGGGGAATGACTCGGCGCTCGTCGTGTGTTTCCAGATTGTCCATATTTGCGCCATTTCCGTGTATCTCTTCCCCAATCGAATGTCCGGTACGGTGAATGAAGTCGTCGCCGTATCCTTTTGCAGCAATGTATTTTCTGGCGGCGTCATCGACCTCATATCCGCAAATCGGCTTCTTCTTGGCAATGGAATCTCGCACGAAATTGAGAGCGGCATCCCTGCTCCCTCTTACAATCTGAAAGACCTTCTCATATTCATCGGGCACCTTTTCTCCTATAAATCCCATCCAGGTAATATCCGCATACACAGAATGCGGCTTGTCTTTCTTGGCCCAAAGGTCGAGCAGAACTAAATCCCCCTTCTTTAATGGTGAATTGATTTCTTTGGTCGGTTCATAGTGAGGATTGGCAGCGTTCGCATTCACGGAACAGTTCGGTGCATCCTCCGTGACGATTCCCCTCCTCTTGAACTCAGAAAGCATAAACTGTTGAACGTCAAACTCAGTTGTGGGGGTATTCGAAACGATGCGCTGGCGAATGAACCGAAAAGCTTCCTGGGCCGTCTGCCCTAGCTGGCGGGCAGCCTGAAGGTTGTCATTGAGCTGCTCCTCCGTCCAACGTGCCTCAAAAAACTGAACGAGGTTGGCAGAGGACACAACCTTGACTCCGGCACTCTTTGCCAGTTCAACCGCTCCGGCGTCGACCGTTGAGACATACGGGATCGCACACCGCGGGGAATATTCCATTGCCACTGTTTTCGCCCCTTTGAGGACCTTTTTCAGACCTTCGCCGAGCGATTTCCAGCTTAGATAGACAGTCTTGTCACCAGGAAGTGAATCGAGGTTCCACTCTTCGATACGGTGAACCAGTTTCCGTGGGTTCCCTTTCTTAGGAATAAAATAGAAGTAACGGCGCGTGCACATGATGTGCGAAGGAAGCGCCAAAATGCGGGTTGCAAAGACATTCGATCCCCGGAAGTTGTAGAGAAGCCATCCATCGATTTTTTCTTTCTTGAGGATTTCCTGAATCTCTGAAATCATCGCCGAGTAGTCTTTGGTTTCATTCATACGAGTCTCCTTGGCTTCCTCCCCGAAATCACCGTGGTTGGACGGAAAATCTTCGGGAGGTTACAAAAAAAGCCCGCTCAAAAACGCAGCGGGCTTGTTGTTAAGACCAGCTTCCTATTTTTCCATTCTTACAACTTCGGGAGAAGGAACGGGCATCTTCGGTGCAGCAGATTTGCGACCGTTCGTCCTCTTCCGCAGGTATCTCTGTTCGACCACATTATCCTGCGGTGTTTCATCTTCCACATCCGGATACGTATACACATCGTACTTGTAGTTTCGGAGAATAATGTCCTTGCCATTTCGCCCCAGCACGTATTGAGGCAACAACGGGATCTTTCCTCCGCCGCCCGGTGCATCGATGACGTAATACGGAACGGCAAGTCCCGATGTATGTCCTCGTAACTTGTCCATGATTTCGAGACCAACACGCACCGGCGTGCGAAAGTGGTTTGTCCCCTTCGTAAGATCAGCCTGATAGATGTAGTATGGCCGTACTCTCATCTTCAGGAGCTTCCTGTGCAGCTCGAGCATGACGTCCGGGTTGTCGTTCACGCCTTTCATCAAGACGGCCTGGTTGCCCACCGGACAACCTGCATCGGCGAGCATACCGCATGCCTTTTCGGCTTCGGGCGTGCATTCCCACGGGTGATTGAAATGTGTGTTGACGTAAATCGGATGATATTTGCGAATCATTTTGCACAACTTCGGTGTTATCCGCTGTGGCAGTACGCAGGGCATTTTGGTTCCCAGACGGATGATTTCAACGTGTGGAATCGCTCGTAATGCCGCCAACACCTTTTCCAGAGCATAATCGGTGACCATCAGCGGATCACCTCCGGAGAGAATAATGTCCCGCACCTCCGAATGCGCCGCAATATAGTCAATGCCTTCCTGCAGATGTTTCGCGTTGATCTTTGTCGAATCACTGACCTTTCGCTTGCGAGTGCAGAAGCGACAGTACATCGAGCATTGGCTGGTGATGAGGAACAGCACGCGGTCGGGATAGCGGTGGGTTATACTCGATACGGGGCTATCCGCTTCTTCGTTGAGCGGATCTTCGGGAGCGTCGGTGTCTTCGAGCTCGAGGGCGTCGGGAATGCATTGGCGCCAAATCGGATCGCCCGGATATCGAATGAGACTGAGATAATATGGATTGATCCTGGTATGGAAGAACTTATTAAGCCTGTCCGCGGTATCCTTGTCGAATCCAAACCGCTCCACCAGGTCTTTTCCGCTGTCGATGCTCTGGCGCAGCATTTCTTGCCACAATTCCATAAGGCGTTCAGTGCTCCTGCACGTTTTTTGTGTAAATCATGAGGTCGTCACCGGGAGCGTAATAGTCGCGAATCCGCGCCGCCTCAAGGTAATTGTTACGCAAATAAAACTTTCGGGTCGGTTCGTATTTCGCCGTCGAAGAAGTCTCGACCACTATCAGAGTTCCGTTCAGCAAACAGACCGTCCGTTCGCAATCGTGAAGAAGTCGATAACCGATTCCCTTTCCGTGAAACACAGGATTGACCGCTATCCAGTAAAGGTCAAACGTCGACTCTGTCATCGGCGTCGGACCAACGCAGTAGTAACCTTGTACTGAGCCGGCATCATCCGCAATCGCCTTCTGAATGTAATCCTCCGTCTTTCCGAGCGTCGCTTCCATCAACTCCACCGCAATCTCGATTTCCTCATCTCTAAATACATTCGTTGCCTTCAAAATATTACGTATTGGCTCGACATCATTACGCTCAAGCTCGCGAATTTGCATACAGAATTACGGCGTCCGCTCCAAGGCGTATTCGACGATCCTGTTGATTATTTCCACCGGCGTAAATCCATATGCCCGGGCGGAACGAGCGAATCCGGCAGAATCTGAGATGTCCGGATTAGGATTCACCTCGAGGACATAGAGCTGCTCATTCGTATCAAGGCGCATATCGATTCTTCCGTAATCCCGAAGGCCCATGATCTTGTAAGCTTTCAGGGCAATTTCCTTCGCTTTACGTTCAATTTCGGCGGAAACGTTGGCAGGACAGACACCTTTTGTGCCGTCGAACTCTTCAGTCCCCTCAACCCATTTTGCATTATACGTGACGATCTTCGGATACCCTTCCGGCAAGGTGGAAAAATCGATTTCAGAGATTGGGAGGGCTATGGGGCGTTTATTGCCAATAACCGCCACATTGAGTTCACGTCCTTCAATGTATTCTTCGACCAGCGCCGGCTGGTCAAGACTCTGAAGGACGTGTCTGATCCGCTTTCGTAGCGAGGCAACATTCTCCACCACTGAAGCGTTTTCTATTCCGACGCTTGCGTCCTCAAACGATGGCTTGACAATGAGGGGGAAATTCAGTTCAAGGTCGTCGATGTTGACTTCTGAGATGTTCTTATACAGAACGAATCGGGGTGTAGGAATATTATGGAACGAGAGGATTTCCTTGGTCCTGACTTTGTTCAGACACGTTCCAAGCGCAAATGCTCCGGCCCCGGTGTACGGCACTCCCATGAGTTCGTAGATTCCCGCAACGTGCATCTCATGGATAGACTCATTCCCTACCGATTCACAGAGATTGAAGATGAGATCGGGTTCCTTTTCTTCCAGAAAAGCTATGAGCCTTTTGATGTCTCCATTCATGTTGAAGAGAGATGTCTTGAAGCCACAGAGTTGCAGAACACGCTCGACATTCTCTCTTTCTTCCAATACTCCCATTTCGGATAGGTCGACGGCCCCCTTCGGCAGACTTTCGACAACCCGTGAACGGCTTGCATTCGCTTCCAGCTGGCCGCTTTCGGAGATATACTTTCGTCCTTCTTCTGTCTCTACTGTAGGCTCATTGAACACAACAGCTACGTGTATTCTCTTCTTCACCGAGGCCTCGAAATTGGGTTATTTTAGACAGTGCAAGACTAACTTTGTTTTCAATGGGTTACGAAATACCATACCGATTTAGAGCCAAATTCAGCACGTTGTTCAGCATCGATTCGTATCCGATTCCCGCGGCCCGGGCAGCCATTGGAAAGGCCGAATGATCATCAGGATTCGGCAAAATCCCTGGCAACGGATTCAACTCAATGATGTTTGGCACTCCACGATCGTCAAGACGAACATCGATTCGGCACCAGTCGCGACACCGTAACACATTGAAAGCCCTCAGACAGATATCCCTCATCCGGTCTTCGAGCTGTCTGTCTATCTTCGCCGGACACGTATACATTTCACCCATCGGATGATCGAGCGAGTCCCATTCCCACTTTGCTTCAAAAGAGTAAATCGGATTCGCGCCCTTGGGAAGATGGTCAAAGTGGATTTCAATGACTGGAAGGACACGAACGTGATCTCCGTTCCCGAGGAGGGCGACAGTGAATTCCCTGCCGGGAAGAAATTTCTCGACAAGAGCAGGTTCACGATACTCGTCCAGGATGCGTGCCACCTGTATTTTCAATTCGGACGACGTTCGCACGACCGACGAATTGAGCACTCCTTTGCTTGATCCTTCGTGGAGGGGCTTGACGATGCAAGGCAGCGCTGCCGTGCACTCTGCAAGATCGTCCGGCGAATTGACGACTTCGAATGCCGGGGTCGGGATATCGTAGTGACAAAGAATTTCTTTTGCGCGGGACTTGTCCAGGCAGATCCCGAGCGTCAGCGGGTCTGAACCGGTGTACGGAATCCCCAACATCTCCAACACGGCAGGGATTTGCGCTTCACGCGAAGGTCCGCGCAGACCTTCGGCGATATTGAAGACAATTTCTGGTTGAACCTCAAGGAATTTCTGGTAGGCTTCCTCGTCAGCTTCGATGAGCGTCACTGAGTGGTGTTGCTCAAGTGCAGTCTTAACGGCGAGAATTGTTGCTTCGCTGTCCCATTCTGCGTATGTGTCGACTTTCGTCTTCTGAAGTTTCGTCTGCGATGCGACGACGACGTTGCCATCTTCTCCATCGCCTCGCTCGCCCAGTGCGTCCGAAACTCCGCCGCCATCCGTCTTCTTCATGTTGTAGACGAGAGCGACATTCAGTCTAGGTACCAAGCAGGTTGATCGACCTTTCAATTGTTCTAGAACAATCATCGCGTGCGCGATGCTCAACAACCTCTCTTACAAATATAAGGATTTATAACTTGTTGTCAAGCTTTTTCAGCCATTTTCAACTTCGGATGACATCGATGCATCGTGCGAGAGAGTCGATCGACGACCTGAGATCTTCTTGTCGTGAGAAAAAAATTTGGACGGCGTCACTCGGCGTGAGCGGAAGGGTCGAATAAGAAAAAATAAATCCGGTAAGCAGTCGTACTCGTGTGAAGAAGGGACCGACTTCTCTTAACTCGTCTTTCCCAGCTCGAGGATTTCCGTGAATGCTGTGTTAAAATGATTCCTGACCGGCCGATTCTCCGGCAGACGAAGCTGTGGATCCCGTTCGACGAGCTCAAAGGCATCCTTACGTGCGAGCAGGAGCAATTCACGATCCAACCTGAGATCCGCAATCTTGAATTCGGGCATCCCGCTTTGCTTCGTGCCGAAGTACTCTCCTGCGCCGCGCAGACTCAGGTCCACCTCTGCAATCTTGAACCCGTCCGTCGTCTCGACCATCGTATCGAGCCTGACCTTAGCGCGTTGTTTTTCCGCTTGAATTTCAGCGGAATCAGCCTTTTTTACGTGTTCATCGAACCAGTCATAGTTGGCAATGAGTATGCAATAGGATTGGTCAGCACCACGGCCCACCCTGCCGCGCAACTGGTGCAATTGTGCAAGGCCGAACCTCTCCGCATTCTCCACGATCATCAGGGTGGCATTTGGAACATCAATCCCCACTTCGATAACGGTTGTCGTGACCAGGATCTGAATTTCTCCGAGTTTGAAACGATGCATCACTTCGTCTTTTTCGGCGGATTTCATACGTCCGTGAAGCAATTCAAGTCGGAAGCCAGCAAAGAGCTCGTCGCGTAGATGCTCGAACTCCTTTGTGGCAGCTTTCAAATCCACTTTCTCCGATACCTCGATAAGAGGAAAAACAATGTATGCCTGCCGTCCTCTCCTTACCTCTTCTTTAAGGAACCCATACACTCTATCCTTCTGATTCTCCATACGGACCGCCGTACGCACAGGCTTGCGGTTCAGGGGCAATTCGTCAATCACGGAAATGTCGAGGTCCCCGTACAGAGTCATCGATAATGTCCGAGGTATGGGTGTCGCAGTCATCACAAGAACATCGGGCGTTGTTCCTTTTTCCCGCAGCTCGGCCCGCTGAACCACTCCAAAGCGGTGCTGTTCATCAATAATGACAAACCCGAGCTTCGCGAATTGAACGTTTTCCTCAATGAGGGCGTGTGTGCCAAGAACGATATTCGCTTTTCCACTTCGGATATCTTCCAATACGTCCTCGCGCAGCTTCCTCCGCTGTCCCCCAATGAGGAGACGAGTATTGACCGGGGTGGCGCCCAAGTACGCCTGGATGGTTCGAAAATGCTGTTCAGCCAACAACTCTGTCGGAGCCATGAAAGCCACCTGGTATCCATTATCGATTGCGAGAAGAGCTGCAAACAGTGCGACGATTGTTTTGCCGCATCCAACATCTCCCTGGAGGAGCCTGTTCATGGGTCGAGGCGACCGCATATCGGCCACTATTTCCTTCACGACCCGTGCTTGTGCTTTTGTAAGTTCAAATGGAAGCTGTCTTGCAAGATCTCTCGCAAGGCCACTTTCTTTTTCGAATGATATCAATTTTGGTTCGTCACGGAGCAATCGCTTGTTATATGCGAGCATCAATTGAAGGAAGAAGAGCTCGTCATATTTGAGGCGACGCTGTGCAGCACGTAAAGCGTCCGGATCGGACGGAAAATGAATGTTGTTGAGGGCGAAATGAATATCGGGGAGTTTGTTTCTGGAAAGGACGGTATCGGATAAGATCTCTTCGACGCCCGATAGCCGATCCTTGATGGCGTTGCGAATGATCCTCCGGAAGCCCCTGCTGTCAAGTCCCACTTTTTCCAGCTCAAACGATGATCGGTACTTCGGTATGATCGCGCCTGTATTAAAGAGCTTTCCCCAATCGGGCTCGTCCTCTTCGGCACTTGCCAGACGGTCAAACTGTGGGTGAACAAATTGGGGCCTTCCCATC
>Ga0335079_10011475_pt1 | contig 10100 bp, 5 predicted proteins | sample Lox_Sample_33_FD_206719 | JGI IMG/M metagenome (GOLD analysis project Ga0335079, IMG submission 206719) | Soil microbial communities from Loxahatchee National Wildlife Refuge, Florida, United States - Lox_Sample_3.3 | ecosystem: Environmental > Terrestrial > Soil > Wetlands | place: USA: Florida...
TGAAGATCTTGTGGCGGCAGTGCTCGGAATTCGCCTGCGCGAACATCATCAGTTCGACATCGCTGGGGTCGCGACCGAGGTGCTGAAAGGCCTGCACGAGGTAATCGATCTCGTCGTCGGCGAGCGCGAGGCCGAGCACGCGGTCGGCGGCGACCAAGGCGGCGCGGCCTTGAGCGAGGACCGGCACGGTGGCCAGGGGCCGCGGGGTCTCGTGGCGGAAAAGCACCTCGCAGGCGGCGAGGTCGTCGAAGACGACCTGCGTCATCCGGTCGTGCAGCTTCGCGGCGAGGGCGGCGCGTGGTGTGGATTCGAGACGGGCGATGGCGGATTCCGGAGCACCAGCTCCGAGGTCGATCGCGAAGGCGATGACGCGCTCGATGCGTTTCACCTTGGCCAGACCGCAGGTGTGCGCGATGTCGGTGGCCTTCGAGGACCAGGGGGAGATGGTGCCGGGGCGCGGCGCCACGATTTGCGCGAGGCCAGTAACCGGGGCGGCGGCGCGGCGCGGACCGTAGGTGAGGAGCTGCTCGAGCACGCTGCGCTCGACGGCGGTCAGCTCCGCCGTGACTTCGACGAGGTGCACGAACTCGGCGCTGACGGCGCGGACCGACAGGGCGCCATGCGGCCGGACAGCGGCGGTCAGATCCTGGCGGAGCTTGTGGAGGCGGAAGGGCGAGAAGGCAGGAGAGCCGCGGAGGATCAACATGGTCGAGGTAGCGGAGGCTCACAAACATCGCGCGCGCGGTCAAGGGGGCTGAGAATCAAAAGGGGAGGCCGGGGCACCCGCGAGCGGATACCGGCGCGCTGGCGTCCAGTTCACAGATTGATCATCCAGAAAGCCATTGACGAATCCGGGCGGGCCATCGGAATGGTCAGTTTCGATCACCCGCGAGGATGAACAGCCACCGAAGGATCCGGAAGAACGCGCCCGACCGGCAAGGTGCGGCCATCGGGGGGCGGTGCGGACGGACCGGAGGGACGGCCCCGAAAGGGGAAAGATGAGCGACACGATCCGCCATGAATGCGGCGTGGCGCTGGTGCGGCTGCTCAAGCCGCTCGGGTATTATCAGGAGAAGTACGGGACGCCGCTCTGGGGCTTCTTCAAGCTGTTTCTCCTGATGGAGAAACAGCACAACCGCGGCCAGGACGGCGCGGGGGTGGCGTGCGTCAAGCTCAACGTGCCGCCGGGCGAGCCGTTCATGTTCCGCGAGCGCAACATCAAGTCCAACCCGCTCGACCGCATCTTCAAGGGGCTGCTGGGGCAGTACGAAGCCAAGGTGACCGCCGGCACGATCCATCCGGAATTCGCCGACACGGTCAAAAAGCATTTCGACTTCGGCGCCGAGCTTTACCTCGGCCACCTGCGCTACGGCACTTCGGGCGGCTACAGCCTCAGTGCGTGCCACCCGTATTTCCGGCGCAGTCCATGGCCGACGCGGAATCTCATGCTGGGGGGAAACTTCAACATGACGAACACGATGGAGCTGAACGACAGCCTCATCGCCATGGGCCAGCACCCCATCTTCGCCACCGACACCCAGGCGGTGCTGGAGAAGATCGGTTTCTTCCTCGACGAGGAACACGAGGAACTCTACCGCCTGCTCCGCACGCGCGGCCTGCCCGGCGCGGAGATCTCGCGGCGCATCAGCGAAGATCTCGACATTGCGCGCGTCATCACCCGTGCGGCCCAGAATCTGGACGGCGGCTACACCTTGGCCGGCCTGATCGGCAACGGCGACGCGTTCGTGGTGCGCGATCCGGCTGGCATCCGGCCGTGTTTCTATTTTCAGAACGACGAGGTCATCGCCTTCGCCTCCGAGCGCGCCCCGCTCATGACCGTTTTTGATCTGGAGGCGGGGGCGGTGCGGGAGGTGCTGCCGGGGCATGTCGCGGTGATCAAGAGGCGCGGCACGCTTGCCTCGACGGCGTTCACCGCGCGGCTGCCCCGGGCGGCCTGCTCGTTCGAACGCATCTATTTCTCCCGCGGCAACGACCTCGAGATCTATCGCGAGCGCAAGGCGCTGGGCGCGCGCCTGGCCGACCAGGTGCTGGCCGCGATCAACTTCGACCTTCAGAACACGGTCTTCGGCTTCATTCCGAACACCGCGGAGGTCGCCTATTACGGCCTCATGGAGGCGCTGCGCCTGCGCCGCCGCGATGCGGTGAAGGCCGCCATCCTCACTGCGGCCCAGCGCGGCGCCCTCACCGAGCCGCTGCTGGATGACCTGATCCTGCGCAACTGGCCGCGCGCCGAAAAAGTGGTGAGCAAGGACGTGAAGATCCGCACCTTCATCGAGCAGGAGAAGTGGCGCAACGAGCTCGCGTCGCACGTCTACGACATCTTCTACGGCTCGGTGAAGGCGACCGACAATCTCGTGGTGATCGACGATTCCATCGTGCGCGGCACCACGCTCCGGCGCTCGATCATCCGGATCCTGTCCCGGCTTAATCCCAAGAAGATCGTCATCGTCTCGACCGCGCCGCAGATCCGCTATCCGGACTGCTATGGCATCGACATGTCGGAGCTGGCCAAGTTCATCGCCTTTGAGGCGGCGATCGCGCTGCTCAAGGGGCGCGGCCAAGGCGGAATCCTGGAGGAGGTCTACGAGCTCTGCCGCGAGGAGCTGCGCCAGACGCACCCCCCGTTCACCGCAGCCGGCGCAAACCATGTGCGCAAGGTTTACGAGCCGTTCAGCGCGGAGGAGATTTCCGCCAAGATCGTCGAGCTCGTCTACCCGCGCAACCTGGAGTGGCAGGGGCCGGTGCAGATCATCTATCAGACGATCGAGAACCTCCACGCCGCGGTGCCCAACCACACCGGCGACTGGTACTTCACCGGACGGTATCCGACACCCGGCGGCTACCGGGTGGTGCACCAGGCGTACGTGAATTACTTCGAGCAGCAGGAGGGCAGGAGCTATTAGTGGTAACCAAGAGATCGTCCGGAAATGGAGGGCGAGGCTCCCGCCGCGCCACGGCGCGGTCTCCGATTCCATACTTGGCGGACCGGCCCTCCGGCCGGCTCAAGGCTCCGAGCCCGCCGAGCGACAGCGCCCATTTCGTGGGCGCGACCAGCCTTTGCGCGAGCGCTACGGTACGGCAGGCGAGATCGCGCCCCTACGGCGCTCCAAGAAATCATGTCGCTGAGCTACGAAGACTCCGGCGTGCGTTATGAGCCGCTCGACGCGTTCAAGCGCACGTGCCAGCGTGCGGCGGCGGCGACCGCGGCCGGGCTCGCGGCACACGGCTACCGGGAGCCGGCCGCGGTGCGGGGCGAGCCCGCTTACCTGATGGAGGCCGCCGATCACTATCTCGCGCACGTCGAGGAGGGCCTCGGGACCAAAAATCTCGTGGCGGACGCCATGCAGGCCGCGACGGGCCGCTGTTTCTATCGGGAGATCGGTCTCGATGTCGTGGCGACCATCGTCAATGACCTCGTGACCTGCGGCGCCCTGCCGCTATCCGTCGCCATGCACGCGGCGGTGGGCGACTCCGGCTGGTTCGCCGACGAACGGCGTGCGCAGAGTCTGGTGGACGGTTTTGCCGCGGGCTGTCGGCTGGCCGGCGCGGTGTGGGGTGGGGGCGAAACGCCGACCTTGGGCGGCATCATCGCGCCGGCGACCATCGTGCTGGCGGGCTCGGCCGTGGGGCGCATCGCGCCGAAGAGCCGGCGAGTCGCGGGCGACGTCCGCGAGGGCGACGCCATCGTGTTCCTCGCGTCATCGGGCGTGCACACCAACGGATTGAGCCTGTGCCGCCGGATCGCGGAAGGCCTGCCGCAGGGCTACCAGACGCCGGTTGGGGACGGCCGCACCTACGGCGAGGCGCTACTGGCGCCCTCGGTCATTTACGTGGCGTTTGTGCGCGAGTGCCAGCGGCGGGGGCTCAAGCTGAAATACCTGGCGCACGTGACCGGCCACGGCTGGCGCAAACTCATGCGTCTCGACGAGCCGTTCGTCTACGAGATCACCGCGCTGCGGACCGAGCCGGCCGTGTTCCGGTTCCTGCGGCAGTCCGGGCCCATTGGGGTGCGGGAGGCCTATGCGACGTTCAACATGGGCGTGGGCTTCGCGGCGTACGTCCCGCCAGACTCGGCGGATGCTGCCATCGCCGCGGCGCAGGCGTCCGGCTACGAGGCGTGGTTGGCCGGCCGCGTGCGAAAGGACGGCGGGCGCAAGGCGGTGGTGGTGCCGTCGCTGGGCCTCACCTTCGAGGGCGAGACGCTGCAAGTGCGGTGAGCGCGCTGGTCACGGTGAGCCTGCGATGAGGAGCAATCACGAGACCCCGGCAGGCAGGTCGTTCCCGCGGGCCGGGGTGTCGCGGGCGGAGGGCTGGCTGGTCGCGGCGGCGGTGGTCATTTTGCTCACGCTTTTCTGGAGCATGCTGTGCACCGTGCCCGGTGTCCCGTGGAACTCCGCCCGTCTCGCGCCGTCTTTCGCCCTGGCGCGCGGCTTGCCGATCTACGCGCTGCGCGACTCGGGGGCGCAACTGGGCTGGTTCTACGGCCCGGTGTTTCCGTTGTGGTTCTTGCCGGTCGGCTTCCTGGACCAGCCGACGATCGCACTCATGTGCGCCGCCGGGTGGAACGCGGTGACGCTCCTGCTGCCCGTCTTTGCCACGGTCGCCGTGGCGCTCGGGGGTCACCCGGGAGCAGCCGCCCGGGCGGCGCTTCTGGGCGTGGTGCTGCTGCTTGCGAATCCCATTACGCAGAGCGCGTTCTACATGTTGCACGTCGATGGGGTAGCCATTGCATGCAGCCTGCTGGCCTGTGCGTCACTCCAGGCGGGGGCGGTGCGCCGTTGGCGGCCCGGCCTGCCGATGGCAGCGCTGGCGGTGGCGCTGGCCGTGGGCACGAAACAGCTCGCCATTGTGCTGGTGCCGGCGTCGTTCCTCTGGCTGTGGCGGGAAGGACACGTCCGGCTGCTGGGGGCATGGCTCTGCTGGCTGGCAATCTGCGGCGGCGCAGTGGCTGGTCTTTTCCTCGTCCTTTTCGGGCCCAGGGAACTGTGGTTCAACGGCTGGGTGGTCCTCAGTCACATGCCGTGGCGGGGCGGGATGGCGGTCTTGGCGGCCCGCGTGCTGGAATTGGTGCAGCTTGGCTGGTTTTGGTGGCTGGCTCTGGCGATCGGCTGGCTGGCCCTTTCTCCGCCAACGCGCGTGGCCGGGCTGGTGCCGGGCGCCGCCGCGTTGATCCGCTTGCTCGGATGGGTCGCGCTGCTGCAACTCCCCCTCGGAGTGGTCGCCTCCATGAGAGCCGGGGGTGGTCTGAATTCCCTGCATGCCCTGACATTTGCGTTGGTCGCGGGCTTGATCGTGGCCGGATCCTGGCTGGCCCGGCGCCCGGCGCCCGTGGGCCCGCGCCGATACCTTCGTCCGGCGTTCGTCCTCGCGGTGATCCTGGTCCTTGGGCTGGCGCTGGATTTTCGCCTCGCGGTGGATCGTCAGCCGGCGTGGACCCCCTACCGCGGCCTGGATGACATGCTGGCGTTGGCGCGCCAGAAACCCGGCAGGCTCTATATGCCGTGGAATCCACTCATCACCATCATTTCGGATCACCGGGTTTATCCCTTCGATGATGCGCTCTATTGCCTGTGGCTGGCCCATCTGGCGCCACGCCCCGAGGCAGTGCGCGCGGCCGTTCCGCCGGAGGCAATGATTCTTTATCAGGAACCGAGCCAAAGTCACTTTGCACTGAGATATTTCGGACCGAGCACCCGGCCGCCGAAGTCAGGGCAGCCGTAGGTCCGCATCCGGAACGGCTGTCCCGACGGCTGCTCCGGCCGCGGCCGATCCGCGTGGCTCCGAGAGCCCGGCGAAACCGCGGCGGCATCGAGCATGGCGTGGGCTTTGCCGCTGATGCGGCTCTGGACCCGGCCAGCCGGCCGCGGACGGAATGACGGCGGGCGCAAGGCGGTCGTGCTTCGGGCCGTGCCGTCGCTTCTTGCGAAGACCGGCCGTTGCCCGGACCCCGCCTTCGAGAGTCACCCCCTGCAAGTGCGGTGAGGATCGGTCTCGCCGGAGGGAGCAGAGCTCGCAGGGGCGCGGTCTTGCGGTGCCCATCCTTGGGGCGCCGCGCGGATTGGCGTGAAGAACGCTCGGGGGAATTGATGCGAAAACGCCAGGCCGGCAGGCACGTGATTTTCTCGACGCGGCGGTCCTGGTTTGGCTCAGACCTGTGCGAGGAGCGCGGAGCGTGTATCCGCGAGGCGGACCATCAGGCTTCCGAACATCGAGTTGCACCATGCAAACCACGCCCGGGAGAATTTCGAGGGGTCGTCGGGATCAAAGGACTCGTGCATGAAACCCGTGCCGGCATGGGTGCGGAGGAGCATGCGCAGGCACGCCGCGATTTCCGCGTCGTCGGTGCTCGTCAGGGCGCGCATGATGATGGACAGCGGCCAGATCATGGTCGGGGCGACGTGCGGGCCGCCGATGCCCTGCGCAAAGCGGCCGCGGTGGAAGTAGGGATTGTCGCCGCTAAGCGCGAAGGCGCGGGTGCGGCGATACAGGGGATCGTCAGCCGCGTAGCAACCGAGCTCCGGCAGTGACAGCAGGCTGGGCACGTTGGCATCGTCCATCATCAGCGCATTGCCGAAGCCATCGACCTCGAAGGCGAAGATCCGTCCGTGCACCGGATGCAGACAGGATGCGTGCGCCTGCAGCGCCGTTTCCACGGTGGCCGCGAGGGCGAGGCAGTCCCGCCGCAGCTCCGCATCCTTAAGGATTTCGGATGCCAGTTCGCCCAGATGGCGCAGCGCCGTGACGGCAAAGAAATTCGAGGGGACGAGGAAGGGGAAAAGGCAGCAGTCGTCCGACGGGCGGAAGGCCGAATGAATCAGGCCGACCTTGCGCGTGGGATTGCCGGCGCCGCGGTTGGGCGCGTTGTCGTAGAAGAAATCCGACTTCCGGGCGAAGCAGTAGGGCGTGGCCCCGTCGAGCCGCTGTTCGGTGCGCAGCGTGGCCACGATGCGGTGTGCGGCGGCGCGCCAGCCGTCGTCGAAGGGCGCGCGGTCGCCGGTGGCCCGCCAGTAGGCGTGGGCCAGCTCGACCGGATAGCAGAGGGAATCGAGCTCCCATTTGCGCTCGTGCACGCCGGGTTTCATCTCCGTTTCGTCCTGGCGCCACTCGCCGAGTTCCGGAGTCGCGTAGAAGGCGTTGGCATAGGGATCGAGCAACACGCACTTCGCCTGCCGGCGGATCAGGCCGCGGAACAGCGCCCGGAGTCGCTCGTCGCGGGCGGCGAGCGGAACGTAGACGAGGGTTTGCGCCGTCGAGTCGCGCAGCCACATGGCGGGGATGTCGCCCGTGATCACGAATGTATCCTCGCCGCCCGTCCCGGCGCGGAAGGTGATCGTGGTGTCCAGGGTGTTGGGATAGCAGTTTGTGAACAGCCAGCGCAATTCGGGCTGGGGGATTTTGGCGCACACTTCGTTGATCCGGGCCTCGACGGCCTCGCTGGTGAACGTGCGCTGGCTGACGGGCGGCCGGCGGGAGGAGAAGTCGGGCGGGGAGGGCGGGGTGTTCATGGGCGGGCCGGCAGGCGAAGGCGGATGGGTCGCGAGCAGGCGCAGGGCGGGGCGGGCGGCGGCGGCCGAGGCCACGAGGCCGCTCTTCACGAGGAACTGCCGGCGGTTCACCGCGGCATTGGAGCGTCCCCGGGGGCCCCGATAAAGCCCAAACTGGGGGACACGGCCCCTGGGTTCGCCGGCTCGCCGCGAGGCCGCCCTTCAGGCGGGGTCGAAGGAGCGCGATCTAGACCGTCTTCAGCGCGGCCTTGATGCGCTCCGGGGTCATCGGCAATTGGAGCAGGCGCGCGCCGGTAGCGTCGTGGATCGCGTTGGCGACCAGGGCACCCATGACGACGATCGCCGGCTCGCCGCCACCCTGCGGCGGCTGGTCGTTTGCCTCCACGAGCACAGTCTCGATCTGCGGTACCCAGGAGAAACGCGGGAGCGGATAGGTGTCGAAGTTGGTGTCGAGGATCTTTCCGCCCTTGAAGTGGATTTCCTCGGCGAGCGCGTAACCCAGACCCATCGTGATGCAACCTTCCATCTGGATCTTCGCGCCCTCGGGATTGACGACCATGCCCATGTTCTGGGCGCAAACCACCCGCCCGACCTGCACGGTGCCCTTGCCGGCGTCGACGGCGACTTCGGCGATCGCCGCCACGTAGGTGCCGGCGTCGATGCCGCACGCCACCCCGTAGCCGCGCTTGCTGGGCGCGGGCGCGGGCGTCCAGCCGAACCGTTCCGCGGCGGCCTTGAGCACGCCGATCATCCGGGGGTCCTCGAGATGCCGCAGACGGAATTCCACGGGATCGATGCGGGCGGCCGCGGCCATGAGGTCGATCTGCGATTCGCGGGCAAAGGTGTTGGTGTTGTTACCGGGCGCGCGCCAGGCCCCGGTGCCGAAGGGGTGCGACCCGGGTGCACCACCCCAGCCCGCACCGTGCGTGGCGGTGCGATGGTGGGGGATGGTGTAGAAATGCTGCGCGCCGCGGTCGCCGGCATAGAACACCTCGTAGTCCCAGAAGGTCATCTTGCCCGCGGCGTCGGTCCCCGAGCTAATCTTCACGATCGCCGCCGGCCGGAAGGTGTCGTGGAAGAACTCCTCTTCGCGGCTCCACATCACCTGCACCGGCTTGCCGGCCCACTTGGCCAGCTTGGCCGCCTCGACGGCCTGCAGATTGAAGGTTTTGCCGCCGAATCCGCCGCCGACAAAGGGGGTGATCACCCGCACGTTTTCCGGCGGAAATCCGAGCGCATGAGCGACCTGGTCCCGCACGCCAAACGGATTCTGGGTTGACGCCCAGACGGTGGTTCTTCCGCCCTCGAGGATCGCGGTCGCGGCGTGCGTTTCCATCGCGGCGTGGGCGACGTAGCTGTTCAGATAAGTCTTTTCAAACTGGCGCGCCGACGCCTGCTTTCCCACCGCCAGATCCCCGCCGTGACCGATGTCGGTCGCGCCGGGCGCCACACGGAGCAGGTGGTCGAAGATCGTCTGGTCATCCACCTCGGCCGGCGGGAGATTGAATTCCGCCTCGATCGCGCCGAGCGCGGTGTCCGCGACATCCGGCAGTTCATGGAGCACGGCGACAAATTCGCCTTCACGCACCACCTGGACGCCGGGGATCTTCTGCGCCGCGGTCGTGTCCACACTCTTCAGCGTGGCCCCGTGCGCGGGCGGCCGCAGGATCTTCGCGTAGAGCAGACCCGGCCGGCGGATGTCTCCGGCGTACTGGGCCGCACCGGTGACTTTTTCCCGGGCGTCGCGGCGCACGAGCGGCTGGCCCGCGATCTTGAACTGGGAGAAATCCTTGAGGGACGGCCGGGCGGTGAGCTGGCGCTCGATCTTCTGCCCCTTGGTCAACTGGCCGTAGGTGATCCGGCTCCCGGGGTTCTGCTGGTCGAAGATCACGCCGTCGCGCACCGCGAGTTGGGCCACGGGAACCTTGAGCGACTCCGACGCGAGTTCGAGCAGGACGCCCTTGGCCTCGGTCGCCGCCGCGCGCAGCGCGGGACCAAACGCGCGGGTCGTCAGCGATCCCCAGGTCCCCATGTCGAAGGGGCACAGGTCAGTGTCGCCCATGACGATGTCCACCGCATCCAGCGGCACCTCGAGATCCTCGGCCAGCATTTGCGGCAGGGAGGTGATGGGCCCCTGGCCCATCTCGATCTTGCCGGTGAAGCAGGTCACGCGGCCGTCCTCGCCGATGCGCAGGTAGGCGTTGAAGTCAGCCGCCGCCCCCGGCCGGGGGCCGGCAGGGGTGCGGACCTCATGCGCGGACTCCTGGCCGAGGAGGAGATCGCCGAAGGTGACGAAGACCACGATGCCGCCGCCGATGCGCTTGAGAAAGTCGCGACGGCTGGGGGAGGCGGGAGCCGCCAGATCAGGGCTCACCGGGAAATCCGGCGCCAGAAAGTCAATCGGGTTCATGTCAATGCCCTCCTTTCATCGCCGTGGCCGCGGATTGAATGGCGTCGATGATCCGCGTGTGCGCGCCGCAACGGCAGAAGTTGTCCTCCATGCCGCGGATGATCTGCTCGCGCGAGGGCTGCGGATTGGCGTGCAGCAGGCCCACGGCGGTCAGGATCATGCCG